>JABAOE010014507.1_pt1 | contig 11534 bp, 16 predicted proteins | sample 7062141 | NCBI WGS metagenome assembly JABAOE01 (sample SAMN14538627, study PRJNA623070) | marine sediment metagenome | biome: marine biome [ENVO:00000428]; feature: marine pelagic biome [ENVO:01000023]; material: deep marine sediment [ENVO:00002113] | place: India: Gulf of Khambhat ...
ATTTTTGAATCCCTGTAATTAGAATCATTGGTATTAATATTCACGGAGGACAATATGAACAGGGTCACTCTCTCAATATTTTTAACAGCGTTATTATTAATTGGACTTATTTATTCGAATACACGTGCGGAAACGGCTGGTGATATTGAAGCACTTGAAAACCAATACTTTACTGCTCTTGAAAACCAGGACCATAAGCTCATGGACTCGCTTTTGGACGATGACTTTGTAATATCGAGCATGAGCTCAAACTGGTCGATGAATAAAGAGGAGTTTCTTAAAACAGTTCCTAAGCAAGTTATCACATCTCAAGAAATAACTGCCGTCAAAGTGGATGTCCAAGGCAACAAAGCAAACTCTCAAGTGGACATCAGCATGACCAAGACTTTTGAGGGCAAGGATCACAGCGGTGACTACGAAGTATACAGTGTCTGGGTCAATAAAGACGGGACTTGGAAATTAATTGAGCGAAAAATTAAGTTATTAGGCTCTTCTAAGTAATCTAGACGGCATATCCGTTATAATATCTAGTGTATGACTTATTGCTTTCATTACATAGGCGGTGTTTGAACCATTCTTCAGACCAGGAGGAAAATATGTCAGAAAGTTCATTTTCAAGAAGGAATTTTCTTAAAATAAGCGGTATAGGGGCATATACAGCAGCTACTTTTGATATTGGCGGTATGTTTTCCATTTCCGAGGCCATGGCTCAGGAATCCAAGAGGCCACAAAACGCTGATGAGGCTCTTCAAGCTCTAATGGATGGAAACAAGAGATTTGTGAACTGTTTGAAAGAGACTCCCAGGAAATGCGCTGAGCGTCGTAAATATGTTGCAGCGGGGCAGAATCCCTTTGCTGCAATATTGGCATGTGCTGATTCGAGGGTTGCTCCAGAGATCATTTTTGACCAAGGGATAGGGGATCTGTTCGTGGTCAGGGTTGCAGGAAACATAGTAAACCCTGCTAACTACGGCATACAGGGGAGCCTTGAGTTTGGAGTGCTTGCTTTGGGAGCCCCGCTTATAGTTGTGCTCGGACATAGCGAATGCGGGGCAGTTGCAGGATCCATAGAAGCTTTGCAGAAAGGAACACAATTTCCAGGCTCCATCAACAATATTGTACAAACTATTGAGCCTGCAGTAGAAATAGCTAAAAAGGAAAAAGGGGATCTTCTTCATAACTCTATCGTTTCTAATGTGGAATTGGGTGTAAATAAGCTTAATAACTCGGACCCGGTTATTTCCGACTTGGTTAAAAAAGGTAAAGTGAAAGTTGTAGGCGCTAACTACGATCTCAAATCGGGCGAGGTTAAGTTAGTAGCATAGCTTAGAGTTATAATTTATTTCTATTTTATAGGAGATATTGCTGATTATGATGGCAGGGCTATTTTTATTATGGCTAATTACGATGCTCCTAGCTTGGTACGGTAGAAAGCGGGAGTCCATATCTTTGTCTTTGATAACATTACTTCTATCCGCACTATTGTTCTGGCACCACGCTTCTTCGCAGATAGATATAAACTTGTGAGAACACTAGATGAGTCCCCATCTTGCAAACAGAATTAATGCTTTTGGCGTATTAGGTATTTGCGGTATTTTGCTGGGCGCCTATTATATCCAGTATGTCAAGGGGGAGGTGCCATGCCCGCTTTGCCTTTTGCAGAGGCTCGCCATGCTGGGGGTAGCTTTTGGAGGCATGCTGAATTTGAGGTATGGGTTACACACAAGACATTACTCTATTTCCTTGATAAGCGCTTTGCTCGGAGCGTCAATTTCCATACGGCAGATTCTGCTTCACATAGTTCCCGGGCCTGGTCCAAGCGGCTATGGTACTCCGGTGTTTGGCATGCACCTATATACTTGGGCTTTTTTAATATTCGCAGCAGCAATATTACTGATAGGTGTTATGATGTATTTTGAAACACAGTTTGAAGGGCATGAGAGATCTGGATCCAAAAGAGATTTGAGCCTATTTGTAAAAAGTGTTTTTTTTCTTGTGGTAATAATCGCAGCTGCAAATGTTGTTACTACTTTTCTTGAGTGCGGTATAACTCAGTGTCCTGCCAACCCTACATCATATTTGGAGCTCAATTAGAAAATTTAGATAGACGCTAGTCACGATATAGTCTTGAAAATCCTAATTAAATGAATATGTTATAGCTGGTTCGGTTGGGAAATTCCTGCCGAAATATCCAAGCATTATTTACGGAGGTAGTTTATATAAATGGCTGAAAAGTCTTCAAAAAAACATGAATTTCAGGCAGAAGTTAAGCAGGTCCTTGATATTGTAATTAACTCACTTTACACGGATAAAGAGGTTTTTATTAGGGAGCTTGTATCCAATGCTTCTGATGCGCTTGAAAAACTAAGATATCTTCAACTAACGGAGAAAGAAGTATATGACGAAGATCTCCCTTTAGAGATTAATATTACAACTGACGACAAAGAAAATACTATAACCATTGAAGATCACGGCATAGGAATGAACAGGGATGATCTAAGCGAGAACCTGGGTACTATTGCTCATTCCGGCTCTAAGGCTTTCCTTGATGCGGTTAAAAAGGGTGCTGAGGTTAACCAGAATTTAATCGGTCAGTTTGGTGTCGGTTTCTACAGCGTATTTATGGTGGCTGACGCTGTGGATGTCTACACGCACAGCTGGAAAAAGACTGCGAAGAGCCTCCTTTGGAAAAGTGACGGCTCGGGCACATACGAGATAGAGAGTGCCAAAGGAGTTAGGCGCGGAACAAAGATCGTCGTTCACTTAAAAGAAGAGGACAAAGAATTCTCAAATGCAGAGAGGGTTAAGCATGTGCTGACCCACTACTCAAGCTTTGTTCAGTTCCCTATAAAACTAAACGGCGAGCAGATCAATACTGTCCAGCCCATATGGATGCGCAATAAAAACGAGATAACAGATGAGGAATACGGCGAGTTCTATAAATTCCAGGCAAACACTTTTGATGAGCCTACATACCGGATGCACTTTAGCTCGGATGCGCCGATTGAGATAAATGCTCTTATTTTTGTGCCTCAAATAAACCCGGAGCAGCTGGGGTTTGGAAAAGTCGATCCGGGAGTAAGTCTTTACTGTAAAAAAATATTGATTGATTCAAAACCTAAGGGACTGCTTCCAGACTGGATGCGTTTTCTTAAGGGTGTTGTCGACAGCGCCGATCTTCCCCTGAATATATCGCGTGAGACCATGCAGGACAGTGCGCTTACTAATAGAATCGGCCAGGTAATAGCAGGGCGTTTTATAAAAATGCTGGAGGACGAGTCCAAAAAAGACGCCAGTAAGTACAATGAGTTTTATAAGAATTTCGCAATATATATAAAAGAGGGGGTTGCTGCTGATTTTAAGAACCGTGAGCAGCTTGCGAAGCTTCTCAGATACGAGTCCTCAGCAGCAGAGAAAGGTGAGCTTACGACTCTCGATGACTATGTTTCCAGAATGAAGGATGGGCAGAAGGAAATATATTATCTCTATGCACCTAACAGAGAAACTCTTGAAGGTGGCCCGCACCTTGAGGCGTTTAGGGCTCACGGCATTGAGGTTCTCTATTTGTATGAGCCGGTTGATGAGTTTGTGATGACCAGCCTTGCCAAGTTTGCCGATAAAGACCTGGTATCCGCGGACAACTCGGATATTGAGCTGGAGGAGGTGAAAGCAGGCAAAAAGAAAGACCTGCTTTCAGACGAAGAAGGTGCTTCTCTTTGCCAGTGGTTAAAGGAAACGTTAGGGGACGGTGTAAGCGAAGTAAGCGTAAGCAAACGGCTTGTAGACAGCCCCGCAATTGCTCTTAACGCCGACAAAGTTATGACACCGTCAATGCGCCGAATGATGAAAGCTATGAAGCAGGATGTGGATATGAAGAACTCGGTTAATCTTGAGATAAATCCTGGCCATGGGCTTATCAAGAATCTTGCAGCATTAAAGNNTGTTAACCTTGAGATAAATCCGGGTCATGAACTTATTAAGAATCTTGCAGCATTAAAGGACAAAGACTCTGATACGGCGAAGCTCGTGGCTGAGCAAATCCTGGATAATGCTTTGATTGCAGCAGGTTACCTTGAGGATCCAAGAAACATGGTAAGCCGTGTCTATAAAATACTTGAGCGGGTTTCTGCAAAATAATACAGAAAAGTACAGGCTTGGAGGCACTTATGATTACTAAGAAGTACGATGAGCATAATGTTTTGGAATCTCCTTATGCAAGGGAGATGCGCGAGATAATTAGCAGCAGCGAATACGAAAAAGCCGGGGTCGCCATTGCAGTTGATCTGGAGCAGATGGAGGCTCATTATCACAACACTTTTGATGAGATATTTTTTGTTCTGGACGGGGAAATGAAGTTTGAGTTCTACGATCCAAAGGACACAAGGGTGTGGACTGAGGAGCTTTCCCTAAACGAGACGATTATAGTTGGAAAGGGCATACACCATAAAATCCTTAGGGCATCCGAGCATAACAGGCTTCTTGTTGTCTCTATACCGCCATATCACCCGGACGACGAGAACCCGTCTGACAAGATTTAAATAATAGCGCTGTAACAGGTATTCTTAAGCGAATGGCGACTGCGAATACAAGGGGTTTATCATATGAAATTTAAAGGAACTGATAACTATATATCTACAAGGGATCTTAATTTAGCAGTCAATGCTTCAATAACCCTGGAGCGTCCGCTAATAATTAAGGGCGAGCCGGGCACAGGAAAGACTATGCTTGCTTTTGAAGTGGCTGATGCGCTGGGGAAGGATTTAATCACCTGGCACGTTAAGTCTTCAACCACAGCCCAGCAGGGGTTATATGAGTATGATGCTGTCTCGAGGCTGCGCGACTCGCAGCTGGGTGATGAGAGGGTAAGCAATATCTCTAACTATATTGAAAAAGGAAAGCTTTGGGATGCGTTTGAGTCGAAAAAGCAGGTTGTGCTCCTAATTGATGAAATAGACAAGGCGGATATTGAATTCCCTAATGATTTGCTGCTTGAGCTGGATAAAATGGAGTTTTACTGCTATGAGCTTCAAAAAACGATTCAAGCAAAGCACCGTCCTATTATAATTATCACCTCCAACAACGAAAAGGAGCTGCCAGACGCGTTCCTAAGGCGCTGCTTCTTCCATTACATCAGCTTCCCTGACCGTGAGACGCTTAGGTCTATTGTTAAGGTCCATTATCCAAAGCTCGACAGTAAGCTCATAAATAACGCAATGAATATTTTCTATGATCTAAGAGAGGTGGACGGTCTTAAGAAAAAACCCTCGACAAGCGAGCTGATTGACTGGATAAAGCTCCTGATTGTAGGCAAGGTGACGCATTCTGAACTTTCGGAGTTTGATCTGTCGGAGAAGCTTCCCCCATATGCGGGAGCGCTTCTTAAGAACGAGCAGGACCATGATCTGCTAAATAGAATAAGGCTTAGATTTAGACGGTAGCACACAACCTTGGATTATACGCGGGTGAGAAATGTTTCTAGACTTTTTCTTACTATTAAAAAATGATGGTATTCCGGTAACGATCCGCGAATACCTCACATTTCTTGAAGCGCTGGACAAGGATGTTGCCGAGTACAGCGTTGATGATTTCTACTATTTAAGCCGCACTTCTCTGATTAAGCACGAGCACCATTTGGACAGATTCGATATCCTATTCGGCTATTTCTTTGAGGGGATTGAGACTATAGAGATGGATGAGTTCATGAAGATCCCTGAGGAATGGCTCAAGAGGAGCTTTAATGCTGAGTTCACCGAGGAAGATAAGGCTATGATCAAGTCTATCGGCGGCATAGATAAGTTGCTTGAGCGCTTAAAGGAGCTTATGAAGACCCAGAAGAAAAAACACGAGGGCGGCAACAAGTGGATAGGCACGGGGGGCAGGTCTCCATTCGGATCAGGCGGATATAACCCAGAGGGAATCAGGATGGGGCACGAAGGCGTCGGCAGCAGAAGGGCTGTAAAGGTTTGGGATCAGAGAGAGTTTAAGGACTTGGACGACGGGGTTGAGCTTGAGACAAGAAACATGAAGATGGCGCTCAGGAGGCTTCGTATATTAACCAGAGAGGGAACTAAAGAGGAGCTGGACTTAGATAAAACGATAGACCGGACCTCGAGGAATGCGGGTCTTCTTGAGCTTGAGATGGCCGCAGCGAAAAAGAACAATGTAAAAGTGCTTCTATTCCTGGACATAGGGGGCTCGATGGACGATCATATAGAGCTCTGCTCAAGACTATTCTCTGCAGCGAAATATGAATTCAAGCACTTAGAGCACTACTACTTCCATAACTGCTTGTATGAATCAGTTTGGAGGAATAACAAGAGAAGAAAACAGGAGGCAATACCGACATTTGATGTGCTGCACAAATACAACAGCGACTATAAGGTGATAGTAGTCGGTGATGCGTCTATGTCTCCCTATGAGATTTTATATCCAAACGGTAGTATCGAGCACAGCAATGATGAGGCAGGACTGGTTTGGCTCGAGCGTCTTAAGGAGCAGTTCTCAGACTTGGTATGGCTGAACCCAGTGCCGGTGGATGAATGGAGATACACTGAATCTATCGGAATTATCCGGGAGTTTACGGGAGACCGCATGTTCCCGCTGACTATGGGCGGCTTACAGCAGGCTATCAAAGCGCTTAAGGATAAAAAGATTAAATTTGAGAGGCATTAATTTTCTATGATCAATGCTGTAGACCATATAAATATTGTAGTATCAGATCTGGAGCGCTCGGTTAAGTTCTACACTGAGGTGCTTGGGTTTGAGAAGATCAACGTTGTGCACCTTGAGGGCGAGTGGATAGACGATATTGTCGGCCTTAAGGGAATTGTGGCAGATGTAGCATTTATTATTGCTCCTGAGGGAGAGCCCAAGGTTGAGCTTCTATGCTACAAATCTCCCCTTGGGGAGTCGCTTCCTTCAAATTCTCTTGGAAATACAGTCGGGCTCAGGCACATAGCGCTTAGGGTGGATGACATCCAGGCAGCATATAATAAGCTCAAGGAAGCTGGAGTTAAACTGCAGAGTGAGCCTATTATGGTCCCGCTAGCTACCCCTGCAGCTAACCCTGTGCGTAAATCACTTTTTTACTTTTATGACCCCGACGGCGTGCTCTTAGAAATAGCTGAGTATAAGTAACTAGACCAGTCCCAGTACAAACGCCTTGTTTGAGAGGTTTACGACCATGTGCATAATGTATGCAGGCCAGAAGGATTTGCCCCTGTAGCTGATGTATCCCCAGAGAAGACCTGTGAATATTGTGCTTATGGTCTCTATCTCCGGCTTTCCTATATGAAGGAGCGCAAAGGGTATCATCTGAATTATAATGCTTCCTTCCCTAAATTTATCCTTGAGTCCAAAGAGCATATAGCCCCTGAATAAAAACTCCCACCCAAGCATATAGACAGCCATCTGAAGTGCATATTTCATGAAGTCAAAACTTCTGTGAGTGCGGTAATAGCCCTGCACGGAGGACATATCGGATGTGAAATAAAGCACCGGGACTGCAATTATTAAAAAGGCAATGACATAGGGAATCCAGACCCGGTATTCGCCTATCCTAAGGCCGAAATCGAGCGGGTTCTTTCTCAGAAGTATGATAATTGTCAGTATTGGGAATATTCCAAAGTAGGCAAGGGAGCTGATCCAGAAGTTTACGATCTGGTGATGGCTATGCAGGATCATAAAAAGCGTAGCAAAACCGATAACTACTATTTCCTGATACCAGTCTCTCAAAAATCTGCCCAAGTTATTTAGCTCAAGAGAAATATTATTCGGCATGTCTTTATATAATAATGATTATTTGTTTTCAGATGCAATCTGTTTTAGAAGCTCTTTTGATAACATGGGTCCACGTTCAAGGAATTTCCCATCCGGACCGTATGTAATAAAGAAGGGGATTGAAGATAAATTGTAATATTTAACCAATGGGTTTTCCAAATTGATAATGTCTATCTCGCGAAGGGCCATATTGTTGATTCTGTCTGCCAACTCTGAGAGCTTGTCCTTAAGCGGCCCGCATGGCGCGCACCAGTCGGCATAGAACATAAACACTGTGTACTTATGAGGCTCTATATAGTCAACTACATTTATAAGCCTGCCCCTGCTTATCAACTTAACTTTCTCAAACTGCCGCTTATAAGCTACTTCTGCACTCTCTTGCTCAACTGACAGAGCAGGGGGGCTAGAAATAACAAATGACAGAATGAAAATAGCTATCGCAATAATTTTTTTCATGACCTTTAGTCAAAGATTAGGGTACGGTTGCCGTATACAAGTATTTGTCTTTTTAGGTGGTGCCAGATTGCTTGCGAGAGCACGACCTTCTCTAAATCGCGCCCCTTCCTGACCAAGTCTTCAATATTGTCCTTATGGCTCACACGCACTACGCTTTGCTCGATAATGGGGCCTGCATCGAGCTCGGCTGTCACGTAGTGGCTGGTCGCTCCGATGATTTTTACCCCTCTCTCATATGCTGAGTGATAAGGCTTCGCTCCGGGAAATGCGGGCAGGAACGAGTGGTGTATGTTAATGATTTTATTCGGATAGTGTGATACAAAATCATCGCTTAAGATCTGCATATATCTAGCCAGCACAACAAAATCTATCTCATATCTGCTTAACAGCTCAAGCTGTATCTGCTCTGCCTCCTTTTTGTTCTCTTTGGTGACAGGCACATGGTGATAGTCAATTCCAAAGCTCTTAGCAATAGGCTCTAAATCGGGATGGTTGCTGATAATTACCGGAACCTCTACATCCCATTCTCCTGAGTGGCTGCGTGAGAGAATATCGTGCAGGCAGTGGGACATTTTTGATACAAATATAGCCATTTTCGGCTTGTGATCGGAGAAATAAATATTCCATTGCATCTCAAATTTATCGCCGATCATAGTACCGAAATACTCCCCTATTTTATCTGCGGGTATTGAGAAATTGGCCAAGTCCCACTCTACTCTCATAAAAAAGACTTCTTGCTCGGCATCTACGTGCTGATCCAGATACAAGATATTGCCGTCATTTTTAAAGATGAACTCAGTTATGGCTGAAACAAGGCCTTTTCTGTCCGGGCAGTGAATTAGCAATATCGCGGATCTGATTTGTTCATGTGTGCTCATCTTATCTCCATCCTCGACCTAGTGTCTTCCCATCAATTCATAGATCTCGTCATCATTTAGACCAAAATAGTGTGCTATCTCGTGCTGAAGCACTTCATTAACCCTCTCTTCTATCTCCTGGTCCGTCCTGCATACCTTCTCAATATCCTTTTGAAAAAGCACTATTTCATCCGGCATTCTTACCCCTTGCCACACGCTTCTTTGCGGAAGAGGCGTGCCTCTGTAGAGTCCAAGCAGAAGTCCTTTTCCCCTGATCTTAAGCGTCTCAAGGTCCCTGGGGCTCGGATAGTCCTCAACCGTGATTGCTACGTTGTCGATCTTATCCCTGAACTTCTCAGGGATCTTCTCATACGCTTTTTCAACAAGCTCTTCAAACTTTTTTCTATTCAGTTTTCTAACCTACCATATTTATTATGAAATCGAATAAATACTATATTAACTTGAAGGGCCTTTCAATCAACTTTTATCATAATTAGAGCAACTTTTTGTGTTATCTATTATCATATAGATAGAAGCATCACAGATATCAGATAGGAATAAAATGGGAGAACCAATGAACAAACTATCACTTGTAATCTACTCAGTATTAAGCTTTGTTTTTATGACCGCTTTATTTTCTGACGCTTCAACAGCTGAATTTCAATCAGTAGAAAACAAGCCAGTGGAGCTAGGACAGGTGGACTGGATCCGCAACTATGATGAGGCCTCTGCAAAGGCAAAGCAGCAAAACAAGCCGCTGCTCGTGTTATTCCAGGAGGTTCCCGGCTGCAGCACTTCCTCAGGTTATGGGAAAAACGTTCTTAGTCACCCGCTAATAGTGGAAGCCATTGAAACCTTATTTGTCCCAGTGGCTATATACAATAACCATGGCGGAGATGATGAGAAGATTCTTAAGTCATTTAGAGAGCCCTCATGGAATAACCCGGTTGTTAGAATTATTACTCCCGACAGAGACGAGCTAGCCCCGAGGCTAAGCGGGAATTACACGAAATCAGGCTTAGTCAGAGCAATGATCACTGCGCTTGAGAATGATAATAGGTCAGTTCCTCAGTATTTAACCCTTCTTGCTCAGGAACTAAGCGCCCGGTCCGGCAGATCGGAGCAGGCGATTTTTGCTATGCACTGTTTTTGGGTAGGCGAGGGCAGACTTGCACCGATCAATGGAGTCATATCGACAAAGCCGGGGTTTATGGGCGGCCGTGAGGTAGTAGAAGTAAAGTTTAATCCAGATGTAATTTCTTATAGCGATCTTTTGAGCAAAGCAAGATCAAATAATGTTGCTAGTCATGTGTATTCCGTAAATTCTAAGCAAGGTGAAGCTGCCAATAGGATCGTAGGCAGCAAAGATGTTTCCCCTGCAGCTGATTTCAGGGCCGACAGCAGGCCAAAATACTATATGTCTGGAACATTGTACAAATATGTACCTATGACAAATACCCAGATTGCCAGGGTCAATGCAGCCCTAGGAAGCATGCAGTCACCTGATTCCTATCTTTCCCCCAGGCAGCTTGAGATCTATAGATATATCAGGGAGCATCAGGATTTAAATTGGACGGATATAGTTAGGAGCGCAGATTTTAGTACTGATTGGGATAACACTATTTCATTAATGAATAAGCAGATCACGAGAAGATAGCTTTATAACTGTTTTCTGTAATCTTGCACAAAGACTATTAGCTCAGGGAAGAACTCGCTGAATTTACGCTCAAGCTCATCATAGTTATCTTTGATATCTTCTATTCCGTATTTAATAACGGCAGCCCTCTCAAAACGCCTGCTCAGTCTTCTGGACATAGCATTTAGAGCAAGCTCAATAGTATCAATGTATTTATAGGACACGAGCCAGTCATCCCCTATCATATAAGGCATGCGCTGCATAAGCTTAGCCGGTAGAATATCCTGATTTTTTAATAGAAGAGCATATACACGGTTTGCAAATTCGCTTAACGCGACATCTGAGTAATTAGACCAGTTTTTGGCCAGAAAGTGATCAAAGCTCAGGTCTACAATAATTCCTGAAAATCTTCTTCTGTTCGGATGAATGAGGTTCTTGCACTCTAAGAACTTTGTATTATTATCCGTGTAGAAGTCAACTTTCCTGTGCGTCTTGATCCCTTTAAGAATTTCGGGGCTATATTGGTCAACAAGACGCCCTTTGACAAAATCCCCCAATAGATTTCCAAGCAGTGACTCATCAGAATCTTCAGCCAAATATAGGTGTGCTAAATAGTTCATTGTCCCACTTAGGACAGCTTCTCCACCTACCGGGGGAAATAGGTTAATTAACCTCTACAAGCTCGGTATCAAATATGAGTATAGAGTTTGGAGGAATTACCGGTGGGTAACCGTTTGCTCCGTATCCTAGATCCGGCGGGATTATGAGCTGACGTTTCTCGCCTACTTTCATATCGGCAATCCCCT
>JABAOE010000435.1_pt7 | contig 11533 bp, 10 predicted proteins | sample 7062141 | NCBI WGS metagenome assembly JABAOE01 (sample SAMN14538627, study PRJNA623070) | marine sediment metagenome | biome: marine biome [ENVO:00000428]; feature: marine pelagic biome [ENVO:01000023]; material: deep marine sediment [ENVO:00002113] | place: India: Gulf of Khambhat ...
CGCTCTAGGATTCCGATTGCGACCGTCGCTCAACCGGCGCGGGCAGCAATTTGTGGCCGGCGACGGCGGCCGCCGTCAGCGCCGCGGCGATACCGGTATGGATCGGTGAGACGAACAGCATCAGCACACCGGCAACCGCCAGGAAAAGCCGCGGGATGCGGGCCAGTGGCCGGCGGAAATAGCCCTCCACCGCCACGACGATCAGCACCAGCCCGGCCACCACCGACAGGGTTGCCGTGACGATTTCGACGACCGAGCCGTCCAGCAGCAGCGCCTGGTTGAAGACGAAGCTGAACGGCACCAGGAAGGCGGCCAGCGCCAGTCGCACCGCGCCGACGGCGATCCTCAGGGGGTTCTCGTCAGCGATTGCGCTGGCCGCATAGGCCGCCACCGCGACCGGCGGCGTGATCGCCGACATGACGGCGAAATAGAGCAGGAACATGTGGCCCGCCATCAGATTGATGTTCAGCTCCGCCATGACCGGCGCCACCAGCACGGCGGCCAGGATGTAGGCGCTCGGCGTCGGCATGCCCAGGCCGAGCAGGATGGTGAGGAACGCCGCAAGTGCGAGCGACAAAAACACGTCGGCGCCCGAAAGCAGGAAAACGAGCTGGCTGAATTTGGAGGCAAGACCGGTCATCGTGATGCCGCCGATGACCAGCCCGGCGGCGGCGCAGGCGCCGGTCACCGCCACCATGCGGAAGCTGGTATCGTAGAGAATCTCAAACAGATCGCCCGGCGAGGGCCGCGTCGACCGCCTGAGCAAGGCAATCACCATGACGGCCAAGGTCCCGTAGATCGCCGCGAAGGTCGGCGTGTAGCCCTCCAGCAGGACCCAGGTGATGACGATGAGCGGGACGAAGAACAGTCCGCCCTCCTTCATCGTCGCCAGAAGTGTCGGGATGCTGCCGTCGTCGATGCCGCGCAGACCCAGCCTGTCGGCCCGCAAATGCACCTGCAGATAGATCGGCAGGTAATAAAGCAGCGCCGGGATCACCGCAGCAAAGGCGATATCGATATAGTCGATGCCGGTATATTCCGACATGATGAAGGCTGCCGCACCCATGACCGGCGGGATCAGGCTGCCGCCGGTGGAGGCCGCCACCTCCACAGCGCCGGCAAATGCCGAGCGGTAGCCCATCTTCTTCATCATCGGGATCGTCACCGATCCGGTGGTCACCACATCCGATGTCGGGCTGCCGGAGATTGTCCCGTAGAGTCCCGACGAGATGACCGCGATCTTTGCCGGCCCGCCGACGGCACGGCCGCTGATCGATGCGGCCATGTTGAAAAAGAAGTCGGCGCCGCCGGTCTTGGCCAGTGCCGTGCCGAACATGACGAACAGGAAGGCATAGGTCGCCGCCACCCGCAGCGGCACGCCGAACAGGCCGTCGGTGGTGAAGACGGTGATGTCGAGGAAGTGCGTAACCGTGATTTCCCCGTGCTTGAGCGGCCCGCTCAGCAGGTCGCCGAACAGGTTGTAGACAATGAAGCCGCACACCAGCAGCGTCAGGCCAAGGCCGACAGTGCGCCGCATCGCCTCAATCGTCAGCACGATGATCAGCCCGGCAAAGGCGACATCCCATGTCGACAGCGGATCAAGCAGCGTGATGCGTCGCGCGATCGTCTCCGACTGGTACAGGAAATAGCCGCCGGCCGTTGCCGACAAGCCCGACAGCAGCCAGTCATGCAAGGGAACCCTGAACTGTGCCGAGCGCGTGGAGGCGCCGACAAGCAGGAAGGTCAGCACCAGCATCAAGGCGAGAAATGTGATCGTCAGCGACAGGACATCGGACGTTGAAAAGCCGGCGGCATAGACGGTCCATCCCGCCGTTGCCGCCGCCAGTGTCTTTATCGCCTTGCCCGCCCAGTTCTGCGGGCGCCGCCGGACGCCGGTGTCGAACGCCAGCCCGATCAGAGAAAAGCCGGTCCGCTGCCGCCCGGTTTCTGACACCGACGCCAGCCGCTAGTCTTCACATGCCCTACTGCAGCCCCTTGGCCTGGTAAACCGCCGCCGCCGCCGGGTGGTAGGGAACCGCCTTGCTGCCCGCCATCAGCTTGGCGTCGAGCGGCGCCATCGCCTTGTGCACCGCCTGCAGCTTGTCGACATGGTCCACCAGAGCCGTCGTGATGTCCTTGACCATGTCCTCATCGGCATCCTCGCGCGCGAAAAGCTGTGCCGACAGCGTCACGGTCAGGGCATCGCCGGGTGCCCACTCATAGGCGGACGCCGGAATTGTGAACTGGCCGATGCCCCATTCCTGCGCCACGGCTCCTGTCCTGCCGTCGCCTCGCCGACCGGGATCAGCGTCAGATCGATCGCCGAGGCAAGCTGGCGAATGGAGCTGTGATTGACGAACAGCGAGTTGAGTATCGCGTCGGCGCGCCGGTCGCGCATCAGTTCGCCCTGTTCCTTGGACGCCGCATAGGTGACCGAGCCGCCCCACGATTCGATCTGCTCGGGCGAGGCGCCGGCCGCCGTCAGCAGCGATGCTCCGACCGGGCTGGCGACATTGCCGCGCCGGTTCAGCAGGACCCTGATCGGCAGTTTCTTGGCGCCGATGTCCTCAATGGTCTTGATGCCGTTTTCCTCCGCATAGCTCCTTTTGACGATCAGCTGCATCGGCGCCCAGGTATAGAGCACGGCAACCGTCTTCATGCTGCTCACCGGCTTGTCAAAGGGCTCCTCGCCGTTCAGGGCCGCTTTCGCCTCCGCATCGTGGATAATCGCCAGGTCGCATTTTTTCTGATCGAGCTGCACGACATTGGCATAGCCGCCGCCCGATGTCTGATAGGTGACCGTGGCGCCCGGATGGGCCTCCTTGGCGGCGGCGTCGATGCCGGCACCGAGCAGCGACCACAGTCCGCCGGGACTGGCGCCGCACAATGTCAGATTCAACTCGTCGGCCTGCGCCGGCGAACCGACGCCCAAGGCCGCACCGACCAGTGTCAACCCCAACACCAGGGAACGTCCGGAGAATTTCATGTCGTTTCACCTCCCGATTGGCGTTTCTTATACCTCGCAAACGGCGAAATCCGCTATAAGGTTAGAAATCTAAGCTTTTGCGAATCTAGCCGTATGACAATACTGAGTCAAATGACGCCCGGCGCCGGGGCAGCACGGCGCGGGACCCGCAACGGAGCAAGTTGAGCATGTGCACAGGCAGTGATGAAAGGGCCGCAACGATGTCGGATCCGGTCGCAGAAACGGCGGCCGACCGGGGTGACCCGGCAGCGGCGGCGGATGCCGCGCTTGTCGATGAACTGGTCATCGCCAACCGCATCCTCTTCAACCAGGGTGTCGTCGATGCCTTCGGGCATGTCAGCGTCCGCCACGACAAGGCGCCCGACCGGTTTCTCCTGGCCAGGAATCTGGCGCCCGCCCTCGTCACCGCGGACGACATCCTGGAGTTCGACCTTGACGGCAATCCCCTGGCGGCGCGTGGCCGCCCGGTCTATCTGGAGCGCTTCATCCATGGCGAGATCTACCGCGCCCGCCCCGATGTCGCCGCGGTGGTCCACAGCCATGCGCCGGCCGTCGTTCCCTTCGGCGCCGTTCCCTCACAGACCCTGAAGCCGATCTGGCATATGAGCGGATTTCTGGGCGAGGGTGTTCCGGTGTTTGAAATCCGCGACACCGCCGGACCCGGCAGCGATCTGCTCATCCGCTCCACCGATCTGGGGGCAGCCCTTGCCGACAGCCTGGGATCATCCAGTGTCGTCCTGATGCGCGGCCACGGCGCCACAATTGTCGGCTCAAGCCTGAAACAGGCGGTCTTCCGGGCCGTCTATACGCAAATGAATGCCGAACTCCAGTTGCAGGCGAAAAGCCTGGGTCCTGCGACTTTCCTGACGGCGCAAGAAGCGGCGGCCACGACGATTTCCGTCGGCGGCCAGGCCGATCGCGCCTGGCAGATGTGGGCCCGGCAGGCTGCAAAAGCCGCCGACTAGGATCACAATCGCTCCGGCAGGATTGCTGGCCTATTGCAAATCGTTAGAATACGAAGGATATTCGCAAGCTGGAATCCTTGGTGGTTCGCGAAAACATTGCGAAGGGCTGCGGTTCGGCAAATGATTTCGGCTTTTCCGGAACACGCTGTAGGCTCGTCCCGCAATAGCGGCTAAAAAACCGCTTCCCGCAGCTTGCGGGCACATAATTGAGGGAGGAATTGAAAAATGCGAAAGCGCTGGCTTTCAACACTGGCTATCACTTTCGGCACGATCGCTGCGCTGGCGACAACGCCAGCTTTGGCGCAGTCGCCGGCCGAATTCTACAAGGGCAAGACGATCACCGTCTATGTCGGCTACAGCCCCGGCGGCGGCTATGACACCTATGCCCGCACTATAGCCCGGCACATCGGCAAGCATATTCCCGGTGAGCCGACGGTTGTCGTCAAGAACCGTCCGGGTGCCGGCAGCATGCTGCTGACCAACGAGCTTTACAACGTCCTGCCCAAGGATGGCACCGTCATCGGCATCGTCGGCCGCGGCATGCCCATGGAGCCGCTGTTCGGCAACGACAAGGCGCAATTCGATCCGACCAAGTTCAATTGGCTCGGTTCGGCCAACAACGAGGTGAGCGTCTGCGTCGCCTGGCACACCTCGCCGGTCAAGAAATGGGAAGATCTGCTGACTACCGAGATGATCGTTGGCGGCACCGGGGAAGGCGCTGACACCGACTCCTTCCCAAAGGTCATGAACAACGTGCTTGGCACCAAGCTCAAGCTGATTACCGGCTATCCCGGCGGCAATGATGTGCTTCTGGCCATGGAGCGCGGCGAGGTCGATGGCCGCTGCGGCTACTCCTGGTCGAGCGCCAAGTCGCGCAAGGCCGACTGGCTGAAGGAAGGCAAGATGACCGTGCTGATCCAGATGTCGACGGAAAAGCATCCCGACATGCCCGACGTGCCGCTGATCATGGATCTGACCGACAACGAACAGGACAAGGCCGCACTGCGCCTGATCTATGCCCGCCAGGAATTCGGCAGGCCGTTCCTGGCCCCGCCGGGCGTCCCGGCAGATCGCGTTGCAGCCTTGCAGGCGGCTTTCATGGCAACCATGAATGATCCTGAGTTCCAGGAGGACGCAGCCAAGCAGGATCTCGAACTCGCCCCGGTCGGCGGTGAGCGTGTCGGCGAGCTGATTGCCGGTGTCTATGCATCACCGGCAGAGGTCGTCCAGCGGGCCAAGGAGGCCACTGAGAAGGTCGACAAGACCGAAATCTCGATGATCAAGGTCGAGCTGATGAAGATTTCCGGCGCCGTCACCAAGATCGAGAGGGGCGGGCGCACGATCTTCCTTGGCGACAAATCGGCCAAAATCAGCGGCTCGCGCACCAAATTGACGATCGGCGGCAAGGCCGATGATCGCGGCAATGTCAAGGTGGGCATGACCTGCGAGGCCGAGCTGACCGGCGAAGACGGCAGCGAAGCCAAGACCTTCGCCTGCAATTGACCTCGGCCGGTGAAATTGCCAGCGGGGCGGCCATCCGGCCGCCCCGTTGCCTGTGGCCTTGGCTTGCCTCCTGCAGCGTCGGTATCGGCGCAATAATCGTCCCTGACAGCTCCCTTATGAGGCCGTCATGAGCGTCGAACGCGCTGGTCCAGACACAGCACCACTCACCCGCGTCGGCTTTGTCGGCCTCGGTCGCATGGGCCGGCCGATGGCCGGGCACGTCGCCGCCGCCGGCTTTCAGGTGTCGGGCTGGGATGTCAGCGAGGCCGCCATCGCCGCCGCTGCGGCCGTCGGCTGCCGGCCGGCCGTCTCGCTCGCCGACTGCGCCGGCAGCAGCGAGGCCATTTTCGTTATCGTGCCGAGCGACGCCGACATCACGGCGGCCTGCCTGCAAGAGGACGGGCTCTTCGCCAATGCCCGGCCGGGCACGATCATATGCGCCTGCAGTTCGCTGCTGCCGCAAACCGCCTCCTCGCTCGCCTCGCAAGCCGCCGAATACGGTCTTGAATTCCTCGACATGCCGTTGACCAAGGGCGTGCGCGCCGCCGAGGCCGGCACAATGACCGTCCTGGCCGGCGGTGAGGCCAGGGTTCTCGACCGGCTGCGCCCGGTGCTGGAAACCTTCAGCGATGCCATCCACCACATCGGCGGCGTTGGCGCCGGACAGGTCGCCAAGTCGGTCAACAATATTCTTCTCTGGTCAGGCCTGGAAAGCGCCATTGAAGCCCTGGAACTCGGCCGCGCCTATGGCTTGGATGCCGAAGCGTTGCGGCAGGCGCTGCTCAATTGCAGCGCCGCGAGCTGGGTCTTGCGGGAATTGCGGCTGATCCAGCCGACCTGGCCGGCCAAGGACCTTGAGAACGTCGCTCACATGGCCGAGGCGATGCATATCGACATGCCGCTGGTCGACCGCCTGCGGGAGCTTGCCGGGTCAATCAGTCGGCGCGAGCGGATCACCGGGCTTTTCCGGAGCCCGTAACCGGGAGCGATGAACGGCTGCGCGGATGAAAGACATGCTGGGGAGGAATTGAACCGTGGACGCCAGTCTGTTCGATGCAGCCGTTACCGCGCTCAGCATCATCACCGAGCCGCATCGGCTGGGGTTTCTGTTTCTTGGCGTCCTGGTGGGATTGACGCTCGGCGTCATCCCCGGGCTCGGCGGCATTATCGGCATGGCCCTGCTGCTTCCCTTCACATTCGAGATGGATGCCTATTCCGCTTTCGCCTTTCTGCTCGGCATGGGATCGGTGACGACGACCTCCGACACCATACCGGCCGTGTTGTTCGGCGTCCCCGGGACAACGGGGTCGGCCGCGACGATTCTTGACGGCCACCCGCTGGCCAAGAAAGGCCAGGCCGGCCGCGCTTTCGGCGCCGCCTATTCCGCCTCCATGATCGGCGGCGTCATGGGGGCGCTTCTCTTGGGCATCAGCATACCGGTGCTGCGGCCCGTCATGCTCTATATCGGCTCGCCGGAACTGGTCGCCTTTTCGGTGTTCGGCCTGTCAATGGTCGCGGTGCTGAGCGGCGGCACACCGCTGCGCGGCATGGCGGTCGCCGCCTTCGGGCTGATGCTCGCCATGGTCGGCGCCGGCCAGCAGACCGGCACTTTGCGCTGGACGTTCGACACGCTCTATCTGTGGGACGGCATCCCCCTGGTTCCCTTGACGCTCGGCCTGTTCGCGCTGCCAGAACTCGCCGACATGGTGATTGCGCGGCGACGCATCGCCGGCGAATCCAAGATCGATTCCCGCTCCGGCCAGTGGCAGGGCGTCAAGGACACGCTAACCAACTGGTGGCTGGTGATGCGCGCCGGCGCAATGGGGTCCGGCCTCGGCTCGGTGCCGGGTATCGGCGCGGCGGTGATCGACTGGATCGCCTATGGTCACGCCGCGCGCACCGAAAAGGGCGCCGATCGGACATTCGGAACCGGCGATGTCCGCGGCGTGATCGCGTCGGAAGGCTCCAACAACGCCAAGGAAGGCGGCGCGCTGGTGCCGACCATCGCCTTCGGCGTGCCCGGCAGCGCCTCCATGGCGATCCTGCTCGGCGCCTTCCTGATCCACGGCCTGATACCCGGGCCGGATATGCTCACCCGCAATCTCGATGTCACCTATTCCATGGTGTGGAGCGTCGCGCTCGCCAATATCCTGGGAGCCGGCATCTGCTTCGCCTTTTCCGACCAGTTCGCCCGCGTCGCCAGAATCCGCTATTCCATCATCACCCCGATCATCGTCTCCTTAATCATCATCGGCGCCTTCCAGGGCTCGCGCAATTGGGGCGACCTGTTTGTGCTGTTTACCTTCGGCCTTCTGGGCTGGATCATGAAGCGCCTCAACTGGCCGCGCCCGCCGCTCATGGTCGGTTTCGTTCTCGGCGCGATCGTCGAACGGTATCTGTTTATCTCCATTGGACGCTATGGCGCTGACTGGCTGCTCAGACCGCTTGTCGTCCTGTTTCTCGGCCTTGCAGTGCTCGGACTCATGCGCCCGCTATTGCGCGAGATTCGCGCCGAAGGCGGCATTGGCGGAATGCTGCGCAGCGTTGCACCGCCGCGGTTCGATGTCCGGGTGGCGTTCTACTTGGCCTTTCTGGCGGCAATGGCCTATTTCGTGATCGTTGCGTCGACCTGGGAATTCGCCGCCAAGATCGCGCCGCTGATTGCCGGCGGCACGGCCTTGGCGATGGCCGGCACCAGCCTCGTCAACTACATGTTCCGAAGGCCGCCGGCGGACGGCGATCCGGCCAAGCCAAAAAGACTGAGCCTCGACGTGGCGGTCGACGACGCCGGCGCCGCCACGAGCCTCGTTGCATCGCGCGCCATCATTTTCCTCGCCTGGCTGCTCGGTCTTCTTGTGCTCATCTGGGTGATCGGCATGCTGCCGGCCCTGTTCGTTTTCATCATCCTCTATATGCGCATTGAAGGTCGCGAGAACTGGCTGCCGGTATTCGCCGTGGCGGGCGGCGTCACGGCCTTCAACTACGTGCTGTTCGACAAGCTGCTGATCATCCCGTGGCCGCGCGCCCTGCTCGGCGAATTGTTGCCGGGGCTGCGTTACGCCTACGGCTTGTTCTAGGGTTGGTTTGTCTGCCGACGAGAAAGGGCAATTCCCGATGACCGACACGCCGGAGCCGAGATTTCTGTTCGACCCCTATCTGGACTGGGCCGGCAGGCAAGGCATTCCCATCGTTGAGGATTTCGGCGTCGATCTGCTCAAGGTCGAGACCAGGCCGTGGGCACCGCTGGAAACCGATGGGGCGCTTGTTCACCTGAAGGGGCGCGGCGATTTCGTCTGCATGTTCGTCATCGATCTGGCTCCCGGGGCCAAATCGGCGCCGCAGCGCCATCTCTTTGAGGAGGTCATCTATGTCCTTAACGGCCATGGCTCGACAACCATGGAGGGCGAAGACGGCCGCACCCACAGTTTCGAATGGGGGCCGAAAAGCCTGTTCGCGCTGCCGCTCAATGGCCGCTACCGGCATTTCAACGGCAGCGGACGCGACCGCGCCCGCCTGGTCTCCACCAACAACCTGCCGATGGTCATCAATCTCTTCCACAACGATGCTTTCGTCTTCGACAATCCTTTCCGGTTCGACGAACGCCAGGGCAAGGAGGGCTATTTTTCCGGCGAGGGCGACTTTATCCCGAAGCGGCCCGGCCGTCATATGTGGGAGACCAATTTCGTTCCCGACCTTGCCGAATTCGAGCTGCAGCACTGGGCGGCGCGCGGCGCCGGCGGCTCCAACATGATGTTCGTGCTCGCCGACGGCACCATGCACGCCCACATCTCGGAAATGCCGGTGGGCACCTACAAGAAGGGCCACCGCCATGGCGCCGACTTCCACGTCTGCTGCGTCAAGGGCGAAGGCTATTCGCTCCTGTGGTATGAGGGCGACGAGGATTTCGTCCGCGTCGACTGGGGTCACGGCGTCGTCTTCGCGCCGCCCGACGGCATGTTCCATCAGCACTTCAATACAAGCCCCTACAAGGCCCGTTACCTGGCCACCGCGCTGGGCGGTCTGCGCTATCCCACGACCCAGGCCAAAAAGGACATTTTCTTAGGAATGGACGTCAATGTGCGCGACGGCGGCGCCCAGATCGAATACGAGGACCAGGACCCGCGCATCCACGAAATCTACCTGGCCGAGTTGAAGAAGAACGGCGCTCAGTCGAACATGGGTCAGTTCATCGACGAGACGGCCTATGAAAGGCAGCCGGCATAGGACCGGCGGCGCCATCCGGCCAGGCGACACCCATGCACGATATCGGCTTCGACCATCTTCACCCCACCGCTGAAGACCAGGCTGCGCTCAGCGACACGATATCGTCGCGCGACAATGTCGATCTGACGACGGTCGGCGTCGATATCGGCTCATCGACCTCGCATCTGATGTTTTCCACGGTGCGCATGCAGCGCCTGTCGGAGGCGCTCTCCAGCCGCTTTGTCGTCGTCGGCCGCGAGGTTGTCTGGCGCTCGCCGGTCATCCTCACGCCCTATCGGCGCGATTACACCATCGATGCGGAGGCCCTGAAGCGCTTCTTCGACGACGCCTATCGCGAGGCCGGAATGACCCGCGCCGATATCGACAGCGGCGCGGTGATCCTGACCGGCGAGGCACTGAAACGGCGCAATGCGCGGGCCATTGCTGAACTGTTTGCCGCAGACGGCGGCAAGTTCGTCTGCGCCAGCGCCGGCCACAATCTGGAAGCGGTGATGGCCGCCCACGGTTCCGGTGCGGTGGCTTTGTCGAGGCGTCAGAAAAACATTGTGCTCAGCGTCGACATCGGCGGCGGCACGACGAAATTCGCGCTGGTCCGCAATGGCCAGGTGATCGACAACGCCGCGGTGGCGATCGGCGGCCGGCTCGTCGCCTTCGACGCGGACGGTCGCATTACGCGCATCGAGGCTCCGGCATTGCGCATCGCCCGCCATGCCGGCCTTGATCTGAAGCGCGGCGACAAACTGGCCGACGCCGATCGCGACCGTCTGGTTGAAACCATGGCCGCGGCACTCCTGCAGGGCATCCAGCAGGCGCCGCAGCAGGGCCTCGCCGCCGATCTTGCCCTCACCCCCTGGCTCCCGGCAACGCCGAAGCCCGATGGCATCACCTTTTCCGGCGGCGTTGCGGAATACATCTTTCGACGCGAGGACGCCGATCACGGCGACCTCGGCCGGCCGCTGGCCGCAGCGCTCGTCGCGGCGCTGAAGGCGGGCGACATCCCTTGCCCCGTCTACGATCCGGGACAGGGTATCCGTGCCACCGTCGTCGGCGCCTCGCAATTCACCGTTCAGGTCAGCGGCAACACGATCCTGGTGACGGACCCGCACATCCTGCCGTTGCACAACGTTCCGGTTATCCGCCTTCACCTCAATCTGGACGGCGATTTCAGCGCCGCGGCCGTCAGCGCGGAGATTGCCCGTGCGCTTGCCCGCTTCGACTTGGGCGACAGCGAAAATGTCGTCGCGCTGGCTTTTCGCTGGCAGGGCGAGCCACTGCATGCCCGCCTGCACCGCCTGGCAGAGGGCATTTGCCGCGGCATGGCGCAGGCGCTCGGCGCCGGCAAGCCGCTGATCCTGATGATGGACGGCGATGTCGGCCGCACGCTCGGCCGCATCCTGCGCCACGAGCTAGAGGTTGCAGGCAGCGTCATCTCCGTCGACGGCCTGCAGCTGAAGGATTTCGATTATGTCGATATCGGCGCCGTGATCCGGCCGACGAATGTCGTGCCATTGGTCATCAAGTCGCTGCTGTTCTCCGCCCCTGACGGCAGTTGCGGAGGCTAGATCGTGGACGCCATGCCAAACAGCTCGTTCCCTGCCGCGCAATTGCCAGTGCGAACCGAACTGGCAGCCTGCGTACGGCTCATGCATGATGCGGGCATTCTCAACTACAACGGCCATGTCAGCGCTCGTCTTGCAGGCCAGGACCGGCTGGTCATTCACTCGCTGGTGACGCCGCGGTCGGAGGTCGGCCCCGATGATTTCGTCGTTTGCGGTCTTGACGGCACAGCCCTTCAGGCCGCCCCCGGCCAAAAGCCGCCGAGCGAGGTCCATATCCACTCAGAGATCTACAAGGC
>JABAOE010011643.1_pt1 | contig 11525 bp, 11 predicted proteins | sample 7062141 | NCBI WGS metagenome assembly JABAOE01 (sample SAMN14538627, study PRJNA623070) | marine sediment metagenome | biome: marine biome [ENVO:00000428]; feature: marine pelagic biome [ENVO:01000023]; material: deep marine sediment [ENVO:00002113] | place: India: Gulf of Khambhat ...
GCCATCGCCGCGCCGCGGGTCCATCACCAGTCGCTGCCCGACGAGATCGTCTACGATCCCGACGGCCTCGCCGACGCGGTGGTCCGCGCGCTCCGGGCCATGGGCCACGCGGTGCGGGAGCGGGAGGACCCCATGGGGGAGGTCAACGGCATCGCCCGCCAGGACGGGCACTGGGTCGCCGTGGCGGACCCGCGGGGCGCGGGGGGCGTGGCCGGCTACTAGGGCACCGGGCCCCGGGCCGGCGCACGAGCCGAGCCCCCGACCGGCTCGAGCCCGCCCGCTCTCGCGCGACTGGCTGCCGGTGCGCGCGGGCCGTACCTTCGAGTGGTCGCACGGCGCGGAGCCCTTGCCCCCGGGAGCGGCGGTGGACGTCACGATCCTCACCTACCCCTACGATTCCGGCGTTCGCGGTGCCCGCATGGGACGCGGGCCGCGGCACCTCCTCGAGCAGGGCCTGGTCGCGCATCTCGAGGGGGCGGGACACGCCGTCGAACACGTCGCCATCGTGCGGGACGCCCCATCGCTGCACCCCGAGCCCGCCACGGCGTTCGCGCTCAACCGGGTCTTGGCGACGGAGGTCCACCGCACTCGCCTCGCCGAGCGGTTCCCCCTCGTGCTGGCCGGAAGCTGCTACTCGGCGGTCGGCACCGTCGCCGGCCTCGGTCCGCACAAGACGGCCGTGCTGTGGTTCGACGCGCACGCCGACTTCAACACGCCGGACACCACGCTNNCACGCTGAGCGGGTTCCTGGACGGCATGGCGGTCGCCGTGCTCACCGGGCGCTGCTGGCACGAGCTCGCTGCCAGCGTGCCCGGCTTCCGACCCGCGGCGGAGCGGCAGGTCTGCTTCGTCGGGCTCCGGGACATGGATCCGCTGGAGACGGAGTTCATTGCGCACTCCGCCGCCTCGATCGTGCACCCGGACCGGATCGAGGAGGACCTGGAGAGCGTGCTCGACGCGGCGCTGGGCGAGCTGGACGAGGCATACGTCCACCTCGACCTCGACGTGCTCGACGAGTCGGAGGGGCGACCCAACGCCTCGACGTCCTCCGGCGGGCTGACGCTCGACGAGACGCTCGCCGCGGTGCGCACCATCGGCCGGCGCGTGCGCATCACCGGAGCCGCCCTCACCGCGTACGACCCGTCCCTCGACGAGGACGGCCGGGTGTGCCGGGCCGCGCTGGCCCTGGCCGAGGCGGTGGTCGGGGCGGCCCGACCCTAGAAGGCGAACGCGGCAGGGTCGACCGCGGTCGACCCGACGACCCCGAACTGCAGGTTCCGGAAGTACGTCTGCGCCACGCGCTGGATGTCGGCGCCGGTGACCGAGCGGATCCCGTCCACGAACGCCTCGGCGGCGCGCCACCCCGAGCCGGCCAACTCGTACCGCGCCAGGAACGCCGCCTGACTCGCGTTGGTCTCGTTGCTCAGGAAGTAGCCGGTCAGATACATCGCGATCCGGTCACGGACGTCCTTGACGACGACCGGCTCCTGCTGCATCCGGCGCAGCTCCGCGAGCATCACCCGCACCGTCGTGTCCGGATCGACCGCGGTCACGTACAGACCCGCCACACCGGGCCAGCCGTACGCCAGCGAGTTGCGGCTCGCGAAGTCGCTGAACAGGAACGCGGCGGGCGCGTAGGACAGCCCGCGCTTGGTCCGCACCTCCTCCCAGACCCGAGCGCCGAGCACGCTCATGGCGACCCGCATCGCGTGGTAGTCCGGATGACCCAGCCGGGGCGCGTCGAACAGTCCCAGCACGTACGTGGTGGGTAACTCCCGCTCCGCCGTCCGGAGGCCGCTGGCCTCGTGCCACACCGCCGCGGGCCGCGGCGCCGCGCCCTCACCCCGCGGCAAGGTCCCGAGCGTCGCCGCGACCATCGGCGCGAGCCCGTCACGATCGACGTCGCCGACCACCACCAGGAGGAGGTTGGACGTCTGGAAGATCCGCTCATGATGCGCCCGCAGCTGCTCGATGGTGATCTGCGAGACCGACGACGTCACGCCGCCGGGCCGCAGCCGGTACGGGTGCCCCTCGTAATACAGCGCGCTCGCCACGTCCCGCACGAAGTCGTCGGCGTCGTCCACCCGCTGTGCGATGTCGGAGAGCAGGTTCTCGCGCACCAACTCGACCTCCTGCGGCTCGAGCGCCGGATGCATCACGACATCCGCGAAGACCTCCCACAACTCGGCGAAGTCGTTCTTCACGGTTCGGAGGCTCACGACCGAATAGTCCCAGCTCACCGACCCCGTGATCGAGGCGGCGGTCCGGTCCAAGATCCCGTTCAGCACCTCCTTGGGGTACCGCTCGCTGCCCCGGAGGGCGCTCAGAAACAGGAGCGGCTCGATGCCCTGTGTGGCCTCCTCGAGGTTCATCACCCCGCCCCGGATGTACAGGCGGGCGGACACCACCTCATTGGCCGTGTTGGGACGGACAATGACCTTGAGCCCCCCCACGGTGAATTCGTCCGTCGGCGCCTGGGCCGTTCCCGTGGGCGGCAGCAGGACGATCGCCGCCAGCGCCGCCAAGACCACCGATTCGGTCCTACGCATCACGCCACCTCCGCACCATCGATGTCGGTCCGTTCAAAACGTCACGTTCTCCAGCCCGAGCCCCTCACGCTGCTCGGGCGCCACCAGCACCCCGAGGACGTACGGCTGACCCTGGATGTAGCGGCGGACGTAGTCGCCGATGTCCTCGCGCGTCACCGCCTTCAGGTTGTCCACGTAGTTCAGGTAGTAGTCGAGGCCGCCGGTCACCGCCCACCAGAAGCCCAGCGTGTGCACGAACTCCGACGGCTGCTCCTGCCCGTACAACTCCCCGACCGCCAACTGGGTCTTGGCGTACGCCAACTGCTCGTCCGTGAAGTAGTCGGGGTCGGTGAACCGGGCCACCTCCGCCATCAGTGCCGCCCTCGCCTCCTGGAACTTGTCGGCCGAGGTCTGGAGGAAGATCGTGATCGGGCCGGTGTGGTTCAGCGTGTAGTAGGAGAGCCCGACCCCGAAGGCGAGCCCGCTGTCCACCAGCCGCTGTTGGAAGCGCGAATTGCGCTGGCCCAGGATGTAGCTGAACACGTCGGCCGCGTAGGTCGCCTTCTCATCCTCCCCGACACTCGGTCCGTGCATCTCCATCTGGATCGTCACGGCGTTGACCGGGTGCTCGACGACCACCAACTGGCTCTCGTCGAGCGGGGGGTGCGCCGGCACGGGGTAGGTCTCGAACGGATCCGGCCCCGGTTGCCACCCGCCGAACGCCTCGGCGGCGAGCCGGAAGACCTCCTCGTGCTGCACGTCGCCCGCCACGAGCAACGCCGAGTTGTTGGGGATGTAGTAGCGACGCTGGATGACCTGCATCATCTCCTGCGTGGCGGTGAGGATCACGTCCCGGTCCCCGATCACGTTCTTCCGGCTGAAGTGCGCGTACCACAGCCGCTCGGCCACGGCGCGATTCAGGTGGAAGTACGGATTCGATTCCTGGCGGTCGTACTCCCCCGTCACCACCGGCCCCTCGCGCTCCAGCTCCTCCTGCAGAAACAGCGGCGTCATGATGGCCGCCCGCATGAACTCCAGGCCCTCCACCAGGTTCTCCCTGGACAACGTGAAGAAGTAGTTGACCCGCTCGTCGCTCGTCGTGCCGTTCCACACGAGTCCCAGCTCGCGGGTGCGCTCCAGCCACCGCTCCTGGCTGGGGATCGCCTCGTTGGCCTTGAAGAACATGTGCTCGTACAGGTGCGAAAGGCCGTCGAACTCCGGCGGCTCGGTGTAGGCGCCGTTCCGCACGTCGATCTCGATGGTCACCAGCGGGACGATCGGATTCTCGACCACGATCACGTCCAAGCCGTTCTCGAGTTCGTGACGATAGATGTTGTGCTGCTGCGCCAACGCCGTGGACGCGGTGAGCGCCAGCACGCCTGTCATGAGGATGCGATGCCAACGGTGCATGTGACCGATCTCCTGAGTCATCCTTTCGCGGGCGGGCGCCGACACCGCCGGCGAGGCGGGTCGCCGCGCGCGCCCGGCCTCTCCCGCCCTAGGGCTGCCGCCCGCGGACCCCGGCGGCCCATCCCTCCCAGACGTTGAACGTCCGCATTTGCTGCTCGAGGTCCGTCGTTCGGAGCAGTCTGTCGATCTCTTCCCGGCTCTGCCGGCTCCAGGTCACGTCGCCGGTGGCGAACCCGTACGTGACGGCCGCCACGATGGCGGCGTTCACGCGGAGGCTGCCCGGATCACACTGGGCGATCTGGTCGGAGGCCGCGTGATAGTTGGGGCCGTATCGGGCCGATTCCTGGTTGCCCACCAGGTTCGCGATCCCGTGCATCATGAAGTCGAAGTTGTCGGTGCCGACCACCGGTACGTCGATGCTGGTGAAGGGCCCCAACCCGGCGACCGGCGCCAGCACCCGCTGGACCGCCTCGGCGATCTCCGGCCGGCCGCCGGTGAAGAACCCCGTGATGCGGCCGCAGCCGATGTCGAACGACATCGCCATAACGTGATCGTCCAGCTCGGCCGCGTGCTCGCGGGTGTAGCCGTAGGACCCCTGGAGCCCCTGCTCCTCGCCGTTCCAGAGCGCGAACCGAATGGTGCGGGCCGGTCGAAGGCCGAGGCGCCGGATCTGCCGGGCCACGTCGATCACCAGCGCCACGTTGGCCCCGTTGTCCAGCGCGCCCCCCCCGAGGTCCCACGAGTCCAGGTGCGCGCCGACCACGACGACCTCCTCGGGGCGCGAGGAGCCGCGGATCTCCCCGACCACGTTGTGGCTCCGGTAGGACCCGCCGATGTCGAGGTCGAGCACCGCGCGCAGCGTGAGTGTCCGACCGGCGCGGAGGAGCGTCAAGGCCCGGCGCGCCGCGGTCCGCTCCATGACCATCATGGGGCGCGCCTCATCCCCGCGGAGCGAGGAGTTGTGCCGGTGGAGGATCCCCGGCGGGCGCGATCCCATGTACACCACGCCTCCGGCCCCCGCCTCGACCGCTCGCCGCTCGACCGCGAACGCATCGCCGTACTCGCGGAACAGCCCCGGCACGTCCAGCAGCAGCGGCGTCTCCACCAGGACGAACGCGCCCCGAGCCCCGACGCCCAGGCGCGCGAAGTCCTCGGCCGAGCCCGCGCCCCCGTCCAGCAGGGACGCGGCCGCCCCGTCGGGGGGCGTCGCCGCGGAGAACGGCATCGCCGCGATGCGCGGCGCGAACCCGATGCCTTCGCCCTCGACCACCGCCGATGCCGAGCGCTCCAGCCAGAGGCTCTCCATCTGGAACGGCTCCGCCCGAGCCGCCACCCCCGCGTCCTCGAACCGGTCCAACGCCCACGCCACCGCGCGGCGGTTGGCGGCCGACCCGGTGGCCCGCCCGCCGATCTCGACGGTCAGCGTCCGAAGGTCCCGCAGCAAGGGGGTATCGCCCAGCATGGCGGCGACCAACCGGGCGACGGCGGCGTCGGCTGGCTCGGTCTGGGCCGCCAGCGGGACCGCCGGGACTGCCATGAGCAACGCCGCACCAACTCGCCATCCGCTCATCGCTCCACCATCCCCCCCGACGTTACTCTGACGCGAAGTCTCCGATGATGGCGGTTCGCCGACACGGGAAACACCTGGCCTCGCGCACGATCCCCTCCCCGCTGTCCGCCGGGGGGCCGATCACCAACGGGCCGTGACAGCGCGGGCACCGCGCCTGTGTGCCCGGGTGGAACAGCATTTCCCGTATGAGGTGGACTTCGTCGATCGCGTACATGGCCGGGGTCTCGCGGCGCCGGTCCTCCGCACCCCGGCGGTCGAGCCCCGTGCGCCGCTCCGGGTTCGCCACGATGAGGGCGATCCTGCGCTGGTGAATGCGCCGGTCGAGCACCCGGCGGCGCTCCGCGCTGGACCGAGGGGTCACGCGCCCCGCCCGCGTCTGCACGATGGGTGCTCGTGGAGAGGTGTCATACGCCTCATAAGATGCCCAAAGCGGCCTCCGACCGCGAGGCCCCTACCGGGCACTGTCCAACAGCCCCCAGATCCCGGGGTCCTCGGCGCCGAGCACCCACACCGAGATGCCCCGCAACCCCGGATACTCCTCCAGCAACGCGAGTTTCGCGGCGAACGTCCGGCGGTTCTCCAGGAAGAGCCACTCGAACGTGCCGGAGTCCTCCCAGTAGGCCAGATACACCCCCTGATCCTCCAGCCAGCGCGGCTGCACTCCATGGCGCTGGAGCAGTGCGGCGGCCCGATCCCAGTGGATCTCGGCTCCGACCGCGCGGGCCCCGTCCGCCTCGCGGTACCCGGGGGACCAGTAGCCGGAGTACGAGGGAATCCCCAGCGAGAGCTTCTCCGGCGGCACCCCCTGCGCCAGGGCGTGGTCGAGCGTCGCGCGCATCCACGGAAGGCCGGCGATCGGCCCCGGCGGCGTGACCCCGCCGTGCTGGGCGTAGGTCATGTACGAGATGAAGTCGCCGATCTCGGCCAGGGCGCCGAGGTCGAACGCGCCGCGCCAGTTGGCCTCCATGTATCGGTGGAACGGCGTGCGACCCGGGCGCCCCAGACTGGGGACGACCGCGATCGAGATCACCAGCCCACGGGCGCGCAACGCCTCGGCGGCTTCCCGATAGAACGCCGTCATCCGATCGCGGTCGCTGATGTGGAAGTTCTCGAAGTCGAACTGCCAGCCCCAGAACCCGTGCTCGACCGCGAGCGCTACCATCGAGGCGACCGCGCGCGCCCGGGCCTCCGGATCGCCGAGCAGCCGGTGGATGGCGGCCTGGTCGAAGCCGGGATTGTGGATGAGCGGCATCACCCGCACGGCGTGCTCCCGGGCCAGCGCCAGGACCCGGGGGTCGACCCGTCCCCACACGACCCCGTCACCCTCCACCGAGAACACCTGGGGCGCGACCACCGAGATGGCGTCGACGTGGTCGCGGAAGCTCCGGAAGGACTCCTCGCTGTTCGTCATGTAGAAGACCGTCTCCGGCGCCTGGGCCCGGAGCGCGACCGTGGGCAGGAGCAGGAGCAAGGCGAGCGTCGTGGCGAACGTGCGGGGCACCGGCGCCTCCGGTCTCGGGTCGTCAGGGGGTGCCCCAAGGTCGCCCGCCTGGCCGGACCGCGCCACCACACGGTCCGGGGTGGGTGGGATGACCTCTTCATAGAGGCTTCACCGTTTCCTGCAGGTCCCCACCCTATGAGTTCAGGGTCACGGATCGGGCGTTCGGCCCGGTCACCGCGCTGCGCTGCGTGACCCCAGCCGACCAGTCGCCGGAGGTCATCCAGGAGGGAGCGAATGAACCGTCCCCACACGTCACACGACCGCGGGGCGGCGGTGGCGCCCGCCGCCGGCCTCGGCGTGCCGTGCTGCGAAGCGCAGGCCGACGGCGTGCCCTGCTCGGAGCTCGGCATCCCCTGCGAGATCTGTGGCCGCGTCACCCACCGCGCGCCGCCCACCGCACCGCCGCTCGACCTCGCGGACTATCCCGACGTGATGTCCGATGCGTGAGATCCGGTTCCACGGGCGCGGGGGCCAGGGCACCGTGGTCGCCTCCAAGCTGCTGGCCGACGCCCTGTTCCGCGAAGGCCGTCAGGTGCAGTCGTTTCCCGCGTTCGGCGTGGAGCGTCGGGGCGCGCCGGTGACCGCGTTTCTGCGCGTGTCGGACTCCCCCATCCTGCTGCGCTGCGAGGTGCGGGAGCCCGACGACCTCATCGTGCTGGATCCGACCCTGGTCGGCGCGATCGACGTGGCCGCGGGCCTCAAGCCGGGCGGGACGATCCTGATCAACGCCAGCCGCCCCCCCGGCGACTACCCGGATCTCGCCGGGTTCCGCGTGGCGACCGTGGACGCCAGCGCGATCGCCAGCCGTCACGGGCTGGGGTCGCGCACCCAGCCGATCGTGAACACGGCCATCCTCGGCGCGTTCGCCGCGGTGTCCGGCCTCGTCGGCTTGGAGTCGGTGTGCCTCGCCATCCGGGACGCCGTTCCCAGCCGGGCGGACGACAACGTGGCGGCCGCTGCGGAAGCGGCGGCGGCGGTCCACGGCATCCGGCATCGCGAGGTGCTGAGTGTCTGACGCCGCCCGGATCCCGCCGGTGGCCGTGAGCGACCGCTCGACGCTCGTGACCCACACCGGATCGTGGAAGTACATCCGGCCCCAGTACCGCGACCGGGTCGCTCCGTGCAACGAGGGCTGCCCCGTCGGGATCGACATCGAGGCCTACATGAACCTCCTGCGCGAAGGGCGCGTGGAGGAGGCGTACGCGCTGCTGCTGCGGGAGAATCCGATGCCGGCGGTCACCGGCCGCGTCTGCCACCACCCCTGCGAGCTGCGGTGCAATCGCCGGTGGTTCGACGAGGCGGTGTCGATCCACGCGGTCGAGCGGGTGCTGGGCGACCTCGCGCTGGAGCGTCCCGCCGACCGGCCGTCACCGCCCGAGCGGCGCGAGCGCGTCGCCATCGTCGGCTCCGGGCCGGCCGGGCTCGCCTGTGCCTATCACCTGGCGGGACTGGGATATCGGGTGACGGTCTTCGAGGCCGGCCCGGAGCCAGGCGGGATGCTCCGGGTGGGCATCCCCGCGTACCGGCTCCCCCGGGCGATCCTCGATCGGGAGATCGAGCGGATCCGCTCCCACGGCGTCGACATCGAGTGCTCGACGCGGGTGGGCGTCGACCGTTCGTGGTCGTGGATGCTCGAGACCTACCACGCGGTCTTCATCGCGACCGGCGCCCACGGGGCACGCCCGTTGGGCGTGGCGGGCGAGACGGCGCCCGACGTGCGCGCGGGGCTCGACTTCCTCAAGGAGGTGAACGCCGGCGGGCGTCCGGACCTGGGCCGCCGGGCGGTGGTGGTGGGGGGCGGCAACACGGCCATCGACTGTGCACGCACCGCGCGGCGGCTCGGAGCCGAGGCCACCATCCTCTACCGGCGCACCCGCGCCGAGATGCCGGCCATCGCGCAGGAGATCGACGAGGCCGCCCGCGAAGGGGTCACGTTCGTGTTCCTGGGTGCCCCCGTCGCGCTCCACATGGAAGAGGGCCGGCTGCGCACGGTCGAGTGCGTACGCATGCAGCTGGGGCCGCCCGACGACAGCGGCCGCCGGCGACCGGTCCCGACCGACGAGCGGTTCTCGCTTCCGGCCGACACGCTGCTCTCCGCCATCGGCGAGACGGCGGAACTCGAGGCGATCCCGGCCGATCTCGACCGCACGTCGGCCGGGGTCACCGTCGGTCCCTACGGCGGCACCAACCGCGCGCAGGTCTTCGCGGGGGGCGATCTGGCCGACGCGCCCCGGAGCGTGGCCGACGCGCTCGGCGCCGGCAAGCGCGCGGCGATCGGGATCGACCGCTACCTGCGCCTGCTCGACCGCCGGTCGCCGGACGGCGCCGACCCGGCCGCCTTCCGCTACGGCCGCGAGGGGAATCTCAGCATGACGCGCTGGCGCGGCGACGATCCGGTGCGGCGGAGCGCGGCGGTGAACGAGGTGGTCCCGTTCGACGACCTCAACGTGCACCACTTCACGCCCGTACCCCGCCGGCCGGATGCGAGCCGCCCCGACGAGACCCACCCGCTGCGGTTCGAGGAGGTGAACCTGGGGCTCACCAGGGACGCGGCGTTCGCCGAGGCGCGCCGCTGCTTCAACTGCGGCGTGTGCAATCGCTGCGACCTGTGCCTGATCTTTTGTCCCGACGTCGCGATCTCCCGGCTGGAGGACGGCGCGGGATACCGCATCGCGTTGGAGTACTGCAAGGGATGCGGCGTGTGCGCCGAGGAGTGCCCCCGCGGCGCCATCACCATGACGCAGGAGGGCCGATGAAGAAGGTCATGATCGGCAACCACGCCGTGTCGTGGGGCGCGCGGCTTGTCTCGGGTGGAGGTGATCTCCGCCTATCCGATCACGCCGCAGACCCAGATCGTCGAGGAGCTGTCCGAGATGTGCGCCGACGGGCGGCTGCCCGCTCGCTTCATCAAGGTGGAGTCGGAGCACTCCGCGATGGCGGCCTGCGTCGGGGCTTCGGCGGCCGGGGCGCGGGCCTTCACCGCCACCTCGTCCCAGGGCCTGGCGCTGATGCACGAGATGCTGCACTGGGCGACCGGCGGGCGCCACCCGATCGTGATGGCCAACATCAACCGGGCGATGGGGCCGGGGTGGAACATCTGGACGGACCAGAACGACAGCCTCTCCCAGCGGGACACCGGCTGGATCCAGCTCTACTGCGAGACCAACCAGGAGGTGCTCGACACCACGATCCAGGCGTTCAAGCTCGCGGAGACGGTCGACCTGCCCACCATGCTCGTGCTCGATGCGTTCTACCTGTCGCACACCGCCGAGCCGGTCGACGTCCCCGACCAGGATGTGGTGGACGCGTTCCTGCCCCGCCGCGAGGCGCGGTTCACGCTCGACGTGGACGACCCGCACGCGTTCGGGGCGCTGGTGCGGCCCGACAGCTACATGGAAATGCGCTGGCAGCAGCAGGAGGCGATGGCGCGCGCGCGGGACGTGTTCGACGAGGTCGAAGCGGAGTGGGAGCGGCGGGTGGGGAGGCGGTACGGGGCGGTCGAGGCGTATCGCGCGGACGACGCCGACCTGCTGCTGGTGACCTCGGGAACCGTGACGTCCACGGCCCGCTACGTGGTGGATCAGCGGCGCGCGGCGGGCGACGCGGTGGGCCTGATCAAGGTGAAGATGTTCCGACCCTTCCCGACCGACCAGCTGCGGGCGCACCTCGCCGGGACGGCGCGGGTCGCCGTCCTGGACCGGAACATCTCCATCGGGCGCGCCGGCATCTTCGCGGAGGAGATCCGATCGGCCCTCTACGACCTCGATCCCGCCCGGCGCCCGGCGCTCTTCGGCTACGTGCTCGGGCTCGGCGGCCGCGACGTGACCCCCGAGGTGATCGACGAGACCATCGACCGGACCCGACGGGGAACCCGGCCGCAGCGCGAGGACCTGTGGGTGGGGGTCAAGCCATGAGCCAACTGCGGATCGCCGACCGGATTCCCGACGACGAGCTGATGGCCTCCGGGCATCTCGCGTGTCCCGGCTGCGCGGCGCCCCTGGCAATGCGGCTGGTGCTCAAGGCCCTGGGACCTCGCACCATCGTGGTGATGCCGGCGTGCTGCTGGTCGATCATCGCGGGGCCGTGGCCGCAGTCGTCGCTCAAGGTGCCGCTCTACCATACGGCGTTCGAGACCGGCGGTGCGGTAGGGTCGGGGATCAAGGCCGCGCTCGAGCAGCGCGGCGATACCGACACCCAGGTCGTGGTGTGGGCTGGTGACGGTGGCACCTTCGATATCGGGTTACAGGCGTTGTCCGGCGCGGCGGAGCGCAACGAGGACATCATCTACTGCTGCTACGACAACGAAGCCTACATGAACACCGGGATCCAGCGCTCCTCGGCCACGCCGTGGGGAGCCTGGACGACCACCACGCCCGCCAGCGATCCGGAGCACCAGCCCAAGAAGGACATCATGGCCATCATGGCGGCGCACCGGATCCCGTACGCCGCCACGGCCTCGGTCGCCTACCCGGTGGACCTGGTGGAGAAGGTGGAGAAGGCGCGAACGATCCGCGGA
>JABAOE010000656.1_pt1 | contig 11523 bp, 10 predicted proteins | sample 7062141 | NCBI WGS metagenome assembly JABAOE01 (sample SAMN14538627, study PRJNA623070) | marine sediment metagenome | biome: marine biome [ENVO:00000428]; feature: marine pelagic biome [ENVO:01000023]; material: deep marine sediment [ENVO:00002113] | place: India: Gulf of Khambhat ...
TGTTTGTCCCCTAAGCCGCTACCTGGACCCGTAGCCAGCTTCTTAATATGGCCCTAGATGCTTGGGTTCGATCCCTCTTAGAGGCTGCACGGGTAAAAAACAAATTGCGTAAGGGATTGAAAAGGGTGAAAGGTTTTTGGTGTGTGATAAAGCGGTGTTCCGCGGCTGGGCCGATTGCGCTTTGGGGCCTATCCTTTTCTTCCTTTAGCTTCTTTTAGCAAGGAGATGTTCATGATTCCCTACAAATCAAACGATCACATGTGGTCCATCATACTTGGCGGTGGTGACGGGGAACGATCCTACCCATTTATTGAGCAATGGCTTGGGTATCCTCTTCCTAAGCAATATTGTACTTTTGTCGGGACCCGCTCCATGCTTCAACATACCCTTGATCGAGCGGGCCGCTTATCTCCTAAGGATCAAAAAGTGACAGTGGTGAGCCAGACTCACCGGCATCTTGTTTGGGAAACTCTGGAAGCGCAATTGGCCGGACAAGTGGTCTTGCAACCCCAAAATAGCAATACCGACCCTGGAGTTTTTCTTCCGCTGACTTATGTACTGAAAAATGATCCCAATGCCACGGTTGTTATTTTCCCGGCTGACCATTTTGTATTTCCGGAAGATCGGTTTGTGGAAACGGTTCGAGGGGCCCTTCGAGTCGCAGAAATCATGACCGATCGGATTATGGTGCTTGGGGTCGCCCCAACTTATCTTGAATTGCAGTACGGATGGCTAGAGAAGGGCCCTCCTATTGGATGGGCGACAGGGGCCCCTGTCTACGAACTTAAGGCCTTCATTGAAAAACCAGATGCCATTCAAGGGCTCAATGCGATGACCTGTGGGGCTCTTTGGAACACCTCAGTTATTGCCGCAAAGGCAACAACGCTCTGGCATCTCGCATGGAACTGCTTTCCAAAAATGATGGACCGCTTCGCACAATTGAGAGAGGCAATTGGAACACCAAGGGAAAGTCAAACTCTGGAAACCATATATCAGGATATTCCAATCTGTAATTTTTCAAGAGACTTTTTAGAACGGATCCCTCACTGTATCGGCGTGATTGAATTAGAAGGCGTGCAGTGGAGCGATTGGGGAACGCCCGAAAGAATTGTCGAAACGCTTCGGCTACTCGGAAAGAATCCGGCATTCACCAACGATCAAATGGCAATGCAAGCGGTCTCGGCATATTCCAAGTCACAAATTGAGGTGGAGCAATGAGGAAAAAAGAAGTTTCATCCAAAAAGAGTAAAAAGCTTGGAGGTAACGGATCACCTCCCGAGCGCTCCAAAATCAGACCGATCAAGAAACAGAAAGAGAAATCCATTTTGTCGGAGATCCGTCCAGAGACCAATAGTCACGAGACTAAAAAACCGGCTCAATTCGTTTCCTCCATGTCTCCCGCTTTGAACGTTCGAATCCAGGCTCGTGCGTATGAACTCTATGAGCGTCGAGGTGGGCATTATGGGCAAGACGTAGAGGATTGGGTTGAAGCTGAACGCCAAATTTTATCGGAAGCTCTCTGAAATCCAGCAACTCAAATTGTCTTCGTGCATTTGCGGCTCCCAACATCTGAGTGCCAATTGGCTTTTCAACATTGAGGCTTCTTTCAAGCGAAGGAACTATGCTCGTCTAAGAGAAAATCACAGATGAAACACTCCGACCATGTGCCGTATTTTATGCCTTTTCGGTATGGACTAACGATGACAAGTTGGCTTTCGCCAAGTTATCAAAGCAGAAGGATTGGCGTTTGCCTTAATNNATTTAACCACAAAAAGAGGTGATCAATGTTCAAAAAAGGAAGAGAAAAAGATGAAAAGGCCGTGGTCCCAAGTCAAAAGGCTGAGATCGTGCCCCACAGAAAATTGGAACCCGCCCGGACGTTCGCGGAATTCGAACGTATGCTTGAGGATTTTTGGTGTCGGCCGTTTCCAAGCTTCTTTTCTCCCTTCCCAAGTCTCTTTCGCCCGCTTCGGGGGGACGTGTTTGGAGGCGGACCAGCCTTGGACGTCTATGAGAACGAAGACCACGTCGTGGTCAAAGCTGAGATTCCAGGCTTAACAAAAAAAGATGTGCAAGTGAAGATTACAGGAACCTCTCTGACTCTTACCGGTGAGAAAAAGAAAGAAGAAGAGGTTAAAGAAGATGATTATTCCTATAGCGAACGATCCTACGGGAAATTCTCTCGAACTCTTTCTCTCCCTTGTGAGGTGCAATCCGACAAAGGGAAGGCTACGTTTAAAGACGGGGTTCTGGAAGTGAGGATTCCTAAGACGGAGGAAGCGAAAAAACGACATGTCACGGTGAAAATTGAATAGCCACCTGGCAGGCAGTTTAAGGGGTTGGGTTTGAAGAAAATACAATCTTCCCTCGGAATTTTAAACTTAGCTTAATAGAAAAAGGTTTTCTACATTATGCTAGATGGATAATGCTGGCTGTGCAATCTCATATCTTGTTACCCACAAAAAGAAACACTAATCAGTAGGCTGGAAAATGATTTTAATCGGTATCGGGAATACAGCTAAGTGATCCAAGTTCTCTTCTAAGGCCCACCACAAATCATGAAGTTGAGGAGCACAGATGAGCAGATTGAACATAGAACCTATTTGGGTGTTTCCGGACGGTTCACAGTTGCTGATCAGTACGCAGTATTCTGGTGAGGGTAGGTTTAGTTGTGGATTGTATTTAGCCAGTCTTGGCCCCGAAGATCGATTGGATTTACGAGGATTGAAGTCTCATTTTGAATCTTCAACCTGTCTTGGGGCGCAGGAAAGGGCCTATTCTTGGGCGCAAACTCAGTACCCAGGCCCGGCGGATGGGATGAAGAAGCCCCCGTATTTGATTTGGAAGGGGCCGCGGGCTAAAACATAAGTCATAAATACAAACACCAGCCTCCCCCCCTGGGTTGTTGCACAATTGGCCAGTGAGGCTGAATAAAGATACAATGGCTCATGACAAAAGATGCCTATACATTCCGATACCGTGTTCGGAATTGTTCCAATTACAGTTGTGTCTTGATTGCCCGAGGTGAGCGCACCTTCCTGGCTCCCTGGCCAACCATGAAAGTCTTACTCCAATTGGCCGTGCAAACCCTTCCTTCGATCCTTAATACCCGGGAGAAACTCCTCCTCGAAAATTTCGTCCTTGGGCAAGGGCTTACCATATTGAGCCCAGCATCAGATTGTGACCAAATTGTGACCAAATATTTCACACCGGACAGAATAATCGTACTCATCGTAATTAAGGGAATCGGCACAACCCCTTGATTTTGCAATAAAACGGGAAAACCATCCGATAATCAGGCGGTTACAAAATAGCTGTCCTTGTAATGCCAAGGCGAGGGTCGGGGGTTCAAATCCCCTTTCCCGCTCCACCCATATCCTCTTGCCCTTCAATTACAGTCCAATATTAGCTCTCCAACCGAGTTCAGGATCTGAAGCCCCGGCCGGGGGATTTGAAGGGGGTGGGCCCTTTCGTGGAGAGGACGCGAGGGGGCTGGGCCCCTCTGCGGGAGCTGGCTAAGCCAGCGACGGAGGGCGATTCAAATCCCCTTTCCCGCTCCATCTTTCCAATTGACCGTCCCCCATTGATTTTGTCCAATTCGCGAGTTAATTTCCGAGACAGCAAGGAGCCCCACGATGGCCCAGAAGCGCAGGTGATCGTGGACTGGTGTCGGCGGGGCTATAACCCCGAACGGCCACACCGCTCGACGAAGTTAAAAACGCTTGCTAAAGTCGCAGCATAAGGGTTAGGAGACTTTGGAAACTAGCTCCACAATTGGAGTGAAGATTGAGGTAAGGCCACTAGGTCTAAAAATAATTTGCACACTTTAGCATTCATGGTCCATAAATATACAAAAGAATAGAGGCCATTTCTGAAAAAACCTCAATATTGGCATGTTAATTTTTTCAACCTGATGGCTATGCATTCTCTATTCAAAGGAAATAATAAGAATTCACCATGATCACCGCCCTTCTTGTACCTACCCTTCCTCTTATCGCCGGCATACTAATGGCCGTGTTAGGAAAACGTACCTCATTCCCTACGGTTAACATAGGCATATTCGGCATTACCGGTTCATGTCTCTTATCTATCTTCACGCTTTATTCGGTTATCAGTCAGGGCCCTATTCATGTGGCGCCCTACTCCGTTTCCAGCGATAGTTCAACTTTTTTTACCATCGGAATACTGGTCGACAGGCTGACCGCCGTTATGATGGTGCTCATCACGAGTGTCAGCACCCTTATTCACGTGTATTCCTTGCGCTACCTTCAGGGTGATTCCGGATATGTTCGGTTTTTCGTTCTGTTGAGTTTAATGACTTTTGTCATCCTTTCGCTTGTCTCCAGCCCCAATCTTCTCATGTTGTTTGTGTTTTGGCAGTTATTGAGCTGGATCCTCTATCTGATTCTCGCATTCAATTTTTCTCATCCACCGGCCTATCAAAACGCCTTTAAAACTTTTGTCGTCCATCGAATTGGTGATTGCAGTTTCCTCTGTGGCATTGCTCTGGCCTATAAAAATTTTGGGACTCTTGATTTCCTCGAACTATTCCAACGAGCCTCCGAACAGTCCAAAACCATTTCCCTCCTACCAGGGAATCTCCTGGACATAAGTGCGGTCCCGATGATTACCCTGTTGATCTTTATTGGGGCAATGGCAAAGTCGGCTCAATTTCCCCTGCATGTCTGGCTGCCAGATACCATGGACTCTCCGACCCCGGTATCCGCCCTCATGCATGCCGGAATAATTAATGCCGGTGGATTCCTGCTCAATCGGCTGGCACCGCTCTATACCCTTTCCCCCAACATTCTTCATTTGGTTTTTGTGGTTGGTGCCCTTACTGTACTATTGGGGGCATCCATGATGTTGGTTCAAAATGACATAAAGAAAACACTGGGGTTTTCAACCATGGGTCAAATGGGCTACATGATCATGGAATGCGGCCTTGGGGCCTTTGGGCTCGCGATTTTTCATTTGATCGCCCATGGACTGTTTAAGGCCTCTTTATTTTTGGGCGCAGGAAATGTCATTCATGATTCCCGGCAGGAACCTAAATTCCCTCCATCCTCGAAGACCAAGCACCTCGTAGCTCCCAACCAATTGACCTGGGCCACGGGATTGCTGGTCACCCTCATCATGCCGCTGATAATTTTAATGATGGCCCATGGCCTATTAGATGTCCCATTAAAAAATGCCCAGGGAGCCGTCATTTTTCTATTTTTCAGTTGGGTCACTGCCTCTCAAGCCATGTTTAGTTTGTATCGGCTTCACGCGGTCGCTTCCTGGAAGGTAGCCAGCACCATGATCGGCACGCTGATTTTTATCGTATTTATGTATCTCTGGGCCGGAGAGTTATTCACCCACTTTCTCTATCCCGAGCCAGGTGTCGCAGCAGGCTTCTTCATGGCAGCGGCATTGCACCCACAAGTGTTTGATCTTTTCATTCTCTTGGCCACGTTGGTGATTCTTGTTGGGTGGTTTTTTGTCTATACCAATGCAAAAGGACAGAAAATCCTCAACCCCGATTGGATTCTGTTGATTCAGCAGAAAACTTACATTTTTCTTATTAACCGTTTTTATGTGGACCAGGTCTATGTGAAATGGGGAGACACTGTCTACCGACTTGCCCAAAAGGTGGCACATCGGCTTTAAAGAGAGTTGGGTAAAAGCATGATTTCCGAATTTTCTGTCACCATGGGCCTCATACTCCTCCCCCTCGCGTTAGGTGTATCGGCCCGGATAGCAGGCATTTCACATATAGGTGTACAATTTTTGGCTTTGGCAGGCATTGGGGTAGAGATAGGGGTGTTCGTGTACCTGGGGACGACATTTGAACCGGATCCATTCAAGATCTACCTAGGCGCGGCCATCCTTCTTACGGGATTGTGTGCCACCCTCGGACAGGGAAAATTCAAAATGTCCTGCATCGTGCTTGGTTCAACCCTGATTGTTTTGGGACTGAGCCTAGGGGCCTTGCTTGCCCCAACTCCAATCCATAGGGTTTTTCTTATCAGTCTCTTCCTTTATGCGGCCTTTACTGTAATAAGATCCGATCATCCTGCCACCTTAAAAACCATTAGTCTGTCACATTTGGGGGTGGCCATTTTGTTTATCGGTGCTTCATTCTTGATGGGAAATACCCCTAACATGTGGGTTGGACTCTTTCTTGCTGTTACCCTATTGCCCCTTTTTCCTTTTCATGTCCCCTTCCTCTCAATTATTGGCTCGGCAGAGGGTATGCTTTCGGGTTTTTGGGTGGTGGTGTGGATATCTCTCGGGCTCGCGGAACTTTATGACTTACAAGATCTTTTAACAGGAAAGGATGTCCTCGTCTTTCAATTGTTGGCTTTGGTCAGTGCGTTGTATGCCTCGCTGAAATGTCTGGCGGAACGCCGATTTCGTCAGTTCATTGCGTATGCGGCGGTTGCTCAGATGGCACTCTTATGGGCTACCCAGCAGGTATTTCTAGATTTCTCAAAATGGGGAATACCATTTGGTATCGCCGTCGGGTTCGTCATGAGCGGGCTACTAGGGGTCTATGCCTTTCTCCAACAACGATATGGGTCGCATGAGTTAGGGAAGTTCCCAGGATTGGGTTCCCCTATGCCCCGCTTGGGAATCTTCATGATTCTGTTGATCAGCTTCGCGGTGCTGCTTCCTATTTTTCCGATTTTTTCGGGCTTAATGGCCATGCCAACAGTAGAGCAGTCCGATGTGCCCTTTTCGATAATTTTGTTGACATTTTCTGCGGTATGGCTTTTAGGGAGTTGGTATTTTACCGACTTGCTTCACCAGACGGCCTTTGGTAAGCCACACTCGAATATTCCCTATAGCGACCTTCGAACATTTGAAATGGGAGCCTTGGTAATTCTTATTCTCGGAGCAAGTTACAGCGGATTTGTTCTTTAAAAAAATTGGAAAGGGAGCGCGGTGACAAAGGTGAAAACATGACGGTGGTTGAAGAAAAAGAATCCGTTGTGCCAGAGGACTTTCAGCGCATGGAATTACGGTCACTCGTCAAATTGGCGAGTGAACCCATTTCACACTTCTGGCCCATGAAAACCTTCATTCACCATAATCCCTTGCATGGGTTGGAACATCTAACCTTTGAGCAGGCTATTCAGGAAGGCCAAAAATATCTCGGTGGGAGAGGATACCTGTCCAATACCGAATACCAGAACTATTATCGCCAAGGCCGCATTTCAAAGGAATCTGTCAACGAAATCCTTGGACATGTTTCAGACGATACGGTGATCACCATTGGGGATCGCAAAATTTCTCATTTGGAAACCCTGCGAACCATTTTAATCAATGGAACGGGGATCGTATCCCCTGGTGTGAGTTCAGCAACGTTACAGAATGCCTGCCACGAACCAGAGACCGAGAGAGTCGTTGCCAAACTCGAAACCCTCTTGGAGACGAAGCCACCGGAGATTTCCTTGGGCATTCACGCCGAGAGGGAGCGGAACGAGCTTGCATCTCTTTACACCATGGCTCATTGGTGCGACGAGATTCTGGACACGAATATCCAGGATCAGATCAATCAAGAACTCATTAAATGGTGCGGAGGGTTTCTCGATGAAGGCCAGGCCCCTTGGCCTATGCCGCTCCGTAACAAATCCTTTTTTGAGGGATGGAAAGTCCTGGCACAAGAGGATTTTTCAGGCTTTTTATTTGGAATTCAGGATTGGAAAACCAAACTGCAAAATCTTCCGGATCGTCCAGAAGATCTCATTCTTGAATGTTTGGAGGGGTTAAAGATTCCACGGAATTTGTGGACCAATTATTTCACCCTTCAATTGGCACAATTGTCGGGTTGGACTGGATTTATTAAATGGCGATGTGAACAATTAGATTATGAGTGGCAGCGCGCTTTCCCAATTGATCTGGTCAAATATATGGCCGTTCGGCTTTTTTACGAACGAGAACTTGTCACGTTCACCTGCCAATCGAAACTAGGTATCTCAGGAACCTATGATTCCATCCAGTCTCTTCTGAATAATTATTCCCTTGGTTACGGTTTCGCCAAAGAATGGCGAACCAAAAACCTTCCCGAGGAGATCGTGAAAGATTTTGATCATTTCCTGGTCATAAGGGAACCCCTCCCCATTCAAGAACTGGATCGTGCCGCCCAGACCCTCCACTCACCGTGGGCAATTAGCCGGAAACAACAAACCCTTGACAGGAAGGTCTTAATCATCCAACACCTGGCGAAATCCTTTGACATTTCCCTCGGGGATTTTGCCGCATCTTCCCCAGAATCATTGGAAATTCTACTTGAATGGGTCGAGAATTTTCCTGAATCCCGGCATGGCCCCATTTGGCTCCACGCGTTTGAGAAAAGCTATCTAAAAAGTTTGGTGAAAGTTCTCACCCCCAATCTTGCAAAATTGTCTCAGAGTGATGCGCAGGAAGAACAACCTACTGATTCTCGCCCTCTGACCCAAGCTATGTTCTGTATTGATGTTCGCTCAGAAAGCTTTCGCCGACATTTAGAAGAAGTGGGAGGCAACGAAACTTTTGGATTTGCGGGATTTTTTGGGGTACCCATTTCCTATCAGGGGTTTGGAAGTGAACACGAAACCGACCAATGCCCTGTTCTCCTCAAACCCAAACATAAGGTGAAGGAAGTGCCTCGGGCTTATCAGGTTAGGGCGGCTGAGCAATATTTAGAACGGCAACAGATCGCCAAAACCGGTCACGCCCTTCTTCATGATTTAAAAGAAAACGTGATCACCCCTTACGTGATGGTTGAAGCCATTGGGTGGTTTTTTGGGTTTAGACTATTCGGCCAAACCCTGGTCCCCCGCTGGTATAAATCCATAACCGCCTGGCTGAAAAAATACTTTACCATTCTGATTGGAACGACGCTGACGGTAGAAAAACTGACCCATGAAGAGGCTCAAGAAATGGTCGCGTCTGAACAGCGGGCGACCATCTACCGCATGTTGATTGAACACCATGGACGGCAGGGCATGGCCGTTTCTCATGATCAGGTGGAATGGCTCCGGAAACAAACGCTGAATGAGATTGAATCGACCGAAATAGATGAGGATTTATATCGACTCTTAGGCTGGAGTCAGCCCGACCATGAAAAATTTATCAGAGATTTACGTCGACACGAGGATATTCATGAACGGGCAATGGCACGTCGGATGCAAAAAATCACTCAAACCGGTTTTACAGTGACTGAGCAGGCCTATTTTGTGGAAACGGCGCTTCGAGTTTTAGGATTTACGAAAACATTTGCACGGCTGGTGCTCATTTGTGGTCATAGCAGTTGCTCGGAAAACAATCCCTATGAATCCGCTCTGGACTGCGGGGCCTGTGGAGGCAACCAAGGGATGTCTAACGCCCGCGCCTTGGCCGCCATGGCCAATAAAGCCCAAGTACGAGAATTACTCGCCCAACGAGGCATTTCCATTCCTTCGGATACTCATTTTCTGCCCGGGCAACACGATACCACAACTGATGAAGTCAGCCTGTTTGATTTGGAAGACGTTCCGGCCACTCACCGAAAAGATTTGCTCCGACTCCTGAATGACTTGGAGGAAGCAGGTCGCAGGAATAGTGACGAGAGGCTGACTCGTTTTCCTGATGAATCAGCCGATTCGTCGGTTAACAACGGATCGACTCGCACTAAACGGCGAAGCATTGATTGGTCACAAGTCCGCCCAGAATGGGGGTTATCCCGGCATTCCGCATTTATTATTGGACGGCGGCTTTTGACTCAAGGAATTAGTTTGGAGGGACGAACCTTTCTTCACTCCTATGATTATCTTCAGGACCCGAGTGGAAAATTTTTGGAAATTATTATGACTGCGCCCATGGTAGTGGGTAATTGGATTAACATGGAGCACTATTTTTCAACCGTGGATCCCGAGGTCTATGGGAGCGGGAGCAAGGTTTATCACAACGTGGTCGGACGTATTGGGGTGATGTACGGGTCCCAAAGTGATCTCCGGGTCGGCCTTCCAGTTCAAACGGTCCTGGACGGAGAAAAGCCATACCACGAGCCCATGCGGTTATTTGTCATCATTGAGGCGCCACTGGAGAGAATCAGTGCCATTGTTGCACGCCAAAATATCTTGCAAAGGTTGCTTGGCAATCAATGGATCAATCTGGTTGCTTTAGATCCGGTAACCATGGAATTTTTCCAATATCAATCTACGGAAGATTGGCAGCTTATTTATTAAATATTCTTATTTGAGGAGGCCTGATGGGTCATGAGCACGCTAAAACTTCACCCAATGAAAGAAATTAAAATCATTATCGAGGGCGAACACCTCAGATTCGTGACGGATGTACTCGATANNTCCTCGATTCTATTCAAGCCAGTGGCTATACCATTTTTAATAACCTATCAGGAAAAGGACACAGCGGATTCCATGAAGGCCATCTTATGTTTAATGACACCAGTAGTCTCCAGATGGTTTTAACCGTGGTCCCCGAGGAAAAAGTTGAACCGATTTTATCAGGACTCTTGCCCTTCCTCGAGCGGCATTCCGGGAGTTTATTTGTGATCGATGCCTGTGTTCTTCGGAAGGAACATTTCGAGTCGGCAAACACCTAAGAATAAAAACAATATTTTGGGGGGATGAGTGGATGGACGACAATCAACTTCTTTGAGTGGGAAATGGCCCTGCAGCATTCCTCAATTTCTTTGCTCCTTCATCGACAAAACCTGCTTCAATGAAAGCGGTCAACTAAAAATTCCCCAGACCTTAAGTCATTTGGTGGAGCTTACTCACTTCGTGGCTTTATCACATTTAGAAACTGACCGTTCCCCCGGCCTTCCCCCAATGTTCACCTTATCGGTTCCCACCCAAGAATCACCAACCTAATAAAGAACCCAAGGACTGTTCCGTCCCTAGGCCCCAATTTTGTACCAACAAGCGGTGGCGATATCGCCACGGGCTTGTTAACTGATAGAAATTACGTGGCCTTAATGGTGGCGACAAAAAAACAGAAGGCGTTGATTTCTAAAGAAGTTACGAGTCTTGCCAAGGGGAAGGGCGGCAGTTCAAAACATGAACTGTCGCCCGGGGGACCATGAAGGGGGTGTGCTCCCTTCATGGGGTGACCTGAGCGCCGCACAGGCACGAGGGGGGCCTAGTGGGAGCAGCTGGCTAAGCCAGCGACGGAGGGCGGTTGACATCCCCTTTCCCACTCCAACATTTCTTTTTTCGGTTCAACTGCTTGTACTGTTACAACCTTACGACATTGACTGCCGCTCTCCAGTCATCGGACTCCTCGTTTTTCCGAAAACCTATACCGAGTAGGTTCGCCGCTTCTCTTAAGCGCTAATCTCAAATTGGAGACCAAGTCTATATCTCTCTGTCCCCTATTCATGTCATGACTGAGGAGAGCCTGGCGGATTTCGTAGCTCACACCCAAGCCTTTGAGTCGCATCGGTGCCTTCCCTCAGGTTGAGACGGCTGATGGGCGGGATTGACATCCCACGGCTCCTTCGGTACTGTTCCGATTGCCCCAAAATAGCGCTTAAAAGTCCCACTTTTTCCC
>JABAOE010004506.1_pt1 | contig 11521 bp, 9 predicted proteins | sample 7062141 | NCBI WGS metagenome assembly JABAOE01 (sample SAMN14538627, study PRJNA623070) | marine sediment metagenome | biome: marine biome [ENVO:00000428]; feature: marine pelagic biome [ENVO:01000023]; material: deep marine sediment [ENVO:00002113] | place: India: Gulf of Khambhat ...
CCCGCGACGGCGCTCCCCGCGGTGCCGGCCGTCGACCTCCGCGCCCGGGCCTGGTTCAACCCCTCGCTGGAGAGCCGCGTCTACAACGTGCCCGCGGTGATCGGCGTGATCGTGCTCCTCATGTGCCTGCTGCTCACCGCGCTGGCCGTCGTGCGGGAGCGGGAGGTGGGCACGCTCGAGCAGCTCCTCGTCTCGCCCCTCTCGGCCGTCGACCTCATGCTGGGAAAGACGATCCCGGTGGCGGGGGTCGCCATGATCCAGATCACGATCGTCACGACGGTCGCGCTCTTCTGGTTCGACATTCCCTTCCGGGGCGAGTGGGCGACGCTCGCCCTCGCGGCCGCGCTCTTCATTCTGGCCGGGCTGTCCTTCGGGCTCCTCATCTCCACGATCTCGAGCACGCAGCAGGAGGCCTTTCTGGCCATGTTCCTCTTCCTGCTGCCGGCGATCATCCTCTCGGGCTTCCTCTTCCCGGTCGAGACGATGCCGCCGGTCTTCCAGCACCTCACCCTCGCCNNCTTTCTGGCGATGTTCCTCTTCGTGCTCCCCTCGGTCATCCTCTCCGGCTTCCTGTATCCCGTCGAGACGATGCCCGGGATCTTCCAGCAGCTCACGCTCGCCAACCCGCTGCGCCACTTCCTCGAGATCGTGCGGGGCGTCTTCCTCAAGGGAGCCGGCGTGGAGGAGCTCGCGGTGCAGTTCCTCGTGCTCGCGGCGATGGCGATGACGGGGCTCGCGGTCGCGACCAGGCGCTTCCGGCGGACGCTGTAGCGGGCCGGCACTGCTCCGGTCCCAAGGGATGACCCGCTCCGGCCGCCCGGTCGGAGGCCGCCGTTTTACTGTCGATGAGATGCCCCGCCCGGACGCGGCCCCACTCGCTGCTTTGACAACCATTGAATCTTGAACTATCTTCCTGGCGATTCACCGATGGACGGTTCACACCGGGCCCCACCGTACGAACGGGAGCAAGCAGCCATGTCGTTTCGCACACTCGGCTTCCACCATATCACGATGGTGTCGAAGGACGCGCCACGGACCCTCGCCTTCTACCGCGAGCTCCTGGGGCTCGCGCTGGTGAAGAAGACCGTCAACTTCGACGATCCGGGCGCCTACCACCTGTACTTCGGCGCCGACGGCGGACGTCCCGGGACGATCCTGACCTTCTTCGAGTGGCCCGGCGCCCGACGTGGCCACTGGGGCGTCGGAGGCGTGCACCATCTCGCGCTCGGCGTCGCCACGCCCGAGGCTCAGCTGATGTGGAAGCGTCGCCTGACGGACGCGGGCGTGCACGTCACCGGCCCGCTCGACCGCGGCTACTTCCGCAGCCTGTACTTCGCCGATCCGGACGGACAGGTGCTCGAGATCGCGACGGCGGGCCCCGGATACGCCATCGACGAGCCGGCCGACGCTCTCGGCCGCGAGCTCGTGGTTCCGCCGCGGGAGCGCCTGCCGGACGGCAGGGACCGGACCGCGATTCAGGCGCTCACCCACCCCGAGCCCGTTCCCGAGGTCACGGAGGCCATGCGCCTGCAGGGCATCCACCACGTCAGCGCGATCACCGACGACCTCGGACGGGCCGGGGCCTTCTACGAGGAGGCGCTGGGGTTGAAGCTCGTGAAGAAGACCCTCAACCAGGACGACGCGAAGACCAAGCACTATTTCTGGGCCGCGTACGACGGGTCCGAGGTCGAGCCGCACTCCGCGCTCACGCTCTTCGACTGGAGCGGGTCGACGTACCGGGCACGCCCCGGGGCCGGCCAGACGCACCACGTCGCGTTCCGGGCCGAGAGCGCGGAGCAGCAGGCGGAATGGCGCGAGCACCTCCTCTCCCTCGGGATCGCGGTGAGCCCGGTCGCGGACCGCACCTACTTCGAGAGCATCTACTTCCGCGCTCCGGACGGGCTTCTGGTCGAGATCGCCACCGATGGTCCCGGCTTCACCGTCGACGAGACGGCCGGCCGGCTGGGCGGCGACCTCAAGCTTCCGGCCTGGCTCGAGGCGCGGCGATCCGCGATCGAGGGCTCGCTCGTACCCCTGCCCTGAACGGGCGGCGCGAGGGGGGTAGCGGGCGTCGCCCGCAGCCGTCCGTCACCGGTCGGGCGGCGCTCCCGCGTACCCGGTGAGCTCGACGTAGCCGCGACCCCGCACCGGGGCCCCCGCCTCGCCCGCGCCGGCGACGCCGACGGCGCCTTCCCAGTAGCGGAACGCGACGTCGAGCTCCTGGGCCGCCACGAGCGGTTCCACCGAGAGATCCCATCCGCGGGCCGGCACTCGGATCCGCCAGCCCGAGGGGTACTCGGCGCCGTCGACGGGCGAGGTCCAGGTACCGGTGCTCGCCATCGTCACGTCGACGCCCCACCGCAGCGGCACGCGCGCCCCGGACGGGTCGATCAGCACGCCGTCGCTCAACGGATCGGCCGAGCCGTCCGCGCGGCGCAGCCGGTAGATCATCAGGTCCCAGCCGTCGTCGAGCTGCAGGGCGAACCAATCCCAGCCGACCTGACCCTCGCCGAGCGCGGACGTGCTCCATTCGCGGTCGAGCCAGGCGCTCCCGGTGACGCGGAGCGTGTCGGAGCCGAGGACGAGCTCGCCGGCCGCGGGCATGCGCGTGTGGGCGTAGTAGTACGAGGCGTTTCCGGGCTCGGGCCCCTTTTGGCTCAGCCCGTCGTCGCCCTGGAGGACGACGGGCTTGCCGCGCTCCAGCTCCAGCCGCAGGGCCACGTCGTCGTCGGACGCCCGGATGCGCAGCGGGAAGGCCTGCGGACCCGAGCCTTCGAGCGACCAGCCCTCCAGCCAGACGCGGAGCGGCGCCGCCGTGGCGCCCGCCAGACCCACCGCGCCGCGGGCGAAGCGCTCGAAGGCGAAGAAGCGCTCCCCCGCGACGTCGGTCACGGTGAAGTGGCCCATGTAGGCCTGATTGGTCGCCCAGCCCGACCGCGAGTCGGGCCCGCGCGGCGCGAGGGCGCTTCGGAAGATCGTGAACTGGAAGCCGAACGCGCGCCCGTCCTCGTCGCTCAGGCTGCCCGTCACGTACCACCACTCGGTGCGGAAGCCGGGGTGCGGCCCGTGGTCACCGGGGAAGTCGAACGCGCGCTTCTCGGTGGCGCGCGCGTACCCGGCCGTGTCCGCTCCCCCGAGCGTCTCGACGAGAGAGAGGGGCGCGGCGGCCCTCTCCGCATCACCCTCTCCGCACGCCGCGAGGAGCACGAGCCCCGCCACCGCTCCGATCCTGCTCACCGCTCCGATCCTCCTCAGCGCTCCGATCGTCCTCACCGTCACTCCCCCCGCAGCGCCACGGCCGGTGACGTCCGGGACATGCGCCAGGCGGGATAGAGCCCGGCGAGCAGGGCGCCCACCAGCGCCAGGGCGATCGCCTGCGCCACCACCTCGGGGCCCACCTCCATCTCCAGCGTCCAGCCGAACGAGCGCTTGTTGATCACGAAGATCATCACCACGGACAGGACGAGCCCCATGGGAACCGCGAGGACTCCGGCGGCGAATCCGATCAGCCCCGTCTGCGTCACGACGAGGCGCCACACCTGACCGGGCGTGAGCCCGGTCGCCCGCAGCACGCCCAGCTCGCGAGCGCGCTCGAGCTCGAGCGCCATGAGCGCGCTCAGGACCCCGACGAAGGCGACGATGAAGGCGAGGAGCCGGAGCACGGCCGTGACCTCGAAGGTGCGGTCGAAGACCTCGAGGGACGCCGACCGGAGGACGTCGTCGGTGCGCACGAGCACCGTGCGGCCTTCGGGCACCGCCGCGAGAAGCTGGCGCACGACCGCCTCGGAATCTGCCTCCGGGCCGAGGAAGAGCCCCAGCGAGGTCACGCCCGGATCGTCGAAGAAGCGATCGTACACGGCTCGGCTCACGATCACGGTGCCCTGCTCCGACCCGTAGTCGTAGAACACGCCGAGAATGGGGAGGTCCCGCGGCCCACCGGGGGTGGGCAGCGTGACCGGGTCGCCGACGCCGAGCCCGCGCCGGAAGGCGTAGGGCTCGGACACGATCGCTCCCTCGGCCGCCTGGAACGCGCGCATGACCGACTCGTCGTCGCCACCGACGAAATCGAACGCCCCCTCGCCACGGGGATCGAGGTCGAGCGCGACCAGGCGGAAGGGACCGTCGGCGGCGACCACGTCGACGCCGCGGTAGGTGCTGAGGCCGACCACCTCCGGATGGCTCCCGTACTCGTCGACCAGCTCCGGCCAGAGGGTGCCGAGCGCTCGCGACGCCGTCGGGCCCGGAAGCGACACGTAGACGTCGGCGCGCAGCGTGCCGTCGAGCCAGCGCACGAGCGTGCCGCGGAAGCTCTGGATCATCACGCCGAGACCCACGGTCACCGAGACCGCCACGACGAGCGCCGCGATCGCGGGCGCCGTTCGGCTCAGGGCGTTGACCACGCCGCGCGAGGCCATCAGGCCCAGCGACCCGCCGCCGACGCGCGTGAGCGGCCGGAGGACCCGCATGAGCAGCGTGGTCGCCCACGGCGTCACCAGCGCCATCCCCGAGACGATGAGGAAGAACGCCGTGAAGCTCACCACCAGGTTCCGGCCGGACAGCGCGATGAGGATTCCGCCCGCGACGGCCGTCGACACCCCCAGCGCCGCGGCTCGAGGCACCATCCGGCGCATCCTGGACTCGGTCACCGACCGCAGCATCGCCAGCCTCGGGCTGGAAGACGCCGCCTCGAGAGCCGGGGGCAGCGCGGCCAGCAGCGTCGCCCCCACGCCGAGCGCCGCGGCCTTCGCGACCAGCACCGGCTCGAGCGCGACCCCCTCCACCGACACCGTGAAGTAGAGGTCGTTGATCGTGCGCGTGACCAGCCGGACCAGGCCCCGGGCGAGCACGACGCCCAGCCCGAGCCCCAGCACCGCCCCGGCCGCCCCGATCCACGCCGCCTCGGAGAGGATCAAGCGCAGGAGCTGCCCCCTCGTCACGCCGAGCGCGCGCAGTCGGCCCAGCAGCCCGCGGCGCTGCACCACGGAGAACGTCACGGCGTTGTAGATCAGGAACATCCCGAAGATGAGCGCGAGCAGGCTGAGCGCCGTGAGGTTCACGTCGAAGGCGGCGATCATGCCGCTCATGGTCTCGGCCCGGGTGCCGACGGGGACGAGCGACAGGCCGGGCCCCAGCTCGGCCTCGACCGCCGCGAGGAGCCCGGCCCCCGTCCGGCGTCTCCGGAACCCGCAGGTCGATGCGGCTCAGCGTGCCGTGCATCCGCAGCACGTCCTGGGCCCCCGAGACGTCCATGAGCAGCACGTCGCCCAGACCGGCTCGGGTCAGCCGATCGGCGGGCTCGAGCGTGCCGAGGACCGGAAGGCCCCACGCCACGCCCTCGACCACCACGTGCAACGTGTCCCCCGCGGCGACGCCCGCCCGGGCCGCGGTCGGCGCCGACATCACGACGCCGCCCCGCACGGTCAGGAACCCCGACACGTCGATGCCCGAGGCCCCCCCGGCGACGTACGGCCGGAAGGGAGCCTCGGAGAAGGGGTCGATGCCGAGAACCCTCAGGGCCTGTCCGGGCAACCGCGGGGAGGACGCGAAGCCCTCGACCACGGGTGCGGAGGCGCGCAGGCCGAGGTCCGTGCGGATCCGTGCGAGGAGGCGCTCGTCGACCGAACCGGTGGGGCTCGAGACCTGGTGCGTCGCCCGGCCCGACACGGTCTCGGCCGAGATGCGGAAGGCGGCCCGCGAGCTCTGGATCGCGAGGTCGATCGCGAGGACGACCGCCACGCCGAGCGCCACCCCCAGGACCGACAGAACGAGCTGCATCCGATGATGGACGAGGTAGCGGAGGCTCGACCGCGTCAGGAGCGTCACGGCCGTCCCTCGAGAAGCCGTCCGTGATCGACGCGCAACACGCGGTCCATGCGCCCGGCCAGCTCGCGGGAATGCGTGACGACGACCATCGTCGAGCGCTCCTCGGCGACCAGCGCGTCGAGGAGCTCGGCCACGTCCTGCCCCGTGTCCTCGTCGAGGTTGCCCGTCGGCTCGTCGGCCAGCAGCAGCTCGGGCTCGTTGACCAGGGCGCGGGCGATCGCCACGCGCTGCTGCTCGCCGCCCGACAGGAGGTCGGGAAAGGCGGCGGCCCGCTCTCCCAGGCCGACCGCGTCGAGGAGAGAGCGCGCGCGGGCCCGCTCCCGCTCACCGACCCGGCCGCCCAGCTCCACCGGCAGCAGGAGGTTCTCGAGCACGGTCAGCGTGGGGAGCAGGTTGAAGAACTGGAAGACGAACCCCACGTGGATTCGCCGAAAGAGGGTCCGGTCCCGCTCCGAGAGCTCCGTGACGTCGATCCCGCCGATCACGACCCGTCCCGAGTCCGGAAGGTCGATGCCGCTGACGACGTTGAGGAGCGTGGACTTGCCCGAGCCGGAGGGCCCCAGGATCGCGACCCGCTCGCCGGCCTCGATCGACCCGGTCGCGCCGCCGAGCACGGAGTGGAGGCGCTCGCCCTCCCGATAGCTCTTGTGGACGTCGATCAGCTCGACCCTCGGACCCGCACTCACGTCGGGAGCCCCTCCTCCCGCGTCGTCAGCCTCCGCCGCCCTCGAGCTGCTGCGGAAGGGTCGAGAGCTCGATCACGCGGTAGCGGCGCTCCCCGGCGGGGAGGCGGATCGTGACCTCCTCGCCCTCGCGCGCGCCGAGCAGGCCCTGGCCGATCGGCGACGCGAGCGACACCTGGCCGGCGTCGAGGTCGATGAAGTCCCCCGCGGTGATCGTGAAGGTGAAGTCCTCGACCATGTCGAGATCGTGGATCGTCACCGTCGACCCGAAGCCGACCTTGTCGTAGGCCATCTCGCGCACGTCGATCTTGGACAGCTCGGTCATGCGCGAGGTGAGGTGGTTGAGCCGCGCCTCGACGAACGCCTGCCTGTCCTTGGCCGCCTTGAACTCCGCGTTCTCGCGCAGGTCTCCATGCTCCATGGCGATCTTGATGCGCTCGGGGAGATCGAAGGTGAGCTCCTGCGTGAGGCTTTCGATCTCGGCTTCGATCCTTGCGCGGATTTCATCCAGCATGGGTGCACCTCGGACGTGCGTGGGGCGTCACCCGGCCCGCGGGCCGCGCCGACCGCGGCCTCCGGCTCCAGGGCAAGAAAACCGCCACCCCACCTCGATGGGGCGGCGCAGCCGAACGATACCCCCGAAGCGGCCGGGACGAAAGCACGAGGACGACACCCCGGCCGCGCGCGCCCACCGCGCCGGCGCCGGCGCCGACGCGCCGTCACTCGCTCCGCAGCGCCCTCACCGGGTCCACGGAGCTCGCCCGCCGGGCAGGCACCCACGCGGCGAGGAGCGCCACGCCGAACAGCAGCACCGGGATCGCGAGGAAGGTCACGACGTCGTTCGGGCCGATCCCGAACAGGAAGCCGGAGATCGCCCACGTGACGCCCGCGGCAAGCACCACGCCGGCCGCGCCACCCGCGACCACGAGCCGCATGCCTCCTCCGATCGCCATGCGGACGACGTCGCCCGCCGACGCCCCGAGCGACATCCGGATGCCCAGCTCGCGGGTCCTTCGGGAGACCGCATGGCTCACGACCCCGTAGATGCCCACGGCGGACAGCAGGAGCGCGAGACCGCCGAAGATCGACAGGAGCAGCGCCGCCATGCGGGGCGGGAAGAGGAGGAGCGCCAGGTGCTCGTTCATCGTCTTGGCCTCGATCAGGGGCATGTCGGGATCGACCGCGGCGAAGGCCCCGCGCGCCGCGGCGAGCAGCTCGGCGCTGCTGCCGGTGCCTCGCACCACGACCTGCCCTCCGCCGACCCTGCGCTGACCGTCCAGCTCGTAGACGAAGGGACGCGGCGCTTCCCCGAGCGTCCGCACCTTGGTGTCGCGTGCGACCCCCACGATGCGCAGCCGGCTCTCCCCCGACTGGAGCGAGCGGCCGATCACCTCCTGCCCCGGATAGAAACGGTCGACGAACGCCTGACTCACGACGATGACCGGGTCGCCCCGCACGTCGGCCTCGGTGAAGGCCGCGCCCCGGACGATCGGCACACCCATCGTCTCGAAGTACGAGGGCGAAACGTGGCTGTTGTCGATGTCGTGGTCCCCGTCGGGCGTCGTCGACGGGACCCCGGGAAGGACGTAGCCACCCGTCTGCACGCCGGCGCCGAGGGGAAGCCGGTCCGCCCAGGCGACGCGATCGATCGCGGGATGCGCGAGCAGGCGCTCCTCGAGCTCGGCCAGGAAGGCGCTCCGCTCCGCCTCGCTCATGCTTCCGGACAGGTCGGTGTCGGGCCACAGGAGCGCGGCCGGACCCACGTCGAAGCCGGGATCGATGCCCTGGGCCTTCTGCAGGCTCCTCACGAAGAGGCCTGCCCCGATCAGGAGGACGAAGGAAAAGGCGACCTGAACGACGACGAGCGCGTTGCGCACGTCGAAGCGCCCCCTCCGGCCGCGCGCGCCCGCCTCGTTCTTCAGCGTCGGCGCGACGTCGGGGCTGGTGGCCTGCAGCGCCGGCACGAGGCCGAAGGCGAAGCCGGCGGCCGTCGACACCGCGAGCGTGAAGAGGAGGACGGTGCGGTCGATGGATACGTCGAGCTCCACCGGGACCGGCAGCGGCGGCTGGAAGCTCATCAGGACCCCCAGGGTCCAGCTCGCCAGGACCACGCCCGCGACTCCGCCGAGGAGCGCGAGGAGGGTGGTCTCGACGAGGAGCTGGCGGACCAGGCTGCCCCGGCCCGCTCCGAGCGCGAGCCGCACGGCGATCTCCTTGCGGCGGTCCTCGGCCCGCGCGAGCAGGAAGCTCGCCAGGTTCGCGCACGCGATCAGCAGGACCAGCCCCACCACCGCCAGCAGGAGCGCGGCCACCGGGGCCAGCGCCCGGTCGACCAGCGGATGCAGCGAGACCTCTCCGGACGCGAGCGCGGTCATCGAGCGGGCCTCGTTGGACTCCGGATACTCCTCGGCCAGCGCGCCCGAGAGGGCGCTCAGGGCCCCGTTGGCCTGCTCCACCGTGACGCCCGGCGCCAGCCGCGCCCGCACGAACATGCTCCGCGAAGAGCGGCGCTCGAGCTGACCTCCGGAGTCCGCGCCCATGACGACGTCGGTCATCATGAGCGGCACGTAGAAGGACGTCACCATGACCGGGAGCGACCCCGTGAACGCCTCGTGCGCGACGCCGACGACGGTATACGGCCGGCCGTTGAGCTGCACCGCGCGCCCCAGGATCCCCGGATCACCCGCGAAGCGGCCCTTCCACGTCCGGTAGCCGAGAATCGTGACGGCATGGGTGCCCGGCGCCGCGTCCTCCTCGGGGAGGAAGCCCCGGCCCAGCGCGAGCGGCGCCCCGAGGACGTCGAAGTAATCCCACGAGACGAGCTCCCCGAAGACCAGGTCGGACGCGTCACCCGCCGACGTGCGCGCCACGAAGCCGCGAAAGCCCACCACGCCGCTGAAGACATCGGGTCCGGCCCGCAGATCCAGATAGTCCGCGTGCGAGGAGGTCGCGTAGGGATAGCCGTCGGAGTCCGACGTATAGACCTCGACGAGGCTCTCGCCGTCCGACACCGGCAGGCCCCGGAGGAGCACGGCGTTGACCAGGCTGAACATCGCCGTGTTGGCCCCGATCCCCAGCGCCAGCGACAGGATCGCGACCAGGCTGAAGCCAGGGCTCCGCACGAGCCGTCGCACGGCGAAGGCGACCTCGTGTCGTCGCACGGGCGTCCAAGGCCCGCGGTGCGGGCCGAATCGGCCGCGGTGGGCCGGGCGGTGGGCTCCGAGCGCCGGCCGCACGGCCTCGAGCCGGCGCGCCGCCCGGCGCAGGGCGAGGCCTCGAAGCCCGATCGCCTGCCCCCAGAACCAGAGGTCGGCCCGAAGCCGGCCACGTGTCGCGCGGATCCGATCCCGGTACTCCTGCTCCAGGTCACCGGCGATCGCCTCCTGCACCTCACGCGGGAGGCGGTGGGCGATCAGCGCCAGCGCGGCGCGCGGGGGACCGCCTCGCTCAGGCACGGGCCTGCTCCGGGTCGATCCCCTCCCACATGCGCTCGCGGACGTCGCGCACCCCGCGCAGGACGCGCAGACCCTCCGGGGTCACGCCGTAGTGGCGCCGGCGCTTGCCACCGCGCACGGAGGTGGGCTCACCCTTCCAGGAGCGGGCGTACCCCTTCTCCTCGAGCCGCATCAGGGTCACGTAGACGGTGCTGATCGACACCCTGCGCCCCGACAGCTCGGCGAGCGCGGTCCGCACCGCGACCCCGTCCACCTCGGCCCGGCCGCGGAGCACGGCCAGGAGCACCAGCTCCTCCAGCTCCCCCAGGCGTGCACGGCTCGGCAACGTTTCCCCCCGCGCGGATTATTCTGACAAAGTCGAATGACCCTACGGAGACAGGGGCGGCCCGGTTTCGAGGAGGGAGGGGCCGGCCGCCCCGAGGCGGTGGGGACCCGGGTGCCCCCGGGCGCCCCCGGGCGCGGCGGAGAGGCCCGTACGGGTCAGGGGCGGGAGGCGTGCGGCTGCCCCCGGCCGCGGCTCAGGCGCGGGGGTCGGAGTCGGCGAGAACCTCCTGGCGGCGGCGCTCGCGGTCCGCCTTGACGGCGTCGCGGATCTCCGGGTGCTTGAGGCCGAGGATCTGGCCGGCGAGGAGAGCGGCGTTCACCGCACCCGCCTTGCCGATGGCGAGCGTCCCGACCGGAACGCCGCGGGGCATTTGCACCGTCGAGAGGAGCGAGTCCAGACCGTCGAGCGACCACGCCTGCATCGGAACGCCGAGCACGGGAAGCGTCGTCTTCGCGGCGACCACTCCCGCGAGGTGAGCGGCTCCACCGGCGGCGGCGATGATCACCTCGAGCCCCCGCTCTTCGGCGGTCGAGGCCCACTCCACCGCCACATCGGGAGTGCGGTGAGCGGACATGACCCGCGCCTCGCACGTGATGCCCAGGGACTCGAGCGTGGATACCGCGTGGCTCATCGTCCCCCAGTCGGACTTCGATCCCATCACGACTCCGACCAACGCCTCTGCCATCGTGCTCCGCCTCGTTCTTGGGTACTGTATTCGTGACTCGGGCCGCCACGTTGTACGAAGTGCGTTGGGGGGTCAAGGGCTGGCCGGACGCCTCATTAGCAAGGTCGATCGCGCGTGACCCAATCAGGTATTCCCACCCGAAGCTGGCCGGACGATCGTCCGGAGCTCATGCCCCTCCTCCCGCTCGTCCTATCCGTGTGGATGGACGGCGTGCTTTCGGCCGCCGAGCTGTCGGCGCTGCGCGCGCACATCGACGGTCAGAGCTGGCTGGACCAGGGTAGCCTCGAAGCGCTCGCGAGCTGGCTCGACAGCGAACGGGAACCTACCGCGGCCGAGCTCCAGTCGCTCCGCGCCCGGGTCCGGTCGCTGCTGCCTGCCGTGGAGTCCGATCAGACACGCTCCTTGGCCGACCTGGGTCTGGCTCTGTGGGCGGCCTCGGGGGAAGACGACGGTCGCTGGTCGGACGCGACCGCCGTGGAGGGGCTGCGTGCCCTCGAAGAGTCTCTCGGTGTCCTCGGCGCCGAAGCGGCCCGCCGGATCGCCGGGGTCG
>JABAOE010025978.1_pt2 | contig 11517 bp, 7 predicted proteins | sample 7062141 | NCBI WGS metagenome assembly JABAOE01 (sample SAMN14538627, study PRJNA623070) | marine sediment metagenome | biome: marine biome [ENVO:00000428]; feature: marine pelagic biome [ENVO:01000023]; material: deep marine sediment [ENVO:00002113] | place: India: Gulf of Khambhat ...
ACGTCGTGTGCGTCGTCGCGCCCGCCGACGGACCGGCCCCGGACGCGGGGGACATTCTCGAGGCCTATGTCGGGCCGGGGACGATGACCAACAGTGGTCCCATCGACGGCATCGCCGTCAACACCGAGAAGGGACGGAAGAACCCCGCGGTCGCGGCCGCCATCGACTGGCTCGAGGCCAACGGAGCAGGTGAGGAGGCCGTCAACTACCGCCTTCGCGACTGGCTCATCTCTCGACAGCGGTATTGGGGAGCGCCGATCCCGATGATCTACCGCCAGGACGGCACCATCGAAGCCGTCCCCGACGGGGATCTCCCGGTGCTGCTGCCCGAGGGCGTCGAGTTCTCCCCGACCGGGCGCAGTCCGCTCATCGATCACCCCGACTTCGTCGAAACCGTCGACTCGGACGGCAACCCGGCGCGCCGCGAGACCGACACCATGGACACGTTCATGTGCTCGTCGTGGTACCAGTACCGCTACCTGTCCCCCGAGTACGACACGGCACCGTTCGACCCTGAAGAGGGCGCCTACTGGCTCCCGGTCGACGTCTACACCGGCGGGGCCGAGCACGCCACCATGCACCTGCTCTACACGCGCTTCTTCACCAAGGTGATGCGCGACCTGGGGATGTTCGAGGACACCGCGGCTGCGATGCGCGCCCACGGCCGCGACCCGGAGGGTCTCTTCGACGAGCCCATGCTCCTGCTCCGCAACCAGGGCCAGATCCTCGGCGAGGAGCGCTCCGGAGACGTCGTGGTGGCCAACGGGAACTGGGTCGGCGAGCACCTCGTCGCCACCTCGGTCCGCGTCGACCCGTCGGCGACGCCGGACGGCGGTGACGTCGTCGGCGAGATCGTCCAGCGCACCGAACGCACGCTCCAGGTGGCCACGACGGACCGGACGGTGACCGTCGAGGTGGCGGCGACGGCGGCGATCGACATCCCGACGATCCCCGGCGAGAACGACGTCGGTCAGCTCCGCCATCGTCTCGACGTCCAGCGGATGTCGAAATCGCGGGGCAACGTGGTCAATCCCGACGAGTTCGTCGCCCGCTACGGTGCCGACACCGTCCGCACCTACCTCATGTTCGCCTTCGACTGGGAAAAGGGCGGCCCGTGGGACTCGCGGGGCATCCTCGGAGCCCGCCGGTTCATCGAGGACGTGTGGAAGCTGGGCACCGCCGGCTACCAGCCGTCGGCCGTCGACGAGGCGGCGACCGCAGCGCTGCGGAGACGAGTCCACCAGACGATCGAGAAGGTGGGCGCCGACCTCGACGCCTTCAAGTGGAACACGGCGGTGGCCGCGCTCATGACGCTGCGCAACGAGATGCAGGCGGCGTTGCGCACCGGCGGCGCCAGCCCGGTCGCCTGGGAGGAAGCCCGCGACACGCTGTTGTTGTTGCTCGCACCGATCGCGCCCCACATCACCGAGGAGTTGTGGCACCGGCTCGGGAAGGAGGGCTCGATCCATCTCGAGGCCTGGCCCGAGGTCGACACCGCGATCGCCGCCGAGGAGACGGTGACGATGGTGATCCAGGTCAACGGGAAGGTGCGCGACCGGGTGGACGTGGGCGCCGGCATCTCGGCCGAGGAAGCGGAGGCGGTCGCGCTCGAAGCGGAGCGGGTCCGGCCGTATCTCGACAGCGGCGAGGTCCGCAAGGTCATCGCCCGGCCCCCCAAGATCGTCAACATCGTCATCGACTGAACCTTTGGCCCTCCGGTCGCCCGGGGCGATGAACCGCTCATGGCCCGCGGAGCGGCCGCCGATAAGGGTCAGGTGTCGGCACGACGCTTCCGCGGAAGCCCCCATTCGGTCCGCCTGCTGACGGCGGCCGTCGTCTTCGCGCTCGTCGGTACCCCGCCGCTGCCGGAGTACCCGGATCGCGGCGAGCCCATGGGTGACCGCGCCCTCACCGCGGACCTCCTCGAGCACGGCCATCGCAACGGGTACATGCCCGACGACCTGCTCGTCGAGACCGACAGCGGCACCCGCCGGACGTGTCTGCTGGAGCGGGAAGCGGCGGAGGCCTGGGAGCTGATGGTCGTCCACGCTCGCTACGACGGGCTCAAGATCGAGGCGACGTCGTGCTACCGCTCGTTCCGGGCGCAGAAGTCGTCCTATGAGTACAACTGCCCCGAGGAGAAGGTCGCCATCGAGCGGACGCAGACGACGACCGGCGAGAACGGCGAGGAGATCACGACGACGGTCGTCGACTACGTCACGGAGCGGGTGTGCCGGGTTCCCACGGCTCGCCCAGGCCGATCGAACCACAGCTGGGGACGGGCCATCGACATCACCTCAGGCCGGCGGCTCCTCACCTGCCGCTCCAAGACCTTCCGCTGGCTGCAGGACCACGCCCACCTGTACGGGTGGGTCCACCCCTCGTGGGCGGCGTGCCGCCAGCCCAAGGAGGAAGCGTGGCACTGGGAGTGGGCGGGCACGGACACACCGCCCGACCTCGGCCGGCTCCACGCCCTCGTCTATTGAGACCTCGCCTCATCCGGAAGGCGAGCCTGCCTCTGTTCCGCCCCTCCTCCGGGCCGTCGCCCGGTCGTGAGGCTCATAGTCGAACTCGCCCCGCGTGATCTCGAGCTCGAGCTGCTCCCGCTCCTCGCCCTTGCGCGACGGCGTGGCGACGAGGAGGAGACTGGGGAGCACGAGCAAGGAGACGGCGAGCGAGAAGACGATCATCACCGCCGTCAACCGACCGAAGGTGGCGAAGATCGGGGTCGGGGCCAGGCTGAGCGCCCAGAAGCCGATGACCGACGTGAGGGCGGACAGCGCCAGCGCGCCCCCGGTGCCCTCTCCCGCCCTCCGCATGGCCGGGAACCGGCTCGGCTCGCCGACGAACTCCTCGCGGAACCGCATCGTGAAGTGCGTGGCGAAGTCGATGCCGACACCGATGGCGATCGCCGCGATCGTCGCGGTGACCGGGTTGATGGTGACGTCGGTGAGGAACATGAAGGCGTACACCCACGCCACGACGAGCAGGATCGGGACGATGGCAGCCAACGCGTACCGCAGCGACCGCATGACCAGCGCGGCGATCAACGTCGCCAGGATCACTGCGATCGGGAGCGACAGCAGCATCGATGCCACGAACGCATCGAGCGTGTCGGAGTTCGTGATGGGCTCACCCGACACACCGACCCGAGCATCGGTCCGGGCGCGCAGGCCGGTTGCGATGTCCTCGAGCTCGAGCCACGCTTCGTCGACGATCACCTCGTCGGTGAAACTGAGGATCTCGCCTTCGAGCCGGGTCGCCTGCGAGCTCTCACCGACCCAGAGGACACGGTGGACGACGTCGGGGCGGAGGATCAACTCGCCGTCGGCATTGGGAATCCCCACAGCTGTCGCTGTCGAGTAGACGGCACCGATCTGAGCCGCGTCGTCCGGCAGTCCGTCGCCGTCCGAGTCCGTCAGCGTGACACCGGTCGTGTCGGCGACCAGCGCCGTGGCCGGTGGCGACGCGATCGCAAGGCGAGCTATCGACACCGCGTTCTCGCCGGTGAAGACACGGCCGTCGAGATCGCGGCGGAACGGAGCGTCGGAAGACTGGAGCCGGACCAGCGACGCGTCGAGCGCTTGCAGCGTGTCCGGCTGCGTCAGGTCGCCTTCGACGAACACGTACCCGGGGGCGCCGGCCCTCTCGAAGTACTCCTCGAACTTCTCCAGAGACTGAACGGCGTCGGTGTCGGAGGGCAGGAAGTCCTGGAGCTGGAACGCCTGTTTGACCTGGAAGGCGGTGACGACGCCGGCGACGGCGATCAGGCCGACCACCGGGAGCGTGACGACCCGCCACCTGGCCAGGAAGTGGACGACGGACCCCGCCGCCTTGAAGCCGTGACCGGCTCCCTTGATCTCGTCGGTCATCTCACGTTCGCCCGCCTCGGCAGCGCGCCGGTTCCGGCGGAGGGTCCAGCGGAACGGCAGGTACACGGCGAGGGCAAGGTAGGCGAGGAACAGGATGCCACCGATGACCGGGAACACCACGGTCATGGCGACCATCACACCGGCGAAGACCGCGGCCAGGAAGAACAGGATCTTGTAGAACGCAAAGCGGAACGGCACCGTTGCCGTCAGGCCGCGGAACGTCGGCCGCGGGCCGAGCCGCTCCTCGATTCCGATGAGCACACGCGGGGAGAGCAGCCCGAGGAAGACGTAGGCGAGGATCAGAGCGATCGCGGCACCGATACCGAACTCCGTGATCGCCTCGACACCCGAGACCGCGTTGGAGAGGAACGCCGTGGCGGACGTGACCGCGGCCAGGAGCAGGGCACCGAAGACCGCCGTCGCTCCGATCGGGTAGGCCCTCATCCGGGTGGCCCCTTCGACCTGGGCCTCTCGCATCCTTCCGGCGCCGTGGATGAAGAAGTCCACGCCGAAGCTGATCATGGCGATGGGCACGATGAGCTGGAGCAGCGGCGAGACGTCGAGCTGGATGATGCCGACGAACCCGTTGTAGAACAGCATCGTGACGCCGAGCCCGAGTGAGGCGCTCGCGGCCGCCCAGTAGGAGCGCAGAAGCGCTCCAACCAGCAGGACGATGAAGGCCACGGCGTAGAAGACGTACGGGCCACCCTCCTGGAACGACTGGTCGAATGCGGTGTTGAAGTCGATGCCGATGCCCCACACGTTGAGGTCGGCGTCGGGGCTGAGCCTGCGGTGTCCGTCGCGGAGCACCGTCTGTGCTTCGATCTGCCACGCCTCGGACTCGATGAAGCGGGCTTCGACGTCGGCGCCCGCGAAGCCGCTGAGGTCGAACCGCAGCTGGGCGGTGAGTGCGGGCGCCCGCCAGATCGGGAAGCCCTCGTCCGCGTTCGGGTCGATCCTCGCCCCGGCGAGGGTGGCCCGCAGCCCGGCCTGCGGTGAGTCCTCGGCGAAGAGATCGGCGAGCGTCTCTTTGACGTCGCGGTCCGTGGCACTTGCGAGGCCGTTCGGCAGCGCCGCATCCACGACGTCGACGATGGAGAAGATCTTGTCGATGGAGATGCCGAGCTCCGGGTCGACGCCGGAGACGAGCCGGTCGCTGAGCGCCAGGCCCAGCACGTCCTTGTCGGCAACCCGCAGGTTGTCCTGGCGTTGCTTCCAGAGCCGCATCAGGTCGGCGGTCAGCACGTCGGCGTCGACGCCCTCCTCGGCGCGCGGGTCCTCGACGAGGAAGATCGCCGATGCGGTGGACGACTCCTCCTGGAAGAGGTCCTCGGCCCGCTCCTGCACGTCGTAGATGTCACCGGTGGGGGAGAAGTTGACATCCTCCTCGTTGGCCACCATCGGTCCCACGATCCCGAGACCGACCGCCATCACCACGACGACGAGACCGATACGGCCGATCCTCCGGTTGATCCACTCGAACAGTCGATACGTGCGGCGCTCGCCTTCGTGCGTCATGCGGACCTCCACAGACTTCGTCTCCCGCTGGCAAGGCTACGCATCTGCTCGGAGCGATGGCCGGCGCCCGTGCGTCGGACGTGCTCTGCATCGGGAAGCGCGCCAGGAATCGCCGACCGTCCCAGCGTGAAGCGATGGTTCGTCTCTCCGCACGCTTCGAGACAGGCGGGGTGATAGGACACGGCGTCGGAGCACGTCTCGGCAACGGTGTCGGTCGGCTTGCGCTTCGGTAGGCTCGCGCTGCCCGCTGGAGAAGGGACCGCGCGATGATCACGGCTCACGCTCTCGAGGTGCTGCGCAGCACTGCGCTGTTCGCAGGCTTCACGGACGAGCAGCTCGAGATGGTCCCCAAGGTTGCGATGACGAGGACGTTCGCTGCGGAGCAAACCGTCATCACGGAGGGCGCCACCGACGTTCGCAGCCTGTTCTGCGTCCTCGAGGGGACCTGCGACGTGCTCGTCGGCGGCGAGCTCCATCGCTCCATCGGAGCCGGAGGCTTCTTCGGTGAGATGGCGTTGCTCAGCGACGGTCCCCGCTCCGCATCGGTCATCGCGAGAGACGACGTCGTCGTCCTCGAGCTCTCTCGCCGCCACCTCCGCGGTCTGATCGGGGGCAATCCCGAAGTTGCGCTTTCGATGCTCGGGGAGCTCGCCTCCCGCCTCCGCACGACCAGCGATGCGCTCGCCGCGGCGATTGCGGCCGCTCCTGAAGCTGCGGCGGCGGCGCGGACCCACGGCTTCGCTGCTGGTCACGAGCCGCCCCCTCTCGGGTCCATCGCCGGAGCCGTCTCCTCGGCTTCGGACTGAAGGCGTAGCCCGGCCGCCCTCGTCTGTTTCGTGCGGATCGACGGCGTAGGCTGAAGCCGCTGGGCCCGCCGCAGAAGCGGTGTGCCCGGAGAGGACGACCATGGATCAGCGGATCGATACGTGGCCCGGCGGATCGGCTGCGCCATCGAGCGACGCACACAACCTCCCATCGCCGCTGACCGCGTTCATCGGCCGCGCCGACGAGATCCAGCAGGTCTCACGGCTCCTCGGCACGGGTCGTCTGGTGTCCATCACGGGGATGGCCGGGTCCGGCAAGTCGCGGATGGCGATCCAGACGGCGCGCATGCTCGCCGGCCGTTTCGCCGACGGTGTCCGCTATGTAGATCTCTCTCAGGCCGCAGACGACACGGCGGGTATCGACCTCATCGCAGCTGCGCTCGGCGTGGCCGCCCCTCAGGCCGGGCCGGCGACGCTCGCCGGCAGCCCCGATGTCAGATCCACGCCGCAAGCCATTGCGGACTACGTGGCAGACAAGGACCTGCTGCTCGTGGTCGACGGCGTCGAACGCATAGCCGCAACGCTCGGGGCCTATCTGGCGACGCTCCTGCGATCTTCGGCGTCGCTTCGTGTGCTCGCCACCAGCCGCATCCCGTTTGGCGTCTCGGGGGAGATGGTGTGGCACCTTCCGTTGCTCACCGTCCCCGACCCCGACGCCACGGTCGCCATGATTCGGGGCAGCGAGGCGGTCGAGTTGTTCGTCGAGAGGGCGTTGACGGCGCGTCCCGACTTCACGGTGGACGACGAAACCTATCGTGCCATTGGCCGAATCGTGCGGCGTCTCGACGGCAATGCACTCTCGATCGAGCTCGCTGCGGCGCGGGTGAACGTGCTGGGTGTGGTCGACCTCATGGAACGGCTCGATCGCAGCATCGACGTGCTCACCGGTGGCCATGGCGAGCGCCACGCGCTCGATGCGGCGATCGAGTGGGGCTACGAGCTCCTCACCGACGGCGAGCGGCTTCTCTTCGATCGGCTGTCCGTCTTCCACGGTGAATTCTCCTTGACCGCTGCAGAGGACGTGGCCATGGGGCCGGCGATCCCACGCGAGCGGGTGATCGATCTGCTCGCCTCGCTGGTCGACAAGTCGATGGTCCTGGCCACCTCCGAGGCCGGCGAGCGGGTCTACCGGCTCAGCGACACGATGCGCCACTACGGCGCGCGCAATCTCGAAGAGCGTGGCGAGACCGGCGAGCGGCGTGAGAAGCACGCCGAACACTTCCGCAAGTTCTCGCTGCTCAGCTCGCCGGCGTTGCGGGCCTCGTTCCGCACCGAGACGCTGGACCGCCTCGAGCGTGCCCATCTCGACATCATGGCGGCGATCGAGTGGGCCATCGACCACGACGAGCCCCTCATCGCGTTCGACATCGTGCGATCGGTGTATCTCTTCTGGTTCGCCCGGCGCCATCGCCAGGCCACGAGGACGATCAACCGTGTGCTCGCGATGTCGGGTGACGTCCCCGACGTCGTGCGTGCTGCGGCCCAGGTCGGGGCAGCGATGCTCGAGATCGTGGCAGGGAAGTTCGACGAGGGCAGCCAGCATCTCGCTTCGGCACTCGTCATCGCTGATGCCGCCGACGCCGAAGAGATCGCTGCCGAGGCCCATCTCTACGTAGGGATGATGCAGGCCCAGCGAGGGGACCTCGTCGCCGCCCGAGCCGAGTTCATGCGTGCCTTCCACGCTTTCGAGTCCTCGAGCGAGTGGTGGGGTGTCGCCTGGGTCACCACGTTCCTGGGCACCGTCGAGTACAGCGAGGGGAACCTCGATCGGGCCCGTGAGCTGGTCGAAGAGTCGCTCGGGACCTTTCGTGAGATCGACAGTGCGTTCGGCATCGGAAACGCGCTCGCCATCCTCGGCAACATCGCTCGCAGCTCCGGTGATCCGGGTCGTGCGATCCGGTCACATCGTGAGGCGCTCGAGTTGTTCCGCGAGGTGGGCGATCGGGAGAGTCAGGCGGCGCTCCTCGTCTCGCTCGCCTTGGACGAACGCGGGGCAGACAGGCTGGGCGACACAGCCGCTCACTTCGACGAGGCCATCGAGATCGTGCGCGGCCTCGGCAACCGGCCGTGGCTCGCAGAACTCCACTACCTGGCAGGTGAGAGCAGCATGGCGGCGGGTGAGCTCGAGACCGCCGACCACCGGTTTCGGCAGGCCCTGAAGCTGGCCCGCGACCTCGACTCGGGTCAGGCACGAGCTGCGGCCAAGCTCTCCATCGAGGGAAGCGCGTGGTGGTCCTATCGCTCGGGCCACATCGAGCGGGCCGTCACCCTNNCGAGTTCTTCCACGTCGAGTCGGCAAACCGGGAGGATGCCCTCACGCAGGCACGGGCCCGTCTCGGCAGCCAGCTGTACCAGAGCCTGTGGTCGGGCGGGAGATCGATGTCGCTCGACGATGCCGTGTCGTACGCACTCTCCGAGCCCGAGGAGCCGGTGCACGCCACCCCCATCGGGCTGAGCCTCGAAGAGATCGAACTCGGCGAACGTGTCGCCGCCGAGCTCACGGACATCGGTGAGCGCCGCGAAGTTCGTCGCCGGGGTCCGGGTCGCCGGGCGACGACGCCGCCCTTCGGGAGAGCGTGCGCCTCTCGAGCGGCAGCTGCGCGCAACGGGGCGGCTGTGGCTGCTCGTCTTCGCATCGCTGTTCGTGCTGTGGCTGACCCTCTTCGTGTGGCCGGCGACGCGCGAGTGGTGGACCGACCGGGACCTGACCGTCAACTCCTGGTTCGTCGATCTCAGGTCCGGGGTACTCACCGACGTCATGCTCGCCATCCACGCCATCGGCTCGGCGTGGTTCTTCCGGCCGGTGCGGTGGGCGATGCTCATCGCGTTGATCGCCGTCAAGCGGTGGCGCCACCTCTTCGCCGCACTCTTCGCTTTTGCAATGGTGGAGTTCGTCGTCGACATCATCACCAACTGGGTCGCCCGTCCCCGTCCCCTGGTCGTGATCCTCGGCGACTGGCAGGGGTTCGCGCACCCGTCGGCTCCGGTGGCGTCGGTCGCAGCCACACTCGTCGTGATCGGCTACGCGATGGTCCCCCGTCACAGGTGGCGCAACCGCTGGATGATGGTGGTCGCCGCCCTGATCACACTCCTCGCCGTCTCCCGCGTGTACCTCGGTGTCGACCATCCCACCGATGCCTTCATCGCTGCGATGTTCGGTGTCTCAGCTCCCGTCGTCATCTTCCGCTGGTTCGTGCCCGAGTCGGTCTTTCCCGTCGTCTACAGATCCGGCCGCACGGCCCACCTCGACGTCACCGGTCCGCGGGGAGAGGCCATCAGGCGTGCTGTGTCGGAGCAGTTGGGGCTGGAGATCCTCGAGATGAAGCCGTTCGGGCTCGAGGGTTCTGGGGGTTCGACGCCCCTTCGGATCAAGGTGGCCGGCGAGCCGGACACGTACCTGTTCGCCAAGCTCTATGCCACCAACCACCTGCGCGCCGACCGCTGGTACAAGATCGGCCGCACCATCCTGTACGGGTCGCTCGAGGACGAGGTGCGCTTCACGTCCGTGCGCCGGCTCGTCGAGTACGAGGACTACATGATGTTGAGGATGAAGGCCGCCGGGGTGCCTTCGGCCGAGTCCTACGGCATCGTCGAGATCACACCGGAGCGCGAATACCTCATCGTCACCGAGTTCATCATGGACGCCGAGGAGATCACCACGGCCGAGATCGACGACGCCGTCATCGACGACGCCCTGCTGATGATCCGCCGGCTCTGGGACGCGGGCCTCGCCCATCGCGACGTCAAGCCGGCGAACGTGCTCATCCGCGACGGCAAGATCCGGCTGATCGACACCGCATTCGGCACGATCCGGCCCACACCGTGGCGACAGGCGGTCGATCTGGCCAACATGATGATCATCCTCGCGCTGCGCACGGACCCCGATCGGGTCTACGACCGTGCGCTGCGCTATTTCGCCCCCGAGGACATCGCCGAGGCGTTTGCGGCCACCAGAAGCATCACGATCCCCACACAGACCCAGTCGATGTTGCGTTCCCGGCTCCGCGCGGACCAGAAAGACGTGCTGGCCCGCTTCCGGGCCCTCGCCCCGCCTCGGGAACCGATCACCATCCAGCGATGGGGAAGCAGGCGGCTTGGGTTGACCCTCGGCGCCGCGTTCGGGATCTTCCTGCTGGTCATGGTGCTGATCCGCAACCTCACGAGCGGGGGTTTCGTGTGAAGCGTCTCCCCGTCCTGGCCGTGCTTGCTCTCCTCCTCCCAGCATGTGGAGTGTTCGCCGACGTACGCGGGCCGGGTACACCGGAATGCAGCCCGGGTGACGCCCTCAGCTCGGCGACGATCATCCAGGCCCAGGCGGTACCGACGGCAGCGTTCGGCCCGTGCATCAACGAACTCAAGATCGGCTGGGAGTACTCCGCCCAGGAGGCCGAGAGCGGGCGGGCGACCTTCTGGCTGGACTCGGATCGGATGGGTTCCCGCTTCCTCGGGATCTCGCTCTTCGAGTCGTGTGATCCGGGGTCGGCGTTGCGCATGGAGAGCCCGCTCGAGGGTGTGTCGCGTCTTGTGAACATTCGAGAGCGGCCCGGGAGCTTCACCATCTCCATCGTTCCGGAGAGCGAGCGGGTCAACCCCTATGCGGAGCTCGTACTCGCTGCTCTTGGCGAGGAGGACGTAGACGGGCGTCCCATCACGGCCACGATCGCCGAGGTCAAGAGTGAGGTGGGCCCGTCCGCTCCGATCTCCGAAGCCCTCGAGCGGGGCGAGCCGGTGATCATCATCGGAGACCGCCACTTCGCCAAATTCCAGGAGGGCGACGGCGTCGTCGTCGAGATGCGACGGCCCGCTGAAGAGGCGGAGCTGATGATCGAGCTCGGCAACGCGATCGAGGAGATCGAGGAAGATGTCGCCGATCCCCGCTACGAGGCGACCTGGTATCACCTCTTCGAGGGTGGATGCATCGTCTACGAGTTCGACGCCAGGGGATTTGGCTCCGAGACACTCGAGACCGACGTCGACCAGGCGCTCGGTCTCTACCCGCTCGACGCGTTGCGGGCAGCGGCGCGCAACGCCGGATTCGACATCTGACCTGGTCGTCTCACCCCGTCTCGGGGGCCGGCTCTTTCCTCCAGCTCTTGTTGCCCCTCCAGTAGGCGTACGACAGAGCGCCGGCCGGGATGGGGAGGAAGAACGTCAGGAAGCGGAACACCAGCACCGCGGCAACGACCTGCGCCTGGAGCTCCTCGGGCAACCCGATGCGGAGCGCCGCCACGTAGCCGAGCTCGACGACACCGACGCCACCCGGCGTGATGGGGAGCGCCGAGATGAGCCGCACGAAGGCGAAG
>JABAOE010012263.1_pt3 | contig 11512 bp, 13 predicted proteins | sample 7062141 | NCBI WGS metagenome assembly JABAOE01 (sample SAMN14538627, study PRJNA623070) | marine sediment metagenome | biome: marine biome [ENVO:00000428]; feature: marine pelagic biome [ENVO:01000023]; material: deep marine sediment [ENVO:00002113] | place: India: Gulf of Khambhat ...
TCCTTGTACACGCCGCTGATCTTCCGCTTCAAGACCGGCATGATCCGCTTGAACCTGTTTCCGAAGCTGCCTTGAGAACAGTGTCGCCACGGGTCTCGGCGATGTTGCCGGGCTATGTCCGAAAGCACTTCGAAGAAGGCAATGCCATTTTGCTGCTGGATGGCCTGGATGAGATGCCAGCCGACGAACTCCAAGCAGTATCTAGCTGGCTGCGCGAGCTGCGAACGGAATATCCAGACACGCGAGTTGTTGCCGCAGGTCCAACCGCATTCTTGGATGGCCTGGCCGAGGCTGGACTGACCCCGATCCCCATCGCTCCTTGGACCGAGAGAATGCAGCGCGAGTTTCTGGCAAAGTGGGCACGATCCTGGAACGAATATGTAGTTCCAAACCTGCCAAGGAGCCGAATATCCGACATCGATCCAGCCCTGCTCAACGGCTGGCTCATTGGCACTATGCGCGGGCGATCCCCCGCTGAAATCACGCTGCGTGTTTGGGCAGCGTATGCAGGTGACGTCCGAGGTCTACGAGCTGTCGATGATATGGAATCCTATACCGCGCGCCTGCTGTCGCCTGAAGAACAGGGTCACACTGAAGCAGTTGCCCTTGCGTGGCTGAGAGCTGGAAAGTCAGCAATTCCTGAAAGAGCATTGCCAAACGAAGTACCTATCCCCAGCCTGGTTGAAGCGGGCATATTGATGCGTCGAACTGGCGGAAACGTGTCGTTCTTCCAACCGGCAATTGGCGCGTACTTTGGCGCTCGGGCTATGGCCAAGGGTGAGCTCTCAAAGAGCGTTGAGCAAGCTCAATGGGAACCTGCCCACAAAGCCCTTCACTACTTTGCGGTATTGGGAGACGCTGAAGCGGCGGTTATGCGTGCGCTGAATGCCAACGGCGAACCCCTCGAATCGGGGTTGTTACTTACAGCACGCTGGCTGCCCGATACATCGAGCAGGGCAGACTGGCGAAGCAAGCTGCTGCGCGAGGTTGCAAAAATGGTTCAGGACACTGCGCGGCCCTACGGACTGCGGCTGCGCGGCGTCCACGCGCTCGCAAATGCAAAAGAGCCATCCGTAAGCATCCTATTCACCCGCATGCTCAAATCGCAGGCTGTGTCCAGCCGAATCCTGGCGTGTCTTGGATTAGGCGGAATGACAGACGAGGATTCTGCTGAAAGACTCGCGACGATGGCGCAGGGCGACTCGGAACGACTTGTGAGGCAAGCTGCATGCCTTGCCTTGGGAGCGATTGGCAGCGATGCGGCTCTGGAAGGTCTGGGCCAGGCGTTGCTCGGTGGGGATGAGGAGCTTCGATTGGCAGCCGCCGAAGCGCTGGCAGTGCACCCGGACGAAGGCTACGGCATGCTTCGCGAAGCCGCAGAGCACAACGAGATCATGACCCGGCGGGCAGCAGCATTTGGCTTGGCCAGAATTTACGATGACTGGGCGATGGAAGTTCTCGAACGCGTCAAGGTGGATGATGAAGAGTGGATCGTCCGAGGCGCAGCAGCAGAAGCCATCGATCGACGCCTCGAACCGCCGTGGAAGGTATTCCCGCCGCCGGTTGAACCTTCAGAAATCCCATGGATTCTGGAGTTCGCAGCCAAGGAGGGCCTGGGGGTTGCGCCCGGAAAAGGCGCAACCGAGATGCTTAGACGTGCAATGGCCAATGGATCGTTTGAAGAGAAAATCGCGGCGATCGAAGTGCTAGGTTGGGGCCCAGGAGAAGAACTTACAATTGAACTGTATAAGGCGCTCGAATCGGGGGATGACCACCTTCGGGATGCAGCCTATGAATCACTTTGGCGGCTTGCTACGACAGGGGTCAAGCTGCCAGACCCATTGAAATTCGGCTTCTAGCTTCTAGGTATCCAGGTATCCCTGGATCCGGTTTTCAACTTCTTCAGCGGTCATCGCTTCGACGGCGACGATCTTGTCGAGACCACGCTCACCCGCCACAATTTCGATTCGATTCCTTCGTACTCCTAGAACCTTCGAAAGAAATGTCACCAGCGCACGATTTGCTTTGCCTTCCACAGGAGGTTCTTTGATGCGGATTCTGAGGGTTCCATCCTCAAGAACACCTCCAAATTCGCTCTTCCGGGCCCGGGGAGTCACACGGACTGTCAGCGCGGCCCCGTGTTTCCCATTGTGGAGTTTGTATTTTCGCATCAAACGGTTTGCAGTAATCCAAGAATCAATGTTCGGGCCAGTTGAAGGACGATGAGCAAAACCAGCGGACTGAAGTCAATCCCGCCGGCGGGTGGCACAATCCGTCGTATCGGATCCAGCATAGGCTGCACGATCGAATCCAGGAAATTTCGAATGGGGTGAAATGGGTCAAGGACCCAGCTAACGATGACATCTGCCAGCACTACGATCCATAAGACAGTGAAAACGAGGCTAACAATTTCAACAATCAAGTCCATAGTGCCGTGCTCCGCAATTATCCCATAGTTTGGTGTTGCGCCACTGAGTAAGCATTTCCTATGTCGTGGATCGAGGTCCGAAAATCGCTCTACCGATACGCAGCAAGGTTGCCCCTTCTTCCACAGCCACTACGTAATCGTCTGTCATCCCCATTGAAAGCTCTTTCAACTCCAGCGAGACGGCCTCGCTCAGAAAGTCACGCAGCTCCCGAAGGCGTTGAAAAACCGGCCGCACCAGCTCAGGATCAATTACCATCGGCGCCATCGTCATCAGCCCCTGCACCTTTAAGTTCGGAAGGTCACAAACCTCGGAAAGTGCGGGGACAGCTTCTTTCCAAGATTGCTCATCGGACAGCGCCCATCCCCACTTGGTAGCTTCTCCAGATACGTTGCACTCCAGCAAGACTGGCAGCTGAACCCCTGCTGTTTCTGCCTCACGATTCAAACGATCGGCGATCTTGCGTCTATCGACGGAGTGAACATAGTCGAAAGTTTGAACCACGTTCTTTGCCTTGCGGCTCTGGATGTGCCCCACCATGTGCCACTCAAGCTCGTCCAAATCAGCCGTAGAGGCGCGCTTCGGCAATGCTTCCTCCACACGATTCTCCCCGATCAGCCTCAGGCCAGCGGTGTGAGCGGCCCGTACATATTCCTCGGAGTGCGATTTGGTGATCCCGACGATCTGGATCTGGTCTACTTCCCGATTTGCCCGCTTGGCCGCAGCCGCAACTCGATCCTGAACTTCGCTGAGCCGCTGTTCTACCTGGAGTAGATCAGCTGAGGGCAATGTGTGCTCCGAATCGACCCGTCTGGCCGTTCTCCCCCCGGTGCGAATACCAATCTTGCAGGTTACATGCCGTACAAATCCCAGAAACCTCAATCGAATCGAGTCCCTCGGCACGAAGCTGTGCCTCATTGGCTGTCCACAGGTTCAGGTGTCTCGTTTCCCCCACATGCAGGATGTGATCGGAAGCTGAATCGCCATGCGCACTCATGAATTGAGATACGACTTCCTTTCCCACAGGGTAGTGATCGGGACCGATGGATGGGCCGATTCCTGCGAGCATATCCCCCGGTTGTGAGCCGTAATGTTGCTGCATGCCCCGCACCAGAGCTCTAGCAACACCACGAACTGTGCCCAGCCAGCCAGCGTGCGCGATACCGACGACCCGTCTTTCTGTATCGTAGATCATGATGGGCACGCAATCCGCAAAACGCATAAAGATCGTCACCCCCGGCTGGCTGGTGACAATTGCGTCGGCCTTGAGATAGCCGCCAGCCAAATTGGGTTCATCTGCTCGGGCAACCGTCGCAGAATGCACTTGCCAGACATCAAACGCCTGATCCTGGCCCGACCCCGTCACGCCTAAACCACGCTCAATGTTTTCCGTAACTCGATCATCATGATCCCCGACTGTACGACCATAGTTGAGTGAATNNACGAGTAAGAATGGCGTGTTCAAGTTTGTGATTTGCCAGGGATTCGAATTGATAGAAGCGAAGCCCTTTGGCTTCTCTGAAAGGCACCCGGCGAGTCTACCACCGCACGTGCTACTCCCCTGGCTCACAACTAGCCATCTCCAGCGATCAGGAATACAGTGGCTATGCGCAGTTAACGGCGCTATTGCGCTTGATGCTGTGCGGATGGAGCTTGGCCGTGTAGGTCATTTAACCACCCTTTGCACACGCGATAGACGCTGGCCGTTCCAACCATCTCCCCAGATACTTTGAGTTCAGCGGGATGAAGGATAAACGGCTGGGTCTGGTAGCCACCCAATCCACCGTGGAAACCGATCAGCTCCTCGAACGCCGCGCCTTCATTTCGATCCGGATCAAAGTAACTGTTGACCAGAATATCCGGGCAATTGGGAAAGCTATCGGTTCGGCGAAGATGGNNTGGCTGGCCGCGTTTTCACCAAATACTTCTAGCGGATTGGATCCTTCCACGCGGTCGTCCCGCAAATAATAAGTGCCGCCGTTGCCATAGACCACGGGGCCGTGCTGCTCTGAGTGCACCATGATGAACCCCACGAGATCGTGCTGGCTGAGGCCGGGTATCACCGCAGGAAAGGCCTGGTCGATCTGTTCTTGTGTCATCCTTTCGGGCCACTTCGTGAAAGAAATCAACCCAAGGTTGCCGGAGGCGAGCGCAATTACATCGGGCTGTTGTTCTCCATCTTCCTCTGGTGGCTGCTCCAAGACTTCAGCCGTAGGACCCATAGCAACATGTCCGTCCTTGGTGCGGCTCTGAAGTGCACGCGCTGCCATCTTCGAGCTTGCTGAATCGTCATTATGGATGGCATCGGTGAAATAGGCGTTCAAGTGCCCCCAAGCTTCACCCCCAGTCAACTCGCCAGCGACCGTACCCTCGTATTCCATCAGCTCTTCAACATACTCCTGGAGTGATTTTCCGAAACGCTGCTTGAATGTAGCCCCTCCGGTTTGACCGTGATCCGAAAGAATGACGAAATGATATGGCCGTGGTGCTGCAGGGGCCGCGCTCGCCAGGCGATAGAACTGCTGATCGAGCTTGTAAAGAATGTCGAATGCTCCTGGATCCAGGACACCGGAGTGGTGTGCAATCTCATCGTACCCNNACCCGACGAAAGTTGCATATACGACTGACCGGCCTGCAAAGATGTCCCCCAGGATCGTGTAGATGTTGAGCTCGCGCATCACAACCGTCATAAATCCTCGCAAGACCGGGTAAACGCCACCACGATGATGCTTGTCCAGGATTGGCTGCACATTGTTTTTGCGCGCACTTCGGAATTGCCGCCACTCGAGAATCATGTCCCATATCAGCAGCAGAAAGGTTCGTGAGGTGTTGTACGGATTGCTGAAATACGCTTGAAATTCTGAAGTGTGGAACTTGCTGGTGTCACGGATCGTGCTTGCGGTGGCCATCACATAAGGCGCATCCCCTGAAAACAAATTACCTCGACTGGCGCCGTCGTTGCTGAGCAATCCGCTCCCATCTGAACGTTCCTTCTCGATATCGGGCAGAATCTTGGCATCGCTCGAAGCGACAATTCGTTGTGAGGCCTTGTCGTACCAGCGGAAGGCGGGAATGTTGGAATTGTCCCCATGCAGGATTCCAGCTTGACTGGCGGAGGTCTGAGAGGAAGTATCTGGCTCCCACCCGGTGACGGCATGGCTCCCGCTGTCGATCCATTTCTTCAAAGTGGGCATATATCCTTCATCGAGCGCCTTCTCCAGCACGGGCTTTGCCAGGCCGTCGATTTCAAGGAAGATCACGCCAGGCACATCAGTTGGCTCCGGCTTTGCCACCCGCTTCATGCGTCTCCGGACTTGATTGCGATACCAAGAATTATCGTCATCGATCGTCAGCAAAGTGCTCAAGATAATGTTGATGGCCGACAAGCCTAATGAAAGCCAAAATGCGGTCCAAAAACCGTCAACTTCAAAGCCCTCCACCAGCAGGGATGCCACAAATACAAATAACCCGTTAAGCAGCAAGGCGCCGATGCCGAGCGTGATTACCGCAAACGGAACCAGCACAAAACTCAACAGCGGCCACAGCAGTGCATTCAGCAACCCGATAGCTGCTACAGCCCAAATGGCTGTGCTCAGACTGTCGATTCTCACTCCATCAAGCAGAAAGGCCATGATGACAAGTGCCGCAGTCTGAATGGCCCAGATCACCAGAATGCGCAGGATGGTGCTTCTCAAGCGTGGATTGCGTGTGGTTTCTTCCAATGTAACTACTCCATATTTGCTAAAAAGGCTTCTTGAGATGAAACTGAATTTTAATCGGAGAGGTGGGTAGTATCCGATCCTTTATTTGATTACATGGGAATTCACCAAGACCTGGGCCTCGAAATGGTCCAGGCCTTGGTTACAAGCCTACATTCGTGTGGCTCCCTGTGGGAATGGCTGGCTGCCAGTGCCTGGATCTGGCACCGGAGGCGCGTTCGCTTAAGGTTGATCCGATCGCTGTTCAGCCACCGCAAGTTTGGCGGAAATCGACTTCGCCGTGTCGCTCATTGCCTGGTTCACATGTGGATACGCCATCCACACATTCATGACGCCGAACAAGAGCCCGGTTGCCGTTCGCAGCAATGGCGTGCTTTCGCGCGGCGGGAAGGGGAAAATTCCGAGCTGCGAGAGGAGCTGCGTGCCACCATCGAGCGCGATGGGCACGATTCCCAGCAGGAACCAGTATCGAAGTGGCAGCGGATTGACACCCATTCGGTTTCGGACTAAGCCATAAACCAAGCCGGCGACCAGAATTCCGACGTAGATTCCTATGTCACGCTCGCAAAGCGCGGTTTTATAGCNNTTTCGTCACCCACAAACTGTCTGGCCGCAACTACATCGTCCTCGTCCAGACCCGTGGCCTCACCGTATGGTACGAGATCAGTGCCGGCGAGCTCTCGTGGGTAGGCAAACTGGGGCCCGAACAGAAAGAAGGATCGAAAGGCGAATTGGTGGCAGAACGGAGAGTACAGCGTGTATAACACCCGAGCCGGACCAGTAGCTCCGGCCTTCATAAGCGTGGGGGCTACGAACGGCAATCCCGCATAAAGCAAAACCACAAGCGAAAAGGCTGCCAGCCAATGTCTTGAGAAGAATCGCAGCCCACGATTGAGGCGAATACCCCATACCTGGCTGCTTGCCGGCTTCTGCGTACTTATCGAATCTTGTGCGGCCCCAAGCGCGACTCTTAAGTCCACTTCGGTGAAAGGAGAATTCAATGTATAGGGGCCGACCTCGACGACAGGTTCCCGTTCCCCGTACGCTTCCAGTAGCGAGTCATCGAGAGAGATATCGATCTCAACCAGTTCATGCGGTATCTCCGCCTGCAGCGCGGAAAGGGCCGCGCGGACATCGTTGGTACCGCCATCATCGTTTCGATAGTAAAGCGTGACCCGTATCACTGGCTCAAACCCGCTTCGCTCAAATATTCCTCGAGCTGACCCTTCGTCAGGACCCCAATATGGTAGTTCACGATCCGGCCTTCTCGATCCAACACAACCGAGGTTGGGTAGCCTCGAACCCTGTACAAATCCTGTACCTCCCCACCGGGATCAAGCAAAAGCGGAAAGGTGAGGCCGAGCTCCTCTCCGAAACCCGTGACCAGATCTCGGGATTCATCGAAGTTCACTGCCAGCACAACAAAGCCAGAGCCTTTATTCGCAGCGTACATCGATTCCAGTAGTGGCATCTCAACCCTGCACGGAACACACCAGGTCGCCCAAAAATTGAGCAGGACCACATCCCCGACATGATCCTGCAGACTTAGAGCGTCTCCATCAGCCGTCTCCAGCGTGAAGGATGGAGCCAGATCCCCGATATCCAGGCCTGTGATTGCTACTTGCTGCGGCACAGCGATGGTGGGAACAGGCGGTGGGTCGACCTGCGCCGACGGCAGACCGAAAAAGAACAAATAACCAGCGGCTCCTCCGATGAGAACACCTGCCACAAGCGCGAGCCATGGGCGGAGCGATCGGCCCGAATCTGCGGGTTGGCCTAGCACAGAAATGAGCCTATATCCTCATTCTGCGAAGTCGCAGGCTGTTGACAACCACGGCCACCGAGCTAAACGCCATTGCACCTGCGGCCAGCATGGGATTCAATCGCCCAAGCGCAGCCATCGGGATCAGCAGGACGTTGTAGAAAAATGCCCAAAACAGGTTCTGCTTGATGACACGCAGCGTTGACCTGGAGAGTTTAATGGCGCGTGGCAGAATACGGAGGTCCCCGCCAAGGAGCGTAACTGGTGCGGCTGCTATTGCTACATCCGCACCGGTCCCGATCGCAATCCCGACATCGGCCGCAGCCAGCGCCGGGGCATCGTTGATCCCATCTCCGACCATAGCAACTGGCTCACCGCGTTGCTGCAGCTGCTCCACTTTGCTGGCTTTGTCCGCTGGCCGGACTTCTGCCAGATAACTGTCCTCACTCAACAGGCCGACTTGCTTGGCAATCTCGGAGGCAGTATGGCGGTTATCGCCGCTCACCATCTTGACTTCTAGCCCCAAACCCTGGAGGGCACGCACTCCTTCGGCTGAGCCCTCTTTGATTTCATCAGAAATAGCAAGTACGCCTGCGATCTCGCCGCCAATTGCGACCGCAACTGCGGTTTTTGCCTGAGACTGAAATGCTTCAAATTGCTGAGCCATCCCATCCAAAGCAATCCCATTCTCTTCCAGCAATTCTGGGCTACCAATGAGAACACGCTCTTCTCCGACGTAGGCTGAGACACCTGCCCCAGGCATAGCCTCAAATCGCTCGGGCGAAACCAGTTCCAGTCCTCTTGCCTGAGCCTCCTTCACAATTGCTTCGCCAACCGGATGTTCAGAACCTAGTTCGGCGCTCGCCGCCATCCTGAGCATCTCATTCTCAGCGCCGTTCATCTGGATATCCGTAAGGGTCGGCTCACCTCGCGTAATGGTCCCCGTCTTGTCCAGCAAGACGACTTTTACCCCGCCAGCTCTTTCCAAGGCTTCGCTGGACTTAAACAAGACCCCCATTCCAGCGCCTTTTCCCATACCGACTGTAATCGCGGTCGGTGTCGCCAGCCCCATCGCGCAAGGGCACGCAATTACCAAAACCGCAACCGTATTGAGAAATGCGCGCGTAAATTGATCGTTGCCAGGCTCAGGTGGGGCTACAGTCATCCAGAGCACAAACGTCAGGGCTGCAATGCTCAAAACAGCTGGCACAAAGATTGAAGATACTTTGTCAGCCAGGTTCTGGATGGGAGCTTTGCTGGCCTGAGCTTCCTGGACAAGTCTTATGATTTGTGCCAGCACCGTATCCTTGCCGACCTTCGTTGCCTCAAAGCGAAGCATCCCGGTCTTGTTGATGGTTGCGCCGAATACCTGATCGCCGGTCTTTTTTGCCACCGGCATGGATTCGCCTGTGAGCATGGATTCGTCAGCTGCCGAGGCACCCTCGATCACTGTCCCGTCAACCGGAAACTTCTCTCCAGCTCGAACGATGACCACGTCCCCTACGATCACATCTTCGACCGAAATCTCCATCTCTTTCCCATCACGCATAACCCGCGCCTGTTTGGGTTTGAGATTCAAGAGGGCACGAATAGATTCACTCGTCTGAGCCTTGGCGCGAGCCTCCAGATATCGCCCGAGGACGATCAAGGTCACGATCACAGCTGCGGTTTCAAAGTACAGGTGTCCTTCTACCCACCCCAGCAGTACAGGGACTGAATATGCATACACTGCCAACGCACCCATCGCGATTAACACATCCATATTGGTCGTTTTGTTGCGTAATGCATGGTATGCGCCATCGAAGAACTGCCAACCTACATAGAACACAACGGGTGTCGTAAGCGCCAACATGAGCCATCCGTAGATTGGAGCACTCGTGATGGCCTCGGGCAGGAGGCCAAAATCACCAAGCATCGACATCAAGAAAACCGGGATCGTCAACGCTGAGCCGATGGCCAGCAATTTGCGCTGGTGCCGTACCGCATCTTCACGCGCTCGCCGTTCGGCATCTTCAAACTGCATCTCGACCGAGACGGGTTCGAAGCCAGCCTCTCGGATTGCAGTCCGGATTTCGCGCTGAGTGACAGCAGTAGGGATGTATTGGATGAGCACCTGTTCGCTAGCGAGATTGGCCCGTGCGGATAGAACCCCTGGGTGTTCCCGCAGCTGATGCTCTAGTCGATTGATGTCGCTGGGATCATGCAGTCCCAGCACTGCCATTTCCGCGTCTGCAATTGCAATGTCATACCCGGTGCTCCGGATCGCCTTCAGGATCTGGGGCATGCTCAGCGATTTTGGATCGTAGGCAACGGAGGCCCGTTCTGATACCAAATCGACGCTTGCCTGTTCCATCCCCTCCAGTTTGTCCAGCCGCTTTTCGATCGTTTCTGCACAGTTTGCGCAATGCATCCCGGTAATGGGAAGCGTGAAATTTTTCGCCTCAGTTGTCATAGCTAAACCTTTGATGCCATTTCGTAGACTTCAGTAATTTCCTTCAAGACCTGGTCTTTATCCATCCCATTATCGGTCTGGACAGCCTTTACCAGACAGGTCTGCAGGTGCTCGTCCAGTACATCTACGCTCACTTTGGTGAGTGCGGATTGAACGGCCTGTATTTGCCGGATGACATCGATACAGTACGCGTCTTCATCCATCATTCGTTCGATGCCACGAATATGCCCTTCAATGGTCCGAATTCTGCGTAGCCGCTCTTGCTTCTCCACGTCAATGCCTCCTGGTTGTCCCCTAACTCACAATCAGGGCCCTATGACATCTCCTATGGTTACCCCCCCCCCAGGGGGGTTGGGTCGTTCAATTATATGGGCTGAGCCTGGGTAAGTCAATAGTTGAGGGTCAGATTGGCGCTCGGTGTCAAGGGCAGCAGCAATCAGGCGATATGACCCGCTTCTGCCGCAGGGTCATCCTGCAGCACCTGCACAGCGTGCGCAAGCACGGGGAGTACGACTTCTAGATTCTCCTGTGCACCCGTGGGGCTGCCAGGTAAGTTTAGGATCAGGGTCTTTCCGCGTATCCCTGCAACTGCGCGGGAAAGCATGGCATGCGGAGTCTTCTTCAGGCTGTGCGCCCGCATCGCCTCGGCCATGCCCGGTGCAGGCCGATCCAGGACTTCAACTGTCGCTTCAGGAGTGACATCCCGTGCAGAGAAACCGGTCCCTCCCGTGGTGAGAATGAGATCGATCGCTCCGGAATCACACCATTCCTTGAGCAGGTTTGAAATCTGGTTTGCCTCGTCCGGTACAACAGTTGTTTCCACTACTGCCCACTTATTGGATTGGATGACCTTGGCCAACGCTGGGCCGGATCGATCCTCGCGCTCTCCCATCGCAGACCGGTCAGATATGGTCAGTATGCCCACTCGCACGGCTCAGTCGCCCTCCCTACCAAGCAGGCCTTTCCAATCTCCGTGGATTCCGTCTTCGGTAACGCCAAAATACATTCGCGTGCTTCCGTTTGCTGTCTGCAGAAGATCGTAGCGCCTGCTCTTCCCGCTTCCCCTGGTGCGCAGCAGTCCCAGATCACCTTTCCAGGTGGAGGCCGCCTTGCGGATGTCTTTTGGCAACTTTAGATACTGGGTAATTGCATA
>JABAOE010003390.1_pt2 | contig 11509 bp, 15 predicted proteins | sample 7062141 | NCBI WGS metagenome assembly JABAOE01 (sample SAMN14538627, study PRJNA623070) | marine sediment metagenome | biome: marine biome [ENVO:00000428]; feature: marine pelagic biome [ENVO:01000023]; material: deep marine sediment [ENVO:00002113] | place: India: Gulf of Khambhat ...
CGGGCACGTTCAAGCCCGTGACCGTCGACGACCCGGATGCGCACCGCATGCACCCGGAGTGGTACCGGGTCGATGCCGACGCCGCCACGGCGGTGTCGGCGGCGAAGCGCGACGGCAGACGCGTCTGGGCCGTGGGCACGACCGCGACGCGCACGCTGGAAGCCTGCGCCGTCGGCCACGAGCTGCGGGCGGGCAGCGGGTGGACCGACCTCTTCATCCGCCCGCCGTTCACCTTTCGGCTGGTCGACGCGCTGCTGACCAATTTCCACTTGCCGCGCTCGACCCTGCTGATGCTGGTGTCGGCGTTCGCCGGACACGAGCACACGATGCGCGCCTACCGGGAGGCCGTGCGGCGCGGGTACCGGCTCTTCAGCTACGGTGACGCCATGGTGATCCGGTGACCGCGTTCACGTTCTCCCTCGAGGCGGCCGACGGTCGGGCGCGCGCGGGGTCACTCGTGCTGCCCCACGGCGCCGTGGCCACGCCGGCGTTCATGCCGGTGGGTACCCAGGCCACGGTGCGGGCCCTCTCGCCCTTCGATCTCCGGTCGGTCGGAGCCCAGATGGTGCTGGCCAACACCTATCACCTCCATGTGCGGCCCGGCGAGGAGGTGGTGCGGCGCCTGGGAGGGCTGCACGACTTCATGGCGTGGCGCGGCCCGCTGCTGACCGATTCGGGCGGCTTCCAGGTCTTCTCCCTGGCGGGCCGGCGCACCGTGGAGGACGGCGGCGTCGAGTTCCAATCGCACGTGGACGGGGGTCGGCGACGCCTCACGCCGGAGCGGGCCACCGAGATCCAGTGGGCCCTGGGGGCGGACGTGGCGATGGCGTTCGATCACGTGGTGCCCGGCGGTGCGGACCTGTCCACCGCGGCCGACGCACTCGCCCGCACCACGCACTGGCTCGACCGCTGCCGCGAGCGGCATCGGGCCTTGGCGGCGGACGAACCCGGCCGCCAGACGCTGTGGCCGATCGTCCAGGGCGCCGGCCACGCCGCGCTGCGGGCGCGCGCCGTCGACGAGGTCCTGGAACGGGGTCCCTGGACCGGCATCGCGATCGGGGGGCTGGCCGTGGGGGAGCCGAAGCCGGTCATGTACGAGATCCTCGAGGCGACGGAGCCGTCGTTGCCCTCATCGATCCCGCGTTATCTTATGGGTGTCGGGTTCCCGGAGGACCTCCTGGAATCGATCGCGTTGGGAGTGGACCTGTTCGACTGCGTCGCTCCCACGCGGATCGGGCGGAACGGAACCGCATACACGCCGGACGGTCCCCTCAACATCCGGAACGCGGCGCACCGTGTGGACGCGCGGCCGATCGACGAGTCGTGCGACTGCGAGACCTGCCGCACCTACACCCGAGGATACCTCCGGCATCTGTTCATCGCGGAAGAGCTCCTCGGTCTGCGGCTGCTCTCGCTCCACAACGTGCGGTTTCTGGTCCGGCTCGTCGCGGAGGCCCGCCGGGCCGTCGTGGCCGGCTCGTTCGACGATTGGCGCCGGCGGTGGTTGTCGCAATACAACGCTCGAGGAGACACGTGACCCCATCAGCGCTCTTTTTCTTGGCGCCCTCGGGACAGGGAGGGGGCGGCATGTCCATCTTCCTGTTCCAGATGCTCGCCATCGTCGCCATCTTCTACTTTCTCATCATCCGGCCCAAGGTGCAGCAGGAGCGGCGCCACCGCGAACGGCTGTCGCAGATCAAGAAGGGCGACACGATCGTCACGGCCGGCGGAATCGTGGCGCAGGTGGTGCACATCAAGGACGACCAGCTCACGGTCAAGAGCGGCGAGTCGCGTCTCGTCGTGCAGCGGGAGCGGGTTGCGGAGGTGCACACGCCGGGAGGGACGTCGAGCGAGTGACCGTTCGGCCCATCCACCTGCTGGGCTCGCCGGTGCTGCGGAAGCCCGCGGCGGCGATCGGCTCCGTCGACCCCGAGGTGCGACAGCTGGTGACGGACCTGTTCGATACGATGTACGCCGACCAGGGCGTGGGGCTGGCCGCCAACCAGATCGGGGTCGCCCGACGGGTGGCCGTGGTGGACCCGGGCGAGCAGGACCGGCTCGTGCTCATCGACCCGGTGGTGGTCGAGCGCCAGGGAACGATCAGAGGAGAAGAAGGATGTCTCTCCATCCCGGAGATCTTCGGGGACGTCGACCGGGCGGAGCGGATCGTGGTGGAGACCACCACACTCGAGAACGAGCGGATCCACTTGGCGGCGACCGACCTCAAGGCCCGCGCCATCCAGCATGAGATCGACCATCTGGACGGGGTGCTGTTCATCGATCACCTGAGCCCTCTCAAGCGACAGCTGCTCCTCAAGAAGTGGAGGAAGCTGCGCAAGGGTAAGACGGGCCATCTCAAGGATGTCGGCGGGCCCGCCGAGGGCGCCAAGCGGCTCTGAGCGTGCGCATCGTCTTCTTCGGAACCCCCGACTTCGCCGTGCCGTCCCTCCGCGCGCTGGTCGGCGAGGGATTCGACGTGGCGGCCGTCGTGACCCAGCCGGACAGGGCGCGCGGCCGGTCCCGCTCCGCGGTCCTGCCGCCGCCCGTCAAGGTGGTCGCCGAGGCAGAGGGGCTCCAGGTGTTGCAACCGGAACGCCCCGACACCCCCGCGTTCTTCGAGATGGTGCGCGCCCTCGACCCGACGTTGGGGGTCGTCGTCGCCTACGGACACATCCTGAAGCCGGCGCTGCTGGCGATCCCGGAGTTGGGCATGGTCAACGTCCATGCCTCGCTGCTGCCGGCGCTGCGTGGTGCGGCCCCCATCGCGCACGCCATCCTGCAGGGCCTGGACGAAACCGGGGTCAGCGTCATGCAGATGGAAGCGGGCCTCGATACCGGACCCGTCCTGCACACGGTCGCGACGCCGATCGAGGCCGACGAGACCGCCGGCGAGCTGACGGTCCGATTGGCCGAGCTCGGGGCGCTGGCGCTGGTGGAGGCGCTCGCCGAGATCGCCACCGGCGCGAGCGCGCCCACGGCGCAGGACGACAGCCGGGCGACCTACGCGCCGAAGGTCTCGCGCGAGAAGGCCCGCATCGACTGGAGCCGACCCTCGCACGAGATCGCCAGGAAGGTGCGCGCCTTCGACCCCCGTCCCGGCGCGTGGACCACACTCGAGACGCTCGAACTCAAGCTGTTCGGCCCGCGGGAAGCCGACGAGTGGGAGGAGGACGAGGTGCCGGGCCAGATCGTCGAGACCGACCCGGCGTTCGTCGTCGCCACCGGCGACGGCGCGCTGCAGTTCCTCGACGTCCACCCCGCCGGCGGGCACCGGATGGCGGCGACCGACTGGCTGCACGGCCGACGTGCCGCGCGGGGCGACGTCCTGACGTGAGACCCGACCTCCCCCGCCTCCACGCCGTCACCACCCCCTCCGTTCTCCGCCGCCCAGACGTCGGTCGCCGCGCCGCCGCCATCGCGGTCTCGCCTCGCGTGGCGCTGCACCTCCGGAGTCCCGGAGAGGACGGCCGTCGCCTGCTCGAGGTCGCGGCGCTCTTCCGGGCCACCGAGGGCGTGGTGTTCGTCAACGACCGCGCCGACGTCGCGGCCCTGACGCGCGCCGCGGGACTGCACTTGCCCACGGACGGTCTCCCGACCTCGGCGGCCCGGGATCTCGTGGGGCCCGACGTGTGGCTCGGCCGCTCGGTCCACGACGTCGCGGAGGCCCGTGCCGCGGCGTCGGGCGGCGCCGACTACGTCTTCCTCGGACCGATCTGGGCGACCGCCTCGCATCCCGACCGCCAACCGCTCGGTCCCGGGGCGATCGAGCGGGTCCGCGACATCCCGGTGATCGCGATCGGAGGGGTCACCCCGGCGCGGGTCCGGTGCTGCACCGACGCCGGCGCCTGGGGCGTGGCCAGTGTGCGGGCGCTCTGGGACGCGCCCGACTCGGGTGCGGCTGCCGCCGCGATGCTGGTAGATTTGAACGGACGATAGACCGAGCGACCTCCGACCGCTGTCGCGCCATGGCAGACACGATCACCGTGCTGGTGAACGGCGAGCGCCGCCAACTCGACGCCGCGATGTCCGTCCAGGATCTCCTCGAGGTCCTGGGGCTGGACCCGGCCGGCGTGGTGGTCGAGGTGAATCACGAAATCGTCCGTCGGCCGCGGCTCGAGCAGGTGCGCCTCGCAGAGGGCGATGCCGTCGAGTTGGTCCACTTCGTCGGCGGCGGATGACCCGCGAGAGGAGCTAGCAGAGTGACTTCGACGGTTGCGGCACCGACGGATCTCCCGCTGACGATCGGGGGGCGACGGTTCGGATCCCGACTCCTGGTCGGGACCGGCAAGTACCGAGACCACGAGACGATGGTGCGCGCGATCGAGGCGTCGGGTGCCGAGGTCGTCACGGTGGCGGTACGGCGGGTCGACCTGAACCGCGCCAACGAGGAGGGCATCCTCCACCACCTGGACCCGTCGCGGCTCTTCCTCTTGGCGAACACCGCCGGTTGCTACACCGCGGAAGAGGCGGTGCGCTACGCGCGCCTGGCCCGCGAGGCGGGCTTCAACGAGTTCGTCAAGCTGGAGGTGATCGGCGATCAGGAGACGCTCATGCCCGACGTGGCGGGCCTGCTCGAGGCGGCCGCGACGCTGGTCCGCGAGGGTTTCCGCGTCATGGCCTACACCAACGACGACCTGGTCACGGCGCTGCGTCTGGAGGACGCGGGCTGTGCGGCCGTCATGCCGCTCGCCTCGCCGATCGGCAGCGGACTCGGCCTGATGAACCCGTACGGCATTCGCAGCATCAAGCGGCGGCTGGAGGTCCCCGTGATCGTCGACGCCGGGGTCGGGACGGCGTCCGACGCCTGCGTGACGATGGAGCAGGGGGTCGACGGGATCCTGACGAACACTGCGCTCGCCGCCGCCGCCGATCCGGTGGCGATGGCGCAGGCCATGCGACACGCGGTGGAAGCCGGGCGGCTGGCGTTCCTGGCCGGGAGGATGGCCCGGCGCGAGATCGCCGTCCCCTCGAGCCCGACCGAGGGCATGCTGGACTGACGGTGCCCACCCGTGCCGATCCCCGTGCCGCCGCGTGGGAGATCCTCCTCGCGGTGCGCCGGAAGCGCCACTTCGACGACGCCCTCGGAGAAGCGCTCGGGCCGCTCGAGCCCGCCGACCGCCGGCTCGCCCACGAGATCGCCGCCGGCGTGCTCCGAGGCCGAACCGAGTTGGACCGGCGGCTTCGCCCGCTCGTCTCGGGGCAGTGGCGTCGGATCACGCCCGACCTGAAGGACGTCCTGCGCATCGGCGCGTACCAGCTCACCGAGTTGACCCGAGTGCCCCCGTACGCCGCCGTGGAGACCGCCGTGGCGCTGGCCAAGACCCAGCGCGGCACGCGCGGCGCCGCCTTGGTCAACGCGGTGCTCCGGCGCCTCGCCGCCCAGCGCGCAGACCAGGAGGAGGCCGGCGACCTCGCCGCACGCCACTCCCACCCTCCGTGGCTGGTCGCCCGCTGGCGACGCCGGTTCGGTGACGACGCGACCGCACGGCTGCTCCGGCACAACAACCGCCGTCCGGCGCTCGTGTTGCAACCGGCTCGATGGTCGGTCGAGGCGCTCGAGGCGGCGCTCGAGGAGGCGCGCGTCCCCCACGCGCCCGCGTCCCTGGGGCGCGGATTCGCGGTGGAGACCCGGTCGGTGACCACGTTGCCGGGGTTCGCGGACGGCGGCTTCGTCGTGCAAGACGCCGCCCAGGCCGTCCTGCTCGAGCAGGTCGACATTCCCGACGGCGCGCTGGTGTGGGACGCCTGTGCCGCACCAGGGGGGAAGGCGGTGATCCTGAGCCAGCGGTGCCGGGTGATCGCCTCTGAGTACCGGCGGACTCGGCTCACGCGGCTGCGGGCGGCGGCCGAACGCGCCGGGGCCGACCTCGACGTGTTATGTGCCGATGCGCGGGTGCCGCCGCTCGCGCCCGGCGCGGTCGACGTGCTGGTGGTGGACGCGCCGTGCAGCGCCACGGGGACCATGGCCCGCCACCCCGACGCGCGCTGGCGCCTCTCGCCCGAGCGCCTTCGGGACCTCGGAGCCCTGCAGGGGGCGATCCTCGACGGCGCCTGCTCCGCGGTCCGGCCCGGGGGCGCCCTGGCCTACCTCACGTGCTCGCTCGAGCCCGAAGAGAACGAGGGCCAGATCGCCCGATTCCTGGAGGCTCACCCGGAGTTCGAGCGCGACCGCGACGATGCGTTCGTCTTCCCGCCGGACGCCGGCACCGACGGCGGATACGCCGCCCGGCTGCGGAGGGCGGCGTGAGAGTTCGCCGACGGCTCCCGCCGCCGCCGCACTGGCGGGCCATCCGCATGCTGCGGATCGCGGTGCGGCGCCGGCTCCCCCGGCTGGTGCGGCGGATGCCCACGGGCCCTGCCCTCGTGTGGGCGGGGGCCGCCCTGGTGCCGTTCCTCGTGGGATACCTCCTCGCGGCAGTCGTGCTCTTCCCCGCCCCGATCTTCGCGTCGACCGAGGTGGTCCCGCGGCTCATCGGACTGGACGAAGACGACGCCCGCGAGACCCTGGCGGCAACGGGGCTCCAGGTGTCGGTCGTGGACGCGCGAAGTCATCCGAGCGCGCCGCGGGGGCGGGTCGTGTGGCAGGATCCGCCCCAAGGGGTCACGGTGCCGGAGCGGACCGCGGTCTCCTTCACCGTTTCCCGAGGCCCGCGGCGCATTCCGGTTCCCGACCTCGCCGGCTACGATGCCGAGCTGGCGCACCAATTGATCACGGCCGCCGGCCTGACGGTCCAACAGGTCGACGCCACCCAGGCGCCGGTTCCCCGCGGAATCGTGGTGAATACCAGGCCGCCGGCCGGCACGACCCTCCGGCCGGCATCGGGGGTGACGCTTGTGGTGAGCGTGGGAGCGCCTACGATTACTGTACCCGACCTACGTGGCCTGACGCGGGAGGACGCCGGCATGGTGCTGGAACAGGCGGGATTGACGCTGGGTACCTGGGGGTGGCGAACGACGCGCGCCCAGGAAGCGGGGACGATCCTGGAGCAGGACCCCGCCCCCGGCACGCTGAGCGCGCCGGGGACGGCGGTGCGCGTGACCCTGGCGCGGTCGAGGTCCCCGTGACCGGCGGCATTCGGATCGCCCCGAGCGTGCTGAGTGCCGATCTCGGCAGGCTGGCCGAGGAGATCGCGGCGGTGGAGCAGGGCGGCGCCGACTGGATCCACGTGGACGTCATGGACGGCCACTTCGTCCCGAACCTCACCGTCGGCGCGATGATGATCGAGGCGCTCCGGCGGCTGACCGAGCTGCCGCTGGACGTGCACCTGATGGTCGAGCGGCCGGAGTGGTACATCGCGCCCTTTGCGGAAGCGGGGGCGAGCGTGTTCACCTTCCACCCGGAGACGACGGCGCACGTCCAACGGCAGCTGACCCAGGTGCGGGCATGCGGGATGCTGGCGGGGCTGGCGTTCAACCCGGGGACGCCGCTCTCGTACCTCACCGAGGTGTCGAGCGACGTCGATCTCGTGTTGATTATGTCGGTGAACCCCGGGTTCCCCGGACAGCGGTACCTCCCGATGGCGACGGAGAAGATCGGTCGCGCCAGGGCGCTGCTGTCGGAGCTCGGATCCTCGGCGCACCTGGAGGTGGACGGAGGCATCAGCGTGGACACCATCGGACTGGCCCGGGCGGCCGGCGCCGATACGTTCGTCGCGGGCTCGGCGGTATTCGGAGCGGACGACCCGGGCGAGGCGGTCCGGGCCCTGCGTGCTCACTCGACGGCGGCGGCATAGACCATGGCAGCTCGAGGACAGTGGATCGCGGTCTTCGGCATTCTGGGGAGTCTGATTACCGCGCTCGTGATCGGCGTCGCGTTCTCGTCGGGGATGGACCTCGTGACCGTCGGGAGTCGCGCCCCCAACTTCGGCGCGGTGGACCTCGCGTCGGGCGACAGCACCTCGCTGGACCGCTTCGAGGGCGAGGTCGTCCTCCTGAACATCTGGGCCACCTGGTGCGGTCCGTGCGAAGCCGAGATGCCGTCGATGCAGCGTCTCTACGAGCGGGCGGGGCACGACGGGTTGAAGATCGTCGCCGTGAGCGTCGACGGGGGCGACGAGGAGGCGGTGCGGGAGTGGATCGCCGAGCGGGGGCTGACCTTCGAGATCTGGCACGACCCGACCGGGCGCGTGGAGCGCCTGTATCAGACGACCGGACTCCCCGAAAGCTTCGTCATCGACCGCGAGGGCACGATCGTCAAGAAGGTCATCGGAGCAACCGAGTGGGACCACCCCACCCAGCTGGACCTCGTGCGCAAGCTCCTCGGACTCGATGCCGACACGGTGGCGCGACGCGATCCCTAGGCTCCGGCGCCTGATCGTCACGCACTGGCCGATCAAGATCGCGGCGCTCCTCCTCGCGGCCGTGCTCTGGGCGGCCACGGCGGCGCAGGAGCCGACGACCGGCGTCATCCCGGTGCGCCTGGACGTCCAACCGCCGGACGGCCGGGCGATCGTGGGATCGCTCCCGGAGGTCGAGGCGCTGTACGCCGGATCGGGCCGCGAGCTCTTCAAGCTCCGCGGCCAACCGCCCTCCATCCGGCAGTCGATTCCGGACACGGTGCAAGGCTCCACCTACACCTTCGCGCTCTCGACGGCGGACCTGCGGATGTCGCTGGACGCCGACGTCACCTCCCGCGACGTCCAGCCGCGGTTCGTCACCGTCCAGTTGGACGAGTTGGCGGAGCACATGGTGCCCGTCGTCTCCCGCGTGAGCGTGTCGGCCGATTCGGGGTACGCGTTGATGGGACCGCTGCGGGTGACGCCGGACTCGCTGCTGGTGCGGGGTCCGCGCGAGCGCCTCGACGCCATCACGTCGCTGCCGACGGTTCCGCTCCGCGTCACCGGGCTCACCGGCGCGTTTCGGAGGGGCGTCGACCTCGACACCGCCGGCCTGGGCGGGGTGTTCCTCGCCCAGCTGCAGGTCGAGGTGTCGGTGGGCGTGGTGGCCCTCGACCAACGGACCTTCGACGCGGTCCCGGTGTCGCTGCCGCCCGAGGCGTCGTGGGAGATCGACCCGCCCACCGTGGCCGTGACCGTACGGGGCCTCTCGGTGCGGCTCGAGGCCCTCACCGCCGACAGCCTCGAGGTTACGCTGGCGGAACCGGCCGAGGACGGCAGAGCCGCATTGCAGGTACGACTGCCGCGCGGGCTCACGGCAACGATCGTCCCCGACAGCGTCACCGCCCGACCACGCCCGTGATCGACGTCCTGCTCGGGATCGAGACCTCCTGCGACGAGACCTCGGCCGCCGTGCTCGTGCGGGATCGGCCCGGGCCGAAGCTGGCCAGCCTCGCCATCCTGTCGCAGGACATCCACCGCATTTTCGGCGGGGTCGTACCGGAGCTCGCCAGCCGCGCGCACCTGCGCGCCCTCGGACCCACCGTCGAGCACGCCCTCGCCGAAGCGGGTGTCGGCCTCGAGACCGTCGACGCCGTCGCGGTGACGGCGGGGCCCGGTCTGGTCGGGGCGCTGCTCGTCGGGGTCTGCTACGCCAAGGGGCTGGCGGGCGGCGGAGGCAAGCGACTGATCGGCGTGCACCATCTCGAGGGGCACGTCTTCGCGCCCACGCTCGAGGACCCCGACGTCGCGCCGCCCCTGGTTGCGTTGATCGTCTCGGGCGGCCACACGCTCCTGCTGGACGTGCCGGAGTGGGGCCGGTATCGCCTGCTGGGCGAGACGCGGGACGACGCGGCGGGCGAGGCGTTCGACAAGGTGGCCACCATGCTCGATCTCGGGTACCCGGGCGGGCCGGCGATCGAGCGCGTCGCGCGCGACGGATCGCCCGTCGTCGATCTGCCTCGGCCGATGTTGGCGGACGGCCTCGACTTCTCCTTCAGCGGGCTCAAGACGGCGGTCCTGCACACGGTACGCGGTCGGTCGGATCTCGACGCGGCCCGCGCGGACATCGCCGCCTCGTTCCAGGCCGCGGTGATCGACGTGCTCGTCGCGAAGACGCGCACCGCGTTGCAGCGCACCGGATACGGCACCGTGATCGTCGGCGGCGGCGTGGCCTGCAACGGGCCGCTCGGAGACCGGATGCGGGAGACCCTGAGCCCGCAAGCACGGGTGGTCATCGCCCGGCCCCGGCTGAACGCCGACAACGCCGCCATGATCGCTCGTGCGGGATGGTTCCGACTCGAACGCGGGGAGGAAAGCCCCCCGACGCTCGACGCCGACCCGCGCCTTCCCTGGCCCGGGCTCGACCGCACGCCGGTCGAGCTCACCACGTGAGCACGCGATGCCCGTCTACCCCCTGACGATCGATCTCGGCCCGCTCGAAGTGACCGGATACGGCATCATGATGATGGTCGGCTTTCTGGTCGGCGGTTGGGTCATCCAGGTCCAGCTCCGCCAGCGAGGGCTGAACGAGGCCTACGCGGCGGACATCGTGGTGGCGGCCGTCATCGGCGGCATCGTCGGGGGCAAGTTGTGGTACGTCGCCCTCCACCCGGAATCGTCCCTCTTCGCGCGCGGCGGGCTCGTGTGGTACGGCGGCTTCGCCGGCGGGTCGCTGGCGGTGTACCTCAACGGGCTCCGCCTGCGGGTCCCCACCCGGCTGACCGCCGAGCTGGTCGCTCCCGCCCTGGCGGTCGGATACGCCTTGGGTCGGGTCGGCTGCTTCATGGTGCAGGACGACTACGGGGTGCCGACGTCGCTTCCGTGGGGCCTCCGGTTCCCCGAGGGCCAACCCGCGTCCACCGCGGTCAACCTGGAACGGATGTTCGGGGTCCCGATTCCGGCGGGTGCCGAGGCCACCGAGGTGCTCGCCGTCCATCCCACCCAGCTTTACGAAGCGGCGGCGATGCTGCTGGTGTTCTGGGTGCTGTGGCGGCTCGTGCACCACCGCCACGCCATGGGGTGGCTGTTCTCCCTCTACCTGGCGCTGGCCGGCGTCGAGCGGTTCCTGATCGAGCTCCTCCGGGCCAAGGACGACCGGTTCTTCGGCCCCTTCACCCTCGCGCAGGCCGCCAGCCTGACGATCGCCGCGCTCGGCACGTCGCTGGCCCTGCGATGGCGGGCGGCGGGCAGCGTCTCACTCGCGCCGCTGCCCCCGTCCCTGCGACCGCCGGATCAGGACTGAGGCAGCGACTGGAGCGCCCCGGCGAACTCCCCGGCGGTCTGCCACCGCCGCAGCGGATCGCCCTGGAGGGCCTTGCGGAGGACCCCGTGCAACGCCGGCGGCACGTCGCGCCGCAGCGCGCGGAGGTCGGGGAGGTGCGCCGCCAGGTGCATGCGCAGGACCATCTCCTCCCGTTCGGCCATGAACGGCGGTCTCCCGGCGAGCGCCTCGAACAACACGCATCCCAGCGAATACAGATCGCTCCGATGGTCCATGTCGTGGCCCTCGATCTGCTCGGGGCTCATGTAGGACGAGGTGCCGACCGAGTATCCGGACCGCGTGAGGCGTGAATCGGCCGACGCCTCGATGGCGCGGGCGATGCCGAAGTCCACGAGGATCGCTCCGCTCGCGGTGAGCACGACGTTGTCGGGCTTCACGTCGCGGTGCACGA
>JABAOE010005012.1_pt7 | contig 11502 bp, 16 predicted proteins | sample 7062141 | NCBI WGS metagenome assembly JABAOE01 (sample SAMN14538627, study PRJNA623070) | marine sediment metagenome | biome: marine biome [ENVO:00000428]; feature: marine pelagic biome [ENVO:01000023]; material: deep marine sediment [ENVO:00002113] | place: India: Gulf of Khambhat ...
CATTCGTTTCATGGTGCCCTACTTGTTTGTGAGGATAAGGCAGCCTTCCCGGATGGGTCGCCGTTTTCGGCACACAGGGGCGGGCGTGCAGCTCTGCGCTGCTCGCGAACCAAATGCGGATTCGGTGAATGAATCTGTCTTTTGGGCGCTGAAAAAAGACCAAGACGCCCATCAGTAAATTTATCATTTGTTCCCTGCGACAGTGCCTTTGAGGCGCGCGCTCATGTCCGTGCTCGCTGCCATCTTGTCTGGCCCCGCGACTAGCGGGGCCAAAAAGTCTCTATCATTGCTACATAAACATTCGCGGCTCACGCGGAGGGTGGCCGCATTTTGCTTGCGAGCGGCTCGCGATATACCTGCGAGTGTCACAAGGCGCTAATATATCACACAAGTCAGCCCGAGCAAGTCATTGATCATGCAGCAAAAGTGTTCCGACCTCCCAGGCTGGGTCCGTGCCGGAGTGCGCAAGATCCGCATCGATGCCGAGCATGCCGGGCAGCGCGTGGACAATTTTCTCCGCCGAGAACTGCCGGGGGTGCCCAAGGGGCGTGTGTATCGCATGCTGCGGCGTGGCGAAGTGCGCGTCAACGGGGGCAGAGTGCGACCGGAATACAAACTTTGCCAAGATGACGAGCTGCGGCTACCGCCGGTGCGCGTGCGGATCAATTCTGACACACCGCCAGAGCACTTGGCACAAGGCTTGCTTGACAGGCTGATCTATGAAGACAAGCAACTGCTCGTCGTCGATAAACCCGCGGGCCTCGCCGTCCACGGCGGGAGTGGCATCGCTTTCGGTGCTGTTGAACTCCTGCGCCACGCGCGGCCCGATATCCGGGATCTGGAACTCGTTCATCGGCTCGATCGCGAAACGTCGGGCTGCCTCGTGCTCGCCAAGCGTCGCAGTGCCCTGCGCGAGCTGCATGCGAGATTCAGGGAGGGCAGGGTGGAAAAAAACTACCTGGGCCTCGTCGCAGGCCGCTGGGAGTTGGGAGATCGTATGATCGATGCGCCGCTACTCGTGCAGCATCGCCGCGGCGGCGAACGGTACGTGATCGTGAGCCCGCAAGGCAAACCGGCGCGCACTCGAGTCCGACTGGCTCGTCAGGTCGGTCAATACAGCCTGCTCCGGTGCGAGCCGCTGACGGGGCGAACACACCAGATCCGCGTGCACTTGAAACATGCGGGCTTTCCGCTGCTTGGCGACGAACGATACGGTGAGAGCGGTAATAACGCGCGCGCCGCCGAACTCGGTCTCCGGCGCTTATTTCTGCACGCGCAGTCAATCGCATTTCCCGATGCGGCAGGTAATGAACTTCACTTCACTGCTCCTCTGGCCGAAGAGCTCGACGGCTTTCTGTTACGGATTCAGGGCGCGAGGTAGCCGAGCTGCAGCAACCGGTCTGCCAGCCAGATCATCGGCAGACCGATGAGCGCGGTGGGATCGTCGGTGTTTACCGATTCGAAGAGTACGAATCCGGCGCCCTCCAGCTTGAAGCTGCCGGCGCAGTCGTACGGCTGGTCATGTCGAAGGTAAGCCTCGGCGAGGCGGCGATCGAAGTCGCGAAACCACACCGTGGTGTGATCGATGTGCTCGTAGCGAGTTTTCGCCAACGGATCGAGAATGCACACGGCAGTCAGAAAAGTGACGGCTTTGCCAGAGGCGGCGAGCAGTTGCTCCACCGCTTTTTGGTGCTGGCCCGGTTTGCCGAGTACTAGACCGTCCAGCACGGCCAGTTGGTCGGCGCCGATGACCAAGGCATCCCGCGCGCTCGTCGCAACACATTCGGCTTTTTTTCGAGCCAGGTAGGCGGCCAGTTCGGCTGGCTCCAGGCCGCCCGGATTGGATTCATCGATGTCCGGGGAAACGGTCTCGAACTCATCTAGAAAGCGATCGAGCAAGCCGCGCCGGTATGGCGAGGACGACGCGAGGATGATCGTGGGAGCCGAGAGATTTTGCATAAAATCAAAAGCTTGAGACTGAAAAGTCAAAGTTTACCCGGTTTGCGCAAGGACGTTTCCACTTTCATGTGCCGGGACTTTGACAGCGGCCTGCAGGGTCCTTATCATGCGCCCGCCATGGGCAATCCGCTGCGTGATCGTCGGCCTCTGTCAGATTTGGCAAATAGGTCACAAGTAATTGATATCAAAGCTGATATTGCCTCTTTCCCGCGGCTCGAACAAATCGTCAAAGACGACCTTTCGCGGCTTGGGGCTGGTAAACTACCGGCGGGCTGGCAACAGGCGGTTGTCTCTGGCCGGTTGGAGTTCGGCTTTGTCGATGCGCAGCGGCAGATCGCCTCGATGAGTGGGACTGTATGGCTGACACTGGATGCGGTTTGCCAGCGATGCTTGCGGGCAATGAAATTACCGCTCGAAGTCGATCTCAGACTGGTGTTCGCGACCGCTGAGCAGGAGATGCCGGACTCCGGGGGCTATGAGGTCTGGGAATTAGAGGAGACAAGGGTTCGGCCTTTCGACATTGTCGAGGAGAATCTGGTGATGGCGCTGCCACTGGTCGTGGCGCATACGGATACGGCGGCCTGCGACCAAGATATTTCTTCGGCTACAGCAGATACTGGCCGAACCGTGCGGCCATTTGCGCATCTGAAGGCGCAAATGGGCGAGTCGATTGACTGATTGGGTGGTGCAGGCGCACGATCCCGTAAGGAGAATAATATGGCAGTTCAAAAAAGTCGTAGAACCCCGTCGACGCGAGGCATGCGTCGGTCTCACGACAAGTTGAAAAGCCCGGCGCTTTCTGTCGACCCGACATCGGGAGAAACTCACCTGCGGCATCGCATTTCGCCGGATGGCTTTTACCGCGGGAAGCAGGTCATCGCGCAGCCCGAGATCATCGAGGACGAAGAGTAACGGCTCGATCAGGGTGGGCGGCCGGGGCAGCCCGACGACAGTGGCAACACATCCCATTATCTGTCTCGACGCAATGAGCGGCGACTATGGCGCTGATGTCGTCGTGCCTGCGGCCAAGGCCGCACTCGATAAACACCCGGATGTCGCATTGATCCTGGTCGGCGACTCCAAAATTCTCGAGACTCAGGCACAGACCCTCGGCTGCGATGAGGGCAGGCTGACGATCTGTCATGCCAGCGAAGTCGTGGGCATGTCCGAAGCACCGGCAGATGCGCTGCGAAAGAAAAAAGACTCATCGATGCGGGTCGCCATTAACCTCGTCAAGGAGGGTCGAGCACAAGCATGTGTCAGTGCCGGAAATACCGGGGCACTGATGGCGACCGCCAAATTCGTGCTGAAGATGCTGCCCGGCATCGACCGACCGGCGATCATCGGAGAAGTGCCGGCCATCGGCGGCTCGCTGCACATGCTCGATCTTGGTGCCAACACCCTGTGCTCGCCGGAACACCTGTTCCAATTTGCCGTCATGGGCTCGATCGTGGCCGCAGATATCCGCGGCATATTGGAACCCCGCATTGCGCTCCTGAACATCGGGGCGGAAGACACCAAAGGCCACGATACCGTCAAGGAAGCTGCGGCCATGCTGATGGCAAGCTCACTGAATTATGTCGGCTTCATCGAGGGTAGTTCGCTGTTTTCCGGCCAAGCTGATGTCGTCGTTACCGATGGCTTCACCGGCAACGTGGCCCTCAAGACGATGGAAGGTACGGTCGGTCTGGCTTCGCACTATTTGCGGCGGGCTTTCGGCCGTGATCGACTGGCGCGCCTGCAGGCATTGCTCGTGCGCCGGGTATTGCGCGAATTGGAAACCGAGATGGATTCACGCAATTACAATGGTGCGACCCTGGTCGGGCTGAACGGCATCGTCGTCAAAAGTCATGGCGGTGCTGATGCCTTGGCTTTTCTACATGCCATTGACACGGCTGTCATTGAGGCCGAGAAGGGCGTTCCGGAACAGATCGGCAATCTTTTGGAGCGGGAAGCAGCGTGAGCTACTCGAGAATAGTCGGCACCGGGCGGTATCTGCCGGAGAAAATTCTGACCAATTTCGACCTCGAGAAAATTGTTGATACCAGCGACGACTGGATTCGGACGCGTACCGGTGTCGAGCGCAGGCATTGCGTGAGCGAGGATGAAACTACCTCTGATATGTGCGTGATTGCAGCAGGCGCTGCCATCGAAGACGCGGGCATCGACGTAACCGAAATCGATCTGATCATTGTCGGCACCACAACGCCGGATCTAATTTTCCCCAATGTCGCGACGTTGATCCAGCACCGGCTCGGCATATCGGCCTGCGCGGCCTTTAGTCTCGAGGCTGCCTGCACGGGCTTTATCTATGCGCTTGCGACGGCCGATCAGTTCATCAAGTCCAGGCAGGCAAACTGCGCGCTCGTCATTGGCGCCGAATGCATCACCAAGCTTCTCGATTGGACGGATCGCAGTACTTGTGTCCTTTTTGGCGATGGTGCCGGTGCGGTCATCGTCAAACCGTCGTCGACGCCGGGCATAATCTCTACGCATTTGGGCGCAGACGGCCAGTACAAGGACTTGCTGTATTACCCAGTCGGGGCGTCGCGCAACCTCGAGAAAGCCGGTACTGATGAAGTCGGTATCATGATGACCGGCAATGAGGTTTTCAAGGTTGCAGTTAAAACGCTGGGCACCCTTGCGGCCGAGACACTGAGCAGGGCCGGTTTCGAGCAAGATGATCTGGACTGGCTGATTCCGCACCAGGCCAATTTACGTATCATCCAGGCAACGGCCAAGCGCCTCGGATTACCATTGGAAAAAGTCATTCTTACCGTGCAAGACCACGGCAACACGTCTGCAGCCTCGGTGCCACTGGCCCTCGATGTGGCCATCAAAGACGGTCGAGTACGTCCAGGACAGTTGGTCCTGATGGAATCTTTCGGTGGTGGATTTACCTGGGGTTCGGTACTGATGCGCTGCTAACGCGCTTCACCGACGCGTTGACCTCACGCGAGATTCTTTTTTCCTGCCGAGCGCCTTTTCATCCTCTGATGCAACTGTTGGCGACGCTTGTCGATCCGATCCCGCCGAATGGCTGGGTCAAGGCGCCCGCCGTGCTCGGCATCGAATTTTTGGCGAAACTGACAGAAGTCGGTGTAGGCCTCGAGCACGTGCTTGAGATCACGAATCGCAAGTTCGACGATGATGACATCGTCGAGATAGCCAATGACGGGAATTTCGTCGGGCAAAATGTCCTCGGGGTCGCCAAAATACATAAAGACTGCAAGCAGGTGTTCTCTCTCGGGCTCCGGAAGCTTCCAGTCCTCGTCGATGAGCATAGCAATTAATGTTTCGATAACCGGAATTCGGCTAGCGACGAAGTCGGGTAGCGGCTCGTTCGCCTGGATGTCCTTGAGTACCTCGCGGATCGCCTCGATGATCTCGTATTCTTCGGCATACCGGACTGCATTTCGCGACTGATCCAGGGCTTTCTTGAAATAGCCCAGGTCGCGCTCGCTGAGTTCGAATGACAGTTTCATAGGCAATGGTTTACCATAGCTAGCGGTTGAGCGACACCCTTGACATGAAGCCCACTCTCGTTATCGGTAACAAGAATTACTCGTCCTGGTCGCTGCGCGCCTGGCTGCTGTTGCGAGAAGCCGGCATCGACTTCGACGAGGAGCGCATTCTACTCGACACGGAGCAGACCAAGAGCGCGATCTCGGCACATGCCGCCGGCAGCACAGTACCCATATTGAAGCTCGATGACGTGACGGTATGGGAATCGCTGGCAATTGCCGAGGTAGTCGCAGAGCGCTGGCCGGAGAAAAAGCTCTGGCCCGATGATGCAGCGGCTCGGGCACATGCCCGCAGCATTGCGGCCGAGATGCATGCGGGCTTTTCAAAGCTGCGTGAACACATGCCACTAAACTGTCGCGCGATGGGGCGGAAAGTCTCACTGCCCGATTCCCTGACGGCGGATATCGATCGAGTGATTGCGATCTGGTCGGATTGTCAGCATCGATATGGAAAAGACAACGGATGGTTGTTTGGCAGATTCAGCGTTGCCGATGCGATGTTCGCGCCCGTCGTACTGCGATTTCGGACGTACGGTATCAATCTGCCCGAGTCAGCATGCTATTTCCCCCGGCGAGTGCTGCAGAGTGAAGCCATGCAGGAGTGGCTTGCCGCCGCCGAAACAGAAACCGAGGTGATCGACGCGGAGGAGAAAGGACGATGAGAACCGTCAAGTGGCTGTTCGCGCTAACCGTAATTGTTTTTTCGGCTCTCGCGCGCGCCGAGATTTATCAACTCCCGCCTGAGGGCTTTGATGTCGTTGGTGCAATTGCCACCATAACAGCGCGGCAAGAAGACACGCTTGTCGATATTGCGCGCCGGCATGGCTTAGGTTATGAGGATATCGTTCGTGCCAATCCCGATGTCAATGTCTGGTTGCCGGGCCAGGGTACCGAGGTCATCCTGCCGACACGGTTTATCTTGCCGCCGGGTCCGCGCGAAGGGATTGTCTTGAATCTTGCCGAATATCGGCTGTATTTTTTCCCTGAACCCAAGCGTGGCGAGCCGGCCTATGTCATGACCTATCCGATCAGCATCGGTCGCATGGACTGGGAGACGCCACTGGGTCGGACTCGCGTCGTGTCTAAAGTTGTGAATCCGGCCTGGTATCCGCCGCAGTCCGTAAGGGATGAGCATGCGGCCGATGGCCGACCGCTGCCGAGGATCGTCCCGCCGGGTCCCGATAATCCGCTTGGCAAATATGCGATGCGCCTTGATATTCCGGGTTACTTGATTCACAGCACTAACCGCCCGGCAGGAGTAGGGATGCGGGTGACCCACGGTTGCGTGCGGATGTTCCCGGAGGATATCGAGTACCTGTTTGCCCGGGTCGGAATTGATACGGCAGTCCGAATCGTTAACCTGCCGATCAAGATGGGCTGGAACGGTGATGAACTGGTTCTTGAAGCGCATCCCGTGCTGCAGGTAGCCGTTGCAGAGACCGCAGATTCTGATGACTCCGGCGAGAGCAGGGCATCCGAACTCACAGAGCAGCCGGACATCGCGCAGGTCCAAAAAGATCCGCTGACTGTGGTAACCGAACAATTCATTTCAGCGACGGGCGAACGCGCGGCTCGTCTCGACTGGTACCATGCTGAGCAGATCGTTCTGCGTTCCAACGGTATTCCAACGCCGGTGGGGCAGGGAATAAAAAACGCCGCGGCAAGCGCGGCGTCCGAATAAAAGCGGGTAGTCTTAAAGCTACTTCGACATTGATCTCTGGAACATGCGCTCCATGCTTTCGCGGTTCGCTTCGCAGCAAGCCTGTGCTTCGGTCGCGGCCGAAAGCGCCTGATCTGCGGTGCTCTGGGCGGCAGCTGCAGCCTGCGCAGCGCGATCAGCAGCAGCGCGGGCAGCCTCGGCAGCCGATGCAGCGGCAGCGGCGTCAGCGGCAGCCTGGTTGGCTTTCGCTTCGACTTCGTCCAATCCAGTCGTGGCACAACCGGAAGCCAGTCCGAGAAAGAGCACGAGGGCGCTGACTTTCATAACGGTATTCTTCATTAGCAAACATTCCTCTGTTGGGATTTAACGGCACGCGCATTATTTCGTAATCCGTCCCAACCTTCAATGGATATAACTGTTTTTATTATCTTTTGTCGTTACCGGGCGACAGTGGCAAAAATCGCGTTGGCAGACGATATGTCCGGTGGGACCGATTCGGTCCGAATGGTCGGATGGCTCACAGGCGAATTCGGGCCACCTCGGCGCTGACGCTTGCGGGGGAGGGTAGTTTCATCGTGCCGACACAAGGCACTTGCGCCTTGCCTGGTACTGTATATAATCACAATTACTGTGAATTTATACAGGACTACTGAGATGCGCCAGCTGACTCCGAGACAAACCGAGATTCTCAATATGATTCAAGAGTTTATAGCTGAAACGGGCATGCCGCCGACGCGTGCTGAAATCGCGCGAGAGCTCGGCTTCAAGTCAGCAAACGCGGCCGAGGAGCATCTGCGCGCGTTACAAAAGAAAGGCGTGCTCGAACTCGTGCCCGGCGCCTCGCGCGGTATCCAGCTCAAGGATTCACTTCGCGAACAAATGGGATTGCCGCTTGTTGGCCGTGTTGCTGCTGGTAGCCCAATGTTGGCCGAAGAACACATCGAAACTCATTACAAACTCGATCCGGCGTTGTTCGACCCAAAGCCACACTACCTGCTCAGGGTCCATGGCATGAGTATGAAGAACGCCGGTATTCTCGATGGCGACCTCGTGGCAGTGCATCGCACGCCCGAGGTACGTAGCCGGCAGATCATCGTTGCTCGTCTCGATGATGAAGTGACGGTAAAGCGTTATCGTCAGCGAGGTACACTCGTCGAGTTATTGCCCGAGAACGAGGAATTCGAGCCGATACGTGTTGATCTGAGTCAACAAGCGCTCGTGATCGAAGGCGTCGTCGTCGGCGTTATCCGCGACGGCATACCGTTGCACTAAGTATTAGTGCCAGCTGCCGATGCGGCGCGATCCGGGTATTGTCGAAAAACTGCTGCAAAGCTCACAACTTTGGCGAGGCGGTAACGCCCCACAGATTACGGATGGATTGCCGACCGGTTATGAACAGCTCGACCGGCTGCTGCCCGGTGGAGGATGGCCACAACAGGCGTTAACGGAGATACTGGCCGAACACCATGGCATCGGTGAGTTGCGGTTGTTCATGCCGGCTCTCGTGCGCCTGAGCGTCGAGGACAGACAGAAGGATATGGTCGAGCCCCGTTGGATTGCCTGGGTGGCACCACCGCTCGAGCCTTATCCTCCGGCGCTGCAACAATGGGGCTTGAACTTATCCCGAGTACTGATCGTCAGGCCCCGAGGCAACAGCGAAATGCTTTGGTCGGCCGAGCAGGCANNGCAACAACGAAATGCTCTGGTCCGCCGAGCAAGCGTTGTCGTCAGGTACCTGTGCCGCTGTGTTGCTTTGGCCGGAACAGCTCGATGATCGTGCCAGCCGACGCCTGCAGTTGGCTGCTGAGAGGGGTGGCAGTTGGGCGATTGCCTTCCGCTCGCTGACGGCCCGTGAGCAACCCTCCGCGGCAGCCTTGCGCATTATGCTGCAGACAACTGGCTCGGGTATCAGCGTGAATATCCTCAAAAGTCGTGGCGGCCGCCCGGCGATATTGCATGACGTTCTCTGAACATGCCCACGGCACGCAAGACCCCCGTTCTGACACGGGCAGATACCCAGACGCCCCCTGCTGAAAGTTTTCTTACAGAGTCGGCAAGTCCACAGCGTGCGCTAGCGCTTGATGTCCCTTTTACCGAGCAGCAAGCGCCGTTAACGGGCGTTGCTAACCGGCTTTGGTTTTGTGTTTATTTGCCACGGTTGATCATCGAGGCTACCGGTTCTGGCTCCGAGCCGCGGGTAGTTGTTGAAGAACATCAGGGCATGCATCGTGTGTTGACGGCTTGCAGCCAGGCGACCGCTGCCGGCATTCAACCCGGGCAGTCCTTGAATGCGGCGCTTGCGTTGCTGCCAACGCTCACGGTCGTAGAGCGTAGCCAACTACGCGAACAGCAGGCTATCGAGATGCTGGCGGCCTGGTTAGAGCAGTTTTCATCCCTTGTCTGTATTGCCGCTCATGATGTCCTGTTGTTGGAGATTGCAGGCAGTCTGCGACTGTATGGCGGGCTGTTACGCCTTCGTCAGCGGCTTACTGCAGGGATTCAGGAGCTGGGTTTCACGGCATCTGTAGCCATTGCGCCGACACCGCGCGGCGCAACCTGGCTTGCGCGAGGGAGGCAGCGGACCTGCGTTCGCGAGCCGGCCAACCTTCCGGCTGCACTGCGCCGTTTGCCGCTTGTTTGCATGGACTGGCCAGAGGCTACTCGGCAGGCACTCGCCGGTATGGGGATCGGCAATCTGGGAGGCTGCCTGCGACTGCCCCGCGAGGGCTTTGCACGTCGTTTCGGGCCACGTCGGTTGATGGAAATCGATCAGGCCCTGGGGCGGTTACCGGATCCACGCCGCTCCTGGCGAGCACCCGAAACCTTTTGTGCAGATTACGAGATGACCGAAGAACTGAGCGACTGCGAGCATTTGCTTTCTGTTTGCCATGAGTTACTTCGGGCGCTCGAGAATTTCCTGTTGAGCCGGCAGCTGGGGGCTTCACAGCTGAGGTTTAGTTTTTTTCATCTGCGCTCTCCGGTGACGCGCTTATCGGTGGGTTCTGTGCAAGCCGAGCGCCGCGCAGATTGGTGGTTCGATCTGCTGCAAATTCGTTTCGAACAACTGAGCTTCGTAGAGCCCGTTATTGCGGTGCGTCTCGATGGCGGGCACCACCAGGTGATGACCGCAACATCAGGATCCCTGCCGCTGGGTGTCGAATCGCGCAACCGCGGTATGCGATTTTCGATATTGCAGCTTGCAGAGCGCCTGATCGCGCGTATCNNAGTTGCGCAGTTTGCTGGTTGATACACCTGAATCAACAGAGCGACCGGTAAGGGATTCAGCACGTCGGCCGCTGTGGATGTTGTCCGAGCCGGCATTGCTGGATACCGACGATGGCCATCCATTACACAATGGACTGCTTCAGCTTGTCGAGGGTCCCGAGCGCCTGGAGACCGGGTGGTGGGACGAGGATGGTATCAGCCGCGATTACTACACGGCCGTCAATCCGCAGGGCATGCGTTTGTGGATATTCCGTGAGCGGTGCCAGCCTGCAAACTGGTACCTGCATGGTTTTTTCGGTTGATGCGATCACTGTCGTTTCCTGCGCAGGGAATACGCTACGCCGAATTGCACGCGATCAGCAATTTTACGTTCCTGCGGGGTGCATCACATCCTGAAGAACTCGTAAAGACCGCCGCAGAGCTGGGGTATGCCGCCCTGGCATTGACCGATGAATGCTCGGTGTCGGGTATCGTACGCGCGCACATGATGGCTAAAGAGTTTGCTTTGAAGCTGATCGTGGGTNNCAAGCTCGTAGTACTTGCTCAAAACCGGCAAGGCTATGCCGCAATGTGTGAACTCATCACCCGGGCGCGCCGTGCTGCGAAAAAAGGCGGTTACACGTTGACTCGCTCGATTTTCGAGGATGGTTTGCCGGGTTGTCTCGTCCTCTGGATCCCCGATCAGAGCTACGAGCTGGATGTGGAAGACCATTGGCTCCGCGAGACATTTCGGGACAGGCTCTGGCTTGCGGTGGAGTTGCTTGCGGATGGCTGTCAGGCTCGCCAGCTCGAAAAGTTGCGTGTTGTCGGCTCCCGTCTGAAACTGCCTTTGGTCGCTTGCGGTGACGTACATATGCATCGCCGCTCACGACGCGTGTTGCAGGATACGCTCACGGCAATTCGTGAAGGCATCACAGTCGATACGGCAGGACATCTGTTGTACCCGAACGGCGAGCGCCATCTGCGGCCCCTGCCGGTTCTGCAGCATGTGTATCCGTGTGATCTGCTTGNNCTGCTTGAAGAGAGCGCTCGTATCGCCGGAATGATCGAGTTTTCGCTCGATGAGCTGGCTTACGAGTATCCCGATGAAATCGTTCCCCGTGGCGAGACACCGACCAGTTATCTGCGGCATCT
>JABAOE010001832.1_pt1 | contig 11500 bp, 13 predicted proteins | sample 7062141 | NCBI WGS metagenome assembly JABAOE01 (sample SAMN14538627, study PRJNA623070) | marine sediment metagenome | biome: marine biome [ENVO:00000428]; feature: marine pelagic biome [ENVO:01000023]; material: deep marine sediment [ENVO:00002113] | place: India: Gulf of Khambhat ...
ACCGAGGAACTCGGCCGCAAGCTGGAGTCGGTCACCATCAATGACCTCGGCAAGGCCGGCAAAGTGTCGTCTACAAAAGACGACACAACCGTGATCGAAGGCCAGGGCGACAGCGACAAGATCAAGGGCCGCATCGAGGAGATCAAGGTCGAGATCGATCGCTCGACAAGCGACTACGACAAAGAGAAGCTGCAGGAGCGGCTGGCCAAGCTGTCCGGCGGCGTCGCAGTTATCCGAGTCGGAGCGGCAACTGAGACGGAGCTGAAGGAGAAGAAGCATCGCGTCGAAGACGCGTTGTCAGCGACCCGAGCTGCGGTGGAAGAGGGCATCGTCCCTGGTGGCGGAGTGGCACTGATCAACGCGCTAAAGGCTATCGAGAAGCTTTCAGACGATGAGGCTGACATCAACACCGGAATCAAGGTCGTGCGGAGTGCGCTCGAGATGCCGCTGCGCGGAATCGCTCGCAACGCAGGCCAGGAAGGTGCAGTTATCCTCGAGAGCGTGCGCCGAGCGCAGAGCGAAAAGGGCAGCGAAAAGATCGGCTACGACGTGATCTCAGGCGAATTCGTGGATATGGTTGAATCCGGGATCATCGATCCTGCGAAGGTCACGAAGGGCGCGCTGGAAAATGCCGCCTCAATCGCAGCCATGATCCTGACCACCGAAGCGCTGATCACCGAAGTTCCGGAAGAGGAGAAGATGCCGGCGGCACCGCCGATGCCGGATTATTAGACCTCTGCAGGAATCCGAATCAGACAGCCCCTTCAACTGAAGGGGCTGTTTTTTTCTCCGGTCTATCGAAGCGCACTACATGCGCACTGTGTGTTTATGTCAACCAAGTGACCAGGCCACCAATTATCAAGATCACGGCAATAGCAGCGCACCCCAACGTAACCAAACGCATCGTGAAGCTAAGTGCAAAGCGCAGCACAAACCATGCGACGATGGCACCAATGATGACGAGGACAGCCTTTACGGCGGCGGGAAGTTCAGCGAAATCCATCTTGTCTCCGGTCTACAACGATTTGGCCCTTCTTCACGACCATTTGTACAAGGTTCGTGCCAAACCGATAGCCCAAGTGGCGGTAGTCGGAGACATCAAGCAGTAGAAGATCCGCCTGCTTGCCGGACTCGAGGCTGCCAACGGTATCTTCGCGATGGATGGCTGCCGCTGAGTTGATGGTTGAAGCTGCAATCGCCTGCGCCGGTGTGAGCCCCATATAGCGGGTTGCGAGCGCGATCACAAACTGCATGCTCTCACACCAGGCAGTCCCGGGATTCAAGTCGGTGGCCAAGGCCAGGCGTCCATTTGCATCGAGAATCTTTTGGGCCGGCGTGTACTCACGCTCTGCCAAGCCAAACGGTGTTGCGGGCAGCGAAACCGCGACGGTTTCCGAATGACCAAGCATTTCAATCTCAGCATCCGGCGTATGTACCAGGTGATCCGCTGAGACTGCCCCCAGCTCAACCGCAAGCCTGGTTCCGCCCAGGCTCCCGAATTCATCAACATGGATCTTCGTCGGGAAGCCAAGCCCCTTGGCCGTCACAAGGACCGTGCGGCTCTGCTCCAGGTCAAAAGCCCCATCTTCGCAAAATACATCGACGAAAGGCAGCGGCGACGCGTCCCCACGCTGCCCCCACCATCTCACAAGGCTTGGAAGCATCTCCTCGCAGATCAGTGTCACGTATTCATTCGGGTCGGTCTTCGCCGGCACCGCATGAGCAGGCAGGAAGGTCGGGGCAAGGTCAACCGGCCCCTGCGCATCGAGGTTGAGGATCGCCTTCAGCATGCGCAGCTCTGATTTCAACGTCAATCCATAGCCAGTTTTTGCTTCGGCAGTCGTCGTTCCATGGCTCAGCATCCGGTTCAGCCTCAGCCGGGCCTGCATCATCATCACCGACAGCTCCGCCGATCTGGTTTGCTTCACGGTCGACAGGATGCCGCCGCCCTGAGCAAGGATCTCCATATAGGTCGTACCCGCTGCGCGGGCTTCGAACTCGCTTGCACGATCACCCACCCAAATGAGGTGCGTGTGGGGATCCACGAAACCGGGCATGATGACCCGGCCGGTCGCATTGACCATCACTTCGGCGTCAAATGCCTTGCGCAGCTCCTCCGTGCGCCCAACAGCCTGGACCATTCCGTCCTGCACGGCGACGGCTCCATCCTCCACCAGGCCAAGCTGACCCAAATCGTGACCGCGCTGTGGGCCGCCGCTCACCGTCAGCAGTTGTGAAGCAGAGTGAAGAAGCAGATCAATTTTCATGAACTATCCAGCACTTTCCGTGGGTGTGAACAGAGCTACACCACTCAGCCGAAAGATACCAGGCTCAATCATAATGGGCGGTGTTTGACAACCGGCTGGAGGCTTTCATAAAGCTGAACCGACCAGCTCTCCGCGCTCTCGTACAAGCGCCAATAGAAGCCCCAAAGCAATGAGCGTCAACACGGCCGCAACGATCCCATTGGCTAGCAGGCCGATGGAAAAGAGCGGCTCTCCCGCGAGCGCACCAAGGCTCCTGCCTAAAGAAAAAGCGCCAATGTTTGTGGCCATCAACGTCGAGCGCGCACCTGGCGTTTGCTCACTCATCAGCGGTATGGAGCTAACGATGGTGAATTCAAAAATCAGGTAGAGCAAAAAAACAGCAACCAGCGCGCCGGCCAGGGTAACTCCGATTATCGGCAGCAGGAGCGATGCAATGGCAGTGAGCAAAAGCCCGATGGCCACCGAAAGTTTTTTGCCCATGCGATCAACGATCCCTGCGACCAGCCCCTCGCCGCTGAACTCGGCCACCCCGATTACGATGCTAGCTGCTCCAAGCGCGGTGACTGAGAGCGCGAAGGCATCCTCGAACCACAGCCCAAACACGATGGTAATCACCTCGTTGCCTGCGGCCATGAACAAGCTGACTCCGAGCGCGGCAACCGCCGATCGGCGGGAAAAAATGGACCTTAGCCCGCTCAGCAGGCCCGATCCAGAGAATTCATCGTTTCGATCCCACGGCAGAGTCCGCCAGAGCCAGATGCCCCCCAGAACCGCCAGACCAGCCAGAATGGGAAAGGGCGACTGCCAACCCCAGGAGGCAATCGCCAGGCCGACAAGCGGAACACCTACCAGGTATGCGCTGGACCAACTCAATTCCACCAAAGCCATGGGGGTTCCTCTCCGTTCAAAAGCGACACGATCCCCAACAAAAGCATATTGGGCAGGATCCAGCACAATCTTGGAGAGCCCAGTGGCAACGATGGCGACGAATAAGGCAGTATAGACCGGCCAAATCCCCACCAGCACCATGCCAACGGAGAAGATGCCCACTCCTGCCAGAATGGCCAGGGTCCTGCCCCGGAGATCGCCGAATGCTCCCAGGACGGGGCTGGCCAATCCCACAGCCGAGCGGGCCGTGACGGCCATGATGATCGCCTGTGCCTCAACTCCGACCCCCCGTGCGAGGACCGGCAGGAAGGGATAAACCATCCGGAAGCCAGTATTGATGATAGTGCGCGTAACGCCAATGGCGAAAAGCTGCGACCGCATCCCTTAGCGATCCCAGCGATCGAAGGAATAAATCTCTGAAAGGGGCCTGCGCCCGCCTCCATGCGGGGGTGCGGTCAAAGCTTCAGCGTCGGCAGGGTAGCCCAGGGATAGCACTGCGCGCACATGCATGTCAGCTGGAAACCCCAGCAGTTCACGGGCCTTTTCCGGTTCGTAAATGGTGACCGGACAGGACCCAATGCCAAGATCCCAGGCTGCCAGCTGCATGTATCCGGCGGACTGGCCAGCATCGAACATGATGGACCAGCGTTGGTTCGGGTCTGGTGTGAGGATGGCGATCGCTGCAGCTGCACCCGCCAGCTGACCGGCGAACTGGCCCAGCTTGGATAACTCTTTTAAGTTCTCTTGATCGCGGACCACGATGAAGTGCCAGGGTTGCGTGTTCTTGGATGATTGGGCACGGCGCCCTGCGTTAACCACGCTCAGCAGCTGTTCTTCCGGGATCTGCGTGTCCTTGAACTCACGCACTGCACGCTTCATTCTTATCGCCTGACTGACTTCCATCGAGATCTCCTGGGACGGGCTGGGTTGGATTTTACTCGCCCCAATGGGCTAGGGGTTGCCTAAAGGAAGGCATGGTATTATTGCCCACTTTCACAGAATCGCGATAAAGGGAGCATCTTGAAGAACCTCACTGTCGTTGGAGTGGGATACGTGGGCCTCGTCACCGGGGCCTGTTTTGCAGACCTTGGAAACCGCGTGATCGGTCTGGACATCGATGAAGATCGGATTGAAGGCCTCAAAAAGGGTCGAATGCCGATATATGAGCCCGGACTCGAAGAGCTTGTCGCCCGCAACATAGCTGCCGGGCGCCTCTCGTTCACAACTTCATATGAAGAAGCGCTTCGAGACGCTGAGTTCGTATTCATCGCGGTTGGAACGCCCAGTGGCGTTGAAGGCGAAGCCGATATGAACTACGTGCGATCGGCGGCAGAGTCCATTGCCGAAGCCATGGTCGCTCCCTTGATCATTGTCAACAAGTCGACTGTCCCCGTAGGGACCGGGGACTGGGTGGCCGATATCATCCGGTCCAACCAGAAGGTGTCCATACCTTTTTCAGTCGTCTCAAATCCTGAGTTCTTGCGTGAAGGTGCTGCAATTGGCGACTTCATGAATCCGGCCAGGACCGTGCTGGGCTCCACAGATGCTCGGGCGGCCGAGAAAGTTGCCCAACTTCACCTTCCACTCCGGTCACCCATCGTCATCACAGATTTACGAACTGCAGAGATGATCAAGTACGCATCGAACGCTTTCCTGGCCACAAAAATCTCGTTCATCAATGAAATTTCGAACATCTGCGAAGCGCTTGGGGCTGACATCAAGGAAGTCGCAACCGGGATGGGATACGATCCACGGATCACGCGCTACTTCCTGGATGCAGGTCTCGGCTACGGTGGATCGTGCTTTCCGAAAGACGTCAAAGCTTTGGCCTTTATGGCAGAAGAAAAAGGCCGGCACCCCCAATTGCTGTACGCGGTCATGGAGATCAACCAGGACCGGCGTTTACAACTGGTAGAAAAGGCGGGCGAGCTGCTCGGAGGACTGGAGGGCAAAAGGGTTGGATTGCTGGGGTTAACTTTTAAACCCAACACAGATGATTTGCGCGAGGCACCCTCGCTCGACGTTGTGAAACTACTGCTGCAGCAGGGAGCGAAGGTCTCAGCCTACGATCCGGTCGGCATGGAGCAAGCCAGCGAGCTGATCCCCGAAGTCGAAATGGCAGAAGATCCGTATGCGCTGGCGGATGGGGCAGATGCGCTCATCGTGTGCACAGAATGGAATGAATTCATCCAACTCGACCTCGAGCGGATCCGCGATTTGATGAAGCAGCCCGTAATGGTCGATGGCCGGAACATCTACGACCCCGTCACCATGGCCAGACTCGGATTTAAGTACCGCGGGTTCGGACAAGGTTACGGGCCCGACGGTAGCCCCAAAACGCAGCCACAGATTGAGAAGGAAGAACAGCCCACCTTATGAGCGGAGCCGTTACGCACACCCGGCTCCGTAATGGCTTAGAAGTCCGGCTCAAGGAAATCGATACTGCCCCGCTGATCAGCACGTGGGTCTGGTATCGGGTTGGCGCGCGCAACGAAGTGGCCGGCAACACCGGCATCTCCCACTGGGTCGAACATATGCAATTCAAAGGGACTCCCACCTACCCGGCCGGGACGCTTGACCGCGCCATCTCCAGAGAAGGCGGCTTCTGGAATGCCTTTACCTGGATGGATTGGACCGCATACTTCGAAACGATGCCTCAGGATCGCATCGATCTTGCGCTACGCGTAGAAGCGGATCGCATGCAGAACAGCCTGTTCGAGCCGAAAGAAGTTGAGTCAGAACGCACTGTGATCGTCTCCGAACGACAAGGAAGCGAGAATGAGCCTACCTTCCGTCTCTCGGAGGAGGTCCACGCGGCGGCTTTCCGAGTTCACTCCTACCGGCACATGACGATTGGTGATATGGCTGACCTGCAGACAATATCCCGCGAGGATTTGTATGCGCACTATCAGAACTACTATGTTCCGGCAAATGCGGTGCTCGCCGTCGCGGGGAACTTCAAGACCAGCAGCATGCTCCGGCGCATCCGAGAGCTATTCGGTTCGATCCCCAAAGGCTCAAGTCTCGAATATGTCAACCGGCCGGAGCCCGACCAGCGAGGGGAGAAACGCGTCACCGTTGAAGGGCCGGGCCAAACCGCATTCGTTGAACTGGCGTACAGGGGCCCCGAGGCTATGCATGAGGATTTCATTCCTATGGCGGTGCTCGACAGCGCCCTCACTGGCGCATCGAACCTGAACCTCTTCGGAGGTGGAATCTCAAATAAGACCTCCCGGCTTNNCTGGCGGCCACGATCCATCCCTATCTTTATTCGATCATGGTCACCGTCAGACCCGATAGCTCACCAGAGGCCGTACTTGCTGCCTGTGATGAAGAAATCCAGCGGATGGTTGACAAGGCGGTTACGGTGGACGAAGTCGCAAGGGCAATAAAGCAAGCGAAGGCGCTGTTTGCCTACGCCAGCGAAAGCATCACCAACCAGGCATTTTGGCTTGGATATAGCGAGATGTTTGCCACATACGATTGGTTCGAAACCTACTTGGATCGGCTCTCAAAGGTCACGCCCGACCAGGTTCTGGAAGTGGCCCGAAAGCGACTTCTGCCATCGAAGCGTGTTGTCGGAGTGTATAGTCCCAATGGGACAGCTGCCTCGGCTTGACACCACCACTCTTCCAGGACCAGAGACGGTCCTCCGGAGGGAGTTAGGGAACGGGATCACCTTCCTCTCCAGGGAGAACTTCTCCTCGCCCTCCGTCATCGTATCCGGATATTTGCAAGCTGGAGCGCTACAGGAAGAGCAGCATATGGCCGGGCTGGCCTCGATGACCGCCGCTTCGCTCATGCGTGGAACCCGGGAGCGAAATTTCAATGAGATTTATGACTCGATCGAATCGATCGGAGCGCGACTCAATTTTGCGGCGGGCAAGCACAGCATCTCCTTCTCAGGAAAGGCTCTCGCAGAGGATCTGGGCGTAATTCTGGACTTGTTATACGAAGTCCTGCTTTCGCCCACTTTTCCCAAAGCACAGGTCGATCGATTGCGCGCGGAGAAACTGACCGCGCTTGCCATTCGCGATCAGGAGACCAGCGCGCGCGCGGATCTCGCTTTCAACGAACTGGTCTATAAAGGTCATCCCTATTCCATACCGATCGAAGGTACTCCCGAAACGGTCGCGCAGCTTACTGCGGCCAATGTCAGAGCTTTTCATCGCAAGCATTTTCACCCTGATGGGATGGTGATCTGTGTGGTTGGGGGAATTCGTGCGCAGCGAGCGGCCAAAGCGGTAGCGGACCGCTTTTCCAGTTGGAAGAGGAACGGGAAGCTTCCGGACCTGAGTGTTTCCTCTGTCGATCCACCAAAAGGGATCCTGCGGACCCATATTGAACTTGAAGGGAAGAGCCAATCCGATCTGGTGCTGGGAATGCCCGGGCCACGACGATCTGACCCTGATTTCATACCGGCTGCGCTCGCCAACAACATTCTCGGACGGTTTGGTATGTTTGGACGGATCGGCGATGTGGTTCGTGAAGAGGCTGGACTGGCCTACTACGCGTACAGCACGCTCACAGGAGGCGTTGGTCCTGGACCCTGGCAGGTTGTTGCGGGAGTGAATCCTGAGAACCTCGACCGGGCCATCGATCTGATTCGGGGCGAACTGCGAAAAATCGTAGAAACGATGCCAACCCGAGATGAGCTGGATGACAACAAAGCGAATTTCATTGGCCGGCTTCCACTTCAGCTAGAATCGAATGAAGGTGTGGCTGGCGCGATCGTGAATGCCGAACGGCATTCACTGGGTTTGGATTATTATCAGCGGTACCCGGAGCTGATCGCCAATGTCAAACGGGATGAGATTCGAAGCGTTGCCCAACGGTTTATCGATCCCGACAATTTGGCGATTGCGACCGCAGGACCGGCGGCAGCAACCCGCAAGATGTGACTGCCAGGTAGCCGAAACATGACAACCCTTCGATCCGGTGTTGATATCGTAGAAGTGGGCCGCATTGACAATGCGATATTGCGCCATGGACAGCGATTCTTCGACCGCTTCTATACCAGTCAAGAGCTGATCGACTCGGAAGGTCAGACGCCCTCGCTCGCAGCGCGATTCGCCGCAAAGGAAGCGGTCGCCAAAGCTCTCGGAACAGGCATCGGTGAGGTAGGTTGGAAGGAAATCGAAGTCGTGACAGGCCCTCGCCGAGAGCCGATGCTGCGCTTGCATGGTCAGGCGCAGGAGCTGGCTGATTCGATGGGATTGACCGACTGGGCTATTAGCTTGAGCCACACGGAGCAGCACGCCGTGGCGGTTGCCGTAGCTTTTAACACTTTCATCGACTAAGTAGTAGATGTGATATACTGCCCTTCCGCTCCCGCCCGAGTCCGTTCGCGGCCTGGCGGGAGAGTTTGCGCACAGGGGGCATTTGCCTTGTGCACCGCAGGAAGCTAAGGAGGCTACATGGCCGTCGTGAACATGAAGGACTTGCTTGAAACTGGGGTCCATTTCGGGCATCGCACCCGAAAGTGGAATCCCAGGATGAGACCCTTTATCTTCACGGAAAGAAATAGCATTCACATCATCGACCTCCAGCAGACGCTGGATGCGCTGGAAGAAGCGTATGCGCTAATCCGTGACACTGTCGCTGGGGGTGGAACGATTCTGTTCGTGGGAACGAAGCGGCAGGCTCAGGAAACCATCGAGATGGAGGCCAGGCGCTGCGGCATGCCCTACGTGAACGCTCGCTGGTTGGGTGGGACGTTGACCAATTGGCGCACCATTCGCAGCCGGATCGACGAACTCAACGAACTCGAAAGGCGGCGGGATGAAGGTGAACTTGAGCTGCTAACGAAGAAAGAAGCGCTCACGGTCACGCGCCGTATCGACAAACTTGAAGAAAGACTCGGCGGCATCCGCGACATGAAATCCACCCCAAACCTTCTTTATGCAGTTGATGTTCGACGTGAAGAGACCGCAATTCACGAAGCCAACCTGCTGAATATTCCCGTCATCGCTCTGGTGGATACCAATTGTGATCCGCGCGGAGTTGATTATGTGATCCCCTCCAATGACGACGCCATCCGCGCGATCAAGCTGCTGACTTTGACGATTGCCAATGCTGCCCTGGAAGGCATGGAATTGCGTAAAGACCGGGAGGCAGATGAGGAAGAAGCTGCAGCCGCTCGACCGCAAATCGAAGAGCCTGAGATGAGCGACGACGAATTGCTTGGCGAAGCGACGTTGGCGAAGCTTGAGTCTGGCGAGTTCGATGAGAAGGAATTGGCTAAGGTCGACGATATCACCGAAGAAGACTTCGCAAAGGACGAAGCCACCGTAGCGGAGGCTGAATCTGGTGAGGCCGAGCAAGTCGAAGGTGGCGAAAGTGAAGAAGCTGAATCAGAAGCGGAAGCGGATGTAGAAGCCGAAGCCGAAGCAGAAGCTGAAGCTGAAGCGGAAGCGGATGTAGAAGCAGAAGCTGAAACGGATGTAGCAGCAGAAGCAGAAGATCAGAGCGAAGAAGCTGAGGAAGAAGAGCCAGAAACGGCTGAAGACGGAAACGACGAAGAGTCAGAAGACGAATGAAGATAGCTGCAGATCAGATCAAAGAACTACGCGCGCGCACCGGAGCCGGGATCCTCGATTGTCGCTCAGCCCTGGAAGAGGCTGAAGGTGATCTGGAGGCTGCCACCAAGGTGCTCCGAAAAAAGGGCCTGGCAAAGGCCGCTGGACGAGCTGATCGTGAAGCCAGCGACGGAGTCATCGATCTTTACAGCCATGGCGAAGGACGCCTGGGTGTGATGGTGGAAATCAATGCTGAGACCGATTTCGTAGCGCGCACGCCAGAGTTTCGCGAATTCGCACATGAGATGGCTCTGCAAGTAGCTGCAACCGCACCGCGCTGGGTGCGCCCTGAGGATGTTCCGGAAGAAATCCTGGAGCAGGAGCGTCAGATCGCTCGCGATGCAGCGATCGCAGAGGGAAAGCCTGAGAATGTGATCGATCGCATCGTCGAAGGTAAGCTGGAGAAATTCCTGAACGAGAACTGTCTGATCAACCAGGTGTACATTCGGGATGAAGAGAAGAAGATTTCAGACATGGTTCAGGATCTGATCGTTTCGACTGGCGAAAACGTTTCGATCCGTCGATTTGAGCGATGGGAGATTGGCGAGGCATTAGATTGAGGAAATCTCCCACCTCGCAAGCCATGGAGACGAGCCAACCTTCGGTTGGCCGTTTTTATATTAGACAGGAAGGGATAACGTGGCTGCCTACGATAGAGTGCTGCTAAAGCTTGGCGGAGAAGCCCTGGCGCCTGCGGAAGGCTTCGGCGTAGACCCCGATCGAGCCGAGGATGTCGCTGACAAGGTGAAGCAAGTCAAAGACCTGGGAGTAGAAGTAGCAATCGTCATCGGCGCCGGAAATATCTGGCGTGGTCGAGAAGGAATCGAGAGGGGGATGGAAAGAGCCACGGCGGACTACATGGGGATGCTCGGCACTGTGATCAACTCCTTGGCACTCATGGACTCGCTGGAGCGTAAAGGAGTAGTCACGCGAGTTATGTCGGCGATTGAAATGCGGGCTGTTGCCGAACCATATATTCAGCGGCGAGCCATACGCCACCTCGAAAAGGGCAGAGTGGTAGTGTTGGGGGCTGGGACCGGTAATCCATATTTCTCAACCGATACGGCTGCCGCATTGCGAGCAATGGAGATCGGGGCGCAAATCCTCATCAAAGCGACCAAGGTAGATGGCGTCTACGAAGCTGACCCCAAGCTGAACGCTGACGCGAAGCGCTTTGAGCACCTGACCTACATCGACTCATTGAATATGCGGCTTGAGATCATGGATGCCACCGCTATTTCACTTTGCATGGACAACGAGCTTCCGATACTCGTTCTCGACATGTGGCAGAAGGACAGTCTCGTCGACGCTGTACAGGGAAGAACGGTTGGTACCCTGGTGAGCGAATAGACGATCCTACAAAACTGTTCGCAAATCATCCATTTTGCGCTATCCTATAATCTACTTTGTTCCCCAGGGCTGGCCTAGTGCGTGGGGCCGATGTCCGAAAATGAGCCCATTAAGAAACGCCGGCAGGAGAACTATATGATCAAGGATGCCCTAAGCGAGGCGGAGTCTCGGATGACGGGTGCCGTTCGTGCACTCGAAGATGATCTTGGTGCTATCAGGACTGGTCGTGCTTCGCCTGCATTAGCCGAAAAAGTGATGGTGGATTACTACGGAACGCCCACTCCGCTGATCCAGTTGGCCACCATTTCGGCCCCTGAACCCCGTTTGCTTACCATACGTCCTTTCGATCCAGCCAGCATCAAAGATATCGAGCGGGCGATACTATCCTCGGACCTGGGATTGACGCCCAGCAACGAC
>JABAOE010005215.1_pt5 | contig 11499 bp, 14 predicted proteins | sample 7062141 | NCBI WGS metagenome assembly JABAOE01 (sample SAMN14538627, study PRJNA623070) | marine sediment metagenome | biome: marine biome [ENVO:00000428]; feature: marine pelagic biome [ENVO:01000023]; material: deep marine sediment [ENVO:00002113] | place: India: Gulf of Khambhat ...
CTCCGCACTATACACGGACTTTCCTCCGTCGCAGTCCGTAGGAGACTAATGACCACACAGCTATAACATGCCCGCCTCTCATCGTCCTCCCCTGTCCAGCACCTAACATCTAGGGTTGACAGTCCAGGAGCACTGAACTACACATCTCCTATGGCGATTCATCCACTGGCGGGAAAACCCGTACCGGCTTCCGGCCTAATTGATGGGACAAAGCTGGCTGTAGCCTACATAACTGACAAACCAGATCCGGCGATCCAAGCACAACGAGTCTCGTTTGGTACATCGGGACATCGGGGCTCATCATTCAAGAAAAGCTTTAATGAATCTCACGTCCTAGCTATCACTCAAGCAGTCTGCGATTATCGGATTTCTCGCAAGACGACAGGGCCGCTCTATCTCGGCAAGGACACACATGCCCTCTCAGAACCAGCATTTGTGACAGCCCTCGAAGTGCTCGCCGCCAACGGTGTCGCTGTCATGGTCGACAGGACCGGTGGATTCACACCAACGCCAGTCATTTCTCATGCGATCCTCTCCTATAACCGAGGCCAGATATCCGGCTTGGCCGACGGCATCGTCATTACCCCTTCGCATAATCCACCAGAAGATGGGGGGATCAAATACAACCCGCCACATGGAGGACCGGCTGACACGCAGGTTACAAAGTGGATCGAAGCTCGAGCAAATGCCTTGCTGACCGCCCAGCTCCAAAACGTCCACCGGGTATCTTACGATCAGGCCATGCAAGCCTCGACGACATATCACCATGATTACATAAGTACCTACGTCGCTGATTTGAGCTCCGTCGTTGCAATGGAGGTTATCAAGTCAGCCAAGCTGAAACTGGGCGTTGACCCCCTTGGTGGCGCCGGTGTGGCCTACTGGCAGCCGATAGCTGAGCGCTATGGCCTAAGTATCGAAGTGGTGAATCCAACAGTCGACAATACCTTCCGCTTTATGTCGCTCGATTGGGACGGCAAGATTCGCATGGACTGCTCCTCTCCTTATGCGATGGCAAATCTGATTGCCCTGAAAGATAAATTTGACGTGGCATTTGGCAATGACGCGGATAATGACCGACATGGGATTGTCACACCATCTGGGGGATTGATGAACCCGAACCACTATTTGTCTGCCGCGATCGCCTATCTCTTCTCACACCGTCCCGCCTGGAAACTGGAAGCTGGAGTGGGCAAGACGCTTGTGAGCAGCAGTCTGATAGATCGCATTGCAGCCAAGCTGAAGCGAAAGCTGCTAGAGGTGCCCGTGGGCTTCAAGTGGTTTGTAACTGGATTGCTCGACGGGTCACTCGGCTTCGGCGGTGAAGAAAGCGCAGGCGCGTCCTTTCTGCGAAAAGATTGCACGGTGTGGTCCACCGACAAAGATGGCATCATTATGAACCTCCTCGCCGCCGAGATGATAGCCATAACTGGGAAAGATCCATCTCAGCTCTACCAGGATCTGATATCAGACTTAGGCGAGCCGGTCTATGAGCGAATGGACGCGCCAGCAACGCCACAACAGAAGGTAGCTCTCTCGAAGCTCTCGCCTGATCATGTGAAAGCCAGCGAGTTAGCCGGCGATCGGATTATCGCAATGCTGACGAGTGCCCCTGGCAACGGTGCCCCCATTGGTGGGTTAAAAGTCGTGACTGATCACGGTTGGTTCGCTGCTCGGCCATCAGGTACGGAGGACGTATACAAGCTGTATGCTGAAAGCTTCAAGGGGAAAGAGCACCTGAGGAAGATTCAGGAAGAAGCACAAGCAATAGTGACAAAGGCTCTTGCAAGCGTATATTAGCACAACCAAGTGATAGGATAACGAAAGGTTTCTCCCGAAGAAGAAGAACAGGTTTTGACACCTCCACTCAAAGAACCAACAGGTTTGCATCAACGATTTGGAAGCAGTGCCTGTTGGCCGTCCACTATTGACTAGACACCCTCAGTAGCGATCACATAGGGATCCGATGAATCACCACGATTCGTAATGACGAGAGGAGTAAGTAGAGCCCTGCACCTCATACTTTCGTACGTATCCAACCCATACCGATTTTCATATCATCAGGCTACACGCTGACGATCATGATATTCCGGCTCTGACTCATAACCAGCTCCTTGCCTTTAGACTGAGCTGGCAACCTGTTGTTCTGCGTGGTAGGAACTGCGGACTAGCGGTCCTGCTTCGACATGAGTGAAACCGAGGCTTCGGCACTCGGCTTCTAGCAAAGCGAAGTCGGATGGATTGTACCACCGGGCGACTGGGAGATGGTTCCTCGTGGGTTGAAGGTACTGGCCTAGGGTGATGATGTTGCAATCCACCGCGCGCAGATCGAGCATCACTTCACGCACTTCCTCCAGCGTCTCTCCTAGGCCAAGAATCATGCCTGACTTTGTCATCATTCCTAGTTGCTTCGCCTTGCCAAGTAGCTCAATTGATCGCTGATACTTCCCTTGGGGTCTTACTGTCGCGAACAGCCGTCGAACAGTTTCAATATTATGATTAAGGAGCTCCGGCTCTTCGCCACAGACTAATCCAAGCGCTGCTTCATTCCCTTCGAAATCTGGGATCAATACTTCAATCGTACAACTTGGATTGAGCTGCCTGATCTGCTTGATCGTCTCGGCAAATATCGAGGCGCCGCCGTCGTCAAGTTCATCTCGATTGACTGATGTGATGACGGCATGGCGAAGTCCCAACGCCTGGACAGCTTGTGCTATCCGGGTCGGTTCCTCACGATCCACGCCAGACGGCCGGCCTGTTTCAACAGAACAGTAGTGGCAACGTCTCGTACAGATCTCGCCTAAAATGAGAAAGGTGGCAGTGCGATTGTTCCAACATGTCCATCGATTTGGGCATCGAGCTTCTTCGCAGATTGTGTGCAAATCGAGTCGTTCAATCGTTTGCTTGATGTCGAGATAGCTGGGACCGGTCTTAGCTTCGACTTTGAACCACGGGGGAAGACGTCGATACGACGCACCAGTTATGGCAGAGGAAGCAATCTGATCAATCCGAATCAGGCTCATAGATTTTTCATCACTGCCTAAGACGAAACCATCTCCACATTCTCCCAACGAGACCAGTCGATCTCCGTCCGACTTGGGGTACATCGGGGTACTCAACCCACATCGCTTGCGAGCCGAGATACGCCCCATTGCGATAACTCATTTGTGTACGCAACTGTCGATACCCCCGAGCTTGCAAAATCTGAATCAAAGCCTTCAGCACAGCATCTTGCGATTGATAGCACGGAGTCTCAATCCAGGTTGCTTCGTACCGCAGGATAGCACGATAGCCGTCCACCCCACGCTCCACCTCGACTGGACGACTGAACCCCCGCTCTCGGTCATCGAGCCCAGCCAGCTGATGTCTGTCAAATCCCCCCTTCATTCCAATGCACGAAACACTGCGACAAGATCGCTGAGCGCGACCGTCTTGTTTTTCAACACAGCCCGTTTTACCTCGATCTCTTCACGGATCTTAGAATCGACTGAATCGGATTTCAAGAATGTGGTCCCAAGAGTCAAGATCTGATCACATTCCTCCGCGAGCTTCTTTTTCACTACAGGATTGACGCACAGAATTTCCATAAGCTGCCGCCTCGTTTCCGTTAGGTGGGCTTCCAGGTCTGCGTCTGGGTAACTCCCCCGTGCTCCCTCGTCAACGCAGCGGTCGAGGTATTGGGTCAGGAACACATAGAGACGCACGAACGCGGCGGTGAGATCGATCTGGGCTTGAGCCGAGACAGTCATTTTGAACCTCCTGATGGGAAAGAGCCTCGTATAGCTGCCGCCGCTCGTGAAGCATATCTCGTCCTCCGACAGTAGGGACAATACTGAGACTCGTTAGATCATTTCTTTTTCCGAAGACGCCTTCTCCCCCCCCCCGCTCTCAAATGACATAATGGTCTTACGCACAAACAGCACCTTAATGTCCTTGCACTTCTCCCACATTTGATCGACTTCCATCCTTTGCCGCCGGAATATTTACACAAGCACCAGGCGCCACATTAAATTATGCTCCGTGCAAAGAATAGGTCATGACCTCCCTTTGTCCTTCCCCTCACGCACCAGGCCATCACCAAGAACACAAGAACCATCAATTCCACGAACTCTAGTGCTCACGTTGGAAACCTCTCAATTATCCTCATTTATCCTCATTGACATCACTCGCAATACGATGACCGTATTTGGAATCGACTGCGCTCATCCGCCATGGTGCATTCAACCCATTGAATCATCCATATTAATAATGCCTTAATCACTTATTAGTAAACGGTTGCTTAATCTTTTTGAGCATCCCTTCAATGGAAGGGCTGCTCTTGTCGACTTCAGACAATTCATCAATTATCTTCTTGGCTATACTTCTGAAAGCCTCTGCCTGCGGGGATGCCGGATCGGTGATAATGATTGGATGACCTGTGTCGCCGCCCTCACGAATCGCGGGATCAATCGGGATGCTCCCAAGGAAGGCCACTCCAAGCTTGGCTGCTGCGCGCTCGCCACCCCCGTGAGAAAAAATGTCCGTTCGCTCCCTGCAGTGTCCACACACGAAGTAGCTCATGTTCTCCACAATGCCGAGCAGTGGCACATTTACCTTTTGGAACATGGCCATGCCTTTTCGGACATCATACAACGCGACCTCTTGGGGTGTGGTCACAGTAATGGCTCCGGCCAATGGTACCATCTGCGATAACGAGAGTTGAACGTCGCCCGTGCCGGGAGGCAAATCGATCAGCAAATAATCCAACTCGCCCCACAGGACGTCCCGAAAGAACGCTTGTAGATACTGATGGACCATGGGGCCCCGCCACACGAGAGGGGCTTCTTCTGGCACGAGGAATGCCATCGAAATAAGTTTGACCCCGTGGGTCTCAACTGGAAGAATTTTCCCATCTTTTTGCTGGGGGCCGGTCGTGCTCCCCATCATCATCGGAATATTGGGGCCATACAAATCTGCATCAAGCAATCCGACCTTCGCACCCGTCAACGCGAGTGCACAAGAGAGATTTGCCGCCACGGTGGATTTACCAACGCCGCCTTTTCCGCTACTGACTGCAATGACGTGTTTCGCACCGAGAGGTATTGTGTCTTTTGTGTTCGGCTGCTGAGCCGCATGGGTATGTTCGTCAGCCATCGTTTTTCTCCTTATCTCCGTTCGGAAACCTGTACCATCAACGGATACAATCAAGGTCTCATGCCATCATATGCGATGCAATGAGGGAAATGAAATGGGCCAGTCGATCCATTGTTTGGATGATCCGATCGGGGAAACATGTGGGAACTTTCTATTTAAACTGGTCTCCTACCAGTACGCTAGGCGTCAGCCATTCGGTGTGCACCGATTCTCAGGGGTATGAACGAAAGCGGGTGGGGAGAATTACTTGGCTCAGTTCATGGTCAAGTGCCTGACCAGTGAAAATATGGTCTAGTGGAGATTCGAGGCGGCTGAGTGAACCTTTCGGGAAAGTTACTTCGTACCCTTCGAGTTCTTCTGTGATTTCCGTCACCACGCCCCGATCTTCCGTGACAGCGGCTAACTCTTGTCGCTCCGAGTACTTTACCAGCCCAACCCGCTTGGCAAACCAAGCTGTCATCACGTCTGATCCAGTAATCGTGCGACGGCTACCGGAGAGGTGAATGCGCATAGTCATGCGTGCCTCGACTTTGATCGCATTGGAGAAGGTACCGGCCGGAACCGTGATTCTTTCTTGGGAGATTACGCTGTTCCATCCACGCACGTCTATCTTCTCGTCGGTCCCGTCACGATCCATGTCCATGCCAAAGTCCAGCCCCTTCCGATCGAACTGTGGGAATGACGACGGAATCTTCAGAGGAAATCGAAAAATCTGATAAGGTGTCATCTGTTTTTCTAGTGCTGTGCCCGGCTCAGACCCGTAGTACACGATGCCGACGCTATCTCGCCGATAGAAACTATCTGAGGGGCCATGATTGCCAGCATTGGTATCGTGGTAAATCGTAACCGTCACACCATTAATTGCCTTGGTTCCTTTGACCGTCGACACATTGGTAAAGAACTTCTTGTCTACTATCTGGAGTGGCCCTTCCGTGATTTGGCCTCGGTAGATCCAACGGTTCCCGACTGCGTCAGGAAAGTAGTCGCCGGATTGCTCGATCGTGTATGGCTGCTGTTCATCCCCTCCATATGCATCCGGCCATACGCCTAGCACCAGAAAAAGGCATGCCCCACTCATAAAATGCAATTGCCTCGTCGTTCTGGATCTGAGCATCTAGCCGTTCTCCGATTAAAAGATTAGTGACGGTACCATACGACCCGCAAAGGCGGCAAGCAATCGACTTGATCCAGATCCCATGACAACAGCTTGCGTTCGCTCTCCCCTCCCCGCATAATCAGAATTCGCATGATATCTCGACCAACATTTAAGTTGTCTACTACGAACCAGTCCGCGGAGTCGAAGGATCTTCCGGCTGTGCTCATTACAGGAGCCTCAGGCGGAATCGGCCACGCTGTCAGCCTGGCGTTCGGTAGGATCGGATGGTACGTTGGCGTCCACTATTGCCAAGACAAAGCAGGGGCAGAAACTACGCTCCGCGGGGTAGTGGCGTCTGGAAGTACGGGTGATCTTTATCAGGCGGATGTCCGACAATCTGTTGCCGTGCAACGGATGGTAAATAGTTTGTGTGCCCGCGTAAGGAATCCATCGACCTTAATCTGTAACGCAGGGATTGGCCCGAGTAATCTGCTGATGTATGAGCAAAATGATGTCTGGGCAAACGTACTTGCCACGAACCTGACAGGAACGTTTCACTGCCTTCGAGCCATGGCACCTGTCCTGTTCGCTCATGGAGGAGGTAGCATTGTGGTGGTAGGGTCCCACACAGGATTTCATGGAGCTGCCGGCACAGCAGCGTACTCAGCGTCGAAAGCCGGATTGATTGGATTGGTCAAGACAGCCGCGCTTGAGTGGGGGGGACGAAATGTTCGCGTGAACCTCGTGCTACCAGGATGGCAGAAAACACGGTTGACTGACGGAGTGTACCCAGAGGAAGCGGAGTGGTTCGACCATGCGCTACGCCGTCCGCCTGCAATCGAGGAAGCGGCACGCACTATTGTCTATTTGGCACAGCTCAACGATGTCTCAGGGCAAGTATGGAACTGCGACAGCCGACATCTCTGATAAACAAGTGGCTGATTGCTCCGATCGTAGTTCGTGCCAAAGGCTCTAAGGCATCTGATCGCTGGTTTGCCGGTGGCTCTTATCGATGAACCAAGGAGTCTTCATAACAGGGACTGATACGGGTGTCGGAAAGACGCTGGTTGCGGCAGCCGTGGCCATATCCTTGAAGAAGCAGGGATGCAATGTGGGTGTGATGAAGCCTATCGAAACCGGTGTGTCGCCCATTAACCTCATCCAGTCCGACGCAGCGCGGCTTCGAGCCATTGTTGAAAGCAACGATATGTTCGAGGCGATCTGCCCTTATCATTTCCGATGGCCCCTTGCACCGCTTGCTGCTGCACAGGCCGAACGGCGCGGTATCAATCCCGACATTATCAGAAAAGTGTATCGAATCCTTTCGGGTCGCTATGACTATATGATCGTCGAAGGCAGCGGTGGGGTGTCTGTCCCGATCACACCTCGCACCGATGTCATCGATATAATCATCCAGTTGAAACTTCCAGCGGTGATTGTCGGACAGGCTGGGCTTGGTGGAATCAACCATGCACTATTAACGATCGGTGCTTTGCGTCGTAGGAAGATCACAATTATCGCCGTGATTCTAAATCAAACAGCTCCAACTAGGTCAAAGATAGCGCACATCCAAGAGCGGACTACCGTCGAGATACTTCGGAAACAGGCGGGTGTCCCAGTGCTCGGCCCTTTACTCTATCAATCTGGAATGTCCCAACGTTTTCGACACTCAGCCAATCGGGTGGCTCGATCCGCCGCTATCAAGAGTCTGACGAAACTCATGCTGGCATCCGGCCGACAAAACCACTGACGGCACGCAGAACATCGGGAGCCTTTAAAATCGCAGACATTACCGCAACGCCATCAGCCCCGGCACATATCACCTTCTCAACACGGTCGACCGTAATCCCGCCGATAGCAAATATCGGCAATTTCGTGAGCGGGCGAATGACCCTCAGCCCTTCTGTGCCAACCACAGGATCGTGATCGTGCTTGGAGCCTGGTTGGAAAATCGGCCCGAACCCGATGTAATCAGGTTTCAGCCTATCGGCCTCCTTAACCTGTTCAGCGTTATGCGTAGATAATCCAATGAGTTTGTGCGAGCCCATGACCTTTCGTGCATAGGTATAGGGCAAGTCGCTCTGTCCCAGATGGACTCCATCCGCCTCGACAGCCAATCCTAAGTCACAGCGATCATTTACAAGAAATACCACGCCCAACTCTGCGGCAATCTTTCGTAGCGGCAACGCCTCTTCATAGGCCTCCTTCATCGACGCAGTTTTGTTCCGATATTGAACAACCCTCGCCCCAGCTTGGGCAGACTGAGTCAGCACCTCTTGGAGTGGCCGAGCTGGACAGACTGAAGGATCAAGAATAACGTAAAGACCACTGAACGCCAGGCTTCTACGTAAAGCAGCCATAGATTGGCATTGTAGGATTAATCAGGGAATATATGCCAGACAATCTTAAACGAAATTCTACAATGTTCTTCCAAAAACCAACAAAGTCCATTCTTTCAGTCGGAGCAACTGAGCCACTTAGGAAACAGGGAGATAGCTATGCGAAGGCCAAATCTCACTGTCTATCTAGGCCACGCAGCTACAGCTATAAAGGGCAGGGGCCTCTTGGCGTGTCTTGTGAGCAACAACATGGGGCCAAACCCTGGTGGTCCTGGCTGAAAACTAGGCAATCTCGATCACCGATTCGGGTGTTCCAGCGCTTTCTGCTTGATGATCCGAAAATGTGTTTCCAATTCATGGCGCATAGCGATGGCCACGAGCCAGTCTGGCACCAACGACTCAAGCTCGACAAGTAACTCAAATTCGGCACGTGTCTGGCTGCCTTCGCCGGCAGGCAGCAGCTTCCAAACACGGTGGTACTGTTTGAAGTCGCCTCCTTTTAAGTCCGTTACAAGTCCGCCGTTAGGCAAAGGGCGTGATTCTGTAATGAGCCGACGCTCCCCGAGGATCAATGCATGCTCGATGCGCAAATCGGTTGTTGCAACTCCATCGTGAACTTTCAGATCAACTAGCTTCATTCGAACTTCAAAGAGTTCCGGCCAGCGCTGGTAGTCAGTCAACAACGACTGAACAACCGATGGTTTTGCAGGAACCACGATGCGGGCAGTTGCATAGACTCCGCCGCCACGCTCGGCTTTAATCTCTAAAACATCTACGTCCGAGGCAGCGAGAATTACCTCCGAGTACAGCGACGTGAAGAACAGAAACGCAAAGACAAGTTGCAGCAGGATGGCGCGCATCGCGTCCATCTGCTTATCCGACAATTGCATCCAGCAACCGCTGATGAATCTTTCGTACCCTTTCAAGCTGTCCCTTCGCCGGGAATCGCTCATAGAAACCCTCGACTCGAAATTCTTTACTAAGGGGCGCCCACGGCTTCACGATTTCGGCAAACGGTTTGTGCGACCGTTGTTCGTTCCAATCCTTAATCAGCTTCCGATCAATGATCAAATCGTCCAATACCCGAATCAACGCCTTCAGCGTGACGTCTCGAGTGAACGTGTAGCGATCATTCCGGCCCCAAATCTCCGCCATCACGTCCTTCACGCCTTTGAGATAGTCCCGCACCAACGCATAGCATCGGTCTGCCTTCATGCCAAACTGCGACTCCATCCAACGCTTATGGGCCGTTACCACCTTGAGCATTTCGTTAAACACCTCGGATTGGAGAATCCACTTTTCCTGTTTGCTTCGCCCTCCGAGGCGATTGATCTTGTACTGCAAGGGTGAGTCGCCCTCGCTGTACAAGAGATTGACCACCCTCGCAGCAAATTTTTTTTCAGGGCTCTCCCACGACACCTTCTCGTAGAGATCCACCAGATGTGATCGGTTGATCCTTGTGTGGGTGGAGTTGATGATAACGAACATCTCAGTGGCAAAGTCTCCGCTCCGTCCATCGAACAAGAGGCACGGAACTTCGACCTGCGCAGTCTGATCCGAATGTTTTGCACGAAAGAAGTGCAGCCCAGCAAGCCGATGCTGCCCATCAATCACAAGATATTTCCCCCGCGGTTCGCTCAGGTACCCGATTGATTCGGATTCGCCAGCTTTCTGAAAACGTAGCGTTTCATCCGTGAAAAGCAATACCGTTCCTGGAATCATTGGCTGCGAGAGAACAGTTTCATAGAAGTTAACGATCTGTTTGATTTTCTGCCTGTTCAATACACGCTGAAATCCCTTCTCGCTGTGCTCAATCCCAGAGATGAACTGTGCTACTTCGTCGTGCTGAGAAATCTTACTCTGCCCAATCTCTTCACCTTCAAAATAGTAGCGGCTAGTAAATCTGACCTTCGCCAACAAATCTATTGCTTTGTAAGCAACAAAATAGAAAGTCCCTTCTTTTTGCTTGATCCGTGTCGCTAGCATGAAGCCTCCACAATTTCCAAGGCCTTTGATAATCGAGATTGTACGTGGACCATCCAGTGGCTGCAAGAGAATAGCCTGTGCTAGTATTCGCACGGTTGCTCATCTCAACGGACATTCACCCGTATGGCGCTCTCTGAGACTATCAAACAGGAAGCACATTCGTTAGGATTCGACACTGTCGGCATCAGCCGAATCGCAGATAGTGAACAGCCATCGGCTGAGTGGCTTTCTTCCCTACCCGAGCATCCCAACACCCCGTTATCCCAACTCTTATTTGATCGTCTTACAGAGTGGATTCGGCGAGGTTACCATGGCACGATGAAGTGGATGGCGCACGCACCAGAAGCACGAGCCCACCCCCGGCAGCTGCTTCCGGCATGCCGTTCCATCATTTCCGTTGGAGTTAATTATCTGACCGAAAATCGCGCTGATGAGCAGCAAGGCCACGGCCGCATCGCACGGTATGCCTGGGGAAAGGACTACCACGAGATTCTCGGTGCTCGCCTCAAGCAGCTCGAACAACGCATCAACTTCCTGGCACCTTCAGCTGAGACCCGTTCCTATGTTGATACCGGTCCTGTCATGGAGAAGGCCTGGGCTGAACAGGCAGGGTTGGGGTGGATCGGANNTCGGAAAACATTCCAATCTCGTTTCCCACGAATACGGTTCATGGCTTTTACTGGGGGAAATTTTAACGACGTTAGATCTTGAACCTGACGAGCCTGCGACTGATCTTTGCGGGAGTTGCTCTCTTTGCATTCAAGCGTGCCCGACAGGAGCAATAGTCGAGCCGTACGTTGTCGATGCAACCCGGTGTATTTCCTATCTAACCATTGAGCTGCGCGGGGCGCAGTCGACAATCCCCCACGAGTTACAGTCAGGGATAGGAAATAGAATTTTTGGATGTGACGATTGTCTAGATATTTGCCCTTTCAACTTGCGAGC
>JABAOE010020923.1_pt1 | contig 11497 bp, 9 predicted proteins | sample 7062141 | NCBI WGS metagenome assembly JABAOE01 (sample SAMN14538627, study PRJNA623070) | marine sediment metagenome | biome: marine biome [ENVO:00000428]; feature: marine pelagic biome [ENVO:01000023]; material: deep marine sediment [ENVO:00002113] | place: India: Gulf of Khambhat ...
TGGAAAACTCCCAACGGACGCAAAATTTCCATCATGCTAGAAGAGGTTGGCCTTCCCTATGAAGTCCATCCCATCAGCTTGTCCGAGGGACAACAGTTTACCCCCGAGTATCTGGCTCTCAATCCCAACAACAAGATTCCCACCATCGTGGACCGCAAGGGACCTGACGGGAAACCGTTCACCCTGTTCGAATCCGGGGCTATTTTGATGTATCTGGCAGAAAAGACGGGGCAACTCCTTCCGGAGGCGACCAGGGAACGTTACATTGTGATTCAGTGGCTGATGTTCCAGATGGGCGGCGTGGGCCCCACCTTTGGCCAGGCTCATCATTTTATTCGTCGCGCCCCGGAGGTCACCTACGGTGTCGAACGATTCAGTAAGGAAACGAGAAGGCACTATGGAGTTTTGGAAAAACGCTTAGCTGCAGTTGAGTTTCTGGGGGGAGAATATTCCATTGCCGACATTGCGACGTATCCATGGGTTGCTCGCTACGAATGGCACCAGGTAAACCTGGAGGAGTTTCCCAATGTTCATCGCTGGTTTAAAAGAGTGGCCAGTCGACCGGCGGTAAAGCGCGGAATGGAAATACCCTGACGGTAAGGTCCGTCAGGGGAAAGTTGGAACAGATTCTTAAAGATTGGGTGCGATTCTCAAGGAGGTCGATCCATGTCTTCAGAACAGTTTATTGATGAGCTATGGAGCTACGCCAAAGAGGTCCCCATGGAACAACACCCATGGTTCCAGGGAATCATCCAGCACCGTTGGACCCGCGAACAAATCATCCTCGGTGAAGTGCAGCACTATCTACGTGTTCGTACCAACGCGATTTTTTTTGGCCACATCGCGATCAACGCCGTGGCGGAGAAACAATACGGACCTATGGAGGTGGTGCTGGAGAATTTTATGGAGGAACTGTCGGGTCCCAAGAGCCACGCCGATGTTCTGCTGCAGTTTCTCGAGGAAGGGGGGATCTCCCGGGAAGAGGCGGACGCCGCGGAGCCCGCGCCTGGGACTATGGCGGCCATCGAGATGCTCATTGGATGCTGTCAACGACGTTCTGCTCTGGAAGGCATTGCTATGCTCAGCTTCGTGGAGAGCCAGCATGGCGGACCCAACGGGGTGGCAGCGAAGGTGTACAGAGAGCTAACGAGCCACTACAAGTTCCCTCCACACGCGGTGGAAACCTACCGGCTTCACGCGGAGCAGGATGATTCGCACGGCAGACGCCAGATCGAGGCTCTTAGGGGATTTGCGAAAGATCCGTTGACTCAGGAAAAGGTGAGAAGTGCTGCCAAGCTCGGTATCACTGCTTTTACCTTGGAATGGGACGGGCATGTTCAGGCTATGACGGGTCATCGAGAATTCTGGCCGGGGGTGTCACCGATCCAAATGCGACAGCCCTTAGTTCGATTGCCCGCCGTGCCGGACTAATTGCCCCCTCCGTAATCGAATCTAGATGGGCCAGTCCTTCGGGACTTGTTTCCGCCAGTTCTTGAACTCCTCGGTGTTGCCGTATTCGCGCTTGATCTTCTTCAATGTAGCGAGCAAGGTTTCAAGATCCATGCTGAGACTGTTGGAGACCATTCCCGTGGTCTCTTCGAAGCCGAGGCCTCAATTGTTGAATCAGCCGCGCAGCTTGCGAAGTATGGTTTTTTCTTCGGTGCTCATGGGCATGACGCTTCCTCCAAATTTTAAATGGGTTCACTGGTATCTAGACATTCGACAGAGCCGGACTCCCTCGGGGCGAGCCCTTCCGATCTCGGGCAATAGGTCCGTGCCTTGAGGCTTACCCAGAACTCGAAGGTTTTGCTGACACCAGCGAATGGTGATCGTTACATGTTTCCAGATGTTATACACGTCACTGTCCCTGCGCGTTCCTGTGCCCGCGCTCTTCCAGACCTCGCTCCTCGGTTGCCTAATGGCGACTTGCTTACGAACTCCTTAGTAATTGCGAGAGATCTAAATTCCGCTTGTCTCATTCGAAAATCCAACTCGCTGGGTGGAAATAATTTCTGTCTTCCCTTTAGGTTGGCCCTCACGGTCGATGGTCAGGGTGAAACGTGTCAGGATACGCCAGGGATGACCTTGCCACGAAACGTGTAGAATTAAAAACGTATTCTCTACGACGGTTCCCGGGGACTCGCTGCAGTTAACGGTGAGATGAATCTGGCTGGTCTGGTTTGGCGCCACTCGTAGTGAAGGGGATAGCTCGACGCGGCTATTGCGAAACCGACCGTGGGGGCAATGAGCGGCGGAAATCAAAAGCGGCTCACTCCCCAGATTGCGTACGTTCCAGGTCACAAGCCATTGGCCGGAGGTCGGTTCGGCGGTTTGACCGCATTGCTCCACTTCGACCCTGGGGGGTGATTGTTCAAACGGATCGCTCAAGGGATGGCCCGGAAAATGAGGCAGGAAGACAGCTTTCTGTCTTCCTGCGAAAGGTCAAGTGGCAGTATCTACGAAGGTCAATGCCAGGTCAAGTATGGAGGGAAAGTCTGGCGGAGTGTCTATGAGGGAAGACGACCCAGAATGCTGGAAGAAACGTATCTCGAGCTTTTGGCTCTGAGGATATCAACCTTCCTTCCCAACCCGGGCTCTCCCGTTACGAAAGGAATATCTGGAGTTAAGACATCGTCCTCAAAGGGCGTATCGAGGTCCAAGTTCTCGACGGGGACCCGATTCTTTACGTGCTCCTTTGCTGGATTCGTTTTCATCATGGCACCTCCTGAGACCTGCAGGGGTGCAGCAATCATGCCACGGGAGATAAGTTGTTGATTTTGTTGAAGAGGTGATGATTTGGAGTTCAAATCCAGGTCTCGAAACGTCCTTTCAGCCGTTCCACAATGAGACGGTCGGCATAGTTTGAGGTAGTGAGTCTTATTTTAGAACCGATTCGGGCCGAAATCGGGTGAGCGGAAGTAAGGATGAAGCGATTCGGGATCTGGGCACGGATCTTAGTCAATAGCCCCTAAGGCAGGAAATAATCATCAGTATGACGAGCAAGAGGCCGCTTGCGATATAAAGGGTTACCGCGCCGGGGTATCGACTGAACGAACCGACCACGTCCCCCCAGTAAAGTACGAACCCCCAATATAAACTGAAAGAATACGTGATAATTAGGCCTGTCTTGTAGCTGGTATTGAGGAGACAGAAGCTGATGATGACGATGTACAAGATCATCTGCCAGGCAGGAATGACCAGCTGATAGTCCTGAAATTGCTGGAATAGATCCGGACTCATGGAGCGACTCGCTTCTTTTTATTTTGCATCTCATGGCTGAGATATTCAACAAAAATTGCACCGTCACAACTGTGGAGAGGCTGTGTTTCAAGAGCCATGAGCTTCAGCAAAGACATCCGAGAGATACAATCTCCTGGAGGGGCCGGTGGGGTCAGATTTCTAAGATGAATTGACTGGACTTCAAGGTTCCTGGAGCCTCGTTCCAATGCTCAGTTGGATGGTCTAGCGAAGAGATGGATAGATGGGTTAAGGACGTCTGTTGAAGGAGCATAAAGGAACAGGAGGGAGCGGATGAGAGTTCCTCAGGGGGATCCGGACAGTTTTTACGTGAAACTTTACCTAGAATTAGCCTTTTCTAGCGGGTCGCTCTTTCCACGGCTAGTCTGAAGCCCGAGTATGTCATGCGCATCATTTCCCTCATGACCAACGGATGGACGAAGAAGATGATTGCCACGTATACAAACACGGCGGCGCTGAGTCGCATCATGGTGTGGGGGATGCTCAGGGAATGGGCGACAAAGGCCCACATTAAAATAAAGGGCGAAAGCGTTACCAGGCCGTTAATAAAGGACCTCCAGATCATCCAACCTTCGAGGGTAAGTCTTTCCTTGTAATTCAGAGAGTCGTCGTCTCCCTCGGTCCGTCCTTGGATTTTCAGCCTGAAGCCGGAGTAGTGCTTGCGGATCATCTCCGCCACGATCTGCGGTAAGACCACGAGTAAGCCAATGATCCAGATCAACCCGAATATGGCCGACATGAAGATGGGGTTTTGAATTCCCAACCCCTTGATGATGGTTTGGGCAAAGAAATGGGCTCCTGCGGCGACTATAGAACAGCGCCACCAGAATACCCAGACGACGGCAAGTCTCTCCTTGTAGCTCAATGTGCGGTCACTCATTGCGATCCTTTCCCTTAGATATCAGAAAGCGATTGGGGTGGTTCGAGAACCGTCGAAAGGATTTGCAAAACAAGTGCCATCCCATAAGGTCCGATTTTCATAGGGAATGCCCATCTTGGGTGTAGCTCCAGAGGGTGCTAATTTCTGTAATTCTTCCGAAAATCGTCCCCTAACCGCACAGGGAGCTGAGGCCCCATTCGAAGGTTCGCCGAGGGCAGTTAGGGATAGGTAAAAAAGTGGAGATGAGGCTGAGGGCCTATTCAAATTGCGATGGCTCGCTCGTTAGCAAAAGGGAAATAGAGGTGAGACTACAACTGGATTGTAGCGTGGCGGATTGCTTTGCGCAGACGAGGGAGTCCCGATGTAGACTTGTCAAAACGGGAAAGCTTAACGGAGGTAACAGGTCAGATCGCTGGTCATTCAGAATCCCGAAGCCGGTAGACCTCCTTTGCCCGCAGGAACTCGGCGCTCGTTGCCTCCCGACGTTCAAGGTGGCCGAAGGCTTCGTGGACCGCATCCAGTCTAACGACGGAATCTAGCTTCAGGGCTGGATTGATTTGACCCGTTTCCTGTGCGTCTTTTAAAACTTGACCCAATCCCTCCACCGACGGGGCTCCGTCAAAGGGCACCGCACCTCTCCCTCCTGCCTCCAGGCTTTCCCGCTGCGACTCCTCCACATCCAGACAAGCGCGGCGAAGCCTTTTCACCAGAGCTCGGAGATACCTGCCATTCCGCTCCCTATCGACAATGAACCAGTACGCCCGTATGATGGCGCGGAAGTATGCCTGCAACTCCTCCCTTCGTTCTTCAATGACTTCACTTGTGCCCGCTGTGATTCTAGACGGCCGTTGGACTCCGGCAAAGGACCGGGGATCGATGAGGATGGAGAACCCTTCCGCCTCCAGGTCTTCCGGGTCCCACTCGTTCCCAACGTGTACACAGTCCACCTCGCCGGCCCTCAGGCGTTCAATGGGGTTTGCCTGGGCGTGAAATCGGCTGCCGGTCACCCAGTTCACGTCCGTTTCCGGATCAACCCCGGCTTTCCGGAGATGGGTGGAGAGCAATACATAGCTGATTCCGCCGATGTCCCTGGTGCCGATTTTTTTGCCTCGCAGATCCGCTAGGGTCTTCACATTTTTAGCCCCCACAAAGCAGCTTTGCTGCCGGTTCCTCCAGCAACCTATTATATAGATATCTTCACCGAGGTCTCTTAGGTGAAATATCGAAAGCGGTTTGGCGTCCGGAACGATGTCGATGCTCCTTTCTTTCATGGCGCGTCGGAGACCAATCTTCTCGGCCACCGCCGGAATCAGGCCGCCACTGACGATCTCATAATTCTCCAGACCTTCCTCTTCAAAGAAAGTCATCTCCATGGCAACCGTCGCTGGAACGATATGCCCTACATGGTAATGGGAGGGCGCTATTCGTAGTGGCCTGTTCGTACTCATGGGTCCTTCCTCACTGGTTTGATGACCTAAATATATAATAGGTGGAATCCTTGAGTCCAGTACAACACGGAGCAATTTCGACAACGGAGCGTCACGACCCGTCCCCTCAATTCCAGTGGCCGATTCTCCTTTGGCGGTCCGGAAACAGTGGAAACAGCGCCGCGGGTACGCCTGGATAGAACCCGAAAGGGGCCAGTCGATGCGATTGGATCTTTTCTTCCCGCCCGTGGACTGGTAGGATCCGCGCCATAGTTATGGCTAGTCAAACTGACCTGCTCAGTATCCCGCAGTGCGCAAGAATCCTTAAAATCACCAGGCAGGCCATCGGGCAGGCGATAAAGAACGGACGATTATCGGCGCTTCAATTCGGGCATGTGAAGCTGGTGCCCAGGGCTTCCCTGGAGGCCTATAAAAAGACGCGACACCCCGGCGGCAGGCCCGCTAAGCGACGGCGCGAAAAATAGTATTAACAAAGTAAATACAAGTATTTAAAAAGTAAATACTTTTACGTGTAGTGGGGCTTTCAAGCGCTACCTTAATATATTGGTTGGAATTGAGGTCCCGGGGTGATAGTAAATTGAGCTAGTTCATGTTCATGCGCCCCCGTAGCTCAGTAGGATAGAGCACAGGATNNGGCCATCGGTTCGAATCCGGTCGGGGGCATTTATATCCTGTCGCCCGTTGTTGCCCTCGCACAATTTGCCATGGATAGTGAAGATTCGACATCCGTTGAGTGCATCGACCCCATGGTAAAATCCTCGCTTGCGTTGGGAATGGCTCGCCCTTGAGGTGGGACGGACACTGCTGGTGATGCTTGTTTTATTTGAAAGGATGAGGGACCTTTCCAGTGAGGTCCCACTGTGATACTAGCGGGTCAAGGCTGAATTGCGTTGGACAGGTGGCGATGCGTTGAATCCCAGAAACTACACATCAGTAAAGCGTTTCTCGATAATTGCAGGCCTAACTATAGGTGTGGGACTTGCTTTGCTTGTGTTTATCCTGGATTTGCTGGTCGTGCCTTCACTGTTGGCCTTTACAGAATGGGTCCTTGGGCGCGGGCTCACCATCGAGGACATCCTTCGCATCAACTTTGCGTATTTGTTCTGGATTCTGCTGCTGCTGGTCATGGTATTTCTATACCTATGGCCTGCCAGTGATGTTCGCATCCGACTGCTTCTTTTCGTGTTGGGTATAGAGATCCTAGTCCTACTCGGGGTATGGGTGTTAGACCGTGGTGCGCCATTCGAGAGTGAGGGATCGGCGCTGACCTTTTTTTCCGCCTTGGTGCTGATTCTTGCCTCGTTGGCTGCATTTTCAAACGCTTATCCATGGACGTTCCTGCCTCCCATAAGCAAGCTTGGACGTTGGTTTTGGAGTCTCACGTGCTTTGCGTTCCTATTGGCCGGACTGGACGAATTCTTCGTAATTCATGAACAAGTGGCCGTGATATTGGAACCCATAGGGAACCGCATCGGTTTATCCCCGGGTCTCGTTCAAGATTTTACGACTATCTCCTATGCAGTCGGCAGCATTGTGTTCGTGGTCGTTTTTGGGAAATATTTCTTCCGAGCGATGCTGGGAGCAGGTTTACTGTCCGGATGGATCCTCCTCTCAGCGATTAGCTTATTCGCCCTGGCCGTTATTAACGACACTGCTGATGTCTTGCTGGAGCAGTTTTTTCCCTACCTGGACCCGCGATTTGCCATGAATTTTGCGGAGGAAATGCTCGAATTCACTGCGGCGAATCTGTTTTTGATTTCGTTCTGCGTGGCCTTCATGGAGCGCGTTGGATCCGACACTTTTACAAGGGGTATAGAAAAAGCTGGGACCGTGAAATACAGGCTTGTGAGTATCGTCCTCGTGGCGGGCACTTTGTTGGTCTCTGTGGCTGTGACGGTGCTGTTCCGGCCATCGCGCCCCGGCATCGTCGCTCCGAGGGGCTATCATTTTTCAATCTTTGCAGACGCAACCGATGAGTTGAATGCCGCTAATCAAATCGTTTTTCAGCCGGGATTGGGGTTGCTCGTGGGTAATGAACGTTCAGGGAATATTCTGCGTTTCGATTCAAAGGGTAAGGCGCAAGTACTGGTGGACCCAAAAACCGGTTTGGTGGATCCAGATGGAATTGCTGTGGGAAAAGAATCAATCTACGTGGCCGATGACGGTGGTCGGCAAATTCTTGAATACGCAAATGATGGAAGTCTGATCACACGTGTGGGCACTGAATGGGTCTCACCTAAAGGCGTAGCTCTGGACCGAAATGGTGTTCTCTACGTGTCGGATCGGGGGCTACGTATGATTGTGAGGATTGAACGTAGGAACATTGCGGTGGTTGCCTCGGCGTTGGATGGGCTCAGTGTGCCAGAACAGTTGACCTTTGATGATAATGGAAACTTGTATGTTTCGGATAGAGTCGAACAAGCCATTTACCGAATTTCTCCCAAGGGAAAGTTAGAAAAGTTTATCACAGTAGATGAAGGGGTTCGATGCCCTGAAGCGATTGCGATGCATCGCTCTTACCTATACGTTGCGGATAGATGCTCAGTCGCCGTCTATCGCTTCGGATTGGACGGAAGCGGCGGACCGTTGATAAATTTTACCCACGGGTTCCGTGACCTCGCCGGAATTGCCTTCGATGACCGCAATAATCTTTATGTGTCGGTGGGAAGCCCGTACCGTCCCCACAATTTCATCTTACGAGTTCAGGGTATCAAATAACCTTACCCCGAGAATAGGTCACATCTGAAATTGGTCGATTGTTCTCAGTAAGTATTGTTGGCTCCTGTATAAAAATTACCAACATAGAGGTCTGCTTTTACCGCATTGGATCATTGATGTGGTAGAATTTAGAAACTTCGGCCATCGGTTCGAATCCGGTCGGGGGCATTTATATTTTTATCCCCGCCGCGTAAATGGGATCTGCCCCATCTAAAATAGTTGATAGACGAATCCCTTGTATGAATTAGGCTACGTCATGGCAGAGCAAGTTCCATTGAAGGCCCGAGCAGAAAATGGAGATGCCGAAGCTCAGTATGCCTTGGCCGACATGCATTGGCCGGAAGCCAGGGAAGGTGAAGTTGTTCGGGGGGACCTCGAAGAAGCCAAAAAGTGGTTGAGGATGGCCGCGGAGCAAGGGCATCTAAAGGCTCAATTGCGACTTGCGGCTCTTATCGGAGAAGTGGACGTTGGGGAGACCTTAAAATGGCTTCAACGGGCAGCCGAGCAAGGAAGCCCGGAAGCGGCCATGGGCCGGTGTTATTACCTGATGTTGTATATCGGAGATGAAGCCGAAGGAGTCGCGTGCTATCGGCAGGCAATCACTGCAGGTCAACCCCATCGTGGCGACGCGCTAGGTATTCAAGCTCCGGTTTACCGAGACTTTGTTTGGGGTAAGAAGGTCATTCCGCCGACGGAGAGAATTCCCCGGGAACGGAGTTTGGCGAGGGCCGGTGATCCCGGTGCGCAGTACCGTTTAGGTACCCTGTTTGCAAACGGGGCCGGGGTCCAGCTTGATTTTGTTCAGGCCTATGGTTGGTTTGCAGTGGCTGCAAGGCCCGGCCAGGAACTGGCTATAACCACTTCGTGGAAACATCCAGTCATTGAGGATTGGGGGACTCCCGCCCGGGCCGTTCGACTTTTGGATCAAGTGATGGATAGCGGTGAGCTTGGTATGGCCAGAAGTCTCGCCACCGATTATTTGAATCGATTTGGGGGAAGCGTTGCTCTTGGGGCGAGGCTGTATTGTTTTGCGGAGCGATGTGCTTCTGTGGCGGTGGCCGTTGTGATCGTTCTCCCGTTATTAATTCTTCGGGGACTCTGGGGGTCCCGCCGACCACCGAACAACGAGCCGTAAAATCCCAAAAAGGTCGGGGGTGCCGAGCGCTTCATTTGAAGTATTAATTTTTTGTTACGGTGCTGTCGTGACTCGGACAAGCGGCTATGGTTAAGGGATTTTCTGGGAGCATGTTTCCTGGCAGCCCTCAACCATCAACTCCAATTGAGCTGGAACGCAAGGTCGACGAGTGGGATGACGGCTGCGGATGCGCAAAGAGGATTATATGAAAAATCTCCTTCTATGGGTTTTTCTTTTGATGGTGGGCCTGGCCCTCCCTCCTGGGGTCAAATCTCAGGCAACGTCGGTTGCACCGGGACTCAAAGCGACGGACCCCTACACCCTGGTGGGTAAAAAAAATCTTTTAACGGATTACCAGCCCACCAGCCCTGATGGTGATATCAACGTCGTGGTTGAGATTCCGACTGGCACGATTGCGAAATGGCAGGTGGCGAAACCGGATGGAAATCTCGAATGGGAATTCAAGAAGGGACAGCCTCGAATCGTTAAGTACCTCGGATATCCAGGAAACTATGGCATGATCCCTAGAACTCATTTGCCCAAGGAACTGGGAGGCGATGGAGATCCATTGGATGTCATCGTGCTGAGCCAGGCGGTTCCCAGAGGAAGCGTCGTCAAAGCCAAGCTGATCGGTGTGTTGAAACTCTTGGACGGTGGGGAACAAGATGACAAACTTATTGCCGTGCTGGAAAACACCCCGCTATACAAGGTTGACAACCTCGGGGAATTACAGAGTCAATTCGCCGGAGTGACAACAATCGTTGAAACCTGGTTTGCGAATTATAAAGGACCCGGCGAATTGGTCTCTAAAGGATACGGTGACGTGGACGAAGCTAAGAAGATCCTGGCCGCCGCCATCAAAGCGTTTAAATGATATCGTCCAGAGAGTACGCCTTTTTCAGCAAGTTAAAATTGGCTTGCTGCATTTATGAGCGATTAAAGGGCTGGATTCTCTTTCTCCCTAACCCCATGGTCCCAGAAACGGTTCACCATTGTAAGTGTCCGGCATGGGTTCGAGGGTGTCAGGCCACTCGCCGCTGACCATGGCCCGGCGTTGCTCCTTTGGTCTCGGGCGACCGTCCCACCCTACCTGTTCCATGTAGTAGTACAGCTGGATGCAGTGTCCGTCCGGGTCGAGGACGTGAGCGGCGTAGTCAATGCCGGGAAACAACTCCGGAGGAATCGTGTCAACGATGGTCACCCCATGTTCACGGAGAAATGTGACGGCGTCGCGAAGCTGGCGGTAATTGGCCAGCTGGATCCCGAGAGACATACACGTGGTATGGGTACTGAGACCGAGAATTTCTTGTAGCTCAATGGGATAAAGTGCGACTGAATGGTGCTCTGTATTGGTCCGCAGGAACACACACCGGTGACCCTTCCAGGATATTTCCTCTGTCACTACGAATCCCAGGATGGCTCGATAAAATGCTTCAGCCGAACCGACATCTTTCACGAAAAGACTCACCGGACCCATACGGGTAATCTTAAACGGCCTGGGTAGCAGAATCCCCTCCACATCGTAGGTCGCGGGATTTTTCTCCACGTATCGGTACCCGGATAGAATTTCAACTCCTTCGCCCAGGGCCCCTTGAACCTCATCCAGTTCCGATATCTGTGGTAGGTCGGGGGCTTCCTGGAACTTACGGTTGTGCATCGCCAGGGGTTTGCTGTGGCCATTCCAACCGATTTGCTCCATCCCATAGTACAACTCATTCGTATGACCGTCGGGATCGTAGACATAGGTGTGCCAGTTGGAGCCCGGCATATCCCGTCCGGAGCGTCGGATCTCCACTTTTTGTTGCTCGAACCATTTAATCGCGTTTCCCACCTGGCCGAGGCTGGGCACTTGCCAGGTAATCTGATTGATGGTCATCTTGGGGCCGAATCGGTTCTGTCTTCCCATGGCCTCCTGGACCCGCTTGGGAAACATGACAAAGGCGTGGTGATCTCCACCGTAGCGCATAAAATATCCGTTGGTATCTCCTAAACCCGCCGCCTGTTCGGGAGTGAGACGCCGCCCCATGTTCCCGGTATCGGAGATGCGAAACCCCAGCA
>JABAOE010003505.1_pt4 | contig 11496 bp, 11 predicted proteins | sample 7062141 | NCBI WGS metagenome assembly JABAOE01 (sample SAMN14538627, study PRJNA623070) | marine sediment metagenome | biome: marine biome [ENVO:00000428]; feature: marine pelagic biome [ENVO:01000023]; material: deep marine sediment [ENVO:00002113] | place: India: Gulf of Khambhat ...
CGGCCGCCAGACCTTGTAGTGCTGGATTGGATGTTGCCCGGCCTGGACGGTTTGGAAGTATGCCGCAGGCTTAGAGCTGCAGGGGCGGTACCAATTCTCATGTTGACTGCGAAAGACGCGGTAGCAGATCGGGTCGAAGGACTCGATGCAGGTGCTGATGACTACCTGGTCAAGCCGTTCGAGTTTGATGAGCTTTTGGCGCGCATCCGCGCGCTGCTCCGCCGGGCCAAACCGGAGGACGCTCCAGAAATCCTCTCGTTTGCGGATCTACGGTTGGACACTGGCACGCACCAGTCCTACCGGGGCGATCGAGAAATTGAGCTAACTGCCAAAGAATACGAACTGCTTGAGTTGTTCCTCCGCCACCCCAGGCAAGTGCTCACGCGCGATGTCATCTACGATCGCGTATGGGGATACGACTTTGGCGGTGAAAGCAACATCATCGAGGTTTATGTGCGGTACCTACGGCAGAAGACCGAAGCGGAGGATGAAACCCGCATAATTCACACAGTGCGTGGGGTGGGCTATGTGCTGCGGGAGGAAACTTGACCCTAAGGGCTCGGCTGACGATCTGGTATACCGGCCTCCTGGCAGGCGTCCTGATTCTCTTCGGTTCTGCGGTCTATCTGCTGCTTTCCTTCCTGCTAACTCAACAAATTAACGACAGCCTCCTAAGGACCGCAGAAGACATCCGCTCAACCGCAACCCGTTCTGTTGACGGTGAAGTGATTGCGTTTCCTCCGCAGGCCCTGGCGCTGACTGCGGGCGTTGGCGTGCAGCTGAGGGACAACGACGATGCTGCAACGATCGTCTTTCAGGATCCGGGCATGGAGGAGCTGGAGTTAGGACTGCTCAGCCCGGACCAGCGTGCGACGGTTTTCCGAACAGTAACCATCGGCGGTGGTGACTATCGGGTGTTGACCTACCCGCTGCTGCTGCAGCCCGAAGATGAAGTCATCGGATACCTGCAGTTGGCCAGTTCATTGGAGGCGACCCAGCAGGCGCTTCAAAATCTTCTGGTCCTGATGGTGATTGGCGGGGTGGTGGCCGTGGTGGTGGCAGGAATTGTAGGCTGGTCGACCGCGGGAGCGGCACTGAGGCCGCTCGATGAAGTTACCGAGACGGCATTAAACATTACCCGGGCAGATGATTTGTCTCGTCGAATTCCTCTTTCAGGACCGCCGCGGGATGAAGTTGGCCGCCTCACGTTGGCCTTTAATGAGACGCTGGAAAGGCTGGAAGCGCTGTTTGATACACAGCGCCGTTTCCTGGCAGATGTCTCGCACGAACTCAGGACCCCGCTCACGACGATCCGTGGCAACGTTGACCTCATCACACGGATGGACAAACTTGACAAGGAGTCGTTGGAAGCCATTCAATCCGAAGTGGATCGTATGACGCGCATGGTCAACGACCTTTTGCTGCTTGCACAGGCCGAATCCGGGAGGCTGCCTTTGGCGATTGAAGAAATCGAGCTGGATACTCTAATGCTTGAGATTTACAAGCAGGCGAAAGTACTTGCCAGCGATGGGGTGGATGTGGAAATCGGCAGAGAAGACCAGGTGCGTGTGATGGGGGATCGCGACCGGCTGCGCCAGGTGTTTCTCAATCTTGTTGCCAACGCGCTGGANNACTGATACGGGATCCGGTATCCCAACCGACGAGCTGCCCCACATATTCGAGCGCTTTTACCGAATTGACCCCTCCCGTAAACGCAATGAATCCGGGGGTGCCGGATTGGGGCTTTCGATCGCGTATTGGATCACTCGAAGCCACCAGGGCCGAATTGAAGTCGCCTCAGAGGAAGGTAAAGGGACCACATTCTCAGTATGGCTCCCCCGTGTCGGCCGGGATTGCGTCTCAACCGCCGAACCTGCCCTGCAAATTGAAGGCGCAGGCACTCCGGTATAGTCCGGCGCGCGGCGCCCTCGCTCCCAGGTAACTGCGTCAAAAGCTCCCAATTCATCGACATCTGAATACCGAGGAGTACGCCAGGAAGCCCCGCAAAGCTGGATGTTCGGGAGCGCAAGTCGCTGGTAGCCCTAACTTGACTCAAGCGCCTGCGCGGCTCGCCGACACAGGCTTTCCCCTCCAGCTTGGAGCCAAGAAGTAAGCCCTGGGCTCGGAACCACACCGCCTTCGATGTCGGCCAGAATTGCTGCTCCCCATCGGACATAGCGCTGAGTTTCGGAGGGCCATGAGCTTGCTGCTCGACCGATCTGGCCATGACCGCCGTTGTAGCCTGCCAGGGCGAGGGCTGTATTTCCCTCGGCCAAGTCCAGGCTGCGCGCCAGGTAGCTGAGCCCGCGAAACGCGTTGGTTTCCGGGTCGAGTGGATCTTCGTCCGCTCCAAAGTGAAACGGCATCACCTGAAACAAGCCTGCCGCGCCAGCACTGGAGTGAACTGAGGGGTGGCCGCAGGATTCGATTTGCATGACCGTCGCCACTAATTCTGGTGGAAGCTCGTATTGGACCGCCCATCGCAGGATATCCGGAGCCCATGCTCTCACTTCAGGAGTGAAGGCTTCGGAAATTGACAGGTCGATCTCTCCCGGCACCCCAGCCTCAACCGGCAGTGAAGAAATCGCTTCGACATTCCCCGCATTTGCGGTCCCCCTCGCCAGGGCGGCAAACACCGCAACGGGAAAGCTGGCTGCCAACAGTACCGGCAGCCAGCGGAATGTCCGAACGAGATCAGCGCTGACTAATGGGCTGAGCCACGATCGTGCGCTTCGTGTGCCCTCGACCATTGGAGACTCTCCTTGGCTGAGCCTCATCCCGTTTTCGTGACCATCTGCGGTTCCCAGCCAGTGTGAACGTACCAATTAGCAGGATCCTCAGCAGCCAGACAAGAACAGCCACGAAGACCGGTGCCCCGGACAGGAGCGACTCTCGGGCAATCACTTCATTGCCGAGGGTTGCATGATTGAGCAGCGCCAGCGAGACGGACCACCAGGTCAGGATCGCGTTCATGGTTGCAGCCAGCAGCCAGGCCCCTACCAGGTACCACACCTCAATTCGAACCTTTTTTTTCGGTGAAAATAGCCAGGATAGGCCGGCAAAATCCATTGCGCTGAACGCCAGGGCGAGGATGGTTGCCCAACGAACTGCACCCAGGGTCAGATCCCCAAGAAGGTCCGTGAGCGCAAACTCGGTCGTCCCAAAATTAAAGAGTTCGAATGCGATCAGCGCTCCAACCATAATGGCAGCAAAAAGAAGATCGCGTTCGCCTCCTAGCCCGGAAAGCTTTGAGCGCACCCCTTCGAGACGGTCTGGCTCCGGCCGTGCTACTTCTGCATAAACTGACATGACCCACCTCCAAATAGAACACTTGTTCGGTTCGGCGAGTATAGAACATCCGTGCTGATGAGTCAAGCGCATAGCCAAAACACCCGCGGAAAAGCCCAACAAGATCTCGGGTATTCTGGGTAAGTCGAATTACAGCGGCGCAGACATAATCAAGGGAAACTTCGACACGATGCGATCGACGACACTGACCCTTATTCTTGGGAGTTCGCTGCTGCTCGCAGCATGCGCTTCGAACCCGGCGCCCGACTCGGAATCAGGGGAGTACGAGATTGTCACTTTGCTCCCGAAGGACGCAATCCCTTCCATTGATAGCCCACGCTTTTACAACATCAGCGAGGCCGATGCGGAATATGCGCCTGATGAGGTCGTCATTGGGGTCGAAATTAATGGAGACGCTCGCGCCTATTCGGTGGGTATGCTGTCACGGCATGAGATTGTTAATGACGAGGTGGGCGGCCGACCGATTGCGGTCACCTGGTGACCGCTCTGCTACACGGGAATCGTGTATTCCCGAGAAGTTGAAAACGACACACTGGAATTTGGGGTCAGCGGGAAGCTGATCATGAACGTGCTGGTCATGTACGACCGGCAGACTGACAGCCTGTGGTCGCAGTTGCTAGGTAAGGCAGTCCGAGGTTCGCTTGAAGGCACCGAGCTGGAATACCTTCCTGCGCTGCAAACAACCTGGCAGGATTGGAAGTCTCGTCACCCCGACACGGTCGCCCTGATCAAAGGGTATTCAGGCCAATTTGATCCCTACAGCGGATACTACTTCTCGGGCTCTGCTGGAGTCATCGGTGAAACCTTCCGCGACGACCGGCTGCAAACCAAACAATTTGTAATCGGCGTTGACACCGGTCAGGCAGCCAAGGCGTTTCCCTTCAGTGAGCTGAACCTTGAGCCGGTTGTCAATTCACAGGTTGGTGATTTGCCGGTCCTGGTACTGTTCGACGCCAGCAATGCAAATGGGGCAGTCTTCAAGCGGACTGTCGCCGATCGGGTCCTAACTTTCGAATCTGCCGGACACACGCAGATTCGGGATCTGGAAACGGGAAGCCTTTGGGATTCGTTTGCCGGGGAGGCTGTGGGGGGAACGCTTGCAGGTGAAAAGCTCGAACGAGTAAAGAGCACGACCAGCTTCTGGTTTGGNNTGGGTGGAAGGATTTCTACCCAGACACTGAAGTCTACCGATCTGAGAGCTGATCGGTGACTGCGGATCGACCCCTTGTATAGATCCACACGAGAAGAACGCCAATAGACAGCATCGGGAGTGCCAAAAGCCCTGCCTCAGGACCGAAGCCGCCGCCTGTGACCATCTCCGGACCTACATCGGAATGCACGATGATGGATGGCGTCGGATTTCCACTCACTGCGAAACCAAAAACGGGTCCCTGGAAAAAATTCCATCCGATGTGCAGCCCAATGGGCAGCCACAGGGCGCGGGTCCGGATCCATCCGTAGGCAAGGAAGTACCCCGCGCCAAATATCCCCAGTGATGATGCCAGGGATGCGGCGAAATTTCCGATATGCGCGACCGCAAATATGGCNNCAAATATGGCTGAACTGAGAAACAAAGCTACTGCCAGGCCAGTCCCTTCGCGCAGGTTTTGCAGATAGTAGCCCCGGAATAGCAACTCCTCATAAAAACCTACCGCCACGAATCCCAAAAGTCCAAACATCAAACCGAAAAGAGTGGGCGCTAAGTTTCCTCCCGCCCATCCCCAGCCTTCGATTTGCAACCAGCCAAGAGCCCACTGGAAGAGGAAAGTAAGTGCAAAGATGGGCGCAGGGATCAAGAATCCGATTGCTAGATCGCGCAGTGCCGTACCGTTCCAATCGAGGCCCAATGATGTAAACGAACGATTGTCCAGGATCCGTCGCGCGACCCAAACAGAGATCGTGATCGCTGGAAGGGCAACTGCAATCGAAAGGCCCAGTATGATCGTCTGGACCGGTCCCTCCAGCGATACCAGGTCTGGTTGAATGAAGGTCAGCGCAGTAAGGAGGATCGCAAGCGGAATCGAAGCCGCGACGGCGACCGCAAGCATGATTCCGGTCTGGCCCAGGATGCGCCAACCGGCTCGCAAGCGCGGCTCTCCCGGCGATAGGAAGATGCGCGCAACCAGATTTGGCTGCGCGCTACGGTTCTCAGGAGTGGGAGTCGTCAACGTCCGGGAGTCTTCTTTTCAAAAAGAATCGGAGTGCCCTTCGGCTTGCCTATTCACAAACGGAAGCGTGCCTACCTCAGCGCTTGCCGGGTGAACATCGCCTACCGACGAGCTTAATCACCTGATCAATGTGTGCACTTGCTCGTGCATATACAGCTGCAGGTAGTAGTGACCGCCTGCATTCTTGCCGGATGAGCCGGATCCCTTCCATCCGCCGAAGGGCTGGAAGCCCGGCCAGGCCCCGGTAGTTGATCCTTGTGGCCGGTTGGCGTAGGTCACCCCGGCCTCGATGTTCTCGAAGAACCAATCGACTTCATCTTCGCTTCCATAGAAACCCGCTGTCAGCCCGTAGCTGGTATTGTTGGCGAGCTCCATGGCCTGGTCCAGGTCCTTGTAAGACTGAACCATGGTGATCGGAAGAAACATCTCATGCTTCCAAAGTCGGTGATCTGAGTCGACATCAGCCACGATGGTCGGTTCACAGAAGAACCCCTTTGCCAGATCACCTTCGGCCAGCACCTTTCCACCGTTGAGGAATTCGCCAGCCTCCGAGAGCTCTTCGTTGTAGTCCTTGAAGTCCTTATAGGCACCCTGATTGATTACCGGGCCCATAAACACGGAGCGGTCCGTTGGATCTCCAACCTTGAGCTCTTTGGCGGCCGCAACGAATTTGGGCACAAACTCATCGTAGACCTCCTCGTCGACGTAGATCCTCGAGTTCGCCGAGCATTTCTGACCTTGCAATCCAAAGGCTGAGCGAAGGATGCCAGACACCGCTCGATCGAGGTCCGCATTACGAGTGATGAGCGAGGGATTCTTGCCACCCATTTCCAAGATGATCGGTCGGGGATAGCCGCCCTCTGCGAAGGTCCGGTAGATGTGCATGCCCACATCAAACGAACCGGTGAAGGTAATCCCATCTACTATGGGGTTGTTTACCAATTCCTGCCCGAGGGTGCTGCCCGGTCCGGTTACGAAATTGAAAGCGCCGTCCGGCACGCCGCCATCGCGGAAGCACTCTGCCAGCACCCGAACCGTCCAAGGCGTGTCCGTCGCAGGCTTCATTACGATGGTGTTCCCGGAAACCAGCGCTGCACCGGCAGGCCCACCCGTCAATGCCGAAGGGAAATTGAACGGGCTGATAACCACCCACACTCCGTATGGGCGCAGCACGGATACGTTGCTCGCCTCATATCCCTTGAGCGGATCGCGGCCCATCTCCACAACGAATCCATCGTTCTCTTCCATCTGGTCGCAGACGTAGCGAATGAGGTCCGCCGCCTCGGAAGCATCGGCCAACGCCTCCATTCGGTTCTTGCCGACTTCCAGCGAAATAACCGCAGCGAGTTCAAATACCCTGCGGTCGATCTCGGCCGCCACGCTGCGCATGATCTCCACTCGCTCCTTCCAGGGCATGCGAGCCCAGGACGGAACAGCACGCTGAGCTGCTTCCAGCGCCCTGCGCGCATCAGCTTCGGTGCCGCTCTGGAATGAGCCCAGTACCCAATCCTGATTGATCGGGGAGCGGTCTTCAAATTTCTTTGCCGCTTCCACATCTTTCCCGTCGATGATCATCGCATGCTCGGCCCCAAGGGAGGCTCGGACTTGCTCCAGCGTCGCCTCGTACTTGGCGTGCAGCTCTTCGGGAGGATCGTACATGGTTGCGTACGTGAGCCGGAAGTCGCCGTCAGTCTTCTCTGCCATGAAATCAACTCCTTCGCAAGTGGTTTGATATCGTTAGGTCCAGAGCCATGGGCTCCAGTTCAGATCAAAGTATACCGTCGGGGGATGTATACTCGATCATGGCCATGATCAAGTCTGCTGAATTGATCAAAGTATTTCTTGCGGTCTCGATCACGTTGTTCTTCTTCCAGGGACTGCGAACTGTATTCTCTTCTTTGTTTGGAATCATCTACGATCAGGTTTTCGGGGGTCCGGTAACGCTTTGGCTGGGGACCAGCAGTTTGCTGTTGGTCGTTGCACTCATCGCACCTTCGTTCGTACCTGAGAGATTCGAGCGCGGCCTGCTTCCAGCCATGATCGTGATCTGCATCCTCGCGCGCATGGCAATGACGCTATCCCGAACCGATATTCGCTACTGGAGTGCGCTCATTGTGATCGCCGCTGGGGCTTTCTTTCTGCGAATGTACCTTGAGCGCGTCCCCCGCGAGGCGATGATCGCAATCCTGGGAGCATTGATCGCCGGGCAGCTTCTCCGGAACCTTGGAACGACCTACGATCTCAGCCTGCGACCGAGCTGGTTGGCAGTTCAAATTGGGTGGTCGGCCCTGCTCCTTGCAGCGTTGTTCGTTCGTGGCTTCGAGCTTCCTTCTGAAGGCCGCTCCCCCAGTTGGCTCGTCGGATTGGCGTTCGGCGGCTTTCTATTCCTGGAGCTTTCCCTGCTTTCGCTGCCGAACGGGATTGCCCGCTGGAGCGTGTGGTCATATGCAATGCTTGTGCCCGCCTTGATGGCGGTCACAGTGATTCCACTCCTACCGGCCGTATGGGAAGGGGTTCAGATCTGGGCGGGGACCAATTGGGGCCCACGCCTGCTTCTCCTTTTGCTGCTGATCGGAGGTCTCGCCATCGGATATTTCCGCCAGGGACCGCTGGCTGGCATTGTGCTCGTGCTCTCCCAGGCTGCGCTGCTTGTCGCAATGATTGCACTGTTTGCCGTGGAGCGACCCGAAGTGCACGGCAGGTTGTGGTTGCCGCTGGGGTTTGCGTTCTTCCTGCTGCTCAGCTATCTCAACGCTTTTGCATTCACCTATGCCTACACTCTTCCCCCAATGCGAGGATTGGGATGGGTGGTTTACCTGATCGCAGCCGCGGGTGTCGCTCTGGCTCTGCTGTCCGCACCACGAGCGATTGAGTTGACACGGGCTCCTGCGATCTCGTTAGCCATCTTCGGTGCGCTTGCACTCCTGGCGAGTGCTATCGCTGCCGTCCCACGTCCTGTAGAAACTAGCTCTTCACCGGAGGCCCTGTCATTTGCGACCTACAACATTCACTACGGCTACGATGAAGCCTGGAATTACACGCTCGACCAGCAGGCCGAAGCGATCCGTGAGAGCGGGGCGGCCTTCGTGGCGCTGCAAGAAGTGGACACAGGCAGGCTGACAAGTTATTCGGTAGACAATGCCCTTTATCTTGGCAGGCGTCTGGGGATGCAGGCGGCATATCTGCCCACCGTCGAGCATCTCACCGGTATCGCGGTCTTGTATCGAGGCTCCGATGAATCTGTGGTTTCCAGGCTGCTGACCAGCGATCTGGAGCAGACGGGCATCATCGGTGTCAGCCTGCCTCTCGGCCAGAGGCAGGTGGGAGCCTATGGGATTTGGGTGGGGCTTGCGCCGGGTGAGGCCGCACGTCAGGTGGAAGAGGCCTTGGAGTTCATTGGAGACCAGCCTCTGGCGGCTTTTGCTGGTGACTTCAACCTCGAACATGGAGATGCCCCGCTCGACCAGATTCAGAGCACAGGTTTCATCGATCCGTTCCTGGCACTCGGGATGGACCCTCCTCCGCCGACCCACCCTGCGGTGAATCCCCAGCGGCAAATTGACTTCGTCTGGTTGAGAGGGCTGACTCCCCGCGATGCCACTCTTTCAGACTCAATCGCCTCCGATCACCGATTGGTGACTGCTAGGGCGGAGGCGCTTCCGTAGTCCGGTGAGTTCAATGGTGGACACGATACCGCTCGCAGCTGAATCGCTGTCCTATGAACTGCAAGGGTCGGTCGGGCCGCCCCTCTTGCTGCTTCATGGGTTGGGTTCGCGAGGTGAGGACTGGATTTTTCAGACCCAAGCGCTGCGCGAAAGCTACCGTGTCATCACGCCCGACTTACGGGGCCACGGGGATTCACCGGCCGCAGAAGGTTGGCATACGATGCACGACTATGCTGCAGACGTAGTCCACCTTTTGCAGGATATCGATATACCGAAGCTACACATCGTCGGCCTCTCCCTTGGCGGTGGCGTAGCGCTTCAAATGGGTGTGGAATTCCCTGACATGGTGGAGAGCCTGACAATAGTGAATGCAGGCGCCACACTGCGGGTACCCACGCGGCGCCTTCACAGCGCAGCTGTGCGGCTGGCGTTGCTTGCCACCGGTCAGAAGGAGAGATTAGGAGAATGGGTCGCTGCGGGCCTCTTTCCACGGGCGGACCAATTTGAACTCCGCGCGGCTGCGGCTGAACGGATCGCGAGCAACGCTCGCCCCAACTATTTCAGGGCCATCCTGGCCATTTTGCGGTTTGATCTACGCAAAAGGGTCCACTTGATCCAGGCCCCTACACTGGTAGTGGCCGGCGATCTTGATACGACCGTCCCGCTTGAATCGAAGGTCAAGCTGGCACGGGCGATACCAAATGCCCGGCTGGAAATCATTGCGGGATCGGGGCATGCCACTCCGCTGGATGCACCGATAGAGTTCAATCGGATCTTGCTAGATTTCTTGGGTGAACAAGTTCGGTCGACAGCCTAGGGGCCGGAGAGTTCCTGACTGCGCACGACCACCAGAACGCCAGCCAGCACCGCAGCGCCACCGAGGATCTGTACGGGGCCAAAAGCCTCTCCCAACAAAACTCCAGCTAAAACCGCAGTAATCACAGGCTGACCCAACAGCGTGGGAGCAACGATAGAAGCCGGGAGGTAGCCCAGCGCAAAGCCTACGCTGAAGTAACCCATCACCTGCGAGACCACCCCCATCGCAATGAAGGTCAGGTAGGTCGTAGCCGGGTAACCAGTCAGAGGTTGATTGGTGCCCCAACTGAGCAGCAGGAGCAGGGTTGCCGAAGTCAGCGCGGCAAACCAGAAGTAGCTGAGCGCATCGAGCTTCTGCCTGCCGAGTTGTGTCACCAGGAAGTATCCGGCGTAGAACACGGCTGCCAACAGTCCAAGCAACGAGCCGACGACCTTGCCGCTCGATTCAACGCCGAGCACCAGCCCCGCTCCAATCAAGGCAACCAACGTGCCAACCCAGAACGCCGATGTCAACCGCTGGCGAAAGATGACCAGGGCTCCCAACCCGACCCAGAGCGGAGCCGTATTCGCCAGCAATGTGGGATTGGTAGCACCGGAGAGAACGACCCCGGTGGCCCAGGTGGAAAGGTCGGCTGCGAAGAGCACGCCCCCCAGCAGGGCCCATCGAAGTGCGCTCCAGGGGGGCCAGGACCCACGATACAGGCGGATTACCAGTGGGGTCGCAACCACTATGGTGGCGAAGGCCATTCGATAGAAGCTGCTGACCACTCCGGGCGCGGCAGCCCAACGTACGAGGATGGGCGAGATTCCCAAACTAAGAACACCCGCTCCAAGGGCGATGTACGCCAATCTTTTGGAGCGGGTGTTCGGTGATGCTTCAGAGTTGTCTACTTCTAGCCCTCGAATCCCTCAAAACCTTCGAGCTTTTCTAGATCTTCGGGGAAGCTGCAGGTCTCGTCACCACATCGGAATTCGAAATGAAAACCCTCGGGAAGCTCACCCTGGAATTGGAATCCGGGCATCATTTCACCCAGGAAAGGCATCATTTGTCCAAGAAAGTCGCCTTCGAGCGCGCCTCCAGCAGGGCGGCTGCCAAGCTCGACTTCGACGGTGACGCTCCGGCCATTGCGAATGACGGTCAGCTCGATACTATCGCCAGGTTCGTGAATGCCGATGAGACCTACAAGCGAGTGATCCTCATCGACCTCCACACCGTCAACAGCCTGAATGATGTCGCCGTCTCGCAATCCTGCTTCATCGGCGGGACTGCCGGGTACGACCTCAACAATCCAAGCGCCTTGTTCTTCGTCCAGCCCCTCCTGCTCCTGCAGGTCGGGCGTAATCGCCTGGAAGGTCACACCAAGATACGGGCGATTGGAGAACGGGCCTTCGCCCTGGCCACCAGGTCGGATGAACTGCTCCAGTCCCCTGCGGGGCAGTTCGCCATCGGGAAACAGCTCCTCCAGCAGTGGACCTAGCGCCCGAGCACCGGCGGCAGGCAACTCGGCAATGGCTTCCGTTTTACCAACCGACTTTCC
>JABAOE010005893.1_pt3 | contig 11495 bp, 8 predicted proteins | sample 7062141 | NCBI WGS metagenome assembly JABAOE01 (sample SAMN14538627, study PRJNA623070) | marine sediment metagenome | biome: marine biome [ENVO:00000428]; feature: marine pelagic biome [ENVO:01000023]; material: deep marine sediment [ENVO:00002113] | place: India: Gulf of Khambhat ...
GTCGACCAGGTTCTTGGCACAGCCGAGACTAATCAGGAAAATCTTGGGGTTGGTTCCGTCCATCGCGCGGGTCACTCGGGTTGGCGGGTTGATGGCCGATCCGGCCGGGAACGGGAACCGGCAGCAACCGGCAAACCTAGTCGGTCACCTCCAACGTGACCGGCCGCGGCGTCGTGCGCGGCTGGTAAAAGGCGTCGATCTCGGCCGTGGGAAGCAGGGTCCGGTCCAGCTCGGCGCTTGGTGCGGGCGCGGTATCAGGCCGGTCCAGGAACCGGACCACCAGCGCCACGATCAACACGATGGCGGTCAGGCCGCCGACCAGGATAACCACCCGCCGCAGGGGAAGTTTGAGTTCCCAGGGACGTCGCATCGAGGCCACGGTCTCGACATGGAGTCCGCGCCGCTGCAGCCCGCCCTGGCTGGTGATGTAGGCATCGGCAAACGCCTTGCCGTCCAAGCCGAGATACTCGGCGTACAGCTTGATAAACCCGCGGGTGTACGTTGGCGAAACCAGGCTGGCGGTGTCATCGGCCTCGATCCGCTCGAGGATCTCGTACTTCACCTTGGTGGTCCGCGCGACATCGGCCAGGGACACCCCTTTTTGCTCCCGCGCGTGTCGCAAGGTGTTCCCAATCGTGTCCATGACACCAAGTGTCGACGCAGACCTGGGAACTGTCAACCGCGAACCGGGCGGATCACCCCGCCGGTGACATCGTATGGGGCGGGCTAGCCCTGGACGGAGGCTTCCAGGTCAATCAGGATGTCCCGCGGCTCGGCGCCCTTGTTCGGACCGACCACGCCGCGTTCCTCGAGCACGTCCATCACGCGGGCAGCCCGGGTATAACCGATCCGCAACCGTCGTTGCAGCGACGAGACACTGGCGCGGTTGGATTGGCGGATCACCTCGATGGCTTGTTCCACGAGTTCTTCGTCCTCGTCGTCGCCCATGTCACTGGGTAGCACGGTGTTCTTGGAGAGTTTCTGGTGAATCTCCCGCTCGAATTTCGGCGTGGCATGGTTGCCGATCAGGCTGACAATGCGATGGATTTCCTCGTCCATCACCAGCACGCCCTGGGCCCGGATCAGCTTGGACGAGCCGGGCGGCAAGTACAGCATGTCACCCCGGCCGAGCAGTTTATCGGCGCCGTTGGCATCGAGGATCACGCGGGAATCCTGCTTGGAAGATACCTGGAACGAGATGCGCGCGGGGAAGTTCGCCTTGATCACGCCGGTCAGCACGTCGACGCTCGGGCGCTGGGTGGCAATGATCAGGTGAATCCCCGCCGCGCGGCCGAGCGCCGTCAACCGCGCCACGGCCATCTCGACATCGGTTGCGCAGGTCAGCATTAGGTCCGCCAACTCATCCACCACGACCACGATGTACGGGAGTTTCTCTGGGATCACTACGTCATCCTCGCGGGGTACCTCGATCTTGAGTTCTTCCTGCGGATCGGTCTGCGCCTCCTCGTCGGCCGCAAGATCGTCCTGGCTCTCCGCCAGTTCATCCTCGTCACCAAAAAGTTCCTCGTCCGCGTCGTCCGCCGCTTGCGGTTTTCCGAGCGGGCGCTCGTTGAACGAGGCAATGTTGCGCACGCCGACCTTGGCGAAGATCTGGAATCGTTGTTCCATCTCGTTGATCACCCAGCGCAGCGCCAGCGGGACTTTCTTGGCCTCGGTGACCACCGGCACGATCAGGTGCGGCAGCACGTTGTACTGCTGCATCTCCACCACTTTCGGGTCGATCAACACCAGGCGCAGGTCCTCGGCGGTAAACCGGTACAGCAACGCGGCCAGGATCGAGTTGACGCACACGGTCTTGCCGGAACCGGTAGCCCCGGCGATCAGCATGTGCGGCATGCCAGCCAGGTCGGCAATGATCGGGTTGCCGGACACATCGCGGCCGAGCGCCAGCGGGATCCGAGCGTGCGTCTCCCGCCACTCGGGCGACTCGAGGATATCGCGCAGGTAGACCGTGGTGGTGGTGGCATTCGGAACCTCGATCCCAACCGTTCCCTTGCCGGGAACCGGAGCGAGGATCCGCACGCGTTCGGCTTTCATGGCCAGGGCAATGTTGTTGGACAATGCCGAGATCTTCTCCACCTTGACCCCCGGTGCCGGGTACACCTCGAAGCGGGTAATGGTCGGTCCCTTGGTCACGTCGCCGGATTCTACCTTGATCCCGAAATCGGCAAGCGTGTCCCGCAGGACGGCGGCGCTGGCCTTGAGATCTTCCATGACATTGCGTTGGCCAGGCGCCGGCGGGCATTCCAGCAGGTCCAGCGGCGGCAACACGTATTCTTCGCCCTCATCGGCGCGGTTACTGCCCAAAACCTGGGAACGGGATCGGCTGCCACCCTGGCCGGATTGCTTGCCACGCGAGCGGCCCACCGTTGCCGCCGCACCGGCAACCACGTCCGCGTCGGCATCCGACGCCACTGCGATCTCATCAGCCGACTCGATGTCTTCAGCCTCTTCCTCTGCCTCTGCGTCGCTCACGGGCGGCTCAAGATCGACCGTGGGTCCAGGATCGGCAGCGATCTCGGCGACTGTCGCGGCGCGGGGTTGCACGGACCGGTCCTCGATTTTTGGCGCCGGACGCGGCGGACGCACCGGTTCACTGGCGGCGTCGTCGTCCAGGTCGAGATCATCAATCGCTTCTGTCTTCCGGTGTTTCCGGGCGGCTTTCTTGTCGCGGGCCAGTTGACGTTCCAGGCGGGAGGTCTCGGCGCGGATCTTGCGCTCTTCGCGCTGGAAGGCGTTGCCCAAGCCAACCTTGGAAAATTCCCAGAGCCGATCCCAGCCGCTGCGCATGCCGTCGACGCCCACGCCCACCCAGTAACTGGGGGTAAAATTCACCAACAGGATCAGGCTGACCAGGTACGCCACCGAGAACAACACGATCGATCCGACGTGGCCAATAAACAGGCTGGTGGAGTCGGCCACGAACATGCCGATAATCCCGCCGCCGCTAGGCAGGTTCAACCGGCGGCTGGCCGCCTCGAACCCGACCAGGTGCAACAGGCAGGCCGAGGCGAGCAACAACAACAACCCGGACCAGACCTTGCCGCGCCAGGGCACTTCCCGGCCGACCAACAGCATACCGCCCACCGCGGCCAGGACCAGCATGAGCACGTACGCAGCCAACCCGAGCGCCCAGAACGTCAGGTGCCCGATCCAGGCACCGACCGGGCCGATGAAATTGCTGACCTCGTGCTGGCGACCGACCGAGGAGTTGCCGACATCGAACGGGTGATACGAGAGCAGGCTGAGCAACAAGAGCACCGCCAACCCGACCAGGACAACGGCCCAGATCTCCCGGGCATGCTGATGCGCGGACTTCTTTTTCCCCATAAGCAGACTGCGAACTGTGCGCACCCCCCTCCTTGTTGAAAGGTGAGCCAGTACCTCCTTTGGCCGCATAATCTACCCGACCGCGCCCGCGGACTGCAAGCCAAGAAATCAGGGTTGATCCGGAACCNNGACCGGTTTCCATGCTTTATCCGTTCAAGTTCCATCCCATCCCCGTCACCCGGGTCTGGGGCGGCCGGACGTTGGCCGATCTCGACAAACCGTTGCCACCCGGCGACACCCCGGTCGGCGAATCATGGGAGATCAGCGACCGGGACGAGGCCCAGAGCATCGTGGCCAACGGCCCGCTCAAGGACCGGACCCTGCACGACTTGGTCACCCGCTACGGCCCAAGCCTGCTCGGGACCCGGGCGGGGACGGGTACCGGTACAATGCGGTTTCCCCTGCTGGTCAAGCTGCTCGACGCGCGGCAACGGCTCTCGCTCCAGGTACACCCACCGGCCGCGGTGGCGCCCCGGCTCAACGGCGAGCCCAAGACCGAGATGTGGTACATCCTCGAGGCCGACCCGTCCGCCCACCTGATTGCCGGCTTGGAACCGGGGATCACTCGCGACCGGTTCGAGGCGGCAATCCGAAACGAGACACTCGAACAATGCGTGCACCGGTTTCCGGTCAAGAGCGGCGACGCCATCTTTATTCCGTCCGGCCGCCTGCATGCGATCGATGCCGGCTTGTTGATCGTTGAGATCCAGCAGAACTCCGACACCACCTACCGCGTCTATGACTGGGGCCGCGTGGGCCTGGACGGACAACCGCGGGAGCTGCATCTCAGCGAGTCCCTGCAATCGATCGATTTCGATGATACCCGGCCCGGTCTGGCCGAGCCGGTTGTCTGCCCAGCCGGCGCCAACCGTGCGGAACTTCTCGTCGAGTGCGAGCATTTCCGCGTCTCGCGGCTCCAGCTCGCCGAGCCGTGGCCGGATACCTGCGACGGGTCTTCTTTCCAGGTGGTCTGCGGGATCGGTCACGAGCCGGTGCAGGTGGTCACGGCGCAGGGACATGAGGAGAGCGTCCGGCGGGGCGAGTTCATCCTGTTGCCGGCCGATCTCGGCGCGTACCAGCTCGTTCCCGGCGGTAACCGCGCGACCGTTCTTACCGCGAAGTTGCCGTGAGTTCCCAGCGCGCGCGAAGAATCGGTTTGCCCGCGGCGCGCCATTGACATTCGAACTCCGTCATCGCCTCGGGCGGTAGCGCGACGGCTTCCCGCTCAACGAACCCGCTGTCGCCGGCCATCAACTCCTGTTGCTCGGCAAAGTACTCGGTGTCATCGGTGGCCAGATTGACCGCCCCGCCGGGTACGAGCGACGCCGAGAGGTGCCGGACAAACTCCGCGGTGAACATCCGTCGCCGGTGATGTCGTTTCTTGGGCCACGGATCCGGGAAATAGATGTGGTAGGCCGAAACCGACCGGGGCGGGACCAGGAACCCGACACAGTAGCTGCTCTCGATCCGCAGCAGGCGGATGTTCTGGTAGCCGCCGCGGCGGGCCTTGGACTGGGCTTTGCGCAGGCGCCCAAGCAACCGGTCAACCCCGAGAAAATTGCGATCCGGATGGGCGCCGGCCGCCCAAGTAAGGAACCCGCCCTTGCCGCAACCAAGATCAATTTCTAGCGGGTGGTCGTTCCCGAACACCACCGTCCAGTCCAGCCGCTCCAGCCAGTTGGCCGGCTGATAGATCCACTCGTCAACCTTGGAGGTCATGGCCACGGGACACCTACCATTCCAGGATCGGGTAGGCCACGGCGGTCAGGTGCGAATTGATACTGCGCAGGTTGGTCAGGATATCGAGATGGATGGCGCTGGTTTCAATCGATTCTTTCAGGCCGGCCTGCAACCGCTGGAAATGCTTGGTCCGCAGCTCGCGTTCGCTCTCGTTGATGGCGTGTTTGTGATCCAGTAACTTCTGCGCCAGGGCCTGGTCCTGGTTGGTGAAAGCGGCCATCGCAATCTCGAAGTTCTCGATTACCCGGTCGAAATACCGTTCCAGCTCCGCGCGGCCAGGCTCGGAAAACTCGACCTGCAACGTGTTCTTTTTCTTCGCCAGTTCCATCAGGTTCTTGTCGATGATGTCGCCGACGTTCTCCAGTTCGTTGGCGAAAGCCAACAACGCCGCTTCCCGTCGCGATGTCTCGGCGGTGAATTCCTGCTCACTCAACTTGACCACGTATTGCTTGATCGCGTTGTTGAGGTCATCGACCACGTCATCGCGTTTCTGGACCGCTTCGACCAGGTCATCGTCGACCGCTGCAAACGCGCGTTTCGCGTCGCGCAACATCGTGCCCAGGATGTCGGCCATCCGCACCAGTTCCTGGCTTGCCTGGCCCAGGGCCAACGCCGGGCTTTCCAGGTAGGCCGGGTTCAGGTACCGCGGTTCGTTCTCGGCCGGCTCGGCCCGGTCAGCCACCACGCGTCCGAGGAACCGCGCCATCAGCGCGACCAGCGGGATGCCGATCAGTGCCAGGCCGATGTTGAAGCAGGTGTGGGCGTTGGCGGCCAACTGGCCGCTGCCTTGCGGGCTGATCGGGGTCAACAGATCGACCAGCGGTTCGAGGAACGGTAACACGATCGCCGCCCCCAACAGCTTGTAGCACAACACCCCCAACGCCATCCGCCGCGTCTCCACCCGGGCAAACCCAGCAATCATCGCGGTCGTGCCGATCCCGATGTTCGCCCCGATCACTACCGCCAACATCGCCGGCGGGGACAGGATCCCCTGGTACGACAGGGCGATCGCGAGCCCGATCGTCGCGGTCGCGCTCTGGATTACGGTCTTGATGATCACGGCCAGCAACACCATCAACAACGGATGTTTCTCCAGCAACGCCATCAAATCCATCACGTCGGCACTGGTCCGCAACGGCGCAACCGCGGCGGAGAGGATCTGGATCGACAAAAACAGGAACCCGAGCCCCATCAACATCTGCCCTAGCCCGCGCGGGAGTCGACGTCGCCCGAAGATGAACAGCGGCACCCCGATCGCCAGGAACACGGCGTTGTAGTCGTAAAACTTCAACGCGAGAAACTGAGCGGTCACGGTAAAACCGATGTTCGCCCCGAGCATCACCGCCAGCATCTGCGTCAGCGCCAGGTACCCGGCACTCATCGCCTCCACCGACAGGAAGGCCACGCCGGTGCTGCTCGGGATCAGCAACGCCAGGCCGAGCCCGACGAACATCCCCCGCCAGCGACCCTCGGTTGCCCGATGCAGCATCCGTTGCAGCCGCGCCCCGAACAACCGCTCGGATCCCTTCCGCAACACGCGGATCCCGTAGAGCATGACGGTGATACCGGCGCAGAAGTTGAAAAAATCGAGCACCGAAAGAGGATAATCACGAAACCGGAAACTACCAACCAGAAACTCGGACCGAGACGGCGACCATGGGAAAGATGGTGGCTAGGGACGGAATCGAACCGCCGACACCCGCGTTTTCAGTGCGGTGCTCTACCAACTGAGCTACCTAGCCCATGACCGGTTGGAGCGGAAGCTCCCGCGAGGACCGAACCTTAGCGAACAGGACCGGGGGTGTCAAGAACCCCGGCAGCGGCGCCGGGCCAGCGGTCCGACGAACCGCGAGCAGGCCGTTTTACGGGGTGGTCCAACGGATGTAATGTATAAGTGTGGAAAGCGAGGTAACGTCAGCGCCGGTGTTCGAGGCGCGCGCCGTCACCAAGGTATATCACATGGGCGAGGTGGACGTGCACGCCTTGCGCGGCATCGATCTCGAGCTCCAGGAATCGGAGCTGGTGGTCCTGCTGGGTCCTTCCGGCAGCGGCAAGTCCACCCTGCTAAACATTCTCGGCGGGTTGGACGTGCCGACCAGCGGCACCGTTCGCTACCGTGATCATTCGCTGACCGAGTACGATGACCGGGCGCTGACCCATTACCGGCGGGACCATGTCGGGTTCGTGTTCCAGTTTTACAACCTGATCCCGAGCCTGACGGCCCGCGAGAACGTGGCCCTGGTCACCGAGGNNACCGAGATCGCCGACAACCCGATGACGCCCGAAGAAGCCCTCGGCCTGGTCCGACTCGGCGATCGCCTGGATCATTTCCCGTCGCAACTTTCCGGCGGGGAACAACAACGCGTGGCGATCGCCCGCTCGATCGCCAAGCGTCCCGAGGTGTTGCTCTGCGACGAACCCACCGGCGCGCTCGATGTCAAAACCGGCATCGTGGTGCTCGAAGCGATTGAACGGGTGAACCGCGAACTCGGAACCACCACGGTGGTGATCACCCACAACGCCGTGATCGCCGACATGGCGTCGCGGGTGATCCATCTGTCCGACGGCCGGATCAGCACCGTCCAACGCAACACCACCCGGCGGGCGCCGCAGGAACTTAAATGGTAGGTGGATCATGACGGCCCTGGACAAGAAATTGTTCCGTGATCTGTGGGGGATGCGAGGCCAGGCGCTGGCGATTGCCGCGGTGATGGCCAGCGGGGTGGCCACGTTTGTCATGTCCCTCAGCACGCTGGCATCACTGGTGTATTCGCAGCAGGCCTACTACGATCGCTACCGGTTCGCCGAGGTGTTTGCCCAGCTGAAACGCGCCCCGGCCGCCCTCGCCGAGCAGGTGGCGGAGATCCCCGGCGTCAGCCAGGTCCAAACCCGCGTGGTCCAGGACGTCAACCTCGACGTGGCGGGATTGGCCGAGCCGGCCGTCGGACGGTTGATCTCCGTGCCGGAAGGTCGCCGGCCGGTGCTGAACGACCTGTACCTGCGCCGTGGCCGGTACCTGGAACCGGGCCGGTCGGGCGAGGTGCTCGTGACCGAAGCGTTTGCCGACGCGCACGGTTTCGCGCCGGGCGATTCCGTGACCGCCATCCTGAACGGGAAACGGAAATTGCTGCAGATTGTCGGCGTGGTGTTGTCGCCGGAATATGTCCTCAACATTCGTTCGGCGGGAATCTGGCCGGATGATCGGCGGTTTGGCGTGTTCTGGATGGGTCAACAGGAGCTGGCCGCGGCGTTCGACATGGAAGGCGGGTTCAACGATCTCTGCATCGGCCTGATGCCGGGCGCCCCGCTGGCGGAGGTGTTGCGCCGGATCGACCGGTTGATCGAGCCGTACGGCGGGCTGGGAAGCTACGCCCGCGAGGACCAGGTCTCTCACAAGTATCTCACCGAGGAAATCCGCGGCCTGCGCGGTTCGGTCCTGGTGGTGCCGGTCATTTTCCTCGGCGTGGCAGCGTTCCTGTTGAACGTGGTGCTGTCGCGGTTGATCACCCTGCAACGCGGCGAGATCGGGACCCTGAAAGCATTCGGGTATTCCCATCGCGAGGTCGGGCTTCATTACTTGAAACTGGCGTTGTTGATCGCGATCGTCGGGTCGCTGGTGGGAACCTGGACCGGTGCCCGGCTGGGTCGGGGATTGACCGCGATCTACGCCCAGTTTTACCGGTTCCCGGAATACGTGTTTTCCGTCGAGGCCGGCCTGATGATGCTCGGCCTGGTGGTCAGCGCGGTCGCCGCCGGTGTCGGGGTGTTCGGGGCGGTCCGCCGCGCCGCGAACCTGCCCCCGGCCACGGCGATGCAACCTGAACCGCCAGCCGATTACCGGCCAACCCTGGTGGAGCGGCTCGGGTTCCAGCGCTGGCTGGCGCAGTCGTCGCGGATGATCCTGCGCAATCTCGAGCGCCAACCGCTGAAAGCCCTGTTGTCGGTGTTCGGGATCGCGCTGGCGGTGGCGATCCTGGTCGTCGGATCGTTCAACGAGGACGCGCTCAACCACATGATGTCGTTCCAGTTTGAGCGCGAACAACGCGAACACCTGGAACTTGCGTTCTTCGAACCGCGCGGGCCGGGCACGATCCATGAACTGCGCAGCCTACCCGGCGTGCTCCATGCGGAACCGGCCCGCAACGTGGCGGCCCAGATCCGTTTCGGCCACCGCTCACGGCGCACCGCGATCATCGGCCTGGAATCGGCCGACGGCCTGCGTCGGTTGCTTGACGTCGGCGAGCGCACGGTTCCCCTGCCGCCGGAGGGTTTGGTGCTGGCAAAGAAACTGGCGGAACTCCTCGAGGTGCGGGTCGGCGACATCGTTCGCGTGGAGGTCCTGGAAGGCGAACGCCCGGTGCTGGAGTTGCCGGTGGTGCAGACGATTGCGAAGTATTGGGGGATCACCGCCTATCTGCAGCTGGACACGTTGAACCGCTTGCTGGGCGAGGGACCGCGGATCTCGGGCGCGTACCTGTTTGTGGATGACCAGCGACAGGACGTGTTGTATCGTCAGCTGAAACAAACGCCCGGGGTTGCCAGCGTGATCGTCAAGCAAGCCGCGTTGCGTAGTTTCCACGAGACGGTGGCGGAAAACTTCCTCCGGATGCGCGTGTTTAACATCGTGTTTGCCTGTATCATCGCCTTCGGCGTGGTCTACAACAGTGCCCGGATCTCGTTGTCCGAGCGCAGCCGCGAACTGGCTACGCTGCGGGTGATTGGGTTCCGGCGGAGGGAGATCTCGATGATCCTGCTCGGGGAACTGGCGGTTCTGGTGCTGGTCGCCATCCCGCTGGGGTTCTTGATCGGTTACGGCCTGGCCGCGCTGGTTACGTACGCGTTTGACACGGAGTTGTACCGGATCCCGTTGGTGATCGAGCGCAGCACCTACGGTCTGGCTGCGGTCGTGATCATCGCGGCCGCCCTGGTTTCCGGGCTGGTGGTGCGGCGGCGCCTGGATCACCTTGACCTGGTAGCCGTGCTCAAGACACGAGAATGAAACTTACAACCAACAAACTCCTGCTCCTGGTGTTCGCCGTCGCGGCGGCGGGGGCGCTCGTGTATGCATTTCGTCCCCAACCGGTAGAGGTCGATCTCGCCCCGGTCACCCGCGGCTCGCTGACCGTCACGATCGATGAGGACGGCCAGACACGGATCAAGGAACGGTACACGGTCAGCAGCCCGTTGGCCGGCCGGCTCCAGCGGATCACGCTCGAGGCCGGTGACCCGGTCGTGGCCGGCCAGACCGTGGTCGGCGTGATTGAACCCAACAATCCGCACCTGTTGGATCCGCGGGAGCAGGCGGAAGCCGAGGCCCGCGTGAAAGCTGCCACCGCCGCCGTGCGGCAAACCACGGCCAACGTGGAACGCGCCCGGTCCGATGCGGCCCTGGCGAAACGTGATCTCGAGCGGGCCCGCGCCCTGTTCGCTGACCAGGTGGTGTCGCAACAGGAGTTCGAGACCCTCGAGAGCCGCGAACATGCCGCCGAGGAAGATCTGAAAGCGGCCGAGTTCGCCCAGCAAATCGCGTCGTTTGAGCGGGAACAGGCCGAGGCTGCCCGGCAACGCGTGTTCCCGGCCGCGGCCGGCGCCGAACCATCCACGCGGCTGGTGATCCCGTCGCCAATCAACGGGCGGGTGTTGCGGGTGTTCCAGGAAAGCGCCGTGGTTGTCACCGCCGGCACGCCGTTGGTCGAACTCGGCGACCCGCTTGATCTTGAGATCGTGGTCGACCTGTTGTCCACCGATGCGGTCAGGGTGTCGCCCGGCGCCATAATGATCCTCGAACACTGGGGCGGCGGCGATCCGCTGCTGGCCCGGGTGCGACTGGTTGAACCGGCCGCGTTTCTCAAGCTATCCGCTCTCGGCGTGGAGGAACAACGGGTCAACGTCATCGGTGACTTCGTCGATCCGGTCGAGAAACGAGCCGGCCTCGGCGATGCTTACCGGGTCGAAGCCCGGATCGTGACCTGGCAGGGCGACGACGTGTTGCGGATCCCGATCGGTGCCTTGTTCCGCCGCGCCGGGCAGTGGGCGGTGTTTGTCGCCGACGGTTCCCGCGCCGCGTTGCGCCAACTCGAGCTGGGACACCTGAACGAGGAACATGCCGAGGTCCGTGACGGGTTGGCCGAAACTGACCGGGTGATCCTGCATCCCGGCGACCGGGTGCGAGACGGTGTCCGCATCCGGGAACGCCCGCGTTAGCCTTCTCCTGCGGACACCTGCCGGCAACATTGGGCGGATGCGGACACGGGCAGCGGCAGCGACACCGATGTAAAAACACCGGCCGACCGGGGACCAGAGGATATACACCGAGCGTTGTGGATTTGGCCGTATACAAAAAAGACCGAGGTGTTGCCACCTCGGTCTTTTGATTGGTAGCGGGGGCAGGATTCGAACCTGCG
>JABAOE010020046.1_pt1 | contig 11495 bp, 10 predicted proteins | sample 7062141 | NCBI WGS metagenome assembly JABAOE01 (sample SAMN14538627, study PRJNA623070) | marine sediment metagenome | biome: marine biome [ENVO:00000428]; feature: marine pelagic biome [ENVO:01000023]; material: deep marine sediment [ENVO:00002113] | place: India: Gulf of Khambhat ...
AGGGATTTACACACAAGTCTTGACGCGATCGAATTGCAGAAAATTCCAAATTCGAAACCCGAAATTCGAAACAAATCCAAATAAGCAAAAAACCAAAATCCCAAACGATTTCAAATAGCGGTACTGAAAATGTCCCAAATTATAGGGGTGCATAGTTTGTGATTTCAATAATTTGAATTTTGGCATTGTTTCGAGTTTCGAGATTAGGATTTCGGATTTTATTTGGCCGTGTACTGGTGCGGCCCTCTCTGTCGGATAGCCTCGGTTGATGATTCGATGGATAAATGCCTAACCTGCCACTCCCGTCCCAAGGAGTGAGCCGGACGTGTTACTTTACGTACTTGCTGACATCTACCCGCTCGATGGCATCCGTGGGGACCTCGTTCCGTTTAGGGAATTCCCCTTTGAGGGGTTTCGTCGCGTCCACGATGGCGACAGCGTCTCCCAACCAGCCCCTGAAATTCTGGACCTGCTTTATAACCTCCAGGTCTCTGTCCCAGCGGGTCCGGGTAGCCACCGCCCACATGACATCTCGTTCTGTGAACACGTCCACATCGTCGTCCACCACCACACACAGCTTGAGATTTGGCATCTCCACAAACGCCTGCATGGCCGCTTTGCGTGGCTCGTTTTCGAACTTTTTCTTGAGGGAGATATAGCAAATGGTACGGCCGCAACCCGAAGGAGGCAGCGTAATAGCCGTGATGCCGGGTATATTCTTTTTAATGACGTTGTACACGCTAGCCTCTTTTGGGACCGAGCCCAGAATCCAATGATCCATCTGACCCGCCCAAATATCCTGCATGATTGCGTTTTTCCTGTGGGTAATGGCCGTGACTTCAATCACAGGAACCTTCATTTCTGGTTGGTAGTAACGCAAGACCTCACCGAAGGGGTTTTGGGATTCCCTTACGTTGGGGACGACCTCCCCCTCAACGATGATTTCTGCGTCTGCCGGCACAAGGAATTCATCCTTCCAAGTTTCCGAAGGGGTGAGACGCAAAGGCTCCTGGAGGAATGCGGAGGCAGTCAGGTAATCGTTGTTGCCGTATCCGGTCATGGCGCAGGAGGAGAGATAAAAGGCAGGATGGTGTCCAAGAATAATAATCACAGGCGCCCTTTTGTCTTTCTTCTCGTACTCCGTGACCATGGTCTCCAGGTGATGGTGGACATGGGCCGAGAAACTCATTCTCCGGGGCCCATAAAACATATTTTTGGTAAAGGTTATGTCATAAAAGTCCTTGTCCACGCTTTTCATGGCACAGGCCATAGTGAAGTAAGGCCCCACATCGTCCTTGTGATGCATGGGCATTGGAAGGTTTCTCAAGTCTGCCTGCTCGCCGCGGGAGACGACCTCTTTGCAGGGAGCTTTCTCAGGGGCCACCAGCTCGGTTTCCCCCTTCTGCAACTCGCGGCGTGAGATCTCCAGGCCGAGATCCATGGGGGACTTGAGTTCTCCCATTCCGAGTCCATCCGCACACAACTGGCGTGTAACAAAGGAATTATAGAACAGTGGGAAAGGAGAGGCTTTGCCGCCTAAGGTGAGAATGTTTTCAAAGAGCACCATCTTTTCTATGCCTTTTTGATCCAATTGCTGCAAAAAGGCGATGCTCTCAAACCGGTTAGGGTTAATGGCGTCCTTTACGCGTATCAACGTTTCAGGTTTCTGTTTTTCTTGCTTCGCAAGAAAGGTTTGTAGATCACCGCTCATGCCTGTCCTCCTAGAATTGCCGCCCCGCGTTACCACCTGGGGCTCTATTTCTAGCGCATTACTACCCTGCCGTTTCCATCGAGTCAAATGCACCCACGAGTCTCCTTAATTAAACTTCCAGCGCAAGATATTTTTCCGGCCACGCCTTATTGGGAGAAAGAATTTCCTACATTCTCAATTTTTTTCTACGTAGGGCTTCGGGGCTTTGCTTCGCTTCACCGGACTCCGCTGCGACCCACCGGGCCCGCACTCGCACGAACCTTCCGGATCTCAGATTGACCGTGGGTGGACTCCGGCTTTCATGCGCCGCGAACCACGGTGGGTGCCCGCTGGCTCCGTCCAAGTTCCGCTCAACAAACCCCTCAGCCCATTCCGGACCAACGGGAGCTGCCATCCCTGAGCGGAAGTTCGGTTGTGAGGCGTTGGAAGCCTCTGCGAAGATGAGGATAAAGCAGCCTCGATGTTTGAGCGCAGCGAGTTTCGAGGCTCCCCGAGGCGAGCAGCTAAGGCTTCCCGCCGAGGGACCGCTGAAGCGAAAGGAGGTCAGCTCGTGTGTATAACATAGCCACTCGGAACGATGATTATGCATCTATAGGTTGCACCTATATTCCGGCGGCATTATGCTGGCAGAGGAGTTTATAAACACATGGATGGACTGGAAGCGATAGCCGGATTGCCGGAATCACTACGCGAGCGCATTGAGCGCCTGATCCGGGAGAGCCCCTCCCCCACTCTGGCCGAATGCAACCTTCCCAGGCTCATCGAAGCGTCCGAGGTCGATTCGATTCAAAAGATCCCCGACGAGTACCTATCTCCCCTTTTTCGTCTATTGGGTGGCAGCGCATTTTTGAGCGACATTCTCGTGCGGCAAGGTTCTGGCTGGCCAGACGTATTTTTAACCGCCGTAAAAACTTCGCAAAAAACATTTGACGAACACCTATCCGACCTCGCACCCCTCTCCACTCAAGAGACCAGCGATCATGAGCTGGCCGGAGGTCTCAGGCGGCACAAACAGTTGGAGATGCTCAGGATCGGCACCCGGGATCTTTCCTCCCTCGCACCTCCGGTTGAGACCATGAGGGAACTCACAGCTCTCGCCGAGGCCTCGCTTCACACGGCCTACCGATGTTGCCGGGCCCATCTGGAACGGGATTTTGGCAACCTCAAGGTCCCGGACAAGGAGACCGCAAATGGCTTCGCGATACTGGGCATGGGGAAGCTTGGAGGGGGCGAGCTGAACTTCAGCTCGGACATCGACCTCATCTACTTCTATGAGCAAGATCAGGGCGAGAGTAAGGGAGGACCCAAAGGGAAAATCCGCCCACGGGATTTTTTCACCCGATTGGCCGAAAGGATCACTCAACTCATGGGAGATATCACGGAGGACGGTTTCGTGTTCCGCACGGATCTCAGGCTTCGTCCCCTGGGGCGAAACGGTCCCCTTGTGCAATCTCTCGACTCCACCTTGCTTTATTACGAGTCCTGGGGACAGTCCTGGGAGCGAGCTGCCCTCATCAAGGCCAGGCCCGTGGCCGGGGACCGAGAGTTGGGGTATCGGTTTCTCAAAGCTGTTGAGCCTTTCGTTTACCGCCGCTACCTCGACTATACCACCGTGGAAGATTTGCGGGAGATGAAGCTACGCATCGAGCAGGAACTGGTGACTCCCGGCGGAAAGGAGCGGGACCTGAAGCAGGGTACGGGAGGCATCCGTGAAGTTGAGTTTTTTACCCAGGCGTTGCAGCTGGTCAACGGAGGATACGAATCTGAACTCCGTGGCTCAAATACACTCCGCGCTCTGGAGCGGCTTGCTCAACATCGTTTCATCCCTGCGGATGAAAAAACACTATTGAGCGAAGCATACATCTTTCTACGTAACGTTGAGCACAAGGTACAAATGGTTAGAGAAGCGCACTCCTTCCTGATCCCAAGGGACGAAGAGGAAGAGCGATTCCTCGCCCGCCGGCTTAACGTCGTTCCGGAACCCGGGGGAGACGAGCGTAGCCGGTTTTGGAAGGATTATCACCGTCACACCGCCTCGGTGAGGCAAATATTTGAACGGCTTTTTTACAGCGCTCAAAAGGAAATGGAGCCCGAAAAGAGCTCCTCCTTTGGCAAGCTCTGGAACAATCTGGATCACGAAGAGTCGGCCCTTGAACAGCTAAAACAGATTGGATTTTCGGACACCCAAAGAACTTACCGAACCCTGTTGGAGATCCGTGACGGCACGCCCTATTCACCTCCCAGTCCGAGGCGGCTCAAGATCATGACCGTTTTGGGCCCGGCACTGATATCTGAAGTGCTTCGTTGGGAATCCCCGGATCGAACACTATTCAACCTCGCAGAGTTCAGCCACCGGGTAGGCGGACGCACTGGTTTTCTCTCCCTCCTGGCGGAGAACCCTGGAACCATGCGGCTGCTGATCAGCCTGTTCGCAAACAGCCAGTTCTTAACCGATATCTTTCTCAAGCGCGCCGAGCTATTGGATAGCCTGATCCGGGTAGACCTTAGCCGGCTGCGAAAGACCAAGGACGAGATGTTCAAGGATCTCATGAGTCACCTGGAGCCGGAGGAAGACCTGGAAGATAAGCTCAACGCCTTGAGGCGCTATCGGGCCGAAGAATTCATTCGCATCGGACTTCACGATATCGGGGGGGAACTGGAACTCGAAGAGGTCATCGAACAACTATCGGATCTGGCGGATGTATCTGTCCAGGGAGCCGTAAAGCTTGCCTGTGACGAAGTGGAGGAACGCTACGGAACGATTTCCGGGGGAGCCTTTGTGGTCATCGGAATGGGAAAACTCGGCGGTCGCGAGATCAACTACCACTCGGATCTGGACCTCATCTTTATTTACGACGCACCGCGGGAAGCCCGGAGTGAAGGGGGGACTTCGGAGGGGATCGTACCCCATGAGTACTACATGCGCATCGGGCAAAAGCTCATGACATTTCTCACCGCCACCATGCAGGAAGGTATCGTCTACAAGATCGACATGCGTCTGCGTCCCTCAGGTAACGCGGGCCCTCTGGTCACCTCCCTGGAAGCCTTCTGCGATTATCACCAGACCAGCGGTGAATTGTGGGAGCGGCAGGCGCTTATCAAAGCCCGCTTTGTGGCGGGCGACACGAACCTTGGACTCAATGCCGAAAGGGCAGCGTCCGCCACCGCCCACGGAGAAGGGTTACCGGAAGAAGGCATAGAAAAAATCAACCACCTGCGCATGCGCATGGAGCGAGAACTCGCCGGCGAAAGCGACTCTCAGTTTAATCTCAAGAAAGGCAAAGGCGGGATGGTGGACGTTGAGTTCATCACCCAGATGTTGCTTCTCAAGTGGGGGCACCTCCACCCCACGATTCGTCAGGGAAGCACTCTAAAGGCTCTACGAGAGCTCCATGACCAGAAAATTCTGAACGAGGTGGATTATGCCCTGCTGTCAGACGGGTACCGATTTTTACGCCAGATCGATCACCGTTTGCGCCTCAAGCATGACCAGTCCATCGATCTACTGGAACGCGAACCGGGCAAACTCCAGGGAATCGCGAAAGCTATGGGATACCGGGGTGAAGGGAACAACAGGGAGGGTGAGCTATTACTCGCGGAATACGAAAAGCGCCGCAATGAAATCCGTTCCTGTTACGACCGGTACTTCAACACCACCTTCGAGGTTGAAAAATAAGTCTTCACGGCACTTCCGGGCCACCCGTCCTCACGCTTTCTTACGGTAGCGCTCGCGTTCGAGATCTAGCTCCGTTCTCAACCCCATCGCGTGTAATGCGGCATCCGCTTCTTCGAGAGAAGCACTCGTAGCGAGAGCCCGTGCCGGCCGGGAAAGTGTTTTAAAAACAACCGTTGGAGACAGAAAAAAGGTCAACGCCGTAAGCGGGGTTAATTTTACGCTTCGTTCTCCACGGCGGATTGATTTTTCGCCCCAGGCACCCAATGCACACTCCACGGGGATGGCGCTGGCTTCGGTTTGGACTTTCTGAATGACCTCGCTCAATTCTTCCACGACCTTTGGAGTGAGAGCCCAGGCTCCCTGAAAGCCACCGGCCTTGGCCACCACGCTCAACGCCCGCTCCACTTCGTCCGTGGATAACTCGCCGTCACTGGCGTAACCGTAAACCCCCCATAGGGTTGGCACACCGGATTGTTCCAACTCAGCAAGGGCGGCCAGCATCACCGAATCCGCAAGAGGGCTGCGAAGCCCTTTCTCGCCACCTTCAGCCAGGGAATCCCCCCCTACGTCGAGGCCCACCAAAAGGTCCGTTTTAAACTCGTTGATGACGACTTTGAGCCCTTCGACCACGCCTTTCACTCCGCCATTGATATCCACCAGTAAAACGTCCTTGCCGAGGACTTCCGCCATTTTCGACTCCGCAAAATAAACGCCGTGTTTGGTTCGGGTTTGTGGACCTGCGAGACCCATCCGATGATGGAGTGGCTTGATGTTTTCGATTTCCTCCAGAGAGCGGGGTCCCGGGAGCGGATCATAGACGTACCGTTCCCAGGAGAGTCCACCCAGGGTCCATTGCAGGCCGCAGAACTCTAAGAACCTCGCCGCGGCAAGTGCACCAACAACATCCCCGCCACCTCCAACTCCAATGACCAGGGCATGAGATGAGGAACGAATCACGTTTTCCAATGACTGAACGGAACTAACCATGAAGGCCCATCCCCGACCGTAACTTCGAATCAGCAAAAGGCATCTGTCGGACGACTCTATTCCCTTTCGGTACGCTTCTCAGTGAAGTGGACATTGGCCGGATGAGTTCTCAACAGCGCCACCGCTTTGGATAGGGTCCTGCGTTCTGTGGGGTAGGACAGCCGGTGAACTGCCTCGGAAATTGGCGACCAGCAGACCTCTTCCACTTCGTGATCATGCTGGCTCACGTCACCTCCGAGATGATGAATCAGGTAAAAATGAACGCGCTTGAAAACCTTGACGGCATGGGTATTCTTTTCATCCTTGCCGGTAAACCAATAAGTGATATCGCCAATCTCTGCAACCACTTCCCCTTCCAGGCCGGTTTCTTCCCTGACCTCTCGCAACGCCGTTTCCTGGAGTTTTTCCCCCTTCTCCACCTGGCCTTTTGGGAGGCACCAGCGAGGTCCGACTCTAATTATGGCGACTTCCGTCGTTCCGTTGAACTCACGGAAAACAACGCCGCCACTTGATATTTCCTTTATGGTTCGCACAACATCACCACGATCAAGACTTGCCCAGTTCCTCGTCCATCCATTTCAGGTAGCTCTCACTGCCCTTGACGATGGGGAGCGCAATGACCTCGGGCACCGTATAGCTATGAAGCTCCTGGACCCGCGACTTCAGGCGGTCGAAAAGCTCTTCCTTCGACTTGATAACCAGGAGTTGTTCTTCGTCCCGCTCCACTTTTCCCTGCCACCAATAGGTGGAATGCACCGAGCTGATTCGGTTCACACAGGCCGCGAGTCGTTCTTCTACGAGCGCACTGGCCAGTTTTTCTCCTTCGCTTGCGGTCGGCACCGTAACCAAGACAACAATATGGGTGTTCATAAATAGAAATCTTACAATTCCCGTTTCCCGCCAGTCAATCGACACCGGACTGAGTGGGTGTCACAAGGGTCATAAATCGATGTATTGCCAGCGTCACAACGATTGATCAGTAGGGTTGATAGAAAGCCAGCCCTTTCAATGAGTTACAAGCGACAAGGTTGAAAGATACATATAACTATGTTAACCCGATAGAAATTATCGAGCAAGTTTATGGAAAACAAATTGAGAGAAGAGATCGATTTCGCCAAAGGTGACGGACTGGTTCCCGTCATTGTCCAGGATTATCAGACCCGGGATGTCCTCATGCTGGCTTACATGAACCAGGAGGCCTGGGAAAAGACACAGGAGACAGGGAAAGCCCATTACTATAGCCGCTCCCGCGGTAAGTTATGGCTCAAGGGGGAAGAATCGGGCCACTTTCAAGAGGTAAAAAAGACCCTCATTGATTGTGACAACGACACATTGGTGCTCCAGGTAGACCAGCAGGGCAGCGGTGCTTGTCATATGGGGTACAGATCCTGTTTTTTTCGTACGAAGATGCGCGAAGGCTGGCAAATCTCAGACAAAAGGCTCTTCAATCCCGATGAGGTATACAACAAGTGAAAGAGCTCAAGTTCGGCATTCCCAAGGGAAGCCTTCAAGCCTCCACATCTGAACTGTTCAAAAAGGCCGGCTGGCGGATCCGGGGCACGGACCGAAGTTATTTTCCTTCCATTGACGATAAAAGCCTGCGGTTGAGCCTCATCCGGGCCCAAGAGATGTCTCGCTACGTCGAAGACGGAACTCTGGACGCGGGCATCACGGGTAAGGATTGGACGCAGGAAAACAATTCCGACGTGGAGGTCGCCGCTGACTTCGTCTATTCCAAGGCGAGCCTTAAACCGGTTCGCTGGGTCCTAGCGGTCCCAACCGACTCAAAAATCCAGAAGGTGGAACAGCTCAAGGGGAAGAAGATCGCCACAGAGATGGTCAACTTCACAGAACGGTACTTCTCTGAACGAGGGATTCCAGTTGACGTGGAGTTTTCCTGGGGGGCCACGGAAGCCAAAGCGGCGGAAGGTCTGGTGGACGCCATAGTGGAAGTCACCGAAACCGGGAGCACCATTCGCGCCCACGGGCTAAAAATCATCGCCGATTTGTTGGAGTCCAGTCCCCAGATCATCGTCAACAAGGAATCCTGGAAGGACCCCTGGAAAAAGGAAAAAGTCGAGCAGATCGCCATGCTGCTCAGGGGCGCGCTGGGTGCTGAGAACAAGGTAGGCATCAAGATGAACGTCCCCGACCATAACCTGGAAAAGGTCGTGGAATTGATACCCAGTATTACGGCACCGACGGTTTCTCCCCTCTACCAATCGGCTGCGCTGCACGGAGAGAAGTGGTTTTCAGTGGAAAGTGTAATAGCGGAAGACGTGGTACGGGAGCTGATTCCCAAGCTCCTGCAGAACGGGGCGGTGGGAATCATCGAGTATCCACTGAATAAAGTTCTCTAAGTTTCACCTGCCAGGAATTCTCTGTTCTTATCTAGGCGTCCTCAATCTTGAGGGTCTTGATCAATCTCATGAGATGGGTGCGATGAAGACCCAGAGCCTTGGCGGCCGCTGCGCGGTTTCCATTGGCTGCCTTGAGGGCCTCGAGGATAAAATCCTTTCGAGCCGCGTCCACGGCCTCATGATAGGACAATCCGCTGGCTGCAACTTTGGTTTCAGGAACACCGATTCTGGCCGGAAGATCCTGGATCGTGATGTTCCGACCCTGCCCTAAAACCACCGCGCGCTCCATCACATTGGCGAGCTCCCTAACGTTGCCTGGCCAATGGTATCCACAAAGCCTATCCCGGGCATCCCGGGTCATATCGGCAACATTTTTCTTCGTCTCACGGGAATACCGCTGCAGGAAGTAATCCGCCAAACCGGAGATATCGTCCTTTCTCTCTCTCAATGGAGGGAGGCTAATGGAGATCACGTTCAGCCGGTGATAGAGATCTTCACGAAACCCTCCCGAGCTGACCGCGTCCTCTAGGTTGCGATTGGTTGCCGCCACGATCCGTGCGTTCACTTGTATGGGCTTCGTGCCACCCACCCGTTCGAATTCCTTCTCCTGGAGGAATCGGAGCAGCTTGGTTTGCAGTTCCGGCGTGATATCGCCGATCTCATCTAAGAACACGGTGCCGTCCTGGGCCATTTCAATTTTTCCTTTTTTCAGCTGATGGGCCCCGGTAAAGGCTCCCTTTTCATGTCCAAACAGCTCGCTCTCCACCAGCTCTTTCGAAAGGCCCACACAGTTGATGGCAATGAACGGATTGTTTTTTCTCTCACTCCAATTGTGAATCGCACGGGCGAATATCTCTTTACCTGTTCCACTCTCCCCCAACAGCAATACGGTAGCCTGGCTACTGGCCGCCTTCTTGGCCAGATCCACCGCTTGATTCATTGCCTGACTTTTACCCACCACAAGACGATAGCGGTCCCCCACCTCCTCCGTCAGCACTTCCATGCCCCTTTTTAGCCGTTCCCGCTCTAGAACCTTTTGCACCGTAAGAGCAAGGTGGTCGGGCTCAAAAGGCTTGGGCACAAAGTCATGGGCCCCCTCTTTCATTGCTTCAACCGCCCGTTCAATTGTGCCATGGGCGGTAACGATCACCACCGGAGCCTGATTGTCCCTCCGCCGGAGCTCTTTGAGGACCTCGATGCCATTCAAATCCGGCATCATATAGTCCAGCAAGATAAGCTCCGGACGAAAAGATTCCGCTTTTGCGATCGCTTCCGAACCGTTGTTAGCTCGCTCGACCGTATAGCCCAGGTCTGATAGCTCCTGTTCCAACAGATCCAGATTGAACGGTTCATCGTCCACGACCAAAATCTTGTTTGACATACGCTTCCGATTTTAGATTTATGATTTTAGATTCATATAGAAAAAAAGTTATTTCGCCAAGGGTCTTAAGAGCTATCAGCTTTCAGCCTTTAGCTCCATACTAATAACTAGCATCTGCACAATGACTTTCTGCTAAATTTCTGGGCTGGCAACTGATAGCTGACCGCTGCCAGCAAAACTTACTCACTCCTCAGCACTTGTTACTCAGTACTGGCCCGGTTAGCGCCCTCAGCGATGGATTTTCGAATCCGAATCTTCGAATTTAATCCGGGACGCTTTGCGCCATGCGCTCTGCGCTTTGCTGGTTGTCTGTCCGCGTAAGTCTGCGGCTAACAAAATTTAACTCTTTGCGCTTTGCTATTTTAATCCGACGATATTAAATGCTGCCACGGGACGCAGAAAACCTTTCAAATGCAGTTCTTCGAGGGGCTCCGCGGATACGGATTCTTCGATCTTGCTGAGGGTTTTCTGATTTGTGAGGACCTGTCCCCCCTTGGCTTCGCCGCATAGACGTGCCGCGAGGTTGGTAACATTGCCCACGGCGCCGTAGTCCATACGTCCTTCGAATCCTATGTTACCCAGAGTAGCGTACGCGGCCGCGATACCTACCCCGAGATCCAGGTCATAGCCCTTTTTTACCCATCCCGTGCGGAGCTCTTTCACTTTATCTCGCATCTCTAGAGACATGCGCACGGCCTTTTCCGTGTGGTCATCACAAGGTATAGGGTCGTTAAAAAAGACCATGATCCCATCCCCGGCAAATCGCTCCAATGTGCCCTCGTATTTGAAAATCAGCTTTCCCATTTCCGCGTGATAGGCCTTTAACAGTTCCATGACCTCCTCCGGCTCCGCGCTATCAGAAAAGGCCGTAAAACCGCGCAGATCGAGGAAGACAACGGTAATCTCACGCCGGTGACTTTTGAAAAGGTTATCCTCTTCGCTTTCGAGCACGGACTCGGCAATTTGCGGCGACAGGTAGCGCTTGAGCCGGTTCATGTGTTCTATTTCATGCAATTGCTGTGCAACCTTCTCCGAAAGGGTGCGATTCCATTCTTCTAACGAATCGTGCATTTGTTTGAGACGCATCATGGAACGTACTCGAGCTAAAAGCTCAACGGTTTCAAATGGCTTCACGACGTAATCGTCTGCCCCGGCATCCAAGCCTTTAGCTTTGTCTTCCTGGGACCCCTTTGCCGTTAAAAGGATTACGGGTAGCGTCTTGAACCGGTCATCCGCTCTTAGCTTTTTCAACACTTCGATGCCATTCATCTTGGGCATCATATAGTCGAGGAGAACCACGTCGGGCGAAAACGACTCGACCTTTTGCAGGGCCTCCTCCCCGTCCGCGGCTCTTTCGAGGGTGTAGTCTTCCTCGATGAG
>JABAOE010002998.1_pt6 | contig 11491 bp, 7 predicted proteins | sample 7062141 | NCBI WGS metagenome assembly JABAOE01 (sample SAMN14538627, study PRJNA623070) | marine sediment metagenome | biome: marine biome [ENVO:00000428]; feature: marine pelagic biome [ENVO:01000023]; material: deep marine sediment [ENVO:00002113] | place: India: Gulf of Khambhat ...
GTTTTCGATCTCCACGGTGACATTGGTCTTGACGAGCCATTGACCCGGCCTCTTTTCGGCCAGCTCGGCGATCTTGCCAACCGCCCGCACACGCTGACCGACCTTGACCGGGTTCAGATAGCGAACCTTGTCGGAGCCGTAGTTGAGCCCCATGACCAGGCCCTCGGGCTTCGGCCAGCAGTCACCGAGCAGGTCTGACAACAGCGACAGCGTCAGGTACCCGTGCGCGATCGTGGTGCCGAATGGCGTCGCCTTCGCCTTTTCCGGATCGACATGAATGAACTGGTGATCATTCGTGGCATCGGCAAACTGGTTGATGCGCTGCTGGCCTATCTCGAGCCACTCCGATGGTTCGAGTGACGTACCGGCCAGCCCGGCAAATACCTCGAGACTGACGGTTTCGCTCACGAGTTCGCATCCTGGTACTGGCGCAGCTCGTGGCGCGCGACCACCATTCGGTGTACTTCGTCCGGGCCGTCCGCGAATCGGAGGGTGCGCATGTGCATGTACATGCGCGCCAGCGGGAAATCGTCGGACAGGCCGGCTGCGCCATGCATCTGTATCGCGTCGTCGATGACGTCCAGCGCGACGTTCGGCACCTGCGCCTTGATCTTCGAGATCCAGAGTTGCGCCTCGGGCACGCCCTGCGTGTCGATGGCGTGGGCGGCTCGCAAGGTCAGCAGCCGCGCCATGTCGATGGCCATGCGGGCGTTCGCGATCTTGTCGTAATTGCCGCCGAGCTTGGCGATCGGCTTGCCGAAGGCCGTGCGCGACAGCGAGCGGCGGCACATCAGCGCCAGCGCCTGCTCGGCGACGCCGATGGCGCGCATGCAGTGATGAATACGGCCGGGACCGAGGCGGCCCTGGGCGACCTCGAAGCCGCGGCCCGGACCGAGCACGATATTGTCTTCCGGGACCCGGACATCGGTGAAGCGGATGTGCATATGCCCGTGGGGGGCGTCGTCCATCGAGAACACGCCCATCGGCCGGATCACCTCGACGCCGGGCGTGTCCATGGGCACGAGAATCTGCGAATGCTGCTGGTGGCGGGCATTTTCAGGATTAGTTTTAACCATACATATCAGTATCTTGCAGCGTTTATCTCCAGCGCCACTTATGTAGGTTTTCTCGCCATTCATCACCCAGTGACCGTCTTTGAGGACGGCGCGCATGGCGATATTGGTCGCATCCGACGACGCGACGCCGGGTTCCGACATCGCAAACGCCGAACGGATTTCGCCGTTCAGCAACGGCTCGAGCCACGCCTTTTTCTGGGCATCGCTGCCGAAACGCTCGAGCACTTCCATGTTGCCGGTGTCCGGCGCACTGCAGTTGAAGCACTCGGCGGCGATATGCGCGCGGCCGGTCTCTTCGGCAATGTAGGCATACTCCACGGTGGTCAGGCCCGGACCCCGCTTGCTGTCGGTCAGCCAGAAATTCCACAGGCCCCTGTCGCGCGCTTCGGCTTTCAGTCCTTCGAGGATCTCGGTCTGGCGGTCGTTGAGCGTCCAGCGGTCGCCGTTGCCGACCTCGGCGATGAATTCCTCGTCCACCGGCACGACCCGGTCTTTGATAAACGACCGGACCTCGGCCAGTATCGGTCGAAGTCGGTCCGTGACGCCCAGGTCCATAGCGAATCCTCGTCAGTGGCAGGAACCGGCATTCTACGGGAGACGCCGGCCGATGGAACAGCGGCTAGTCGGCCGACGCCGACCCGGGTTGCAGCCGCTCGTTGAACCAGGCCAGCCAGCGTTCGTAGCGGTCCTTCTGGAAACTCGGCAAGCGGATGCCGTGGTGCTCGTTCGGGTAGACCACCAGTTGCGTATCACGGCCGAGCCGTTTCATGCCGATATACATCTGTTCCGAGTTGATGATCGGCACGTTCCAGTCGAGCGCGCCGCCCATCCAGAGCGTCGGTGTCGTGATGTCGGCAACCTTGCTGAATGGTGACAGCTTGACCCAGCGCTCAGGGTACTCCCACGGCAGCCCGAACTCGAGTTCGTACATCAGCTGATAGTGGTCATGCCCGTAGTTGGCCGTCGTGAGCCCGAGGCTTGCGCCCGACATCGCCGCCTTGAAGCGGTCGGTCTGGGTGATGACGTAATTCGTCAGGATGCCGCCGTACGACCAGCCGCCGACGCCCAGTCGGTCCGGATCGACCAGGCCGATCTCGATGCCGTGATCGACGGCGGCCATCACGTCCTCGTAGTCTTTCTCGCCCCATTTCGCGACGGTGCCCTGCGCGAATTCCTGGCCGTAGCCGACCGAGCCGCGCGGGTTCGGCATGATCACGACGTAGCCGTTCGCTGCGTAGAGCTGGCCGATGCCCGAGTAGTTATAGGTGAACTGCGAAGCCGGGCCGCCGTGCAGCCAGAGGATCGTCGGGTAACGCCGCGACCCGTCGAAGTCCGCCGGCCGGAAGAAGAAGGCCTCGACCGGCGTCCCGTCGGCGCTCGCGAACCTGCGCTTCTCGACGCTGGCGACGGCGACCCCGTCGAGCGTCTCTGCGGACACGTCCGTGAGCTGTGACAAGGTGCCGTCTTCGAAGCTGTAGACTTCGGGCGGCTGGTCGAACTGGCCCATCAAGAGGGCGGCGCGTCCGCCCGCCATCGAGAACCCACGGATGCTCGCCTGGCGTTCGAGCAGCCGGGTCAGGCCGTCGCCATCCGCACCGACCGACGCGAGATGGTCCATGCCGCTGTCCTGCAGGCCGAAGTAGATCGTGTCGCCATCGGCAGAGAATGCGGGGTCCGAGACATTGCGATCCAGGTCCGGCGTCAATACCCGACGCTCGTCGCGGCCCACGCGAGTCACCGCCAGGTAGCGGGTGGGCGTCAGCGCCGAGCCGCCGATGTCGTAGCCCGTGGAGGTGACGTAGGCGATGCTCCGGCCGTCCGGACTCCAGGCCGGCGAGTAATCGCGCCCCTCGTTGGTCGTGACCTGGGTAAGCTCGTGTCCCTCCTCGTCGACATTGACGATCCAGATGTCCGTGCCCCAGTGCAGATCCGGGTCCTCGGAGCGGTCGCTCACGAACGCGATCGACTTGCCATCGGGGCTCCACACCGGATCCGAGTCGTCGTAGTCGCCGGAGGTCACCTGGACCGGCGCCTCGTCGCCCGGCGTATACACGTAAATATGAGTCCTGCGGCGATCGAGATAGCCGACGTAGTCCTGCTTGAACTGCATGCGATCGACGACATGCGGCTGCGGCTTGTCGTCGTCTTCCGTGTCTTCCGTCTTCTCGGCTTCTGTCGGGTCCTTTATCGTCAGTAGCAGCCGGCTCCCGTCCGGCGACCAGTCGAAGCCGGATATGCCCTGTTTGACGTTGGTTACCTGCACGGCCTCGCCGCCGAGTCGATTGAGATTCCAGACCTGTGGCTTCGCGTCTTCGCCCTTGGATGCCTGGAACGACAGGTACCTGTTGTCGGGACTCCACTTGGGGCTGCCGGCCGAATAGTCGGCGCCGGTCATCGGTATCGCTTCGCCGCCGGCCGTCGATACCATCCAGATCTGCGTATTCGACTTGTCTTCCTCCATGTCGAGACTGCGCACCGTGTAGGCGACCCACTCACCGTCGGGACTGACCTCCGGGCCGCCGACCGATTTGAGCGCCAGCAGGTCGTCGATCGTGAGCGGACGGTCCTGTGCCGAGCCGGAAAAGGAAACCAGGAGCGCCGGAAGGAGCAGGGACAGCTTGAAGATTCTAGAAAACATGGCGATCGACTCCGTGAGTCAGGAGGTCGCCGCGTGGCGGCGACGTATGTGGAAGAAGAACCAGATCGTGGCAAGGAAACCGAGACCGCACATCGCCAGCACCCAGTGCGGGATGTATCTCAAGTAAGAATCCGGACCGGCAGCGACGAACCCATGCCACCCCAGCCGCGAGCCGGGTTCGGCTGCGGATTTTGCGATTTCATTGCCGACACCGACCAGGTCGCGATAGACGGAATACAGCTCGTTGATCAGGCCGAGGGAGTACAGCGTGTATAACGCGAGCACGACGATCGCCGAAGCACGGTCGAGTTTATGCGCGGCCAGGTAACACAAGACCATCATCCCGAACGTTACGGCGAGAAAATTGGCCATCGACGCGTTGGCAACATCGACGGTCTGCAAGAAAAGGGAAGCGAGCTCGTACTCGGTCATTGTTATTGTTGCGTCTCTCGGTTACGGCGCACTATAGCCTGAAAGCGGCCGGAATGGTCCCGTTGCTGCTAAGTGACCCCGCCCCAGATTTCTTCGGCAACGCGAACGACGAGTTCGAGCTTGCGCTGCTGGTCGTCCGCGGTGAGCTTGTTGCCTTCCTCGGTAGACGCGAAACCACACTGCGGCGCGATGCCGAGCTGGTCGATGTCCGCGTATTTCGACGCTTCCTCGAAGCGGGCCTTCAGGTCGTCGATCGATTCGAGCCCGGGCGTCTTGGTCGTGATGAAACCGGGCATGACGCGCTTCTTGCCTTTGGGCAGCAGGCGTAACGGCTCCAGCCCGCCGGCGCGCTCGCTGTCGTACTCCATGAAATACACGTCGATGCCGGTCTGGTTGAATACCGCGTCGGCGGCCGGGTCATAGGCGCCTTCTGCCGCCCAGGTGGACTGGAAGTTGCCGCGGCAGAGATGCATGGCGATGACCATGTCGTCCGGCCGGTCGTCGATCGCGTCGTGCATCGTCTGCGCATATTTCGAGATCAGCCAGTCCGGATCGACTCCCTGCGCTGCTTTCTCGGCCCGATGCTTCGGGTCGCAGAGATAGGCGAAGAAGATGTCGTCCATCTGCAGGTAACGGCAGCCGGCGTCGTAAAACGCGTGCACCGCCTTGTTGTAGGTCTTCGCGAGGTCCGAGAACAGGACCTCCGCATCCTCGTACTCGGGCGGCGCGATGTCCTCGGGCGCGGTGCGGAAATGGCAGGCGCTCGGCCCCGGGATCGATATCTTCGGCTGCACGCTGGTCACCGATGCGAGATACCGGAAGTGATCGAGCATGGGATGGTCATCGGGAAAGTCGAGGCGGGCGGTGATGGTCGGAAAGATCGGCCGCAGCTTCATGCCGTGAAATTGCACGCCGGTATCCCGCTCGACGAGCTCGAGGCCGGTCAAAGCGCCCATGAAATCGTAGTGCCAGAAGGAACGGCGCATCTCGCCGTCGGTGACCGCTTGCAGGCCGACGCTTTCCTGCATGGCGACCATGTCCCTGACGGCCTCGTCTTCGATCGCCTTCAGCTCGTCACAGGTGCTGAAACCATCCGGCCCGAGGCGCTCCGCGTGATAGCGGACACGCGCCTCATGGACATGGTCAGGCCGTAACAGGCTGCCGACATGGTCGGCACGGTACGGTGCGGTCAACTCGGTCTCCTTATTGCTGCTCGAGCGCCTGGTTGGCGCGATCCCGTATGTAGTGCTGGATGGCGAGGATGTGTTCGTCCTGCAGCCAGGCGTACCGAGGCATGCCGCGGTCTTTTCGCGAGCCGTCTCGCGTAATTTCTGCGACTGCCTCGAACGACGTCATGATCGGCGAGGCCCGCAGATCCGGCGCCATGCCGGCGGAAACCGCGCCGCCCCCGTGGCAGTATCCGCACAGTGCGTATATCGCCCGCCCTGCCTGTGCAAGTTGCTCGTCGACTTCGAAATCCGGCACCGCCAACGGTTCGGGCCTGCCCGCCGGCGGCTGCGGGGGAACATCGGCGTTGCCCGCCAGTGAAAACGCCATGAGCCTGCGCATCTGCGCGCCATAGGCCCAGCCGTGTGAGACCTCGACACCGGTCGGAATTCCGGCGGCAGCACCGCCGAAGCCGACGAGCACTGCGATGTACTGGCGTCCATCGACGGCATAGGTGATCGGCGGCGCCGAAATGCCTAGCCCGGCATCGAAACGCCACAGCTCGTCGCCCGAGCCGGCGTCATAGGCGACGAATTCTCCGGTAGCGCGACCCTGGAACAGGAGGTTGCCTGCCGTGGTCAGCGTCCCCGCGTTCCACAGTCCCGGCATCGGGATTTCCCAGGCAGGTTCACCCGTGACCGGGTCAAAGGCTTGCAGCGCTCCGGGCGCTTTGCCTTCGACAGTCGTCAGGTTTCTAGTTCCGACACCCGAGTGCATCTTCCGGAACGCGGCTGGCTCCCAGGATTCGACATCGATGTGTTGGTCGGTATAGGTGCTCGTCAGGTTGATCGTCGGGATATAGGCCAACCCGGTAACAGGATTGTAGGACATCGCGTGCCAGCTATGCGCGCCAAAGAATGTCGGCGATATCTCCGCCGGACCTTCCTCATAGCGTGCGCCCGCCACTTCCACGGGACGTCCCGTCTCGACATCGACGTGGGTGGCCCACGTCGTCTCGGCGAACTTCTCGGCCGACAGCAGGCGACCATCGGTTCGGTCGATGACATAAAAGAAGCCGTTTTTCGGCGCGTGCAAAATCGCCTTGACGTTTTCCCCATCGATCTCGAGATCGGCGAGCACGATGTCCATGTTGGAATTGAAATCCCAGGTCTCGCCCGGCGTCGTCTGGTAGTGCCAGAGGTACTCGCCGGTGTCCGGGTCGAGCGCGACGATCGAGGACAGGAACAGGTTGTCGCCGCCGCCGGGGCTGCGGATCTTGCGATTCCACGGCGAGCCGTTGCCGGTGCCGATGTACAGCTGATCGAGTTCGGCATCGTAGGTGAACCCATGCCAGGCGTTGCCGCCGCCGCCGAACTTCCACCATTCGCCGGTCCAGGTCTCGGCCGCCATGCGCATGGCGTCGTTCTCGAAGCCGTCGGCCGGGTTGCCCGGCACGATGTAGAACCGCCAGGCCTCCTCGCCGCTGTCGGCGCCGTACGCGGTGACGTAGCCGCGCGTCGGCCCGTTCTCGGTACCGCCGTTGCCAATCAGAACCTTGCCCTTGAAGACTTTCGGCGCGCCCGTAATGTAGAGCGCGGACCCCTCGGGCGTGGTTCTGACGCTCCATACTTCTTCGCCGGTCTGGCGGTTCAACGCGTTGAGCCGGCCGTCCCAGGTGGCGACGAAGACCTTGTCCTGCCAGATGCCGATGCCGCGGTTGTGCTCCCAGCCGGCGCGCATGTCATTGGTCGTGTTTTCGAAAACCTTCGGGTCGTATTCCCACAGCAGCGTGCCGTTGGTGGCGTCGACCGCACGTACCCGGTTCATGCTGCCGACGAAGTAGAGAATGCCGTCGACGACCAGCGGCGTGGAGACCAGGCCGCGGTCGTCCGGCAGGTCGAGGTACCAGTCGACCTTGAGATTTCTTACAGTATCCGTGTCCACCTGGGTCAGCGGGCTGAAGCGTTGCTCGGAGTAGGTGCGCCCGAACGCCAGCCAGTTGGCGCCGTCGGCCTCGTCGGCCATGCCTGCGTCATCGACGATCGTCGCCTGAATTGTCGCGGATGGCTCCTGATCCTGCGAATTGCTGCAGGCTGTCATCGTGCTGGCAATGACGGCGATTGCCACAAGCGCGCGCAGGACGCTTATACCTGCTTTGTCTACCATGAATCCCCCACAAAACTTCTTTTCATGAACCGAAAGCTCGGGATTTCGGTTCCCGGGCCCCGGTTTTCGAACTTGCCGCTGCCTTACTAAGACGGACAGCCCTAGTACTCTCCGGGAATCGGGACATCGTGTTCGCGCTCCGTGCCCATGATCTCCGTGCGCATGAATTCCTGGAACTCTTCGGAAAACCAGTGTTTCCGGTTCTTCCAGAAATCATGAAACCCGGGAAGACGGGTGTAATCGGCAGACTGCTGTTTCATCCCGTACCAGACTCGTTCGTCAAGGGCGCCTTCCTGCCATTGAATGTGGCCGTTTTCCAATGAGCGGATGAAGTTCATGTTCAACGCATACCAGCGGACCTTGTCCTGCCCTTGCACGCTATCGTAATCCGTCGCGGCGCGATTGATGAGATTTGCCAGTTCTCCGTGTTCGGCCATGAGCGAGTACAGATCCCTGATTTCCTCCATGATGTTATGGGCGGTGTCCAGCCGGACGGCTCTCGTGTTATGCCTTATCTGGATCGCGAGATAAATGAGCGTGATGATGACGCCCGCCGCACCGATCAATTCGCTGATAGCGCCGATGGCGTCCCAATTCATGAATACTCCCGGACTCGTGGTTGGGGTCGCTCGGGGCGAATGGCAGCTGGAAACGACCGTGGCTGCCGATTTCGAGGCGCCTGAGGAAAGTATAGATAAAACTGACGGTATCCGAGGCCGTCCTCTTCCGTCACAAAAGACAACAGCCCCTGCAAGGGGCCGTTGAGTCGTTTGGTGCCGAGAAGCAGGTGTCCTAAGTTATAGCTCAAAACCATCGTCCTTCGTTGAGGCAATACTGCCAGATTAAGTGGGCGGCTACATTTCCCGATACCGGAGGCTCAAATGCCTCAATTAGGGGGTAACTGACCGGCTGCTTTCGGCCAAAAGCGGACAGTCGAACTCTAGTCGATGCACCAGCGGTTTACATCTTCGACGAATCCATCTGCATAGTTTCCAATATTTCCGGTCCAAAATTGTTGCGCACCTGGTCGCTCAAGCAAACCGCAAAGTGCCCCTCGCCACCCTGCGAAATCGCCTTCCTCAATTAATCCCTTTTTGTAATACAGGTAAGCGGATTCATTCAAATTGAATGCTGAGCGGAGCCAGTAATCAAACCTGTCCCGTTCGTTGCTATTCAGCGATTTAGGTTCCGCGAATCCTCTCCTGAGCAGATCCGCGAGTTCTGAGTTTTGGGCGACCTCGCGAAAGGCCTCACTTGAGCTTGCATTCAACTCATAGATCGCCTGCGCACTTATGGTATCTGTATTTTGTTTTAACTCTAGGCCGACAAAAATGAGCCCCAAAACCACAGCTGCAGCGCTCGCGATTTCAACAATTCCTTTGAATTTGCCACTGTCCCAGACGCTCAAATGGTTCTCCGCGATTTAGATTGTCTGATTGCGTTCACCGTCCGCTTTGGGTCAATAGCGGCCTCTCGTCAGTCTAGCAGCCCAGTGGCTGCTTTCGGCCAATAGCGGACGTTGTGTTAGCAATTGCTAGTCCTGGGGACCAAGATAGCGATCGAACCAATCAAGGGTTTCCCGGATTAGTACATCGCGAGGAACAATATGTGCGCCGGAAGTAACCAAATGTCGTTTATGCTCAGGTGCAGTTCCTAAGGAATCAAACATAGGTTGTTGACTGGTAATCAACGGAAATACGGCGTCGTATTCTCCATTCAACATGAGAACAGGCGCACGAACTCTAGGTGCGAAGTTGAATGGGTCAATTTCCGGCATCCAAAAAGTCCAATCCCAGAAACCACCCACGTTGAGTACTGATGAAGAGATACGCTCATCTACGACCAACATAATTGGCGCAACGAGGGCGCCGAAACTAAACCCGTAGTATCCGAACGTATTCGAATCGATGTCACTTCGAGTTTCCAGATAGTCTAAGGTGCGTGACACATCCTGAATCCACTTAATCTGGATATCCCGATAAGTAGCACTTCCCGGCTCGTCCAAGAGGGAACCATGCGTAATGCTGAAATCTGCATCGTCACGGTGGTAAGCGCCCTTGATCACTGGCTGCACAACAACTTTGCCGCTCCGGACGATAAAGTCGAATGCCGGCAGATAGTCTTCATCAATAGACTGTGCCGACAGTATGCCGCTCCCGCTCCACAGAACCACGGTTTTAAAAGGCGCTCTTCCAATTTTTGGAATATATAGAAACGCTGTTCCACGCTCTCCGTATGGTAGATCAAAGTCAACGCGTTCCCTATGCCAGTACTCAAATTCGACGACTTCGACAGATTCCGCATTAAGGGGTAGTTGATCGTAAGCGTACAAACGACGATAGATTGCGAATTCAGTATCAGAAGCCGGAATCTCTGTCCTGTAATTCCGCACATTTCTGGGCCGCTCCGGCTGCTGGAGTCGCGCTAGCTTTTCATCGCTGTCAAATGCTCGGATTAGCCGAAAACCTACACCAGCGTCTCGGATCCATGGAGACTTCGGAACAATCCAGCCGACATGGAATGGGGCATCTGTCCAAGCTCCTCCTTTTGAAGCTCTTGTTCCTTCCTCAGCTTGATTAGATAACCACTCACTGACATTACCCTCCAAGTCATAAACTCCCAGAGTATTCATTGCATCGTTTTCGCCGACCTTTCGTGGTCCGTTGCCTCCCAAATTGCTCCTTGAAGCAACCAACCAGCTATTTTCACGGTAGTAGAGCCGCACGGCATTATGATGAGCAATGGTTGGCAGCTGTTTATCAGCAAATCGTGCGTACGCAGCCGCTTCATACCAGCTGATATTGCTTACGGGATAGTCGGCGAATCCATCAGGATAAACGCCTCCTTCCCAGTGGCCAGGTCCCGGTCTTCCCGTTTGATCCACAAATTCTGAGATCGCTTCAGGCCACGCAATTTCTTCTCCGTCCTTAATAAAAGGCTCCTTCCAATATCCAATGTTGTCGTATCCACCGGATATCACGAACTCCTGAAACTCCTTGTTCGTAATTTCATACCTGTCCATGAAAAAATCGGAGTATTCGACAAGGTCCCGCGTAAAGCCCGGGATGCGAACCATTCCGTCAGGTAGCTCATCATTTTGATCCAGTTTGACAGGCCGCATCGGCTCGATACCACGATACTTTATTCCCCGAATGGCTGTATGCAGCAGATCCACAGTTCGGTATCCGTCCAACTCAAATTTTAAGCGATAGCCCTCGCCTTCAGCGAAGCGGACGTTCTCCAACGGAGTATGGCCCAGCGTCTCCCAATCATTAGCTTCTGCATTCAGCCACTGCCGATGCACGAGCGCTCCTGACGGCGTCGTTTCAATGTCGGTTGACCATGAAAATTCAGTCCAGAATTCATCTGCCGGGTCTCCGTCCCCAAGCGAAGACGCAACATCTCGCGCGAGTGCGAATGCATCGCCATACCTGCCGAGATCGCGGAGACGACCAATCTCAATGATGTTTTGGGCAACGTTCGCGCTGGTCGAAGTCACATTAGCGGAATCAACCGTCAGCGGGCTCGTGACATTAGGACTTCCAATTTGGACTCGATCCAATGAGAAAACAACAAAGGCGATTACGAGCAACGCAACAGTCAATATGTCCCATCTTCTGGCCGACCGTCGTTCATTCAATTGAATTCTATCGACTTCCGACTCTCGCTTGATTCCGTCAGGTGTCACTTCGAAAGCCCATGCGAAGCCAACTGCAATCGGAAAACCAAGAGCCAATAGCGCGACAATCACTTGAATCACAGCGTCCGGCGCGTCGTATATCTCCAGTATTAGAGAACTGACTTCAATGATGACCCAGGTTGCGACAGCGTAAGCTGCAGCTACCCTGAATACATTCCGGTTTTTCAATTCCTGGAAAATGCGCATCTAAACACTCTCCATCCTCAACAAGAACAACTATCGCCGTCATTCAATCGGCGCACGGCGCAATGGCCTCTTTGGGTCATTAGCGACCTCTCATGAGTTTAGCAGGCGAGCGGCCGCTATCGGCCA
>JABAOE010016701.1_pt1 | contig 11490 bp, 13 predicted proteins | sample 7062141 | NCBI WGS metagenome assembly JABAOE01 (sample SAMN14538627, study PRJNA623070) | marine sediment metagenome | biome: marine biome [ENVO:00000428]; feature: marine pelagic biome [ENVO:01000023]; material: deep marine sediment [ENVO:00002113] | place: India: Gulf of Khambhat ...
CGCTGTGGATGACCAGGACCCAGCTGGAAAGGCCGAGGAGTTCGAAGAATATGAAGAGGCTGAACAAGTCGCCTGTTACGAGCACGCCCAGGTCCACTGCAAGGGTGAGTATGAGGAAGGCGAAGAATCTGTCCCGGTTGTGTTCGTGTGTCATGTATGACACGGAGTAGATTGTGGCCAGCAGCCAGACGAGGCTTGTAACGCTTGCGAATATGAATCCTGTTGCGTCCACGTAGAATGTCATGCCTTCAAGCATGAGGATTGGTGCGTTGTAGACGATCTGCGAGCCTGCTCGGCTATAATGGGATAGAGGCTTGCGATGAGTGCGAATGATGTCCCTGCGGTTGCGATTGCAAGGAGGTTTCGGAGTGTTTCGCTTTTCTTTCCGGCCAGATATATGGGCAGGGGCATGAAGAGTGGCAGAAACACAGCAAGCATGGGCAGGACAGATTCAACTAAGGCTGGTGCTGCTGCGTGTACTGCGGCTGCTTCCACAGCGTGTGTTGCAACCTCTACTGCGGCATGGGGATCAGACATAATCTCAATTTCACCTCAGATCGGTATTCCCAGAAATTCATTTACTGCGACATGGGCGAGTGCCAGCGGTGTGAATGGCAGGTTTGCAAGGGCACCCAGTATGAGTATAGCTATTGTTGTGACAATGATCGGCCCGAGCATCATCCATGGCGCTTCATCATACTCAGACTCTCCTTCTAAGGGTTTTTTGAAAAATGCGTTATAGATTACTGGAAAGAAATATGCGGCGTTTAACATGGCGCTCACAAGTAGGACGAGAACGAATATTACATGCCCCGCCTCAAGGGCGCCTATAGCCAAAAACCACTTTGTAATAAATCCTGCTGTAGGGGGGAAGCCTGTCATTCCAATGGCTCCTATTGCAAAACATGTGAATGTTATGGGCATCTTTTTACCAAGGCCGCGCATCTCAGAGATGTTTTTCTTCCCTGTGTGGACGTATATTGCACCTGCAGTGAAAAAGAGGGTTATCTTCATTACGGCCTGATTGGCTATGTGCAGGATTCCGCCTGTAGCTCCGCTGGGTGTGAGTAAGGCCACCCCGAGCACGATGTAGGAAAGCTGGCTCACTGTTGAATAGGCGAGCCTGAGCTTGAGATTGTCCTGTCGAAGCGCGTAGACAGAGCCCATGAGAATCGTTATTGAGGCTGCAACAGCAAGGGGAAATCCGAGGCCAAGCTCGTTCATGAGATCCACTCCATAGACGTTATAGACGAGCCGAGTTACTCCGAAAACGCCTGCTTTTACAACAGCTACAGCGTGCAGGAGCGCGCTTACCGGTGTGGGCGCAACCATTGCAGCGGGAAGCCAGGAATGGAAGGGCATTATCGCGGCCTTGACGCCGAAGCCCATTATAAAGGTTAGAAATAGGATTCGCAGGAAGTTTGGAGAGGCCATGGTTGTTGAAAGGATGCCGTTTTGGGATAGTGTTAGTGTGCCTGCAAGCACATAGGTCATCGTCATAGCGCCGAGCACCATTACGCCTCCAAAGAGGACGTAGAGTAGGTATTTTCTGCCCGATCTCATGGCCTCGTCTGTTTCATGATGAATAACAAGTGGGTATGCTCCGATTGAGAGCATTTCGTAGAATATGAAGAATGTAAACAGATTTCCAGCGTAAGCGATTCCCACAGTTGCGGCAACGCATATTGCAAATGCGAAGAAGTAGCGGGTTTGGTTGTGCTCCTGAAGGTTTCTCATATAACCGATGGAGTAGATTGTTGTAACAATCCACAGGGCAGATGATAGAGATGCATAAAACTGGCTCAGGGCATCAACCCTGAAGACAATTGAAATAGCAGGGGATAGGGCCACAAGTTTCGGGGAATACTCGATCACCTTTCCGGAAAGGATAATAGGCATGACCGAGGCTACGATTGCGAACTTCCCGGTTGCTGCCATTATGCTCCAGAACTCTCTCAGGTTTTTGTGCTTGGACCCTGTGGCAAGGATTAGCAGCGAAAAGATGAGTGATGAGAGGACGGCGAGCGCCGGCCTCATGGAATGAACGACTTCGCCTGTCATCCTCGGAGCCTCCTTATCTCATTGATGTCAATGGTTCCGTGCACCCGGAATATAAGGATGAATATGGCGAGGCCGATAGCCGCTTCAGCCGCCGCTATCGCGATTGCAAAGAGGGCGAAGACCTGACCAGATATATTATTGTAGGGCATATAGACCGAGAAGGCCACGAGATTTATGATGGCTGCATTCATCATGATCTCGATTGCCATTAACACCCGAACTGCGTTTCGTTTGGTAAGTACACCATATGCGCCTATTGCAAATAGAACGCTTGCAAGCATGAGATAATAGATCAATGGTATCACTGGGCCACCTCCCTTTTAGAAAGATAGATGGCACCGATAAGGGCTGAAAGTAGGGCGAGTGAAACTACCTCGAAGGGGATCACGTAGTCAGTAAATAGGGAGAATCCAACAGCGTATGTATTGGAGCCTGAGGATTCAATGAGATTTTCTGGCCAGGGCACCTTTAAAATAGGCTGGATCAGAATCAGAACAAAGGCCATAATTACAGCGGTTCTGCTGATCAGATTCTTGACCGAGGCCTCTTCGAATTCTGCACCCCTCTTCGTGAGAACGATGGCAAAGAGGATCAGAACCACGATTGCGCCTCCGTAGACAAGGAGCTGGATTGCAGCAATGAATTCGGCTGTAAGTAGGATATATACTCCGGCAATGGATGCGAAGAGAAGCGCGAGAAAGAGTGCAGCGTGGAATATGTCTGCTGCTTCCATCACCATGACCGATGCAAAGATAGCAATCAGAGCCAATATGAAAAACACGATTAGATCAGCAGCCACTTTCTTCACCCACTCTTCTCTTCCTCAGACGTTTCATCTTTTTCCACCACTATTCCTCTATCCTCCAGATATGGCTCTATTGGATGTAATTTAGCTTTATACTTTACCATGAATCCACAGGTCTTGAGAACTTGAGCAACACTCTCTTCTGGAGCGCGCTCAAAGGTGTCCTTTTCCAGCATATAATCAAGCACTTTCTGCGCAGTTTCATTTCTCACAAACATGGAGCTAAAGCCAGGTTCAGATCCGCTTCCGCCGATGGAGATGTCAGCAGTCATGTTTATAAAGTTCTGGCATATGCCACATCCCAAAAGCGCATAATGCTCGATGTCCTTTATCTTAATCTTGTGCTCTTCACCAGTTTTCGCAGTTATTGTAACGACACCCTTTTTCATATCAGTCCTTTTAAGATCAATAGGTTTGATTCCTATCTCTTTCTCAATGAAGTCCTTGTAGAATCTCTTATAGTAGAAGTTCTCGGTGCAGAGGATACCGATTGCAAACTTGACCTTTGTTGTGAAGAACTTCGTCTTTTCAGCATGACGCCTGAAACCCTCAATCTGACAGGGAACCCCTACGATTCCAATGCCCTTCTTCGCAACCTTGTCAGCAGCCTTGAGCGCTGAGAGAACGTCTGCCAGGGCGTATTTCGTTTTAAGACCTGAGGTGATCTCCTCAGGATTGCGGGCGATCTTGAGATAGGGTCTCCATTTGTCATCACCAGCAACAACGATTGCTGTGTCAATCATCCCCATTTCCATCGCAGAAATCAGCATCTCCGTAACCATACCACCGTCCTGGCCAATAAAGCGCTTGGACCTAGCTGAGAAGGCATCCGTATATTCGCCAATGCCCTTTAGGTTATCATACTCGTACCTTGGGCAGGATCGAACGCAGAGCGAGCAATCTAGGCACGGAATGTCAAGGTCCTCAGAAATCTCCTGATCCCCGCCGATAATCCGATCCACAGGACAGGCCACAACACAGGCCGTGCAGTGTGAGCACCAATGGGGCTCAATCACCTTTTTTTCCAGGAGCTTGTAGTAGTTTTCAACCTCGATGTCTTTGAGAGGTATCTCTTTTTCCCAGATGAACTTATCACCTTTTTTAATCTCTTTCTGCTCATAATACAGGGCCTTCGGTGGGCAGATGTCAATGCAGCTACCGCAGTAGGTGCACTTATCATAGTCAATGATAATCTGTCTATGGGTGCCTTCATCGATATTTGAAATCGCCTCGCTGGGACAGGTCTTCTTGCACATAAAGCAGTCCACGCAAAGATCTAGATCAACCACAGGCGCCTTGGGAAGCACGTCAATTCTGAGTTCAGGCGTCACAAGAGGAATGAGCTGCTCAGGACTCCAAAGCGTGGCTTCCCGCGAGTAATCAGCAAGCTCATAGACTGGCGTATTCACCCTGGCTCCAGTCGGACAAACTTCAACACAGAGATAACAGAACATGCATCTCGCAGCATAAAAATTGGGAACCTTCTTACCTTTGTATTCAACCATAATCGTACACTTGTTTGGACAGACATCTGTGCATCGCTCACAGGATGTGCATTTGTCAAAATCAAGGGCTGGTACACCCCGATAATTCGGACCGACCTTGAACTTTTCAAAGGGATATTGAACTGTTACAGGCCTTCTGAAGAGGTGTTTTAACCCAAGTATCGTCGGTTTTCGTATCGTCATATTATTACACCGTGAGTGCTAGAAACACACCAATAAATCCAACATTGAAAAGCGCTGCCGGAAGAAGGATCTTCCAACCAAGGGTCATAATCTGGTCTATTCGCACCCTGAACCAAACAGCCCGAATGAGCATCATTACAAGGATTACAAATAACAATTTAAGCGTAAACCATGTAAACTGGCTGAGAGGTGCCGGACCGAGATAACCACCCATATATACTACCACAAAAAGGGCTGCCCCAGCTATTAGATGGACGTACTCCAAGAGAAGAAGCATGACAAACTTCATGCCAGAGTATTCTGCGGTAAATCCGTGCACAACCTCGCCTTCTGCGTCAGGGATATCAAAGGGAATCCTGCCTGTCTCAGCCATGAAGGCTACGAAGAATATTATAGCTCCGAAAAACTGTGGGAACATATTCCATTTAGGAATCACTCCGAACCAGTATCCAGCCTGCGCCTCAACAATGGCAACACCGTTTAGAGACTGAGCAACAGCGATAGGGCCGATGATTGCAAGGATTAAGGGGACCTCATAGGCAAGTTCTTGTGCTGCAAACCGCATAGCACCGAGGAGATTGTACTTATTGTTCGGACCCCATCCAGCCATTAGAACTCCGATCGGTGTGAGTGATGTAACAGCAACTATATAGAGTACACCAATGTCCATCTTCGATGCTACGTATTCGGCTGTCCAGGGCACGGCTGCAAAGAGCATGAAGCTTGGGGCGAAGGCCACAATGGGAGCAAGCCGCATCACAACTGAGTCCGCAGCAGTTGGAATGATATCTTCTTTCCTCAGAAGTTTCAGCGCGTCTGCGATTGGTTGAAGGAGGCCGTATGGACCCCAACGATTGGGCCCATACCGAACCTGCACCCTGGCCATGAACTTACGCTCCACCAAGGTGAGATAAAGGCCTCCTGCACCCACCACTACCGCCCATAGGACGGCTCCGACTATGCCCCTTATCCAGGGGTTGTTCCAAAATGAGGCTGAACCGAGACTCCCGATATAGGAAAGCCCTATCCCAACGGCGGCTGTCGCGCCAACGGCGATGGCTGCCCCAACTGCCAAGATGACATATGGCACAGGTCCGTGATAGAGCTGCTGCAGATCCTCGGCATAAAGGCCGCCGTGCACCCGCGTCATCGGTCTATGCCTCCAAGGCAGGGATCAATCCCTCCGATAATCGCAATTAGATCAGCTATCTTATAGCCCCTTGACATATGGGCGAGTGCTGAAACATTGATGTATTCCGGGGCCCTTACTCTCAACCTATAGGGTTTGTCTCCTCCATCTCCAATAATGTAGGTTGCTATCTCTCCTCTCGGTTCCTCTATTCGTGATATTCCCTCACCCACGGGCTCAATTCGACCTAGATCACTTTGGACCGGACCTTTGGGCAGATTGTCGAGGGCTTGATCGATAATCTCTGAAGATATGCGCATCTCCTCCATTCTGACTTCGTATGAGGCGTAAACATCACCTTCTTTACTGGTGGGAATCTCAAAATCGAGTTCAGGATAGGCTGCGTAGGGGTCGTCCTTTCGCGTATCAGCCTTTACACCTGTTGAGCGGAGAAGAGGGCCGGTTAGCCCCAAGTCTTTTGCATCCTTAGAGTTCAAAGTACCCACACCCTTGGTGCGTATGTGCCATATGCTGCTTCCATCAAAGAGATCTATGTACTCTTCGAGCCGGGGCCTGAAAATCTTCATTGTTTTCTTTGCCTTTTCAACAAACTTATCATCCACGTCAAATATGACCCCTCCGAAGCGGCCGTAGTTATAGTTCATTCTGTTTCCAGCTGCTCTCTCAAGAAGATCAAGCATCCACTCTCTTTCTCTGAAGGTGTAGAAAAAGCCTGAAAGATTTCCAAGATCAATTCCCATGGCCGCGAGCCAGAGAAGGTGACTTGCAAGACGGTTAAGCTCAAGCATTATTGTGCGCAGGTACTGGGCTCTAGGCGGTGCCTCAACGTCGAGTATGTCCTCAACTGCAAGCACATAGGAAAGGTTATTGGAAAGAGCTGTAAGCCAACAGTAGCGATCAGAAAGCGGCAGATACTGTGTCCAGGTCCGGTTTTCTGCAATCTTTTCAAGACCCCGGTGCATATAACCGATCTGGGGGTCCAAGTCCACGATGATCTCGCCATCTAGCTTCACGTTTATAAGCCACGGGCCGTGGTTACCAGGATGAACGGGTCCGATTCGAAGAATCATCTCAGAAATTTGCTCAGCTTTCACCTTTTCCGGGAGGTTAAGATCGAGTGGAAAAACTGGCTTTTGATGGTCAAGTACATATTCTTCCTCTTCATCCTCATCTGAAAGGAACCACTTCCCAGGAGCCATCTCATAATCCTTTCTCAACGGATGGCCTTTCCACCACTCGGGCATGAGAATCCTGCGAAGGTCTGGATGGCCGCTGAACTTCACCCCCATAAGGTCAAACGCCTCACGCTCCTGCCAGTTTGCAGTGCTCCACACATCTGTAACAGATGGGAGGATGGGATTGTTCCTCGGAACATCTGTCTTGATCTCAACAAGAGTTTTTTTCGAGTGGCTCCATGTGTGATAGACCACCTCATAATCGTTATAATAAAGGAGTTGTTTTCCCCTCATGCCAGTGACCATGCCTGAGCGGTCAACTGCTGCAATGCTTGTGAGATGATCAAAACCTTGCTTTTCTTTTAAAAATTTGCAGAGCTTTTCGAGAATACCTTTTTTTGCAGTTAGAACTATACGCCGATCCTTTCGGTCAACGGCATAAACTATGCCTTCTCGGAACTCCTCTTTTACAGCCTGAATAACTTCGGAATTAACGCTCAACTGGCAAGCTCTCCTTTCAAAATCTTTTCCTGCAACTTTATGATTCCGTCAAAAAGCGCCTCTGGATTTGCAGGGCAGCCAGGGATATAAACATCTACAGGTATTATCTTGTCAGCACCTTTAACAACGCTGTATGAGTCCCAAAACGGTCCGCCGTTTATTGCGCACTCGCCCATGGCGATAACATAGCGGGGCTGGGGCATCTGATTGAAAAGCCGCTTCACCCTGGGAGCCATCATATATGTAATGGGACCGTTTACGATCATGAGATCCGCCTGCCTCGGCGTCCCCCTTGCAATCACGCCATAGCGGTCAGAGTCCCACCTTGCAGCTCCGAAGGCCATCATTTCTATTGTGCAGCAGGCAAGTCCGAAGGCATACATCCAAAGCGATGATTTAACCCCCCAGTTGATAAGATAGTCCAGGGGTCGTTTCATTTTCTCAAGTATGCTTTTGCGTTTCTCTTCGTCTTGGGCAACCTCAAGAAGTTCGTCTTTTTTTGTAAATATAACCTGCGTCTGCCGCTCTTTGCCTGCCATCTTAATTCTCCGGCTCCATAGTTTTTGTCTCCTGCCACGATAGAGAAATCCACTCAAGTATGCCTTTTTTCCATGCATAAACGAGGGCCACTACGAGCATCGCGATAAATATCACCATCTCAACAACAGCGATCATTCCGATGTCTGTGAAGACAACGGCCCAAGGGTATAAAAAAACGGTCTCAACATCAAATACCACAAAAAGAAGGGCGTAGATATAATACTGCACATCAAACTGCATCTGGGCTTTGCCGATGGGCTCTTCGCCGCACTCATAGGTGGTCAGTTTCTCTGGATAAGGGTTCTTTGCGCGTATCAGCCAGGAAAGTATCATCGCTCCGGCAGGAATGAGAACACCAACGACCATGAAAGCTATCACCGGTATGTAATGTTCATACGCCACCATAGTAAACAGATTGCTTCATCAAAAACCATTTATAAAGTTTTCTAAATTAATGGCATTTTTTCGCAATTATCTTTCATAAGGATGCAATCTTATACATTTTGCACAAACATGGCCCGATATCAATAGAAAAGAAAAACCTTAAATCATAAAAGACAATTAGGGGGAACGATGAAAAAAAAGAAAAGCATGCGAAATTCTGTGTCCACAACTCTTCCGAAGAATGTAAGGGAGGATATTCTAAGGCTTGTGGAGGCCGGGGAATTTAAATCTGTTTCTGATTTTTTGAGAAAGGCTGCCTTCGGACTTTTAGATAGAATTTCTGATGAAAAAGGAGATATCTTAAAAGAGAAGAAATTCAAGCGCTTCATCGAAAAAATAAGCTAGTTACTTCACCGTTATTTTTACAACACATTCATCGGAATCCTCGGTCTTGTTTTTTTCTAGCCCTCTATCCTCTCCTAGGCCTCGCTCCCAGAACTGCGATGTAAGTTTGCATATATAGGTGTAAGTCCCAGGTTCGGAAGGAGTTTTAAGTGATCGGGCCATCACACCATCCCCTTTTTTCAGGGTGTCATCGTTTTTATAATGCTTGAGAAAGGTCTCTTCTTTTATGTACTCAATATGTGAATCTTCGTCCTCCCCTATAAAGCCGGGCTCGTCCTCACCAAAATGTTTATGCTCTGAGTGCAGAATATTTCCCTTTTCGTCGGTAATGGTCATAAAAAAATCCCAATCATTCCATTTATCATCCTCCTCTTCCTCCCACCTGTAACTTGCAGTGAAAATCAACAGCAATGGATTTGAGGCATATGCTGACAGCTTAATTTTATGCTTTCCGAATCTTGCCTCAGTCTTCTGGGGGGATGATATCATCTCTCCATCAATTGAGATCTGTTCAGTCGAATTTGACATCTTTTAATCCCGGATGCCTTCTTGAGTTACCATGAAGATGGCCTCACCATCAGGTAGATTCGGCGAATCCATGAGTCGTGCAACTCTCTTGCCTCCCTTGGATTTTCGTAGATACAACCTGAAGGTTGAGGTATGCCCTACGATGTGTCCTCCTATTGGGGCTGTGGGATCACCAAAGAAGGTGTCAGGCTTTGCCATCACCTGATTTGTAACAACTACTGCGATGTTGTTCAAATCCCCCGCCCGCTGGAGAGTATGCATATGGCGGTTGAGCTTTTGCTGGCGGTCGGCAAGGGTGCCTCTGCCAACATAGTCTGCTCTGAACTGTGATGTAAGAGAGTCAACAATTATAAGTCCAATATCGCCGCTCTGCGCCATCTCAGCCGCCTTTTCAGCCCAGAGTATTTGATCTGCCGAGTTGTAGGCCCTGGCTACCTGAATGTTTTCCAATATCTTTTCAGGATCAAGCCCGCGTCCCTCGGCCATCTGGATGATTCTTTCAGGCCGAAAGGTGTTTTCAGAGTCAATGAAAACCACACCTTTCCCCAGCCCGCCCTCATCCTCTGGGAGCTGTACAGTTACCGCAGCCTGATGAACTATCTGGGTCTTGCCTGATCCGAACTCGCCGTAGAATTCTGAAATCGCCTGCGTCTCAATCCCGCCGCCAAGGAGATCGTCAAGAGCCGTGCTCCCAGTGGTAATCTTCTTAACACTCTTTCGCTTTTCAAGCATCTCGGTTCCGGTTCGGAACCTGATGTCCAAGGATTCCTTTGCAGCAATTATAATCCGGTTAGCCGCGGCCTCGCCGATTCCAGCCGCATCCTTAAGTTCAGACGCGCTCGCAGCCGCAACAGAGCTCATCTCTTTATATCCTGCATCCCGAAGCTTTGTCGCCGTCGTCGCCCCAACACCAGGTAGTTCTTCAAGGTCCATTTTTGTCACCAATAAGTGCACCAGCTTCTTTTAAAAGACTTTCTATTTCCGCTTTTGGATCAGGGTCCAAATCAATGTCGAATGCAATGAGCTCAATCCTTCCAGTGGTCTCGTTCTGCCGGACGTTTCCTGCAACACGAACCTCTCTTCCCTCTAACTCTCGCTCGCGGTCATGAACAATTGTAAAAGGATCTCCCTCCACAAGTGCATTAATCGTGGTGTTAAGTAGGAGTTCACCCATCTTATTGAAAAACGCGCAGTGAAGCCTGCCTGTCCCATCGTCGACAACGCCATTTACTACAAAGCGCTTCTCACCATCCTTTTCATAAACTGTTGGGTTGTCATAAATCCTCATAAGTGCGCCTCTCACTTCCGCTTTCACATCCGGCACTAGACCTTCTATTTTAGTCCTTCTGGCTCTTGAGTACTCAGCTTCAACAACCTCGTCAAGCGTCACATTTGGAGGATTCAAAACCACCTTGCCGTATCTACCTACGTGAAGTTCAAACTCTTCAAGGCGCTCCCGCACATACCCCTTTTTTATTAGGATTACATCACCCTCCTTCAGTTCCCCTTTTTCAACGAGTCCCACATCATCGTCCCAGAGGACAACACGCACCGATTTGGTTTCATCAGCTACAAGCAGGTTTGCCACCTTCCCTGTTGAACCGTCGTCACGTGTAAACTCCCTGGGCTCATAGCTGCGCAGTACCTTAACAGCGACATCAACGCCCTGCATCCCGGATGCAAGCTCGGAAAGCTTTTTCTGTGACCCTGTCTTTTTAGGTAACACTGATTCGTCTACATCCTCAGGATTCACAATCAAAAGCGCCCGGTTCCCAACATGTATTTCAGCCTCCCCGTTTCGATTCTCCTTCGTATATCCATCCCGCAGCTTGATTATGTCTCCTTCCTTCATCTCTCCATCTTCCACAGATTCAGCATTCTTGTCCCAGAAAACGATTCTAACCGCTGAGGTGTCATCGGAGAGAATTCCCGATGCCACTTTGCCTTTCACGTCATCGCTTTTTTCAAATGAACGGACCTCGAACAATTGTGTCAACCTCCCAACCACGTCCACACTTGACATGCCGGGAATCACATTTTCTAGCTTGAGCTTTGGAGTCTCAATAATCCCTTCAAGAAAATTTATACCTAGCTCCCCAGCGATAATGTGGGCGGCGCCTTCAAGTGTGATGAGACCGTTAAGTTCTTTTCTTTTAGCTTCAACTTTTTCTTTGATTTCTCCTTCATCTAGACCGCTTTTCTCGGTAATCTTGTGGATCAATTTATCAGCATCTAAATCCATCACAAACCTAT
>JABAOE010003506.1_pt1 | contig 11489 bp, 12 predicted proteins | sample 7062141 | NCBI WGS metagenome assembly JABAOE01 (sample SAMN14538627, study PRJNA623070) | marine sediment metagenome | biome: marine biome [ENVO:00000428]; feature: marine pelagic biome [ENVO:01000023]; material: deep marine sediment [ENVO:00002113] | place: India: Gulf of Khambhat ...
TGAGGCGCTGTCAAGGAATCTCAGGGTCGGGCCGGGTGATGAACTGACATTGCTCGGCAGCGGTCGCGACGGTTCGTTTGCCGCTGCGGTGGTGAAGGTCGTCGGCATCTTCAAAAGCGGCATGGCGGCATTCGACCGCAACGTCGCCGAGGTGCCGCTGGCATTCTTCCAGGATATGTATTTCATGGACGGTGCCGGGCACGCCGTGGTCATCAACGCACCGCTTATCGAGCAGGTGCCCGAGTATTTTCAGGTTGTCGAGCAGCTCTTGGCTGCCGAGCGCCCCGAACTCGTCGTGCACGACTGGGATGCGCTGGAGCCAGGGCTGCGACAGGCCATCTGGGCGGACATGAGCAGCGCGTTTTTCATGTACGGAATACTCGTCATCCTCGTTGCATTCAGCGTCTTGAATACGCAGCTGATGTCAGTGCTCGAGAGAACGCACGAGTTTGGCATCGTCATGGCGCTTGGCCTGACGCCCGGTCGCCTCGGGCGCCTCGTGCTTCTCGAGACCGCCATCATGGGGATGCTCGGACTCGTGATCGGGGCCTTTCTCGGCAGCCTCGTCGTGCTGTATTTCAATAGCTACGGCTTCTCTTACCCGGGGATGGACGAACTCGCGGCCAAGTTCAATCTGCCGGAGAGCTTCTATCCGCAGATCTCTATGGTGACGATCTTCTCCGGCCCCGTCGTCGTCTTCTTGTTCACGATCATTGCGGCGCTTTATCCGGCCTTGCGCCTTTACCGCCTGCGTCCGATCGAAGCCATGAGGGCGGTCTGATGCACAGGCTGGCGCTACTGGGCCGACTCGCCTGGCGCAATCTCTGGCGCAACCACAGGCGCACCGGAATCATGCTGACAGCGATCGTCCTCGGCACCTGGGCGATGATTTTTCTGACCGCACTGATGCGCGGCATGGTTACCGAGATGATCGAGGACGGGATCGACGCTCTACCCGGTCACGTCCAGGTGCATCACCCGGATTTTAGCGACGACCCCAGCGTTGCGAATCTCATACCACTGGCCGACGAAGAGTTACGCGCGCGTTTCACTACCGGTGGGATCGAGCGCTGGGCGACGCGAGTCCGGGTACCGGCAGTTGTCACCAGTGAATATGACTCGCGCGGCGTGACTTTGCTCGGCATCGATCCTGCCCTCGAGGAGGGCATGACTTTCGTCGATTATCGGACCGTCGAAGGACGTTTCCTCGAGGACGTCGACGATAGCGGCATCGTTATCGGCAAAAAGCTTGCCGAGATCCTCAGCACGGATGTCGGCAAGCGGATCGTGGTCATGAGCCAGGATCCGGAGAACGATATCGCCGATCGGGGCTTTCGCATCGTTGGCCTGTTCACGGCCAATGTCGAGACCTTCGAAGAAGCCTTTGCATTTGCCGGCAAAAAAACGGTCCAGGATTTACTGCAGATCGGCAGCAGCGTATCGGAGGCGATTGTTACCGGCCGCGACTACCGGCAGGCCAACGAATTGCGTGATCGCGTCGCTGCAGTCATGGACGATTCGGTCGTCGTGCAAACATGGAACGCACTCGATCCTTATCTCGGTACGATGCTCAGAGTGATCGACGGTTTTACGCTCGTCTGGATCGTGGTGATTTTTCTCGCGCTCTCATTCGGTCTCGTCAATACGCTGGTCATGGCCGTCTTCGAGCGCGTGCGGGAAATTGGCCTGATCCTCGCGCTCGGAATGAAACCGCGGGATATTCTTGCGCAGGTGATTATCGAGTCACTGTTGCTCCTGGCACTTGGCCTGGCGATCGGCACCGCGCTGTCGTGGCTTAGCGTGCAGCCACTCAGGGATGGCATCGACATCTCGGTTGTCAGCCAGGGCATGGAGATGTGGGGCGTCGGCGCCGTGCTTTATCCCGAGTTGCTCGTCAAGGACGTGGTTCTTGCGAATGCCGTCGTTCTTGCCCTGGGTTTCTTTGCAAGCCTGTCCCCTGCCTGGCGCGCGGCGCATTACGAACCTGTAGAAGCTATTACGAAGGTGTGATCATGACAGCCGTCAGCTGTATCGATGTGTGCAAGACCTACTACCAGGGTGATCAGGCGATCAAAGCCCTGGATCATGTTTCCATCGATATCGCAGTGGGCGGCTTTGTCTGCCTGTCTGCCCCCTCCGGCGGCGGCAAGACGACGCTGCTCAACGCGATCGGCGGGCTCGACAAACCCGACAGCGGGGAGGTCTACGTCGCCGGGCAGCGCATCGACACGCTCAGCAAGGGCGATCTCGCCGAAATCCGCTTGCATCAGATCGGTTTCGTCTTCCAGGCTTTTAACCTGATCCCCGTGCTGACCGCGCGCGAGAATGTCGAATTCGTCATGCAGGTCCAGGGGGTTCCCGTCGAGCGGCGTCGCAAGCTGGCATTGGACATTCTCGACGAGGTCGGCCTCGCGGGCCTGGAAGACCGCCGGCCGGCCGATATGTCCGGGGGGCAGCAGCAGCGCGTGGCCGTTGCACGGGCGATCGTTTCCGAGCCCGCGCTGGTTCTCGCCGACGAGCCGACCGCGAATCTCGATTCGCACACGGCGGATGAGCTCATGGACCTGTTCGTGCATCTGAACGAGCATCATGGGACGACTTTCGTCATCGCGACCCACGACAAGCGCGTGATGGCGTATGCGAAACGCCTGATCAAGATGCTCGATGGTCGGATTATCGATGACATCAAACAAGCCAAGACCTAGCCTGTTACTGTCGTTGCTGCTGCTCTGCACGAGCGCCTCTGCAGACGGCACGGAAATTGATTTCGGCGGGCACACGAAATTTCGCCTTTTAGGTCAGACGTTCCCGGATAACAGCCTTTTCCGTGAACTGATTGACGCCGAGGCCATCGACGTCGAAGGCGATCTGCGGNNCTGCGGTTCAATTCCACCGCGGATGCCGGGCGCTGGTCGATCGATGCTGCTTACCAGCTGTTCGCTGCCTACGGGGATTCCGTTGAGATTTCGAGCTTTCTCGATGCACTGGGTTTTCAGTTTCCCGGACGCCTGCCCGATGATGACACTCGCCTTCTGGACCTGACGCACGTCGTAAACGATTCGGGCAAGCGAGCCCTCGTGCACAGGCTGGACCGGCTCGCGGTCGGCTACACCGGGGAGCGAGTCGTGCTGCGCATCGGCCGCCAGGCCATCTCCTGGGGCAACGGGCTTTTCTATGCGCCGATGGACCTCGTGAATCCCTTTGATCCGGCCGCCATAGATACCGAGTTCAAGGCCGGCGATGACCTGCTCTATGCTCAGTACCTGCGCGGCAGCGGCGACGACGTGCAGGCGGCTGTCGTATTTCGTCGCGATCCGGCAAGCAGCAACGTCGAGCGCAACCAAGCTACGACGGCAATCAAGTATCACGCGTTTATTGGCAGCAGCGAACTGGATTTACTGCTTGCCGAGCATTACGACGATACCGTGCTCGGCCTCGGTCTTGTCAGCAGTATCGGCGGAGCCGTGCTTCGCGGCGATGCGGTGCTGACGAACGACGGCGCCGATAAAACATGGCAATTCGTCACCAACTTGAGCTATGCCTGGCTCTGGGGCGGAAAGAATGTCAGTGCTGCTCTCGAGTATTACTTCAATGGCTTTGGCCAGCACGGCGGCAGTTACGAACCGCTTGCCCTCGCGGCCAATCCGGCCTTGCTCGAGCGCCTGGCCCGCGGCGAGTCGTACACCTTATCGCGTCACTACATGGCGGGTAGCCTGCTCGTCGAGGTTACGCCGCTATTGACGCTGACGCCGACTTTGCTCGTGAATCTCAGCGACCCGAGCGCGCTGCTTCAGCTGGTGATGCAACGAAGCGTCGGTAACAACATGACAGTTCTCGGTAGCCTCAATATTCCGCTAGGACCTGACGGCAGTGAATTCGGCGGGATTCCGAGCGGTATGGACAGCCGCTACCTGTCGAGAACGGCCGGCCTGTTCGCCCAGTTTGCCTGGTACTTCTAAGACGCCTCGCGCTGAATCGCCGCATACAGGCCGCTGAATGCGGCTTCCCGGTGTTCGCCGAAGACCGGGTCGTTGGCTTTCAGGTGGGTGTCGTCAATTTCCAGCGAGTCCGCGAGATCATCGATACGGCGGAACAGGTCTTCCTCTTCCCACGCCATGTGCTGGCGCAGTCGGTGCAGATAATTGCGGGTGTCTGCGGTGACGCGTTCCCGGGTAACTGCATTCCCGGCGAGCACGGCCTCGATGTCGCCCCGCAGACGGGAGCCGAGGTCGGCGAGCTCGCGATGCTGTTCCTCAACAGCCTCGAGACCTTCGGCCAGCTGCGGCTGGGCAGCCAGCAGTCCGGCGTAGACGAGGTCCTCACGCGGATGATGAATCGCATCGGAGTACACGGTCATGTAGCGCATGATGTCGTGCGCAAGCTCGAAATCGGCATCGTCGTCTTGTTGCATGCGTTCGACCTCGTCCTGCAGCAGGTTCAGCAAAACGGCCATATTGCGATGGTCCAGTCGCAGTTCACTCAGCAATTCGGATGCGTGCATGCTCATCAGCCTTACTCCCTTTGTCGCGCGCTTATCCATGGTGCTTGACCTGAAGGCGCTGCGGTAATCCGGGTTTACCCGTATCTGCTCACGGAAAACGGCGATCCAGGCCGGTCCGACTACGGAGGCAACGCCTCGTCACCGCGAGGCACTTTTTGTGCTATGAATGTGAGTTAACACGGCGGATTCTTTCCGGCAGAAATCATCATGAAACGACTTGCACCAATCCTGATCTGGCTGCTCGCCGGCTGCGCGGTCAACCCGGTTACGGGTGAGCGTGAACTCATCCTCGTCACGAGTGAGCAGGAGCTTGCGATGGGCGCGCAGAATTATGTGCCGACGCAACAATCACAAGGCGGCCCTTACGATGTGGACCCGAACCTCACCGGCTACATCAGCGCTATCGGCGAGCGGCTCGCTGACGCCAGCGGCGTTCCGTTGCCCTACGAGTTCGTCGTGCTGAATAATTCGGTGCCCAACGCCTGGGCTCTGCCCGGTGGCAAGATCGCGGTGAATCGCGGCCTGCTGACCGAAATGCAGTCCGAGGCGGAACTTGCCGCCGTGCTCGGTCACGAGATCGTGCACGCAGCAGCCCGGCACACCGCGCAACAACTGTCGAGAAGCATGCTGCTGCAGGGTCTCGTTGTTGCCACGAGCGTGGCAAGCAGTGACAGCAGTTACGGCAACCTTGCCGTCGGCGGTGCGGGCGTGGCAGCTCAACTGCTGACGATGAGATACGGCCGTGGCGCAGAGCTCGAAGCCGACAAGTACGGCATGCGCTATATGTCGACGGCTGGTTATGACCCAGCGGGTGCGGTGGACCTGCAGCGGACGTTCGTAAGGCTTAGCGAAGGCCGCAACGAGAGCTGGCTGAGCGGGCTTTTCGCCAGCCACCCGCCGTCTCAGGAGCGCGTCAACGCAAATATCGCAACGGCGGCGAAACTGCCCGCCGGCGGCGAGCGAGGCGAAGAGCGATTCGGGCTTGCGATGCAGAAAACACGCGACGCGAAACCTGCCTATGACGCCTATGACGAGGGACGCAAGGCGCTCGCAGAGGGCAAAACCGATGAGGCGCTGCAACTCGCCGAAAAAGCGATCGGCTTGTTTCCGAACGAGGCACATTTCCACGCTTTGCGCGGCGATGTGCGGCTGACGAACAAGCAGTTCGACATGGCCATCACAAACTACGATCGGGCGATCAGTCGCCGCAAGGGATTCTTCTACTACCCGCTTCAGCGTGGGCTGGCCAGATACGAACTCGGGCAGATCGATGTGGCTGCCGATGATTTGCAGGCGAGCATCGTTTTACTGCCGAGTGCGCCGGCGCATTACACGCTCGGCGAAATCGAGGCCAGGCGCGGCAACCGCGCGGCAGCCATCGCTCATTACCAGATCGTGGCCAAAAGCGGCGGCGAATATGGCAGGGCAGCGAGCGAGGCGCTCGTGCGACTGGACCTCGCTGATAATCCGGGCAATTACATCGCACGGCGCTGCGATGCGGGCGCGACAGGCAATCTGGTTGTTTCGGTCAGGAACGAGACTTCGCTTGCGATCATGGGAGTTGTTGTGCTCGTGACCTACACGGACACCTATGGCCGGGAACAGCGGCTGCAGCTGGGTATCGGAGGCCGGCTCGCGCCGGGCCAGGTTGCGAGCCGGGATACGGGTATCGGCCCGTATCGTGGCGGTAGCTGCCCGGCCGAGGTGGTTGCGGCAGAACTCGCCGAATCCACTTGAGCCTCGCGGGCGAGCACTAAAGGCGCCGGGAGCGGTCGAAATTACCCGGTACGCAGGAGGTTTACTGATGAACAAGTTGCTCATGGCCGCGCTTGTCAGTCTGGTCACGGGCTTCGCCGCCGGCGCGATTCTCCTCGGCGGTGGTGAAGCCGAGCCGCTGGCGGTGCGCGTCGACAATTTAGCCCAATCGCCAGTTGTCGCAAACGAGGCCGATGAGCGCCTTGCGGCACTCGAGGCCGCGATTGCCGATGAGCAGCACGCCCGACAGCTTCTCGAAGACGAGGTCCTGGCGCTGTTCATCGAGATTGAAGCATTGCGCGGCAACCACAGCGGGGTCGAGACCAGCGAGGCAAGGCCGGCGGCCGGCCCCGTGCCCAATGCCGACTTCTTCACATCACGCCGTACTTTCGATGAATCACCCAACCTTCGCAGCGACGCACTGCTCGAGGCCGGCTTCACGCCCGAACGGGCTGCCTGGATACTTCAGCGTGAAGACGAACTGCGCATCGCAGCTTTGGAAGCACGCTTCGAGGCGCAGCGCACGGGAGACATGCAGGCCCTGTTTGCTGCCAACACGAGCAGTGAGACGCTGCTGCGCGAAGAGCTCGGTGACGCTGACTACGAGCGTTATCTCGAAGCTTACGCTCGGCCGACGGCGGTTGCGGTTGGCAACGTGCTCGAATCCTCACCCGGACAGCGTGCCGGACTGCAGCGCGGCGATGCTATCGTACGCTACGACGGCCAGCGCGTATTCACTTATGGAGACCTCAATGCCGGGCAGCTTCAGGGAATGCCGGGGGAAAGCGTCGTCATCGATATCCTGCGCGACGGAATGCCGATGCAACTCGTCATGCCGCGTGGTCCGATCGGCATCGAACCGAGGCGCAGCTGGCGCCGCTGAGCGAGACCGTTCCAGCGTTGCGCAAGTGTGCTCATTCAAGCCAGAGGGGAACTGGCAAGCCGGCCGCCTACTAGGCAGAATGGGCGTTTGTCCGTCCAAGGGGAGATCTGTCGAGCGTGAACGTTCTCCGCTACACGATCCCGAACAGTTTTACGGCACTGAGCCTGCTCCTGGGAATTGCATCGATCATCACGATGCAAACCGGGGATCTCGAACTGGCGGCCTGGATGATCGTCTGGTGCGGCATTCTCGATACCTTCGACGGATTCGCAGCTCGCTTGCTCAAGGCGACCTCGGGCTTCGGCGCTGAGTTCGACTCGATGGCGGATCTTGTTTCCTTCGGCGTTGCACCGTCGATGCTGCTTTTCAATGCGGGGCTCAAGATCGCCGGCGTCGAAATCGGCTCCGGCCAGTTCTGGGTCCTGTGCACGGCCGCCGGCATATTCGTGCTGGCGGGCGCCATGCGCCTGGCAAGATTCAACCTGAGCTCGGACAAACCGCACGGCGGTTGGTTTATCGGTGTGCCTATCACGGCGGCCGGCGGCGGACTCGTTTCGTCAATGGTGCTCGTACTCATTCGGCACGAAGAGATTGCCCAGGCGCAGCCGCTGCACCTTTACTTACCCATTGCAGCGTTCGTGCTCGCTATCCTGATGGTCTCGCGGCTGCGATTCCCAAAGGCCGTCATACGTAAAAACCATTTCATCAATGCGTTCCAGTTCATCAACATCGCGCTGATCATCTACTGCGGGGTGTTCAGGGTTTACCCGGAATACCTCTTCGGCATCGGGATTTTTGCATTGGTCAGCGGGATCATCGCGGGCCGCATGACGCGCGATCAAGCCTGAGACATGGCTTTCGGGGGGATCGTGTCACATCGCTGCCGGGTACTTGCGCTCGCCGCGCTCCTCGGCTTGCTCGGAGATTAACGCCATGTCCGCTACCGTCGCTGTTGCACTGGTCTACCTGTTGCTGCTGGTTGCCTTTGCAATATGGAGCCGGCGCGAGACCCACACGCTCGAGGGCTACTACCTGGCCGGCAGCAAGCTGCCTTACTGGGTCGTTGCCTTCAGCACGAACGCGACGGGGGAGAGCGGGTGGCTGCTTCTCGGTCTGACGGGCATGGGTTACGCGGTCGGAGCTCAGGCTTACTGGGTCGTCGTCGGCGAGGTGATCGGCGTCGGACTGTCATGGGTGCTGGTATCGCGCCGCCTGAAACGACTGGGTGATGCGAGTGAATCGATCACGGTGCCCGATGTGCTGACCGCCAAGTTCAACGACAGCTGGCACCTGATCCGCGGCCTCGCCGTACTGATTATCCTGGTCATGGTGACGGCTTATGTATCGGCCCAGATGATCGCGACCGGCAAGGCGATCAGCAGCTTTACGGAGATGAATTACGCGACCGGCATCTTCGTTGGCGCCGCAATCATCATCGGCTATACGTTTGTCGGTGGTTACAAAGCCGTATCGTATACCGACGTTTTGCAGGGAGCATTGATGCTCGCAGGCCTTATTTTCGTGCCGCTGGTTGCGATCCACTCGGCCGGCGGTTGGGGGCAGATCGTTGCGCGACTGCCCGACGTTGAGCCGGGCTTTCTGAGCATGTTTTCAGTGGCGCAGGGCGGCATCGGCGGCTGGATCGTGTTGATCAGCTTCGTCGGCGTCGGCCTGCCTTTCCTTGGTGTGCCGCAGCTGCTCGTGCGCTACATGTCGGCACGCGACGACAACGAACTCAAAAAGGCGCGGGTCGTCTCCGTCATCGTGATGCTGCTCTTCGGTGTCGGCGCTGTGACGGCAGGTATTGCCGGGCGCGCGCTTTTCCCGGACCTTGACGATGCCGAGACGATCTTTCCGGTGCTCTCCAGCGAACTCTTTCCGCCGCTTATCACTGGCTTGCTGCTGGTCGTCGTGATGTCGGCGATCATGTCTACGGTCGATTCTCTGCTTCTGCTCGCGTCGTCGGCCGTCGTGCGCGATACGGTACAGAAGAGCTTCAGTAGCCGGAGAAGCGATCGTGAGCTTGCGGTCTACGGCAAGCTCGTCACGCTGATCATCGGCGGCGTCGGTGTCGCGCTGGCTTTCGAAGTCGAGCAGCTGATCTTCTGGTTCGTGCTGTTCGCCTGGTCGGGCCTCGGCGCCGCATTCGGGCCGGTCGTACTGTGTTTGTTATATTACAAAGGGACGACCCAGGCCGGGGTCCTGGCCGGTATGCTCGGCGGATTCTTGACCAGCGTCATCTGGGTGCTTGCGATCAAGCCCCACGCCTATGACCTTTACGAAGCCGTCCCCGGATTCCTCGTCGGCTTCGTCGCCACGCTCTTCGTCAGTCGCATCACGCGGGTAAAATCGGCACAGAACGTGTAACCAAATTCGCGAGCGCCGACTATAAGCCGGTACACCAAAGGAAAACCGAGGATATGCTCATGCGCCTGATGCGAATTTCTGTCTTGCTGGCTCTGGTCGCGACGCCTGCCTTGCTCTGGGGCGGCATTGGCGGTAACCAGCTGCCGCCCGATGCCAACTGGTATTTCCATGTCGATTTCGACGCGATGCGGAACACCGGGTCCGGCCGTCATCTCTATGAGTGGGTACAAACAGAAATCTTCGAAGAAATCCGCGAGGAGGCCGGAATCGATCTCGATAAGGAGGCAGACTCGATCACCGCTTATTCGACAGCGCCGAGCAACCTGACCCTCGTCGTCGAGGGCGATGTCAGTACCGAAACCCGCGACAAGGTGATTGCGCTCGCTGCCGCAACCGGACACATGGATAAATTCGGCTCTGGAGGCGACAGTTACTACTATGTAAAGGGTGGCCAGGACGAAAGCCCGGGCACTGCGGCGACGAAGTTTGCCGACGACGATTTCGATATCGCGCAACTCGAGGACGGGGCGTATTTCAGTTTTGCTATTCCGCAGAAAGTCATTGTGACTGCGACGGAGGCGGAAATGAAAACCATCCTGGCTCAAAAGGGTGAGCTGGCACGCTCGAGTGACGACGCCGGTGCGATTCTGGTGCTGAGCGCAGATCAGACCTTGCTTCAGGCAGGCCTTGATGCTGACGACTTCGGTGAGCAGGTTGCCTGGAATTCGAACATCGTTCGCAACACGGAGCAGGTTGCACTACTGATTTCGGATGAAGATGGCAGGCTTGCCATTACCGCGCGGCTTCTCGCGGCCGAAAAGGAAATGGCCGAGTCACTCGGGAGTATCGCCCGCGGCCTGATCAGCCTGCAGATATTCAACGAAGACTTGGACCCGGAGATTGGTGAATTCCTCCGCCACACGAATGTCGTTGTCGACGACACGGCCCTGACCGTCAGCGTGTCGCTCGATCCCGAGGCCGTTATCGCCGCGCTGGATTAGGGCGCCGGACTTTTGCGAAGCGTGCATGCCTGACGAAGCCGCATTGATCGCTGCCGCGCAGAACGGTTCCGTCAGCGCTTTTACCGACCTGGTCGGTCGCTATCGAGAGGGTTTGCTGCGCTTCCTTATCCTGCGCAGCGCCAATCGTGCCGATGCGGAAGATGTTTTACAGGACACTTTGCTCAATGCGTTTCGCTATTTGCAGACTTATGACAAACGCTGGCGTTTCAGCACCTGGCTTTACCGCATTGCGATCCGCAAGCTCGCGGGGAAGAGCAGCGTCGGCGGGACGACCGAGATCGAGACTGTCGCCGGCGGTGAGGACCCACTGGCACGCTGTATCGCCGATTCGGCGCGAGAGAACCTGTGGAGCACGGCGCGTCGATCGCTCAGTGAGGAGGTCTACACCGCGATGTGGCTGCGCTATGTCGAAGACGCATCGGTCAATGACATCGCCCGGGTTCTCGAGCGCTCCGTGTCGTGGACCAAGGTCAACCTGATGCGTGGGCGCAAACGTCTCGAGCGGGCAATGAACTCGGATCTGGAAAGTGAAGGAAATAAAGCCTATGGATGATCTAGCCGAAGCGCTTCGGCAAGACGCCGAGCGTATAGACTGCAACGTTTCGCCGGAGCTCGACGCGCGCATACGCGCATCGCTTGAGAGTGTCGCGAGGCCCTCGCCTGAGCGCCGCAGCCGGCCGGGCGCGCAGGCAATTTTCTGGTGGGCCAGTGGCCTGACCGGGGCAGCGCTGTCAGTCGCACTGATCCTCGTCCTGAATCGACCGGGCGCCGATGTCGAGGGCCCCGAGAGCGTGCCATTCGACTTCGTCGCTGCCGAATTGCCTGCGCGAACCTGGCGTGTCGAACCGGCGGCACTGACGAGCGCTTTAGAGCAGGAATATGCAAGTCTCAAATCGGATCTGGAGGAGGCGGAAGGACTCGTGAGAAAGGAACTCGAGAAACTGTTTTGAGGGATCAAAAT
>JABAOE010005772.1_pt4 | contig 11489 bp, 16 predicted proteins | sample 7062141 | NCBI WGS metagenome assembly JABAOE01 (sample SAMN14538627, study PRJNA623070) | marine sediment metagenome | biome: marine biome [ENVO:00000428]; feature: marine pelagic biome [ENVO:01000023]; material: deep marine sediment [ENVO:00002113] | place: India: Gulf of Khambhat ...
TCACGAGCCGGTTCCTTTTTTGTGAAGCTCCCGGAAGCCCGCGCGGGCCTCTGAGATGAATGCCTCTACTCGGTCCCTGCTCTTTCTGCCGGAGGCGTCTTCCACACCGGTATGGCAGTCTACCCCCGCCGGTCTTACTTCAAGTATGGCCCGCCGAACATTTTGAGGTGTCAGGCCACCCGCAAGGATCACCGGCCGTTCTGACGCTTCCACCAGTCGCCGGCTGACTTTCCAATCATGGGTTTTGCCAGTGGCGCCGGCGGCGCCGGTCTCCGGGTCGAAGGTGTCCGTGATGAAAGCATCCACAGATTTTTCCAGCTCTTTTATCATTGATCTAAGGACGCTTTCGTCATGGAATCCAACCACGAGACTTTTGACCACTGTCAGGTCGGGAGCCAGGCGTTTGATCTCCATCAATTGGTTCGGGTGGATCACACCATGGAGTTGGACAATGCGCACCCCCAGGGCGAGGGACAACTGAAGGATCTCTGCGGGATCTTCCAGGTAGGTGATCAGGACCCCGTGGACCGAAGAGTCGAGGGATTGAATGATTCTTGCGGCTTCCTCTTCGCTCAAGTCTTCTCTGTGGACCGGGAGCCGCAGCGGGAATCCGATGTATTTAATGCCGCACTGCTGGAGCATGGAAGCCTCAGCGTCGTCCAAAACACCGGCGATTTGGATGAGCTCCTGATCAAGCATGAGGTTTGGGTTCAAGTATGGCGGGAGAGCCAGCGGTGGAACCGTACGCCTCTAGGAAAATGGTAAGGGCACCCGCACCAAGGTCCTCACGGCTCGTCCAAACACCATCCTCGACAATGACGGTGTTGAACTGATGCAAGGCGGCACTTTTAGCGGTAGCAAAAACACAAATCTGGGTTTCCGCGCCGACAAGGACAGCTGTGCGAACTCGATGCTTTATGAGAAAAGACAGCAGCTCGGTCTGAAAGAAACCGTCATAGGTGTGTTTTTCAATGACTTGCTCATGGGATCCTTCGGGTCTAGCCTCAAAAGCTTTGGCAACGGGTTCAACAAGCTTTGAACCCCAGCTCTTCGGATGGCAGGGATAGTGGTGTCGGTTGAGATCGAGACTGAGAAACGGCGGCACGACTTCGTACTGACGCCCGTAGATCGCGGTCAAGTACGCTATGGGCCGCTGATTTGTTCTTGCATGTCCGATGAGACGCAAAACATTGGCGATTATGGGGTTCAAAGATGCCGCCCGCGGCCGGAAGGTATCTGATGGTGCAGGTCTCGGTTGGCTCATGATCCGGTCTCTCTCGTCAATGGTTAACTGTCCCTGATCCACCTGTTTGTCCAAATTCTCCCTCTGGTCGTAGTATCCACCAGAGGCAAGAAAGTCGTTTTGCATATCCACAACAATGAGACCCCAATCACGGAGTTGCGTCAGGCCCATGTTCTTCTGCACCGTATCACCTCGAAAGCAGGTTAATGCACGGGGAAATTCACTGTCTTAAACACTATACCGCTCTTGACGGGTGCTGCAATAAGTGCCATATCGCTAAGCGAAAGTCATAGCACGTCACAGACTTGACTCATTTGATTTTACTTTGGGAGGACCTAAATGCAGCAGCAACGGCGAACCGCAGCAATCAAGAACTACTATGAAAATTGGATGATGAACGAGGGGATTCCAATTCATGAGGCCGTCGCGGGACTCGACGACGTTACCGAATTGCCTCGGAAACCCTGGCCACGAACCGGTGGTCTGGGGGCCTTTATCTACATGTTGGGTCCGAAGCAGGCGGAGCGGGGTATTTACGTGGGAGAGATTCCTGGTGGCAAGTCCCTCAATCCGGAAAAGCACCTCTACCAGGAAGCAATTATCATTTTGAAGGGGTTGGGCAGCACTGAGATCTGGCAAGAAGGGATGTCAAAACAGAGCTTCGAATGGGGCGAGGGAAGCGTTTTTGCGCCGCCCCTCAATTGCTGGCACCGGCTTATCAACGGTTCGCGTGAGCCGGTTCTTTTTCTAGCCGTTACCACGGCACCCAAGGCTTTTACACTGTTTTGCGGTGAAGACGGAATCTACAACAGCGATCAACGGTTTCCGAACCACTTCAACGGCGACTCCGACTACTTCAAAGAGACGCAAAATCGAGAAATGGTCGGTAGCTACTCTGAATCCATCTGGTATACAAATTTCATCTCAAATGCCAACACCGTTCTCCTGGAGGACTTGGAACGGAAAGTGTCCGGTGGACAGTTGACGGGTTACCGGATGGCAGGTGGATATCCCAGCGGGCATGTCTCCGAATGGCCCTCAGGTCGATACCACAAAGGTCACTACCATGGTCCCGGCGCTATTCTCGTAGGATTGGAGGGTGAAGGGTATGTGCTGGTATGGCCGTCCACCTTGGGAACTCATCCATATAAAGACGGGCATGGGGACAAAGTGCTCAAGATCAACTGGGGTCCCCGCAGTATCTACAGTCCCCCAGACGCATGGTTCCATCAGCACTTTAATGCGGACAAAGGTCCGGCCCGGCATCTCGCCATCTACAGTGGCACTGAGTCCACGGCGCCTGGTTACCAGTACAGCTTCGGCGAAGATTTCGGCGGTATGGTCAGCATCAAAGATGGGGGGACCCTTATCGATTATGAAGTTGAGGATCCCCAAATACGACAGGACTTTGAGAAAATCATCGCCGAAAGAGGCATTGAGATGAAAATGCCTCCCGTGACCTACCGTTCGTAGGGAACTTCACGCGAGATGGTTCACGCCGGAGGTTGATTCCCCTCAGGAAAGCATCCCTTCCGGTGAATCCTGGGGCTCAAAATGCGGATCTACTTTTCTGGGCAGCTTTTGCTTGTAGTAGCCGATGATCTCGCTGGCATCGGAATACATGCTGTGGAGTTTTTTGTGGCGGAAGTAGGTCATCAGCACAAATACAGCGACCACCGGTAAGAAGACAGCAGAAAATAAATTTCCATTTTTTATAGCCAAGAATTCGGCAATCAATACCGCCCCGAGAGCGCACCACAAAAATATCGTGAAACCCTGCATGCTCGGGGGTGTCTGAGACATGAGCCTGGTTTCTTTCTCGATGAATCTCAGCTCATCTTTGAGCTCCGTTGAAATCCCGGTATCCATTTCCATTAGCTAACCCTCCCTATCGAGGCTACTGCCATTGATTGCATCCACCAATTTCCAGAATTTTCTTCCGTTAGTTCGCCAGGAAGAACCAGGCAGCAATACCCGCCACAATGAGGATCAGGACCCAGACCCATCCGCTGCTGTTGCGCCTGGCATTTCTCATCTCCGCCTGTATAACCGGGTCCGAAGCAATTGCGGCTTCTACCAATTCCTTTGCCTCCATCAACTCGATTCCCTTTTCTTCGCGTACGATCTTGATGGCTTGGATCTTTTGACCCTTCATCAGTGCCCGCATGGCCAGAGGAGATAATTGGCTTTGTAGAATTTCTAGATTTCGCTGGTCCATGGTCGCCAAAAATTTTCCTATCCGCCCTCATCCCGATAGATCCGATTGGGCCTCTGGGTATTATTCTACTGCTATTTCGATAGCTTGGCAAAGAGAACTTAAAGCCAGTAAAAAGTGTTGACCACAATACCTTGTCGAAGTAGATTTGCGCCATGGGAACTGAAAAGTTGTTCGAACTGACGGAACAAGATGTTGAGTTTTCTAACCACGGTGGCAAGAGCCGGCTGGCCCGGGTCTATCAACCCAAGGGGGCGGGACCCTTTCCAACCATCATAGACGTGCATGGGGGTGCCTGGCACAACGGGGATCGAAATAACAATGTGGGTATAGATCGTGCGCTGGCAGCCAGAGGGATGGTCGTGGCGGCGCTGGATTTCCGCCAACCACCCGAGGCGAGCTATCCCGCATCTATTTGTGATGTAAACCTGGGTATCCGGTGGCTCAAGGCGCATGCCGCGGACTTCAACGGCAAATCGACGGTGGGGGCCTTTGGTAACTCCAGCGGCGGGCACCAGGTGGTGCTGAGCGGTCTCCGGCCGGGATATGCGAGCTACACGGCGTTGGATTTACCCAAACGCCCCGAGGTGAATGCCAAGCTGGATTATATCATCGCGGCTTGGCCGGTGATTGACCCTTTATACCGTTACCACTACGCGCAGAAAACTGATCGCAACGAGCTGATCAAGGCTCACTTGGAATACTGGAAAACAGAAGAAGCCATGGCGGAAGGTAGCCCTCAAACGGCCGTGGAAAAAGACAGTCAGGTGGAGTTGCCTCCAATACTCATCCTGTTAAAAGAGAACGACACCAATCATCCCCTGGAAATGCAGGAGCGCTTTATCGCTTCGTATCGAAAACGGGGCGGTGACATTGAGGTCCACACTTTCGCGGAACTTTCGGAGCATCGAATTGTTCCATCTCCGGACAAGCCGGAGTCCATGCGGCTGATCGAAACCATTACCGCATTTGCCCGGCGGCATTCACATTAGAAACCTTCGTTCATCTACGACTAATTTTGACTTTCCGCGGCCATGGCAGGAAGCGAAACGGGGCTTCCTGCGTGAGAGGTGAGGCAAAATGCGCCGAGGGTGGCTACCGTTGTTATCGTACCGACGACGGCAAATGTCACGAGGATTGTCGCTGCGACTAGCCGGAGGACCAGCGGGAATCCGCGTGGCGTCGTTCGATAACCGGCGGGTAGCTCCAAGACCCCAACAGGATTCACGCGAGGAAGCTTCAGGATCTCTGGAACTTTTTTTGGCTCGCTCGATCTGATTCGAACCCGGTTAAACTGAAAAACCTCAGCCATCGATGCTCCACACGTCGTATAGGAGTTCCATCCGCCGGATGGTTACCTCCCGGGTTTGCTCCTGAAGGGGCGGCGTTGTCAAGTACCGCAGGGCGATTTCCTCGGCAAGGGTACCGTGCTCTTCGTCCGCTTCAAAGTGTACCGTAAAAAACCTTACCTGTTCAGGCTTGAGCCCATAGTTCTCCATGAGGCCTTTCCCAAGGGCGGCCACCGCCGGTGGAAAGGTCCCCTCGGCGCCGATTTGCGCTGCCATCACCACGAACCAGGGAAGAGTGTGACAAATGAGCTCCGCAAAATAGAGATGGGCAGCGGTTGCAGGTCTAAGGCGTGCAGTCTCCAGCTGGTGGCGGGTGACCCCGATGGCTTCAGCAAATTCCACGAACATGTCTGGGTGTCCAATGCTTCCGGCACGTAGCCCCCGTGTTTCGTCCTCAACCACCTCGTAGATTCTAGGTTGAAATTCAGGGTCCGTGCAGGCCAGATACCGGAGCATCGATATTCGCGGCACCGCCCGCCGGAACTGGTAGTCTTGGAGTGCCCAAGCGCGAAGCTGTTCCATGGTGGCTTTCCCCGAAGAAACGGCGCGAACAAATGGATGGTTGACGCGTTGTTTGGGTGATTTGTTAATTTCGTCCTTCAAGTTGCGTAAAAATTCTTCAGAAGTAAGGGGTGGGGTCTGCTGGGCCATGATTATTACTCTCCTACATCAACTTTGGCGGTCCCTTTGGGTCGCTTCCAATCTAGTCAATGATTCGCATGTTGCCAAGCCGGGACAGTGATCATCGGAGCCGGGCTTCATGCGGCGGAGCTTTTTCTTGCCACCAGCAATACGCTCTCAAATTGACCGTCATCCACACGGGTAAACTCCTGGTGAACCTCTTTTAAGCCTAATTGGACCAACAGATCGAGAACCCGGGATAGATCGTAGACATGCAACTGCATGGGAGGCTCGAAGATGGGACGTCGGCGGTAGAGGTTACGGGCCCAATTTACGGGCGGTAGGATGTAACGAAGCTTTGCGAGCCCGCGGGACAGTAAGGGCGCGTAACAAGCGTCAAAAAATTGTATGACAAGGTAGCCTCCGGTCGCCACCCGTTTTGCCATGGCTTCGATAAGACGCATCCCGCGATGAGGTTTGATGTGTTGCAGGACCAGCGAGGAATGTATGAGATCAAAAGATTGGCTCAGGGAACTGAGGGCGTCGTCCTCAGNNTGTTCGAGACGCTGAATTTGCTGCAATTCTTGGAGGCCTCCTTGAGCATGGAAGGGGAGATGTCAACCCCCACCGCGGATGTGCTTCTTTTGGCAAAGGGGATCAGGAGTCTCCCAACCCCACAGCCAAAGTCAAGAACGTGATTGGGTGTGTACCGGGGATCGAACCTCTCATGGATCAGGTCCAGAACCTTCTGAACATAGTCGTTTCCTGATTGAAAAAAAGCCTCCAGTGCCTGGTCGTCGAGTACGCCGGCCCGGTACCGGTCCGAACTCAGAACACCATAGTAGGGATCCGTTGCCCCCCAGATCTCCCAGTCTTTGTCTGTGCCCATCCTAGAAGAATCCTCGCTGGGTCAAAACCAGCATCCTTTGTGACGGTTGATGGTCCGGACGGCCGATGGATGCTCGCAACCGTGCAGTGTTTTAACAAAGATTCAGTTGGAAATACGTCGATGGATCGTGCGCCCGCGGTTAACGGGTTCGGGTATACTCGTAGCGTTCAACTTCACTGCCGCCAGCGCGTAGATCCGGGCGGGCCTGGGGTCGTTTGAGTCCCTCATGGACGTCCAATGCCGCCTGGTCCTTCCAGCGTTCCAAGAGAACGATCTTGTCCGGGTTCACGATGCTGCGGAATGCCTCAAATTGTTCGCAGCCCGGCTCCTTCATGGTGTCTGCGCAGCGTTCCGGATATATTTCAGCGAGTTCCGACCCTTTCCCCTCTTTTGCATTGATCGTTACAATGATGCGAACGGCCATGACTTATCCTCCATGAGTGAATATAAAACTGCAGGTCATCTCCCGGCAACTCTGATCACGGAGGGATATCACCGCCCCGGAAAGCTTGTCAAGAATTCTTGCACCCATCTATTTCGATTTGAGCTCTTGCATCATTTGTTCCGGTACACCCGCGGGCATTTCCGGGGAACCGGGGATTTTGGCGTCCACGGGATCCCAGGAGAGGGCGCGGCTGGTGTACACCACCATCTGAGGACTGACGTTTTCCGGGTCCTCCAGGACCGAGGCGCGGGCGAATACGATTCCGGGCATACCCGCGTTCCTCGAGTAAACCGGTGAGCCGCAGGTAGGGCAGAAGCCGCGACTGACCATGTTTCCGCTGTCCGCGGGTCGATCATAGAACTTTACGTCTCCGGTGACGCGAAAGCTTGCTTCGGGGATCCCAATGTGTGTGGAATGCCCGGTCCCGCTGGATTTCCGGCAGTCCAGGCAGTGACAGTGGGCCACCACCATGGGATCACTCTCGCTCTCAAAGCGGACCGCGCCGCACAGGAATCCTCCTTTGAAACCTTTGGCCATATCGATCTCCTTTCAAGTGGGATGAATTTGCAAAGGGTAGGCTAGCATAGTATATTGTAACTTGCAATTTACAAGTTACTAGACCATGCCTACTCTTCCCAAGCGATACCCCCGGTCGGGATGTCCGTTGGCCACCACCTTGGATTTATTGGGCGATCGGTGGACTCTGGTGGTGGTGCGGGATCTGCTGACGGGCAAAAAACGCTTTGCCGAGTTCCTTGAGTCGCCGGAGCGCATCACGACGAGCGTACTGAGTGATCGGTTGCTATACATGGAAAGGACGAAATTGATAGAAAAGACTCCCTACCAGAAGAATCCGATCCGCTTCGAATACAGGCTCACCAGGAAAGGTCTGGGTCTATTGCCCGTGATCCAGGAGATCTGCCGCTGGGCCAATCGTTTTATTCCAGGTACCTGGACGCCTCCGCGGAGCTTTATGAAACGGAAGGTCCAGTGATCTCTCTCGTCTTTTGGAAGGTCCGTGTCAGTTTCAGTTTATCAATGGCTTGTTAGGTTTTGACTGGTGGGGAGGGCAGCGATTCATCAGGGGGTTGCCGAATGACGACCTCCTCGGCGATACCCATCTCTTCCACCAAATAGCGCAACCGCTCAGCGTCTCCCATGGGTTGGCTGTGATCTTGATACTCTGCCGTCAGAGATATTCTTTTGTTCGCCACAACGCCCGCGATGTGAGCTTGCGTATTGATTCGGACATAAAGGAAAAAATTAAACGGGCTCCAGGGACGAGTGCTCTCGTAGTAGTGCTCATAGGATGAAGAGGGTACGCCTACCTGATCAAGGCGACACCATATGCCTTCGAGTCTGTGCAGGGGGTGCCAGTAAAACTGCCAGCTTCCATCTCGTTTTTTAACTGGGATTTGTGAAGCCGGGTGCTTCGTGTTTCCACTGCCGTCGCGTAGCGGCAGGGGGCGCTCCGTCAGCATTGAGCCGTCTACGAGATAGGAGCAATCATCGAGGGTGACGATAACAGTCCCATGGTTCGGCCCTTGAACCGTGGGAGAAGTAAGCATCGTTGCCGTTCCGCGCTTTGCATTGAACCCCAGAGCATTTAACAAATCGTGCAACGCGTGACTGACGGACCAGCAGGTACCGCCCGTCCCGTAGGATAACCAATCATGAAAGAATTGTTGGGAATTGTTTCCCGGCAATGGACCAGGGTTCCCAGAGGCAAGGTGCAGGCGTTTCTGCAGATTGTCAAAGGGTACGTTCCGGCACCAGAGCCCATATAAGGCTTCCAGGCCAGCCAGATCGTTGGCTGGAAAACCACCAAGACCAAGTTTCTCGAGTACCCGTTCCGCCAGCTCTCGTGTCATTCCGGCATCTTGCGATGGCGACATTTAGAATTCGTATTCTAGTTTCACCCTGACCAATGTCAATGGTCAAGGAATTCAGGGTTGCAAACATTCATTGAAGAGAAGATCGGCCAAGTTTTCCATGATCAGCACGAGGGCAACGGCGAAGGCACAAGAATTCTACGCCGATGGAGTGCCCCGGCCAATCAGAATTTTAGCAGAAACCGCTGGTAAGCGTTCAGAGTGCGGTCCATTGACAGTCAAGCGGCCAATGAGTAGAAGTGGCGCTGAAAAATTTATTAACCTAGGGGGAATTCATGAGCAAAACCGAATCGAGGAGCTCGGATCCATCGAGTCAAAGCCTGGCCGGGGGCAGAGGGCCCATCGTATGGCTCGACATGGACCAGAAGGCGCTCGATGACGCCTATGACCAATCCTGTTGGGCGCCCAACGCCAGTCACCTCCAAAAACGCCGCAGGTTGGCGAGCGAGCGGGCCATCGCGCTGCTGGGAGAGCCCAGGCGCGTATCCTATGGACCCACGGAGATTGAGCAACTCGAAATCTACCGCTACAATCGCCCCAACGCCCCTATCCATGTCTTTATTCACGGTGGCGCCTGGCGCGGTGGGCGGGCGCGGGACTCAGCCTATATGGCCGAGATGTATCTGGCGGCAGGCGCACACCTGGTAATACCCGATTTCGTGTGGGTGCAGGATGCAGGGGGGAGCCTTTTGACCATGGCCGACCAGGTGCGCCGTGCGGTGGCATGGGTTTACCAAAACGCCTCGAGCTTCGGTGGCGATCCCGAACGTCTATACATATCGGGCCATTCGTCAGGCGGTCACCTGGGGGGAGTGCTCGTCACCACGGACTGGAAGAAAGAGTTCGGTCTTCCGTCGAACCTTATCAAGGGCGCCTTGTTGGTGAGTGGCATGTACGATTTGAAGCCTGTGCGCATGTCCAAGCGACGAGAATATGTAAATTTCGACGATCTGACCGAGGAAACCCTCAGCGCTCAGCGTCATATCGACAAGATCAACATGCCTTTGATCATTGGTCATGGGAGCCTCGAGTCTCCAGAGTTTCAACGTCAATCCCGTGAGTTCGCTCAGGCGGTCAGGGCAGCGGGCAAGACCGTCGAGTTTTTTGTTGGGGAGGGCTTCAATCACTTTGAGATGCAGGAAACCATGGGAAATCCGTTTGGACTTGGAGGCCGAGCGGCCCTTTTGTTGATGGGGCTAACGATAGCGGCTCGATAAAATTTCATGCCGGTGATGACCTGAGGCATGAAAGAGTGCACTGCTATTTACCTTTCCGGCAGGAACTGAAAGCTCGAAAAAAAGGTCTTCACCAGCCGCCGGGTTGAATCGTCCAAGCCGCCCTCAGAGTAATGTAGGGAGACCGTTACCAGTCGATTCCGATGGACTGCAATCATCACGGTTTTCCGGGATATCGTTGTTCCCGACCGCGCGGCTCCTTGAAACAGGAAGACGCGCTGACCGCCAAGCTCAGAAATTTTTGTCTTGAGGATGTCCAAGGGGACATCCCTCGCCACCAGATCCCTCATGACCCTCGTCGCAAAGTCGAGTTGAGCTTTTTCCCCCGAAAGGGATCGAATAAAGCCATCGTTGGATAGGAAGCCCCCTCCGTTCACCGGCGCCGGGCCGTCAACAATCAGAATGCGAACCGGCACCTTGCACGGCGCACAGGTAAAGAGATCCCCCGATCCGGTTGACTTTTCTTTGACCCAACTCTCCGAATTGACACTGTAAAGGGTGTTTTCGTTACCTAATTGTGCCCACCCCACAACCGTCCCTAGGGNNTGCCCATCCCAAAACCGTCCCTGTGGCAACAAACAGGACGGCCATAAGACCCTTGGTTACGAATTTGCCTCGTTTGTTTAATTTAATCAGTGAAATCACAAGGTTTAGTTTACTCTGACCTCGATTCGGAAGCAAAACATCAGCCGCCGTTTCTATGAACCCTGGGATCCAACTGATTGGAAATTCGAAGAGTTATAACGAGCAGGCCTGACGTGGCTGAGGAAGGGCTTTAGAAACCCAACGCTGAAGTTGAACCGTAAAGCAGGTTAGCGATCGTCCCGCCGGAAAAATGGTTGCCCAAGCCAATGGTGAATATGAGGTTGCCCCAGATGGCGTGCTCAAAACTGGCGCAAATCACTGACTTGCTGCGGTGATAGGTGTAGGCGATGATGCAACCGCCCAGAGCCGTGAGCGCCAGTGCCTGCCAATTGTTGAACAGTAGGTGGGAGAAGCTGAACAAAATGCCACTGATCAGTATCATATGGATGTAATTATCTTTTAACAGCGGCCTGTACCTCTGAAACATAAAGGAACGAAAGATAAGCTCCTGTGGATAAACCGATAATAGTGGGTACAGGAGCATTACAGCGCACCAGAGCTCAAGGTTATTTTTGGGTAATGCAAGAAACTGATCCGGAGCCGCAAAATACACAATGATTGAGAGTAAGACCCCTCCTATAGCGAATCGGGCGATGATCGGCTTGATGTGCTGACGGGGGATATGTAACGAGAACAAGGACTTGTTGTCAAAAGTACGATCCCTGAGCAGGTGCCAGACACAGTAACCGGCTACCGCAAAGAGTACGGGTATAACTATCTTGATGGAATCCCGACCCATCAAGAAAAACGCACATGGAACACCAACAAACAATGCGCAAAATTCTATGAGAAGAAATGTTTTTCTCGTCACAGCGTAATTCTGCGTCCCTGGCGGGGGCTATCAGACCTATTATCTATCAGCCCACCGGTTTGGCTCGCCATGAACTGAACAGGTCAATCTGCCAACTGCAAATTGACGCAAGCCCGGATTGTACTGCTATTCTGGTTCGTTAGC
>JABAOE010013293.1_pt4 | contig 11480 bp, 16 predicted proteins | sample 7062141 | NCBI WGS metagenome assembly JABAOE01 (sample SAMN14538627, study PRJNA623070) | marine sediment metagenome | biome: marine biome [ENVO:00000428]; feature: marine pelagic biome [ENVO:01000023]; material: deep marine sediment [ENVO:00002113] | place: India: Gulf of Khambhat ...
GAAAACGTGTGACTGCCATCACTGTCGCCGGTTGCGACAAAGTATAGTTCATCGCCTTCAGCGGGATGTAAGGCCGCGTGAATTGCAGCGCGTCCCGGCATCGCAATCGGCGTCGGCGGCAGTCCATTGCGCGTGTACGTATTATAGGCGGTGTCGGTCTGCAGATCCGTGCGCCGCAGGTTGCCGTCGAAATCGGCACCAATGCCATAGATGACAGTCGGGTCGGTTTGCAGGCGCATGCCCCTGTCGAGTCGACGGGCAAAGACACCGGCGATGCGCGGGCGTTCATCGGCACGAGCGGTCTCTTTTTCGACGATAGAAGCCAGAATCAGTGCCTCGTAGGGACTTGCCAGCGGCGCCTCAGTACTCCGACCAGCCCACTCCTCCTCGAGAACTTGCCGCAGCAACTCGTGGGCCTGACGCAGGAGCTCCCGGTCAATCGTGCCGCGTGGAAAATGATAGGTTTCGGGCAAAAACAGTCCTTCGGGATGCTCGGCCAAGGCGTCGATCTCCCGAAGGAATGCGGCCCAGCCCACTTCATCGAGACTGCCGCTCAAGTACGGGCTCGATCTTATGGCTTGCAGTAGATCTCGCTGATTCCAGCCTTCCACAATCGTGAATGAATAGAGCCTCACGTCTCCGTTGACAAATTTCTCGAGAAGTTGTCTGTGAGTGGTGCCACCCTGTAACAGGTAGTCGCCCGCCTGCACCCGATGAGCCATGCCCCGCAGGCGCGCATAAAGACGTAGCGGCCACGACTGTTCGAGGATTTCCAGGTCTTCGAGCTCTCGAACGATCTCGCTAAAGGACTGCCCGATCTGGATCTGAAACTCGACATCCTGGCCGGTAATCGGTAGCGGCGAGTCAAGGAATTTGGACAGGTAAAGCCCCGCTGACGATGTCGCGATACCGAGAAGTACGAGTCCGAAAATGACTAACTTTAGAAGAGGATTCAGCCCTTTCATGTCCGGATACCTAGCGCCGGACCCTGTCGAGAACGGCGATACGACTAACTGAAAGCACTAAATATTAGCGTACTATTCGTGCCGCCGAATCCGAATGAATTCGACATGGCCACCCTGATGGGCCACTGACGTGCTTCGTGAGGCACGTAATCTAGGTCGCACTGCGGGTCCTGGCAATCGAGATTGATCGTTGGTGGCACCGTCTGGTCTTCGATCGCTTTTATGCAAAAGATTGCTTCTACGGCTCCGGCGGCCNNGTGGTCGACTTGGTGGAGCTGACCAGCAGCTTGTCGGCCGCTTCACCAAAGGCCCTGCGGATGCCCACCGATTCCCCGATGTCACCTGCCGGCGTGGAGGTACCATGGGCATTCAGATAGTCAATGTCCTGCGATTCGATACCTGCGTCCTTGAGTGCAGCCAACATTGAAAGCCGGGCACCTTCACCATCGTCGGGTGGCGAGGTGATGTGGTATGCGTCTCCGCTCATGCCAAAACCGCGAAATTCGGCATAAATATGCGCACCGCGAGACTTCGCGGACTCGAGTTCCTCTAGCACCAGCGCGCCGGCGCCGTTGCTCAGCACAAATCCGTCCCGGTCCGTATCCCAGGGTCGACTTGCACCCTGCGGATTGTCGTTACGGGTGGACATGGCTCGGGCGGCACAGAATCCTCCCATCGCCAAGGGAGACGTGGCGAACTCGGATCCCCCCGCGATCATGATGTCGGCATCGCCGTGCTCGATACAGCGCGCGGCGAAACCGATGCAGTGAGCCGACGTAGCGCAGGCTGTCACGATCGAGATATTTGGCCCTTTCAAGCGGTTCAGAATGCTGATATAGCCCGAGGCCATGTTGATGATGCTGCCGGGGATGAAAAACGGTGAGATTTTTCGAACCCCGCCGCTAAGCAACCTCTTGTGTGCGGTTTCGATCGACTCGATACCGCCGATTCCGGAGCCCATTGCAACGCCAATTCGATGGGCGTTTTGTTCCGTGACCTCTAGTTGTGCATCGCTTATTGCATCCGCGCTCGCCGCGATGCCGTAATGCACGAAACGGTCTGTTTTTCGCTGTTCCTTCGGCGGCAGGTAAGCATCGGCATCAAAACCCTTGACGTTCCCCGCGATCCGCGTCGGATAGTCGCTGGCATCGAAGTCCTCGATCATGCCGATGCCGGATACACCCTCACACACGGCTCGCCAGGCTTCGTCCAGCCGGCTGCCTACCGGAGAGACAATGCCCATACCGGTAATCACGACGCGTCGTTCTTTCAAGGGGGTACCGTCGGGATCTGGCTGTCTTTTGGTGACTTTCGATTACTACGGAATCGCGCCTGTCACGGCGCGTCCGTGAAGACTAACTCTCGCTAGTGCGAGCAGTGACGAAGTCAATAGCTTGTTGTACCGTCGTGATTTTCTCGGCTTCTTCGTCGGGGATTTCAGTTTCAAACTCTTCCTCGAGCGCCATGACCAGCTCGACGGTGTCGAGGGAATCGGCACCGAGGTCATCAACGAAAGATGCATCGTTCGTTACTTCATCTTCCTTTACGCCGAGTTGCTCTGCAACGATGCTCTTAACTTGTTCTTCGATACTGCTCATAGTGGTCGCTTCTCCTGCGAAGACTGAAAAAAACCAAGCGGTTTCGCTGTAAGTAGTTGATTTTTAATTGATGTGTATCGTTGTGGGACGCTATTGTATGTGAATCGCTTGGGTCAATCCACAGGGATTTCGTCCTTTCAGTCCATTAACATCCCGCCATTGACGTGTAGTGTCTCCCCGGTGATATAGGCACCTGCCCCCGAAGCCAGAAAGACCACAGCATCTGCGATATCGCGCCCCTCACCGAGCCGACCAAGGGGAATTTGTTCGAGCATGCTTTCGCGTTGGTCGTCGGCTAGCACCCGGGTCATATCGGTATCGATAAAACCTGGCGCAACGACATTGACAGTGATGTTTCGCGAACCGACCTCGCGAGCAAGTGACTTGGAAAAACCGATGATACCGGCCTTCGATGCCGCGTAATTGGACTGACCGGCATTACCCATGACGCCGATCACGGATGCGATGTTGATAATGCGACCGTGCCGACTTTTGAGCATGCCGCGCAGACAGGCTTTGCAGGTGCGAAATACGCCGCTCAAGTTTGTGCCAAGTACGTCCTGCCATTCTTCGTTTTTCATTCGCATCAAGAGGTTGTCGCGCGTTATGCCGGCGTTATTAACGAGGATTGTCGGACTGCCCTCCTGGCCCTTAATTGCCTTGATTGCCGACTCGACCGAGTCGTCATCCGCGATATCGAGAACGATGCCGCGTCCGCGATCTTTGAGTGCGGCCGTGACGGCATCGGCGCCCTCGGCACGCGTAGCCGTTCCGATCACGGTGGCGCCGGCATTTGCCAGCGCCTCGGCAATCGCAGAGCCGATGCCTCGCGAGGCCCCCGTGACGAGGGCAACCTCCCCGCCGAGTAAATCATCCCGAAATACAAGTTTATTCATGTTCTGGTTCTCAGTGACCCAACAGCGTTCTATTTGGCAAGTGCATCGGTAATTCCCGTCGGCGCCTCGAGGCTGGACACCGTGAGGGTTTTGTCGATCCTTCTTACGAGTCCGCTTAGCACCCGGCCCGGACCGCACTCGACGATATGTCGGGCGCCGCTTTCGATCATTGCATTCACCGTGCGCACCCACTGGACCGGGCTATACAGCTGGGCGGCAAGCCTTTGCCGAATGTCTTCGGCATCAACGTAGGCGGTCGCGTCAGCTGCGCAAATGACTGCTGGTTCAGGCGGTTTAAAGTCAATGCCCGCCAGTTTCTCGGCTAGCTTCACCGAGGCTTCGCGCATCAATGAAGAATGCGCCGGAACACTGACCGGCAAGGGCACGGCTCGCCTCGCGCCGGCCGCTTTGGCAGCTTCAATAGCTCGATTCACAGCTGCAAGCTGTCCGGCAATCACCACCTGCCCGGGTGCGTTGAAATTGGCAGCTTCCACGATGCCTGTTTCCGATACTTCAGCGCACAACTGGATAACCCTCTCGTCATCTAGGCCGAGGATAGCAGCCATTGCGCCAGCGCCGAGCGGGACCGCTTTTTGCATGAGTTCCGCTCTGTGCTCCACGACGCCAATTGCCTCCTTGAACCCCAATGCGCCAGCACAGACCAGTGCCGTGTACTCGCCGAGACTATGTCCTGCAAGCTCGGTGGGGGGCTGCCCCCCTGCCTGACACCAGGCGCGGTATGTAGCGTAGCCGGCCGCAAGCATCGCAGGCTGGGTAACGGTCGTTTCGGCCAATCGCTCGGCCGGGCCGACTTGAATCAGGTCCCAAAGATCGTATCCAAGAATCGTACTCGCCTCGGCGTAGGTTTCCCGTATCTCGGGATACTCGGTCGCGAGTTCGGCCTGCATACCTTGAGATTGCGATCCCTGACCCGGGAAAACCATCGCTAACGACACGGGTTTCTCCATACCGATGAGAGCTCGAGGGCGCGAATTATAACGGCGTAACCGCCCTTCTGACAGCGAATGCCACTCCAATCAATGCTCCCGCCGCCGCACCGTACAAATGCGCGGCGGTGATGACGGGGCCACCCGAGGCCGTCAAAGATCCCGGCATGGGCCCGGACAATTGTTCGAAGGCCAATTTGGCGGCGACGGCCAGAACTATGACGGACGCTTCGAGCGGCCGGCGCGACCATCCTGCCAGAGCACCGGCCAGCAATAATCCGTGCAACAGACCTGAAAGACCCACGTACCAATGCAGCTCGGTTTCGAAAATCCATAGGCCGAGATCGATCCCCGTAAGCGATATGGCGATCGCGACAAGCCAGCGCCGCAAGTCCAGACTGTCGGCGACGAGGTACCAAACAAGGCACAGTCCAAAGCCGTTCAATATCAGGTGAGACGGGCTCAAATGTACGACATGCCCGGTCACTAACCGCCAGACTTCACCGGCGGCGACGGCATCCCTGTCATACCGTAATAACTCGCGGCCCTCGGATCCTGTCAAGGCAATTGTGGTCGCCACGGCAAGCAGCAGCGCCGGAATCTGCCAGCCGTCGAGATTTCTTCGAAACCGTCCTTGCGTCACATCTTTGTCGGACCCCATGTTTGATATACTGGCCCCTTCATGATCAAGCAGTCAATCGGAGTCGGATACGTGAGTGGATCTGGCGGGCTGAAGCCCGCAGTAAATGGACAACGCGGCTTTACCTTGATCGAGATCATGGTGGTTGTGATCATCATTGGCATACTCGCTGCCATCGTTGCCCCGAACGTAATCGGACGCGTCGATGATGCCCAGATCACAAAAGCCAAGGCCGAGATCGCGAATATCGAGAACGCGCTTAAATTCTACAGGCTGGATAATTTTGCGTATCCGACCACTGAACAAGGGCTCCAGGCACTGGTCACCAAACCGGCCGATCCCAGCATCAAGAACTGGAAACCCGGCGGCTACATGGACCGCATTCCAAGCGATCCTTGGGGCAACACATACCAGTACCTCAATCCCGGCAATCGCGGAGAAATCGACGTATACACCCTGGGCCGGGACGGCCGTCCCGGCGGCGAAGGCGTCGACGCCGATATAGGTAATTGGGACCTCAATTAGCCCCTTCGATCGTCGCGGATAAAGTGCCGGTGCTGGCCTTGACGAGGCGCCGCTGCGCGGCCGGATTCTCGCTGATCGAGATTCTGGTAGTGATCGTTATCGTCGGCATAGTTGCCTCTATCGCGCTGCTTTCCGTAGGCCTCGTCGCCGGTGATCGAGACTTGCAGGTCGAAGCGCGTCGTTTTGCGGCACTACTCGAAGTTGCTCAGGATGAGGCCACATTGCAGGGCCGGGAATTCGGACTCGAGGTCATGACCAGTTCTTACCGGTTTGTTGAATTTGACCCGCTGACCAATCAGTGGGGCGATCTTGTTGCGGATGAAACCCTGCGCCTGCGCAGACTACCGGCGGGACTCGAATTCGAACTCTTCCTCGAAGGCCAACGCGTACTCATCGACCCGGAACCCGGTGACTTCGAACCAACCGATTCGCTATCTGTCAGCAGCCCCCTGGAGTCATATGCGCCGCACATTTTTCTTTTCTCAAGTGGTGATACCTCGCCATTCGAAGTGCATATCTTGCGCTCTGACGATGAGCAGGTCGTGATCCTGCGGCAACGTGCCGGCGAGCGAGTGGAGATCGTAAGTGCAGATGACCAGGTGTAGATCCCGAGATCGGCGTGAATACGGCTTCACGCTGATAGAGGTGATGGTCGCCCTGACGATTATCGGGCTTGCCCTGGTAGCGATCGGCAGCAAGATGGGACAAATGCTCAACACCGCAGCGACGATGCGCGAACGAACCTACGCAAGCTGGGTTGCACAGAATCAAATTGCCCAAATGCGGCTTGCCAACGTGATTCCCGAGGTCAGCTCGACTACCGGGGAGACGACTTATGCCGGCAGCGAGTGGCGTTGGCGCGCCGTGGTTTCCGAGACGGGGGTCGAAAATCTGTTTCGAGTCGACGTCTCTGTCGGCTATCCCGGTAGTGATGACTATATCCGGACGGTTGCGGGGTTTATCGGCGAACCCGTCGTGCCGGGTCAGGCCAATCGAGCCTGGCAAGGCGATCTCGAGCCCACAGGTGTTCGCCAATGAAACGAGGCGCGGTGGCTGCTTTCACGCTCATCGAGCTACTTGTCTCGCTCGCGGTATTCGGTATGTTGTCGTTACTGGCATACCAAGCCCTGGGGAACTCGCTGTCGAACGCCGACTTGCTGGGCCAGCGCATGGACCGCTTGCAGGGTATCCAGCGCTCGATNNACTTGCTGCAGGCCGCACCCCGAGCGGTTCGGAGCGATCTTGGTGAAACCAGACAGCCTGCAGTATTCAGCAGCCTGTCCGGCGAATTTGCTATTGAACTGACTCGGGGTGGCTGGGGTAATCCGGCCGGCTTGCCCCGCGGCACGTTACAGCGTGTGGCCTATCGAATCGAGGACGGCCGCCTCGTTCGATACCACTGGAATGCGTTGGACAGAGCTTTCGGTACAGAACCGGTCATCACCCCGCTGCTCGAGGACGTCGTCAGCCTGGTATTCCGCTATTTAGTCGGCAATGACGAGTGGTCGGAAGTATGGCCTCCATCAGAGCAACGAGATCCCTTCGACAATCGATCGCGACCGCGTGCAGTGGAAGTGGTCCTCACGCTGGCTGACGAAGGGGAGCTTTCCCGGCTCGTCGAGGTGGCGCCATGATCAGCCATCGCAGCCAGCGAGGCGTCGCAATCATAACCGCGCTGCTCATCGTCGCATTGGTTACGATGCTGACCTACAGCCTCGAATGGGACAGCTCGCTCGATTTGCGCCGCACCACGGTCATGCTCAATCGCGACCAGGCGATTCAGGTTGCGCTCGGGGCCGAAAGTTGGGTGCAAAGCCTGCTGCGGCAGGACCTCGAGGAGAGCGATACTGATCACCTCGGCGAACTCTGGGCCAGTGACCTGCCTGGCCTGCCGATCGATGGCGGTGAGATTTATGGCACTGTCGAAGACCTGCAGGGACGATTCAATATCAACACTCTGCTCGATACCGAGGGACAGGTCGATGAGGAGTCGCTCGAGCAATTCCGGCGCTTGCTGACGGTCCTGGGCATCGACCCCCGATTTGCCGGCATCGCGGCCGACTGGCTCGATGACAACCAAGATGCATTGTTTCCGGATGGCGCCGAAGACGCCGTGTACACGGGCCTGGTGCCTCCCTACCGAACGGCCGACCAGACCTTGTCAAGCGCGAGCGAGTTGGCCGCCCTCGAGGGCATGGAAAAAGCTTTCCTGGATACGTTATTGCCACACGTAACCGCCCTTCCCGGGCGTCGAGGCATCAATGTCAACACGGCTCCCGGTCCCGTACTGCAGTCACTCGGTGAAAATCTCACTGCTACCGATGTCGAGGGATTGATCGCGGAGCGGGCGGAAGGGGGCTTTGCAGACCTCGGCGCTTCGTTCTCACCGCTGGTCACCCCCGAAGTATTGAACCAGCTCGAAGAGTCTACGAGCTATTTTCAATTGAAGGTCATCGTGCGGATTGATACGGTTCGCATTACGTTTTTCAGCTTACTGGAGCGCGGCCCGCGTGGTGACGTGAGTCCGATTCTTCGCAGTTTGGGGACCACCTGACGATGGCAGAGTATTTTGTAATTCGGCTCGACACCGATCCGTCCGCAGCCGTCGAATGGATCGTCGTCGACGATGCCGGGACGCGCCGGGGCGAACCTGCGCACGGTTCTCTGGAGGCTGCAGCTGCTGCAGTAGGCGAACTTAAAGTGATCGCGCTCGTGCCAGCGGCGTCGGTCTTGACGACGGCCGTGGAGATTCCAGTCCGGAGGGGCCCCAGGTTGCTCGCGACATTGCCTTTCGCCATGGAGGATCAGCTTGCCGAGGATATCGAGTCGCTCCACTTTGCTGCCGGTGAGCCACTTGAAAGTGGCCGGATACCGGTTGCAGTCGTGGGCCTCGACCAGATGCAGCGATGGCTGGATGCACTACAGGCTGTCGGTATTCAAGCTGAAAGGATCGTCGCCGAAAACCAGGGTCTCGCGCGCATCCCCGGCACCTTGAGCATGCTGATCGGGGAGGATCAGATCTTTTTCAATGACGGGGCGGACACGGANNCGCATGTCGCCGACGGAGGTTCTCTCGATTGCCGGCATTTTGCCGAATGAACGTCCTACCGGTCAGACAACAAGCGAGGGAGCCGAAGCTTCCGCACACCTGCTTGTTTACTGCCTGAGTGGGGAGGATGAGCGCTTCGATGCGGACTGGGAAACGCTCCGAGGCCGCCTCGCGAGCGTTGACATCAACGTCCTGCCGGACGGTCGGTTGCCTCGTTGTGCGGTTACAGTGGCAGCGGGTCATGGGATTAACCTCTTACAGGGCGCACTGGCACCGAGAAGCGACCTTGTGGCCATGGTCAGGCCCTGGCGTTATGCTGCTGCCATGCTGCTCGTGCTGGGCACTCTCGGCCTGGCGGGCAAGGCCGCCGATTATTACCAACTGGCCCGCGACGAAGCGGCACTGAAGGCGCAGTTCATTGCCGAATACCGCGAAATCCGTCCCGATGATACTCGTGAGATCGTCGATCCCTTGGGCACGGTCGCCTCGTTGCGCCGCAGCTTCGGTGGACCGGCGGCGCAGGAAATATTTCTGCCCTCGTTGCGCGAACTCGGGCATGCTCTGAGCCAGAATGCCAGCGTCCAGGTCGAGGTCATCAATTATCGAGCCGGCGTCATCGACATTCGCCTGACGGCACCCGACGTCGCAACGCTCGACCGGATTCAACGCACGGTCAGTGATTCAGGCCGTTTCTCGGCTTCCATCCAGTCGACTGATCAGCTCGGCGAACGAGTCAGCAGCCGTATTCAAATCCGGGAGTCGGGCGCATGAGAGACTGGTTCGAGCGCCTGAATACGAGGGAACGAACGTTTGTTGCGATCGGCACTATCGTAACGGTTGTTGCCCTTTTTTATGTCTTGGTTTACCAACCGCTGGATCGCAACCAGCAAGCCGCTGCCAATAACGTTTTGAGTTGGCAGCGGTCGCTGGCAGAGTTGCGTCCCCTGAAATCCTTGACCGGTTCGTCTTTCGAAGCTCGGGATCAGTCCCAGAGCAGCACCATGACGCCTGTTGTCATCGTCGATCAGACCTTGCGCGCACGGGGCTTGGATGGCTCGCTGCAACGCAGCCAACCCACCGCTACTGGCGGAATTCGGGTGGAGTTCGAGAACGTCGCTTTTGACGATCTCGTGCTTTGGCTTGGTGACCTAAGCCAGCAGCATGCGCTGCAGGTTTCCTCGGCGAGCCTTTCGTCGTCGCAGAGGACCGGGCCCGGTCGTATCAATGCCACGTTGACGCTCGAGCGGACGACTTAATGCCACGCCGTGGCCAATTTGTGCTGGCCGGGCTCTTTACTTTCCTGACCGGCTTGATCATTTTTTTCCCCGCGGGTCTTGCTTTTAAGTGGATTGCGCCCCCCGACACGTCTCTGTCGTCAATATCCGGATCCATATGGCGCGGATCGGCTACAGCCGTCGGGGCTGACGGCTTTTATCTGGATAACTTGCGTTGGCAATTCCTGCCCTCCGAGCTGCTTCGCGGTCGGTTCGGCTACAAAGTAAATGCGAGCCTCGGGTCCGGAGTCCTCGAATCCAATTTGTCGGTGGCACTCAGTGGTGACCTTACCGTGCGCGAGCTCGATGCTTCGCTCGCAATCGATGCTTTTCAGGATCTGCTGCAAAACCCCAGCGTTTCGGGATTTTTGCGCATCGAACTGGAGAGCGCACGCTTTCGGGCTGGTGATCACATATCTGGCATTGGCCGTTTCGAGGTCGATGGGCTGACGGATACCCAGTTTTTTGCCGACAGCCTCGGCAGCTTCAGAGGTGCCATTAGACCCGAAGACTTCGGCGTACTTGTGTCTTATGAGAGCACTACGGGCCTGGTCGATATCGAGGGACGTATCGAAGTCCTGCATGAAGGTCGATATCGTCATTTCGCAAAATTGCGGGCTAACCGCGACACGCCGCCAAGACTAAGGGATTTCATCGCGTTTCAACCTGTCGATCCTGAGCGTGACGGCTGGCATGAAGTGCTTCTTGGCGAAGGCCAGTTCGCCTTTTAACGTCAAACTGCCACTTCTACGAATTTTTGTAGCAGAGGATAGTACAGGGCGCAGCGCGCCCTGACCCCGCTGAACGAAGCGTAAGCATCCGCATATATTTGCAGTTGCTCTCGATAGCGTTCGGTCTCTGCCTGCAAGAACTCATCAAGTGCGCCACCTTCGTGAGTGCTGGTCTTGTAGTCGATAAGCCAATGCGTTCCATCCGAGTCAATTCGGATGCGATCGATCACGATATTTTTCAGCCGGTGCTCCTGGACAAAAGTCAAAGCAAGTTCACAAAACCCCTCGCCGCTTAGAATCCAGTCGCCGAGCCTATCGGCACGGATTGAGGCGATTGCTGCGGCAACCCGGTGCATGACTGTCTTGGCACCTTGTCCTCGGATGCCCGCATCCACTATCCAGCGCGAGGTATTTGCGCGCAACGTTTGGTCGTCCGGCAATCGACCCTTTCCTACGTCACTTGCGGCCCATTGCAACCAACGATGTACGATCGTGCCCGCCACACGTGCTTCGCGCCCGACCCAGTGGTAGTCGACAGCCGGAAGGTCGGCGACTTTGTCACCGACCAATGCGGCTGCCGGCAGCTCGGCTTTGGGCATTTGCCAGCGGCGGTCGAATCGTCTGAGATGTGGCGTCTGCCAGCGGTCGGGGTGCTCATCCGCGCTGGCTTCTAGCCCGGCCTGGAAGGCTGCTTCGTAGTCCGCTTCGACTATCGGCCAGAGCAGACTCAGCAACGAGTCGCGACGGGGTGGACGAACCGACATCCTATTGGCTGAAACCGGCACGTGGCCGACCAAATGCAACGAACGCCGCGCTCTCGTACAGGCCACGTAGAGTAGTCGGCCGGTTTCGTTA
>JABAOE010014074.1_pt3 | contig 11478 bp, 21 predicted proteins | sample 7062141 | NCBI WGS metagenome assembly JABAOE01 (sample SAMN14538627, study PRJNA623070) | marine sediment metagenome | biome: marine biome [ENVO:00000428]; feature: marine pelagic biome [ENVO:01000023]; material: deep marine sediment [ENVO:00002113] | place: India: Gulf of Khambhat ...
CCGGACTTGGCTACCCCCGCTGATCATACCTTTGATGAAAGCTCCTCTGCTTTTTTGATTAGTATGTCCAGCGCTCTAGTGAGTATTTCTCTTGGTTTAAGGCTACCCGTAGTCTCCAACTCATATATAAATCTGTGCTCGTCTCCAGTTATTGTAATCGCTCCTGCGTCACAGGATTCCACACATGCCCGGCAGAGAATGCATGCCCTTTCAGAAGTGACCTTGAGTTTATTCTTTTTTATCTCAAATACATTTCTCGGGCAGGCCTCTACACAGTCTCCACAGTTGGTGCAATCGCTAGATATCTCTATTATCGGATAGTATTTGTAGCCGATGACAGCCGACTGCCATCTGGCATTATCTCTGGCTCTTCCAAGAATAGCTGTTGCCTTAAGCTCGATTCTCTGTGTCTTACCAAGTTTTGCGATAAGCACTCCAGGAATCGGCTTGAAATTTTTATTTGCTGATTTTAAGTCATCTGAGTAAACCGGACCTGGGCCTTTTTTCTTCAGCGAAAGTTCCAGGGTGCAGCTGGGGCATCCCTCCTCGCATTTACATTCCTCTCTTAAGTTTAAGAGTTCAAGGTCAGTAACAATTGGAACCAGGCTAAGTCTATGCGCCAGGACTTCATCGTATAATGATGAGGTGTTGTCGTAAAAATCCACCTCTTCGATTGCAAGAGTGGGAACGTGCCCAAGTATAGCGCGCCTTATTGCATTTGCAAGACTCACCTTGGCATCGGTTAGAATAAAGCTCAAGCTGCTCCTATTTTCACTGATCACATCTACGCCCATCTAAATTCTCCTTCCTCTTCTACCGCCCGGCTTTTTGGTGCCGTCATGTGGCAATGGTGTTACATCCTGGATTCGCCCAATCTTGAGTCCAGCTCTGGCAAGGGACCTGATTGCTGCCTGCGCACCGGGACCAGGATTTTTTGACCTATGACCACCCTGGGCTCTGACCTTAATGTGGACCCCGATGACCCCTTTTTCCTTTGCTTCTTCAGCTGCACTTGCAGCAGCCTTCATAGCCGCGTAGGGAGAGGATTCCTCGCGATCCGCCCTGACCACTCTGCCGCCAGACCACCTGCTTATTGTCTCCGCTCCCGTGGAGTCGGTAATATGGATTATTGTATTATTGAATGATGAATAGATATGAGCAACCGCCCAGATATCTTTAGCCACTGGATTCAACCTCCTCCTCTATTTTTTTCGGGGGAGGAATATCGAATTCCCTTGTAAGAGTTATCTGTGTTTCCTCTTCCGCCCGTACCGGATAGGAAGGCGCTGTTACCTTCTTTCCCTTAATAAGAACATGCCCGTGAGTAATGAACTGCCTCGCCTGACTGAGTGTTGAGGCCAGGTTCAGCTTATGCACCACTGTCTGAAGCCTCCGATCTAAAAAGTCCGTTGTGGTTAGAGCCAAAATGTCATCCACACCTGCATCGGGCTTTAGTAGACCCAGTCGGACAAGCCTTGCTATGAGTTGGGCCCTTTCAATCTCTGCTTGCGCCGTTTTTTGAGCTAAAAGTTTCCTTGCCTGCTGTCTGGCAGCTCTTAGACTGGCATGGGCCTTCCAAATCTCCTTCTTATTTTTAAGGCCATACTTTCTTTCAATCTCTTTTTCTTCAGCAATCCTCTCAGCTCTCCAAGGATGCTTGGGCGTTGAATACTTCTTTGTAATCCTTCTCGGATGTCCCATCTTATTACTCCTTTTTGCTCATTGCCTGCCGGGTCTTCTTCCTGCTCACACCAACGGAGGCGCCTTTTCTAAAGGTTGATCTTGTCCTCTGCCCGCGAACCGGAAGGCCTGACTCGTGGCGAATCCCCCGATAAGACCTGATCTTTCTCAATCTGTTAAGGTCATCTCGCAGACTAAGCATAAGATCGGCACTAATGACCTGCCTGTCTCTACCTGTCGCGTAATCTTTCTGACGGTTGAGCAGCCATGGAGGGGCCTTTTCAAGCTCCTTTATCTCCTTTTCAAGAGCTTCTACGTCCTTTTCTGACAGGTTGCCTATCTTATTTTTCCAGTCTACACCCGCGGTTGTGCATACTATTCTCGCTGTTCTAGGGCCGATTCCTCTGATCAGCGATAGCCCGGGGACTACTTTTTTCTGACCTTTAATATCCTTTCCAGCGACCCTTACTAGGTGGCGGAATTCCGCTTTTGTTTCTTCTTTTTTGCTCATATGATGACCTTACTCTATTCTGGAGAAATTTGCGTCATGCAAATTTCGGGTTTTTTGATGAACAAACCTTTTTACACAAAAAGGCTTGTAACGCCGGGGAAGGGATTTGAACCCTTGCGGAGCGGGTGCTCCACCGGCTTTCTTGCCCAAGTCCAGTTTGGACTTATTGTCTCAAGGCCGACGCCTTTGTCCGGGCTAGGCTACCCCGGCAGTTTTTGTTCGTGACTCTTCCATGTTGAAGGGTATGTTTGCGCGTCCATTATTACTCGCTGTGTCTTCACCGCAAAGCCAGTTTCTTCTGCGAGCATCTCTTCTATTGTTTTAAGTGCTTCTCCAAGTGCCACAAGCTCGTTTTTCAACGTGGATACGGCAACTTTGTCACCTTTTTTTATTCCTTGATGCACCCTGCTTATGCCTGGGATTGCTAGATCGGCACCATGGCAAATGGCATCGACAGCGGTGTCTCTGACAATGACTTTTGGGATGTGCTCGGTTACTGTTTCCACAGGCCTTACTACATCTCTTAGTGGGCCTTCTAATCCATTTTCCTTCCAGAACTGATATGCGTCCTTTATATCGTGGAGGGTAACAGCACTTCCTTCTTCAAAAGGACCTGCCTTTGTCCTTCTGAGTTCTTCCATATGAGCACCAGTGCCCAGCAGGAGGCCCATGTCATGGCATAGTTTCCTTATGTAGGCCCCCGCCTCACAACCGATAGTCATGAGAACCATGCTGCCCCTTATTTCGTGGATGTTTATATAGTATATTTTTCTGGTTCGAATCTGCCTTTTTACTGCTGATTTTACTGGTGGCCTCTGGTATATTTCGCCTTGAAACTTACGGATGGTCTTTATAACCTTTTCGCTCTCCACGTCCCCATGGAGCCGCATGACACAGACGTATTCTTTGCCTGATTCAAATAGGACTGAAAGGACCTTTGTTGCCGACTCAAGCGCCACTGGAAGAACACCGGAAACGCCAGGATCTAGCGTTCCGCTGTGCCCTGCCTTTTGGACTCCAAGCATCTCTTTTACCCACGCCACCGTCTCGTGGGATGTCGGTCCCTTGGGCTTGTCAAGGTTTATCACGCCGTATCGGATGTGGTCTTCAATAGACCGCGCCTCCGGATATCTTCCAAAATCGCTGGTCGTTGCAGCCTTGTTCTTTAAAATAAGCTTCCCCGTAACCCGCGTGTAAAGTGGATTTTTCATTTCAAGCTCTTGAGGATTTCCTTGTCACTTGCGGTCTTCTTCAATTTTATGGTCTCGCTCGTGGGCTCCAGATGACTGATGTTACAACGCCTTCTTCTAATCCCGTCGCCAAGAACAACTACGAAGTTTTTGTCCTGCGTCTCAACTACCACGCACTTCTTTCCGGCCTCTCTTCCCGCAAGCTTTACACACACTCTTCCTGGTTCCATTATCATGATCTCGCCTCTATCAGGGTTTCGATTATTTTAATAACTCCCTCTGCACTCCAGAGGGCGGTGTTGAGCACCACGTCATAGTGTGAAAGGTCATAAAGGTCTATATTATAAATCTTTTTGTATCGGGTGGCTTCACTTTTCTCTCTTTTTTCAATGTCTACTTTGGCCTGCGCCAGTTCTATTCCTTCCCTATTTGCCACCCGGTCCGCCCTGAGATCAAAGGGGGCTGTGAGCCATATTTTTATGTCCCCTTCGATGAGCCTCCCAGAAAGCCTACCGTCCACGACTGCATTTCCCGAAGATGCAAGCTCCTTTTGACGGCTGTCAACGAGGTGGTCGAATGAATCATCTGATTCAGCAAGACTTGAAAACTCCTCGAGACTGAGATCTTTCTGACTTGCCATTTCACGAAATATTGTGCCTGCAGAAATGTGGCGAAGTCCAAACCTCTTTGCTATTGCAATTGCAACAGTTGTCTTGCCGCTTCCAATCGGCCCCCCGACGGTGATTTTCATATTAACCTCGGGCCCGTTCCTTGAGAAGGGAGCGCATACAGGATGAGCAGAGATTTCCGCCATAGGGCCTGTTGGGGATGCGCTGCGATTTTTTGAGCTTGCCCAACCTCTTGCGGGGCACGCCGAGGAGAAGCTTACCACAGGTTCCGCATCTAGCATAGCCATTTGGCTTCTTGGTGAAATGAATCGTCTTCTTGCCTCCAGGCGTTTTCACCTTCTTTTTGGAGTAGGATCTTGAACGAAGTCTTGGTGCTACCATCTTATTTTACCTCACATCTGAACCTTGAATATCTTTCTAATCGCTGTTGACGTCATGAATGAACAGATAATGTACCAGCCCAACCAGCCCAGTTCGGTGCCGAACTTCGGCAGGCTGAAGGGCAGGGAGACCAGATAATTACCATTATCTATTATAAATGTTTGCAGAGGTGCATACTGCCCAAGCCATCTGAACACGATGATAATTGGAAGCATTGTGTACATCAAAGGTTTGAAGGAGCCTTTCATGACTTCGCTCTGAACCCCCATCATCTCGTTTGTAAGCTTTTTCATCTTCTTTTCATCCCCTTTCTCCCGCGCCTTGTTGAGTTTTTCCTGAAACTTCTTAAGCGTCGCCTTGTTCGCCTTCATCTCATCCTGATCTATCACTTTTGAAGTGACGAGGGTTGTGATAAACGCGATGAGAATTGAGACAAAGAAAATCCCTACCAAATATGAGACTCTCTGATCAGGAATTAGGTTGAAAAAGGGATAGAAAGCAGTGTCAAGAATAGAATAAAAAGGATCGAAAACGCCCATATCTTCTCACCTCAACACTGCGGCAAGGTCCCGCGCAGCCCCATCAAGCCCGTTATCGTGGTTTTCCACAACAGCAACTGTTGCGCCGCTGAAAACAGAATATGAAACGGCTGCGGCCTTGTTCAAAAACTGATGCTCAGAAATCTCAACAGCGCGCTCAGCGTCCCGTTTCCTGGTCTCATCAGAAGACCTTCTACCTGAAATCTCATCTGGACCCGCCTCTACAACCACGATGAGACTTGGCATAAGCTCTTCGAGGACCCAAACCGGCAGGCCGGGAAGATAGCCCCTGGATGTTTTAATCATGGCATGAGTGTCAACAACAATGTTTCCAGTCTTGGACGCACCGGCAATCTTACGGGCAGCCATACGCTGAATATCTTTCTGCGCATGGGGGTCTAGCCGCCTCATCTCATCGCGATCCTTCACAACTCCCCGTTCAAGAGCAACTTCAAGCATGGCGTCCCCAAAATTAAGAATACTATACTTGTCTTCGATCTCTTCAAGCGCTCTTTGCAGAACCGTGCTTTTGCCAACTCCGGGCGTGCCAGTTATAACTACAACCTTCATAAAAACTCACCCAAAAGTATGGGAGAGGATATAAAAAGGTTTTCTCTTCATAACGTGCTTATAAAATGTTGATATATCTGTTAATAGAATAATTATTTTCGGCAAGCTATTTCCTATCTCCCATACAAGCCCATGAGTTCGCCCTTTGCAAGGATGTGTCCTTCCATTGCATCTTCGACATCTTCTTTGGTTGCACTCGCCGAGAGGTTGAGTTTTGAGTCAAGTGCATAGAGCTTGAAGAAGTATCTGTGCGGTCTACCGGGCGGGGGGCAGGGGCCGCCGTAGCCAACCCTTCTGAAATCTGTCATGCCCTGAATGCTTCCATCGCTGATAACTTCGGATCTTGGCACGCCTTCTTCAAGTTCTCGTTTGTCTGCGGGGATGTTGAATATCGTCCAGTGAACAAAGGTTCCACCCGGCGCGTCGGGGTCGTCAGAAATCAAAGCGAAGCTAACTGTTCCCGCGGGCGGCTGGCTCCACGACAGCTCCGGCGAGACATTTTCTCCATCGCATGAGTAACGCGCTGGTATGTTTCCGCTATTCTGAAAAGCGGCTGAAGAAATTGAGATTGCGTCCATAACGTTCACCTCCTGTTTTTCAGTTGAGCTGCATCCCAAGGATAGGATCAGTATTATGATAAGAAATCCAGTTTTTGGATTCATATGGCTGCTCTCCCATCTATTGTTTTAGCGCAATTGGTTGTTATATTTTTCGATTCCTCCTGTCCTGGAATGTGACCGTACATATTAAATAATATTGATAAATAATATTTATGTAAGTGGTTTTCGATGAAGGTGAAGTGGGTTTGTTTATCCTTGTTTGTACTTATCCTGATCGCCGGATGCACCGGGATAAGTTCAGAGGATTCAGAAGCGGGTGTCAAAGAAATTACTGTGAAGCTAACAAATTTCAAGATAACTCCATCGACTATTGAGGTCACCCAGGGGCAATCAGTCAAACTTATTGTGGAAAATCTGGAAGGGGAACACAATCTCTACATCGATGGATACGACCTGCGAACAGAGGCTGCAAAAGCCAAAGACATCCAGATCATCGAGTTTACTGCGGATTCGGTCGGTGAATTTGCCACTTGGTGCGAGGTGAGAGACCACAGGGCCAGAGGGATGGAAGGCCGGCTCGTTGTTAAATAAATCTCGTCCTCTTATTCAAAAGTCAAAATACTTAAACAACAACGCCGATTAGAACCTTTATGCTTGTAAAAAACTGCAAGATTGTCAGCTCCCAAGGAATCAGGGAGGGCGATATCCTAATTGAAGGTGAAAAGATTGCCGCCGTTGGCAGAGGGCTTTCGTCTGATGGGGAGCTAATCGATGCCCGTGGCAAGATTGTGATGCCTGGTGTGGTGGACGCCCATGTACATGTGCGCGACTTTGAGGAAGCAGAAAAAGAGTCCTACATCTCTGCGAGCATGGCGGCCCTTTCCGGCGGGGTGACAACCTTTCTTGAGATGCCGAATACCTTGCCTAAAATAGACAATCTGAAGACCCTGAAGAGGCGTGTAAATCTTGGTGAGAAGCGGTCTTACGTTGATTTTGGAATCCATCTGGGTTACTCGAATCAGATCGAGCAGATGAAGGGGGTTGACGACGTGCCCTCGGTCAAGGTTTATATGGACGGGTTTGGGGATGACGTTGAGGCTGAACTGAACCTGGCCTTCCACTCATCTTTTCCACTCACTGTTCACTGCGAAGATCCACGGATAATAAAGAGAAACATGAGGTTTACAGGGGATCTGGATGAAGATGATTTTCTGACTTATGCCGATGTGCGAGAGAAGGTCGCTGAGACGACTGCAGTTGAAATTGTTACAGGGCTTGGATTAAAGCATAAGAAAAAGGTCCATCTATGCCATCTCACAACTCCCTCGTCTTTTCGGTGTTTAAACAAATATTCAACTTGTGAGGTTACCCCTCATCACCTGCTCCTTACTGATTCCGATCTCAGGAGGTTGAAAGGCTTTGCCAAGACCAATCCACCTCTTCGCCCGAGACTTGATGTCCATGGACTCTGGAAAGCGGTTAAAGGTGGTCTGGTCGATATTATCGCAAGCGACCACGCACCGCATCGAATCGAGGAGAAAAGGCAGGGTGTTTTTTATGCTCCTCCGGGGATACCGAATCTTGATGTCGTGCTTCGTCTCATGCTGGACCTTGTAAACAAGGGTGGGCTGAAACTTGAGGACCTTGCGAAGATGATGTGCGAAAACCCTGCGAAGATATTTCGAGTCAAGGGCAAGGGGTTCATCCGGCCTGGTGCAGCCGCTGATCTCCTAATACTGGACATGAACCGGGAATCGACGGTGGACCCGGAGCAGTTTTATTCGAAGGCAAAATTCTCGCCCTTTGCCGGGAGAAAGACAAAAGGCGCGGTTGAAACCGTGATTCTGCGAGGCAAGACGGCTTTTTCAGAAGGCGATTTTACGGTTCGTCCTGGCTACGGAAGATATCTGTACCGGCAAGTTTAAATATCTTGCACTAGAGGAGTCAGAATTATTATGGCTGAGCGACCGCTGGACGTTTTGCACAAGACCTTGGAGTCGCCTGTAATAGTCGGGCTCAAGGGGAACAAAGAATATCGAGGGAAACTCAAGGGCTATGACATCCATATGAACATAGTCCTCGAAGATGCTGAGGAACTTGCCGACGGCTCTCCAAACCGAAAGCTCGGAAAAGTCATAATCCGTGGGGACAGTGTTATTTTCATCTCCCCCTAGTTTTGCTTTAAAAGTGGGTAGAAATAGGGAATATTTTAAATAATATAGAAGCTAATCTGGGAGGTTAACATGAGCCTTACACATGTTACTGATAAAGGGGTGAAGATGGTGGAGGTCTCTGGAAAACCGGAGCAGAAGAGGAGCGCAAAGGCCTCTGGAAGAATACAGCTTCGATCTGAAACAACTGCTCTTATAAAGAAAGGGAAGGTGGAAAAGGGGAACGTGCTCACATGTGCTCAAGTTGCAGCAATTATGGCTGTGAAGAACACTCCCTCTCTTATCCCTATGTGTCATCCTCTGGCGATAACCGGTGTGGATGTGGACTTTGAATTCATGGGAGATGAGATTGAAGCAAAAGTTGAGGTTCGTAGTGTGGGCAAAACCGGGGTCGAGATGGAGGCGATAACCGGTGTTTCTGTTGCTCTTCTTACAATTTGGGACATGGTAAAGGCAGTTGAAAAGGATGAGAGTGGCCAGTATCCGATAACAGAGATAACAAATATAAGAGTCCTTGAAAAGGTTAAGGAGTAGCTTATGGCGAGCAAAACCACAGAAGTTCATAAGAAGAAATCACCGAAGAGTTCAAGAGTCGCGGTTATTACTATTTCTGACTCCAAATATACATATCATTGGACCGGGGAAAAGGGTGTGGAAACCGAAGATGTTTCAGGGAAGAGCATTTCCTCAAAATTAAAAAAGGACGACCATGAAGTGGTCTTCTATGCAATCATTCCAGACCATGCAGGCATGATTGTTGAAACCGTTGATCACGTTGCATCAACATACTCTCCAGATGCGATTATCACCACTGGAGGCACAGGTATCGGGCCACGGGATGTAACAATCGAGGCAATGGAGGCATTATTAGAGAAGACGATAGACGGCTTTGGAGAACTCTTCAGATTGGAGAGCATGAAAGAGGTTGGCAATGCCGCTATGCTGTCCAGGGCGACTGCCGGTGTTTTCGGTGACGTTGTGGTGTTCTGCCTCCCCGGCTCCCCGAATGCGGTTGAGACCGGGATGGACCTCATGTTAAAGGAGATAGGCCATCTAGTAAAACACGCTAAAGAAGGCTAGCTATGAGATTGAAGTGTACTGAGGAAACCTGCCTTGAACCCCTGAAGCGGGACATCCACGTTTCGGTTGATGGAAAGGACGTTCCCATTGGACGGTTTGTGCAGGGATTTTTGGTTAGTACCATTGTAGGGATGCTTTCGTCGCTTAAGAAAGTGGATATCCAGGAGGGATCTCATATTGAGATCAAGCTGAGGTATAAGAAATGATTCGCGACTCCCATGGCAGACCACTTAAAAGCCTCAGGATTTCGGTTACGTCGAAGTGTAATTTTGACTGTGTCTACTGTCATCAGGAGGGGATTGAAAAATCCAGAAGCGAAATGACAGCCGAGGAGATTGAGCGTATTGTGCGGCTCACTGCGGCTCATGGAGTTAAGAAAGTGAAGATTACCGGCGGCGAACCATTGCTACGATCCGACCTTGAAGAAATTGTTGAGCGAATCGCCGGAGTCGAAGGCATAACAGAGGTTTCAATGACCACAAACGCGGCCATGCTTTCCAAGAAGTCTGAAGCCCTGAAAGAAGCGGGTCTGAAAAGAGTGAATATAAGCCTTGACACACTTGATCCTGCAATCTTTAAAGAGATAACCAAGGGCGGAAAACTTGAAACTGTTATTGGTGGAATTCAAAGCGCTGTTGACTCAGGTCTTCAGCCTGTTAAGCTCAATATGGTTGTCATGCGTGGGCTAAACACAGACAAGATAAAAGAGATGATTGCCTTCGCTACAAAAAACCACGCTATTCTCCAGCTGATTGGATTAATGGAAAATGAGTACAGTGATGAATTCTTCAAGGAATACTCCTGTGACCTTGATAGGATCGTAAGGGATCTTGAGGAAGAGGCAAACGAGGTTCTCATCCGAAAGTTCATGCAGAACCGGACCCGATATATACTCGATGAAGGCGAGGTCGAGGTGGTGTTTCCAATGCACAACACCGAGTTCTGCTCAAACTGCACCCGAATCCGGGTCACAGCAGACGGTAAGTTCAAGCCCTGCCTCATGAGAAACGATAACTACGTAGATTTCCTGGGCTCCATGAGATCCGGCGCCTCCGATTCTGAGCTTGAACGGCTATTTTTAGAGGCTGTCTCGCGGCGAGAGCCCTACTTTAAAAAATCGATGGGTATCAGAGATGCTGAGGCTGACGTGAAAAACGAAGGAAGCGCTTAGAAGACCTTTATTTTATGGTGCTCCTTGTGGAGCGTGTATGCAGCAACAAATAACATTATCGCTGCTATCAAAAAGAGTATATCATGGTAAGGATGGACTGCATCCTCACTTACGATTTTTGCATTCCAAAGCGTTCCTGCAATCATCGACCCGGTCATTGCGAGCGAGAAGAGGACTGTAAAAAACCAGAATCCATCGTGCTTTGTTGTTAGATAATTTTTGAATGCGAAGTAGAAGGCCATTGCAAAGTAGAGCGCGCCGGCACCAAAATATAACGCTTGTGTTGGATCGCTAACCATTTACGCCGCTCCCGCCGGTCTTTCAAGCTCTTTTTTTGATAGATATGTGCTTAGAAGGAAGAGTATCCCTGAAAGGATAATAAAGCCTTGACTTATTACTGATGCCGATCCGCTGCCGTAGGTTTGATATATCAGGTTAAAGAGAAATCCCGGTCCCAAAATTGTTATTGCAAGCAAAAATAGCCAGCCCCTTTTCCCATATTCTCTAAAGCCTGCAAGTATCGCAAAATAAAAGGCGGCAAGTAAAAATATCAGTGTAAAAATCCCACTCACCAGTTCCCATGGATATACCATCTCCATCCACCTTTGTTTGATATCAAATTAATTTTATTTATAATTAACGGCTATTATGCAATTGTTGAAGTGAATAGATAAATGGCTAGCATGCCAACTATTATAAAAACAGCTATGCTTATGCCGCTTATATTCGGAGTCTCATAGATCAATTTCCCCATGTGAATTTCAAAATCGTCTGCTCTTTTTTTTATGGTTCTCGAATCGGTTTCATCATATCTCTCGACTAAAATGTCGAAAAGATATTCTGCAAAGGCGTAAGGGTATTTAATGGCCTCAACTAAATCTGTTGCCACTTCTGTAAAGAAAGCTTCAGAGGTCTGATCAAATATGGTCAAGGGTTCCCTTATGTATATGAAATCCTCCTCTGGACCCTTACCTGACTCCATAATATGCTCCACGC
>JABAOE010001706.1_pt2 | contig 11467 bp, 12 predicted proteins | sample 7062141 | NCBI WGS metagenome assembly JABAOE01 (sample SAMN14538627, study PRJNA623070) | marine sediment metagenome | biome: marine biome [ENVO:00000428]; feature: marine pelagic biome [ENVO:01000023]; material: deep marine sediment [ENVO:00002113] | place: India: Gulf of Khambhat ...
ACACCCATAAGCGGGATCTTGCGGTCATCGAGATGTTTGCGCACCCGTGCAGAACAAAGGGCTATGGCCCCTGCTGAAGCCGCCCAGAAGGCTCCGCCCACAGCGGGAGAAACAAGTGCGTCTGCCATGTGCATGGGAAAACTTTCTACACGATGGAATCGAGAACGTAATGAAAATGCCTGTTTTGTCCTACTCTAGGGGGTGAACGGACTGTGGTCAAGAATAATGTGCTACGAATTAAAAAAACGTAGCACTGCCTTCTGGGTGGCTTTTCCCGGTCAATTCGACAAGCCCGCATAGGCGGGCTATTGCCGGTGCAGGCCACGGCGTTTGTCTTTGCTCACGTTTGTGCTGCAAACGATTCAATTCTCTTCAAGGCCAATAAATTCCAGGGTGGTTTTGCACTTTTTACATAACGCCTGATAGCACTTTGAAATCCTTTTGTGCATGATGCTGGTCAGGCGGTGTTCGCGGCAGTTGCAGCGGTACAGGAAGTTGCGCTGGACAACCCGTGCCGCCGTTGTTTGGTAGGTATGGCAACGTATAGGTTCCAGTCCAAAGCAGTCACGCATAACGGCCTGCCATTCCGGGCCGTGCGGGCGAGGCCGGGTCCTTTGCTTGCGGGCTTGCCAGTTAACGGCCAGGTGGGCGACTTCATGCGGGATGGTCTGCTTGAGGAAGTCATCGAGGTTCTCGGCCAGCAGCTGCAGGTTGATCCGCAGCGAGGCCTCGCCTTTATGGGTTAGCTTGGCTTGCCCGGCGCAGCGGCCACGCAACGAAAAATCGATCGTGGATTCTGGCAGCGTGATCTTGAAATGATGGCGCACCCGGGCTTCTGCCTCGCGGACAGCCGCTTCAGCCAGGCTGCGCAGATTTTTCTTGTCGGCGGCTAAAATCATTTCGTGTTGTCCGGCGCATTCATGGTATGGATGTCGCATCTTGAAGGGCAGCAAATTGCTGGCACAAGGGCCTGTCAGGAGTGTTCATTCTGTAGCGTCTTGATCAGTTCCCTTGCTGGTTGATAGCCGGAATGGATACTCAGGGCCTTCTCGCAGTCCTCCATGGCCAGTTCATAACGCTGCATGTCGTAATATGTCTGCGCGCGGCCGAAGAAGTTGTCAGCCCGGTTCGGATTGAGCTCTAAAGCCTGCCCGAAATCTTCGAGGGCCTTGCGATGCTTTTTCAAAACCCGGTAGCAAAGACCCCGGTTGGCGAAACTGCGATCACTCTCCGCGTCGTAACGTATCGCACTGGTGAAATCCTTGAGGGCGCGCTGGTGATTGCCGATGGCAAAATAAGCCATTCCTCTATGGTTGTAAACCAGTCCCCGCATTTTACGGTCGATCTGCATGCCGAGGAGTTGTCCGTAGAGTGCAATGGCGGTGTCCAGGTCATGCTTGCTGTGCGCTTCTAAAGCGTGCAGCATGGTCTTCTCCAGATGGCTTGCCATTGTCGATGGGACGGGACCGATCCTGGCCGGTGTCGCTGACAAGGTTGGATGCGAGATGGCAATATCGCTGTGGTCGGGATTCTCTCGTGTTGCAATGGCCCGCCGATTACGACCGTGTTGGCGAATTTCTTTCTGGTAGTCGCGAATTTCCTGGAAAATCAGGTCAGACAGGGTGAGTGTGGCATTCAGCGACGCCAGTTTGCGCCTGATCGACTGGTTCGGCAGAGAGATATCCGATTTGTAGACCAGTTCGTGTTCCACTTCGGCCCAGGCATCCTGCAAGATGGTTCGCAATTGGATTTCGCAAACTTTTTTGACGCCGGGCAACAGTCTGCCGGCCTGTTTTGTGTCATGGCGGATAGCCAGGTGCAGGGAGTCGTAGCCGAACTCGCGAAAAGAGTGCTGTGTGGCTTTGCGTTCGACTTCAATGACTTCGAAGTGCGCTGTTATCAGGCTTGAAACGGTTTCGATGTCCTCCAGGAAAGGACAGATGATGCGCAGGCCGAAAAAGTCATTCGTTGTCGACATGCGGCGATTGCCGTTGGCTGAATTCAGTTTGCGGAGTTTTTCGTAGTATGCCTCAAAGCTTTTGACACGGTATTTAATGGCTGGTGTCAATCCCTGTTGTTCAAGGATCAGGCGCATATCCTGGGCAAGCTTTTGCAAGGAAGCTTTGTGAGCTGCCAGTTGCTTTTCGTAAAGCTCCTTTGTTTTGCTGCGTTCAGGAAGTCGTGTTTGACCAGCGGTCGGGTTCGTCATTAAGGCTCCTGGTTGAATTGGTGGCGAGCGCACCTTTCTATTTTAAGCCAAGAACTTTTTCAGGCAAGGAATAATCAGGGGCAACGGCAAGCGAGCAATTTATTCCTGAAGCAGGGTTTTGATTTTCGCAACGAGTTGTTCTGCGGTAAAAGGCTTGTTCAGGTAATCATTGACCATCGCCTCTTCGGCCAGAGCCTTAAGCTCTTCTTCGTCTTTTGAAGACATCAGGATGATCGGGATGTGGGCGCTTTTTTCACGCTGCTTGAGAAGTTTGGCTTTTTTGACGCCTGACATCAGCGGCATGATGACATCAAGGACGATCAGGTCAGGCGGGGTTTTGCCGTAAATAATGTTGTTTGAGTAAATGCCGCAGTCTGCGATCGAAACACGATACCCGGCATTTTTCAAAAAGTCACTGACCATTGCCAGCAGCACGGGGTCGTCATCGATAACCAGGATGTGTTGTTGCATATGAAGCGCCTTTGGTTTCCCTTCTGTGCCTACAGAATAAAGTATAGCATCATTTGGTAGTGGTTACGACAGCTGAATCCCGGCTCTGAAATGTTTTGACTCGGATTACGTTGACGTATTGGCAGGAAATGGCATAGTTATTTCAAGCGCTTAAGCAATTAATCGGTGTTTCCGGTGCGCTGAGCAGTGTGGCCGGTACGGGATTCACCATTCAACTTCAGGGTGCGGATTATGAGTTATGTTTATCTCAATGGCGAGTTTGTCAAAAGCGAAGCCGCCATGATCTCCGTTTTCGACCAGGGATTTCTCTATGGTGACGGTATCTTCGAAAGTTTCCGTTCCATAGGCGATCGCCTGTACCAGTTCTCCCAACACTATCAGCGCTTGTTGCAGTCTGCTGAAGCGCTCTGTTATCCGGTCGCCCTGTCCCAGCATGAACTGGAAGAAATCCTGCTCGAAATAAGGCAGAAAAACCATCTGAACAATGCATACTATCGTATTACGATTACGCGCGGCAAAGGTCAGGTCGGGTTCCAGCGCAGCATGGAGAATGATTTGACGTGCCTGGTTATAGGCCGTGAATTCGAGGGGTTTGACGAAAGTTTATACCGAAGCGGGATCTCGTTGCGGGTTGCACAAACACGCAGAAACGCCCCTGAGGCGATCAATCCGAAGATCAAATCGATCAGCAACCTGAATAGTCTTCTGGGCAAGCTGGAAGCCAAAGCTGCCGGTGCCTTCGAAGTCATTATGCTCAACAACAAGGAGCATATTTGCGAAGGGGCCTCATCAAATATTTTCTGGGTCAAGGACAAGTGGGTGTTCACGCCTGATGCGTCGACCGGCTTGCTCGAAGGGGTGACCCGTGCAACCATCATGCGTTTGTGTGAGGACAAATTGAACCTGCGCGTCATCAGCGGTGAATTCAAACTTCAAGATTTGAAATTCGCCGACGAAGTCTTTGTGACTTCGACCTCTCTGGAGGTGATGCCTGTGGTCAAGATCGATGATTTCAAGATCAATCAGGGACTGGTTGGGCCTGTTGCCCATCATCTTCGCGAAGAGTTGCACCGGGATATGGGCCTTGATCTCTAGCAGCGCGATTGTGTTGGTAGTGCCCTGCTCATTTAAGCTGCCCCTGTGACGCAAGCCTGACGACGCACCAGTATCAAGAGTGGGTGTCTCCCCGCACGCAAGATTAAATCCTTTTATGTGTTTTGAATATTGTATGCGTGATATGGTTTTTACTAATCAGGCTGGTCTCCGTTTGTCTTGGGCGTCTGTGGGGGAACGTCATGCAGGAAAACCATTCATCCAACATCTCCGGGGATATCTTCAGGCCTAAGCCCCTGCGCATGTTTGTCATCACCATTGCTACTATCTTCATTGCGGAAGCGATGGTGATGGTGATTCTTCCCGGGCTCGGGCTTCAGAATATCTACGTGATTGCTCTAGTAGATGCGGTTTCCCTCTGTGTCATAGTTGTTCCCGCCCTCTATCTGTTTTTATTCAAGCCGATGCGACAGAGCATTTTGAGTTTGGATCAATCGGAAAAAATCCAGAAGCAATTAGAGGAGATTGATCAACTCAAAAGTGATTTCATCTCGATTGCGGGACATGAACTTTGTACGCCCGTGTCTACGATTTCCGGTTACGTCGATCTGCTGCTGGCAGGAGTGAGTGCTGAACAGCAGGAGAAATACCTGAAGGTGATCCAGGGCCGAACCGTTGCTTTGGAGAGAATCATTGACGATCTGCAGGTTGTCAATCATCTTGAAGCAGGCGAGTGCTTGCAAATTATCAAAGCAGAAAATGATTTGAGAAAAACGGTTAGCCATGTAGCCAGCGTGTACAAAACCCGTTTTCCGGACAAGCCGATCCAAGTCGTGGTTCCTGAGCAGCCGTTGCTGATGGAATACGATGAAATACGGATTAGCCAGGTGCTCGACAACCTGTTAAGCAATGCCGTCAAGTATGAAAACGAAATTCACGACGAGATTGCAATCTCTGTTCTTGACCAAGGTGAGCAGGTAATCATTCAGGTCAGAGACGAAGGTATCGGCATGACGCCCGATGAGCTGAAACAGATTTACAAGAAGTTCTTCCGTGCCGAATCCGAAAAATCGCTCGTCGGTGGTCTTGGCCTGGGCATGGCGATAGTCAAAAACATCGTGGAAGGCCACGATGGGACTATCGATATCATCAGCCAGCGCAAGGTTGGCACAACCGTCTCCGTGACATTGCCCAAAGCCACCGCCTGACATTCTTTCCGCTGACCTGACCCGTTTAACGCCTGACATGGATTCCCCTGCTTTGATCATGATGTGGTCTCCATCCGGATTTGGTTGGGTTGAGCCATTAAGCATAGATAGCGGGGACTTGAGTACATGAGAACGCGATGGTTTCTGATTGCTATGCAACCTGATTGTTTGCGATGGCAAGGATGGACATAAAAATGTCGCAAAACAAATAACTTGCATTGCTGTGGCGAGGCGTGCTAGCGTATGGCAAGTTAAACGTTTGTGCAGCAGTTTGCCAGGCACGATTAAAAAGTTAATCAGTCAGGAAAAATCACACAGACCTCTTTGGGCTATGTGGTTTTTTTGTTTTACGCAGCAGGCAGGATTTGCACACCAAGCAGAGTGTTCGAGAGAACAACAAGGAGTTAGAAAATGGCACAAGGTACAGTAAAGTGGTTCAACGACGCAAAAGGGTTTGGCTTTATCGAGCAGGACAACGGTCCTGACGTTTTTGTCCACTTTTCGCAAATCCAGGGAGACGGATTCAAGTCTCTGGCTGAAGGTGACCGGGTAAGCTTTGACGTCACTGATGGCGCGAAAGGCCCTCAATCGTCGAATGTGCAGAGAATTTAACGTTTTTGCGCTGAACTAGACAGGATAGCCCTGCGGAAATTCCGCGGGGCTATTTTTATTGGCAATGCCGCCTGTCGAATCTTTTGAAAGCAGGGCCTTGCAGGAAAAGAAAGGAATGCTCATGGGGCGCAAACCAAACTATGGCTATGAAAAAAGACAGAAGGAACTCGCACGTAAGGCCAAAAAAGAAGAGAAGAAAAAGCGTAAGCTTCCTGAAAATGAAGACAACGAACCGGAAGATAATCAAGTCGATTGAATAATGGTTTAATCGTCAATCGACCGGTTTCTTAAAATATATCGGGCCGTATAATCGTGCCCGCCTACACAGATGGAGTCCAGTTATGCAAAAAGACAAACTTACCGCGGGAGACCCGATCGAAGCGCGCTGCACCAAATGCCGCAAGATCACCAATCACATTGTTGTTGCCATGGCGGATGATCGCCCTGCCAAGGTAGAATGCAATACGTGCAAAGGCCAGCACAAATACCGTTCTCCTGTGGCGGCAAAAAAGCCTGCAGTGCGTCGTACCGCTGACCCGAAGATTGCCGAGCAGAAGGAATGGGAAAAGCTGCGCACCGAAATTCAAGATAAGCAGGCCGTTGGATATTCAATGACAGTTTCCTTCAAGGTTGGCACCGTGATGAATCACCCGAAGTTCGGCCTGGGTCTTGTGCAATCAAAGATCGGCCCCCAAATAGTCGAGGTCCTCTTCGAAGACGGCAAGAAAAAGTTGCGCTGCCTCTAAGTGAATATCTTTTTCACCACAACCCCAACGATGGAAACTGTCCAAAATGAAGCTCAGTGAAATTCTGCGTGAAATATCGATTTCCGCCCAGTTGAAGACGGATCCCGAAATTACCGGTATAGCTACACTTGTTGCGGCAACACCGCAGCAACTCTCCTATGCCGTCAGCAAGAAACACCTTGCGGCTTTGCAGCAAACCCGTGCGGCGGCGGTGTTCGTGCCGGAATCGTTGCAGGCAGCGGTTGGCGACAATACCGTTCCGGTCGTGGTGGCTGACCCGGAACTCACCATGGCCCTTGCCTCAAGGTTATTCCGGTTCGAGCCTGAATTGCCTGTGCAGGACTCTGCGCAAATTGACCCGAGCGCCATGGTTTTCCCGAATGTCTCCATGGGGACAGGTGTGAAGATCGGCAGCAACAGTCGTATCATGCCGGGGGTTTACCTAGGCGATCATGTGGTCGTTGGAGACGATACGATCATACATCCCAACTGCGTTATCTATCACCACTGTCAGATTGGCAGCCGCTGCATCATCCATGGCAATACGGTCATCGGCAGCGATGGCTTTGGCTATGCGCATACCCGGAGCGGAGAACATGTCAAGATTGAGCAGATGGGCAATGTGGTCATTGAAGATGACGTCGAAATCGGTTCGAATACGTCTATAGACAGGGCGACATTCTCCTCTACGGTGATCCGCCGAGGCTCAAAGCTCGACAACCTGGTACATATCTCCCACAACGTTGAGGTCGGCGAGCATTCGATCATTGCCGGCCAATCCGGAATTGCCGGTTCAACAGTATTGGGCCGGAATGTTGTCATGGCGGCCCAGACCGGCGCAACCGGGCATATCAAATTGGCCGACTTCACGACGGTAGCAGGTCGCGGCGGTGTTTCCAAAAGCACCGAATCCGGAAAAACTTACGCGGGGTTTCCGATTATGGAACACCGGGACTGGTTAAAATTTAATGCCAGGCTGATGCGCCTGGCTAAACAAGGTGACAAGTAAATTAGAGTTCTACAGATATTTAATTCAAAAGGCCTGCTTTCGCAGGCCTTTTTTGTTTTCCCATAAAGTTGTTTCAGTATGGCCATTTTGCCTGGCCGCCTTCCAAAATCATAAGGCGTTTTTCGTCCACCCCCTGGTCTCGCAGGTAGTCGTAAGTACGCTTGGCGCCTCCTCCTCCCCGCGGGCAGACAATGACCACAGGGTCTGCATTGCTGTTGACCTGAGCCAGTACCTCGCCCAATTTTGCCTGATCTTCCTCAGATTTGACCGGGTAGGCGTAGGTCGCAATGGCCCCGGGAATGTGATGTAAGCTGTACTCAGCTTCAACCTGTATGTCGAGCAAAAGGCCCTGCTCATTTGTTTGGATTTTTTGCATGAGGTCTTCCGCAGAGATGAATTGATAGTCTCCTGCTATAGACGAGGTTGCTGCAAGGAGTGTGACTGCCATGAACATGAGAATTTTTGCCACGGTTTGAATCCCTTCCTGTCGAAATAGTGCCTGGTGAAATTAAAAAACCCTCTCAAAAATGGAAAATATTTTCTGGTATTGACACGCCTGGGTCAAACGGATAATTTCGATACTGTCAATATGAGGTATTTATAAAATAAATAGGTGTAGCGTTGAATTTACGTCAGCTCGAGCTCTTTGTCGCGATTGCCGAAACCGGAAGTTTTTCCAGGGGGGCGGAAGTCGTGTCCCTGACGCAATCAACGGTCAGTCAACACATTTCCGCTTTGGAGGATGAAGTCGGCACGCCTCTCTTTGACCGCACGGGTCGAGGTATCATTCTGACTTCGGGGGGCGAACTGTTTTTGAGTCACGCAAGGCGGATTCTTGCTGAACGTGACACACTCCTACAGTCGATGGCCGGCTTTAAGGGGCTCGAGAGTGCACGCCTTTCGGTTGGCGCAAGCAACATCCCGGCGAACTATCTGATCCCGCCATTATTGCCGCAGTTGAAAAAAGATTATCCGGGGATTGCCTTGACGATGATGACCGGTGACACCAGCGAGGTCATCAAGGCTTTGCTTGAGGCTGAAATCGAACTGGCTCTGGTTGGTTCCCGGATCACGAATGATGCAATTGTCGTCGAGCCACTGATGAATGATTCGTTGGTGCTGATAGTCGGCGATGATCATCGCTGGTCCAGGCTGGGCATGGTCTCTGTAGCAGAACTGCTCTGTGAGCCGCTGATTGTCCGTGAATCCGGGTCGGGCAGCGGTCAAACTCTGGACAATGCATTGCGTAAAGCCGGATATAGCCCGGCAGAGGTCAATGTTGCGGCCTGTCTCGGCAGCAACGAAGCCGTGATTCAGACCGTTGCCAATGGCTATGGTTGTGCTTTTGTCTCGGAAGTGTCGGTTCGCAGCGGAATCGCCCGTAAAGAGTTGTCCAAAATTGATGTCGATGGCTTGACCGTTGAGCGTCAAATCTGGCTTGCGAAGCTGAAGTCCCGGACCCTGTCACCGGCAGCAGAAGTATTTACATCCCTTTTGTGCAACTCATATCGATCGTGAATTTCATCCATACTACCGCCTCGGCAGGTACGTATCTCGTAGCAGGGCCAGACCTTCGTCTTCGCCGATCAAGGACAACTCATCACCATCCTGAATCACTGTGCGGCCACTCGGCACAAAAGACTGGCCGTCCCGTGACAACATCGCCACCAGACAGCCCTTCGGAATACCGGCATCACGCAACAACTTTCCTATCAAGGCCCCAGAAGGGTCGGTGCTGCGAATCTGCATTGTCACTAAACGATCGTCGTGCAGCAGAGAGTCTCGCAGTTCTTTTTCGTCCTTAGCCTGATCCCATTCAGTGGGGAAACTGACTTCATCGACGCGCTCGGCTATTCGGGCAAGGATTCGCAGATGCTGGGTCGGGTTGTCTTCCGGGCTGACCAGGAAAAAAATGGCGTGAATCTGGACTTCATCAGCTTCCTCGTGGGTCAGTGGGTCATAGGTACGCATCTGTACACCCTTACGGCATCGGATCAGGGCCATTTCCGTCTGCAAGATCCGATCGGTCCGGAAATGGGGCAATGCCACGCCGTGGGTCACCGGGGTGGCACCAATCCGCGTCCCCTCCATGATTTGCGAAACGATCTCCTCGGGGGCAAGATGTACGCGAACGGACATTTTGTCAGCAACGTGTTTCACAACACCTTCAAAAGAGGTTTCGTCAGCAAGATCGAAGACCAGGCAACGTGTGACGATTTCATCGAAGGGGTCTTCTTCACGCAAGCCCTTCTCCCTTAGAATGCCTCGCAGTTCAGTATCGAGATCATGGTGACGATGCTGGCCGAGGCGCTCGAAGACATGATAGATAGCGCCGGTACGGGCAACCCGGTTGCGTGCATAGTAGCGGTACCAAAGTGACGAGACCACGATCAGGCCCGCCGAGAAACCAATCGACAGCAGGCCCATCTCGAAGATAAGGTAAAATGGCGCGATGATTCCGGCAATCTGCATCCATGGATAAAGGGGTGATTTGTATCCTGGGTCATAAGAGGAAATTTTACTCTCACGCATGACGATGACGGCGAGACAGACCAATGCAAACATCAGTAACTGGAAGGCACTTGCCAGTTTTGCTATCCGCATCGGATCGAACAGGACGAGAATCAGGACCATCGTCGCCAGTGTCAGAACAAGTGAATAGAACGGAGTCCCGAACCTGCCAAGCTCGCGGAACCTGCGGGGCAGAAGGTGGTCGCGGCTCATCGCCAGGGGGTAGCGAGAGGCGCTCATCATGCCGGCATTGGCGACGGAGATGAACGCCAGCATCGCAGCCAAGGAAACGAGAAACACACCCGGACGGCCAAGAGAGTATTGGGCAGCAGAAGCAACCGGGGTCAGGTTCCCCCGCAATTCTCCCGGAGGAACCAGGCCAACAATAATCATGGTCCCGAGGAAGTAGACCAAGAGTGCAGTCAGGAGCGCCAGGATCACACCCCGGGGCAGATTTTTCTCCGGGTCTTTAACCTCTTCTGAAAGACTGGCTACTTTGGTAACCCCGACATAGCTGATATAGACCATGCCTGATGTCGCAATGATCGCGTCAAAGCCGGCTGCGAAGAAATTCTCGAAATGAACCGGTTGGAAGGCGGTCACCCCGCTGAAGAGAAATAAGGCCAGAATCGCTAGCAGTCCAAAGACCAGCACAACCTGGAGCCTGCCGCTTTTCTTTGCTCCCACAAGGTTGATCCCCGCAAGGGCTATGGCTATTGTCACAGCGATTGGAGTAATCGCCAGGTTAGGCAGAAACAGTGATATGTAGGCTCCCATTCCTACCAGTGCGAAAGTGACCTTCAGGATCAGGGCCAGCCACGTACCAATCCCGCCGATACAGCCGAGAAATGGCCCGAGTGATCGGTCCAGAAAATAGTAGACACCTCCGGCGCGCGGCATGGCGGTTGCCAGTTCTATGACGCTGAACATGGCAGGAACCAGTGGGATGGCGGCCAGTAAATAGGCCAGAACCAGGGCCGGTCCAGCCTGTATCGCAGCGATTCCGGGGAGCAGGAAGAAGCCGGCGCTCAAGGTTGCCCCTGTCGCAATGGCGTAGACATCCCGCAACCTAAGTTCCTTTTTTAATCTTTTTTTTGCACCGACATCAGGCATGGCGTTATCAAATGCACATTATTGAACAAGGTTTGCGAACACAGCCTTAGTTTACGGCCCTCTTGGTTTTGCAAGTCAAACAATTGTGCCTGTTATAGACTTTAACCGAACAAATCATTTGTAACGAGAAAAAACGTGATGTTGTTTTTCATGGGCTCTTGATGACTATAATACGGTTATTCATGAAACGTGAAATATGTTGTTAAATAAAGGTTATGGACTCCCGTTTATATTACAAGAAGCAGAAGACGTTGTGGAATTCTTAAAACCCAAGGCGTGGTTCCTTTAAATGAACGGTGCGTTATCCTTTACGTCTCTCCTTGCCAGACGATAGTGGGTTCTGGCAGGAAACTCTTCATTTATAATTGTACGTCAAACTTCTTGACCCCAGTAACCCTGACACGGATTTGCACTCAATGCCAGACTATGTTAGGGTCTCCACGTTCATGGCGGCGTTCTCTCTGAGCGTTCCGACCATAGACCCGCGAATGAGGTGGACCTTTTTGCCCCGGGCAGAAACGGGACGAACCCTCTC
>JABAOE010003393.1_pt1 | contig 11462 bp, 12 predicted proteins | sample 7062141 | NCBI WGS metagenome assembly JABAOE01 (sample SAMN14538627, study PRJNA623070) | marine sediment metagenome | biome: marine biome [ENVO:00000428]; feature: marine pelagic biome [ENVO:01000023]; material: deep marine sediment [ENVO:00002113] | place: India: Gulf of Khambhat ...
CTCCAGTGACATCATAACCCCGACGGCGATGCCGATAAGTTGGGCGACAATCACAGCGGCGAGAACGATCCCCACCAACATGCGAAACAGCGGATAAAGTGTGGGCCCGATCAAGTACTGCCCCTCAGGGTAGTACGAGGCGGCCACTGACTCGGGCGATCCCATCTCGGTCAGCAATTCGACCGCCTGTGCTTCGCTCGGCTCGCGGCCCGCCCGGGCATCCAGCTGGTCTTCTAAAGAAGACCGAAGCTCCGAGACGATGTCGGAACGATTCTTGGATGGTAGTCGCTTCCCGACNNTTCTATTAGTTCCATTTTATTCAATTCTCCTTTTCGACTTTTTCGAGTAGACCTTTCACGATCTGAACCAGGGCGCCCCAGTCGGCCGCCAAGTCAGCCAGCGCGCGCTCTCCGTCAGCGGTGAGTTCGTAATACCGCCTCGGCCGTGAGCCGCTCACATCCCACTCACTGTGGAGTAGACCTTGGCTCTCAAGGCGCCGGAGAAGGGGATACAGAGTTCCCTGATCGATCTCAAGCCCACCTTCTGTGAGCTCTTCGATCAACGAGTACCCGTATTTCCGAGCCCTTAGCTGGCTCAATGCGGCCAAGACCAATACTCCCCGGCGCAACTCCTGACTAAGCTTCTGATACTGATCGTTTTGGGTCATCATGTGTATGAGTATACTATGTATAATACAGTATTGTCAAGTCCCAATATTTGCGAGTTTGTCATCACAAGAGGGGCATGAATTTCACACGGTGCTCAATCTCTGTTTAACAACAGTGCCAGAAATCGATCGACATCATACATTGCTGACTGAGCTGCTGGATTTATCTGTGGCAGCAGCATGTCAAAGCCATGGTCTGTGCAGGGAAAAACAACGTTGACCGCGGGTACGCCGGATTCGACCAGGCTTGTGTAGAGCGCATAGGTGGCGTCCACCGGAGTGATAAAGTCTTGGTCCCCCTGCATGAAGAGCGTGGGCGGGCAATCCGGATGCACATGGGTGGAGGGTGAAGCCAATTGATATGTGTTGAGTGCCTCCTCAGGCCAGCCGCCCAATAGGACATCCATTCTCCAGGTTGCAGGTGTAACAGTCAGGGTGGAATCTGGACCAATGGATACAGGGGGCAAATCCTCACTGAGCAATCGTTCTTGATTTGTGTGCTGAAATTCAGCCAGCATATCCGTGGGGCCATAGTAGGAGATGACGCCGCATACGGACAGGTCGTTACCTTTGAGCTCCTCTGGCGTCAGCTCAGGATGTTCGGGGGTATATCCTGCTAAAAGAGCCAGGTGTCCGCCTGCAGAACCGCCCCCTAAAACAATTTTTTCGGGGTTTACACCGTAGCGTGGTGCATTGGCCTTCATCCAGGCGATCGCGCGCTTGGCGTCTCCAATCATTCCATAAATATCCACTTCAGGACAAAGACGATATGCGACATCCATCACGGTATGTCCCTGTGCTACTAAGTGGCGAAAGAAAGGCCTGGTGAGCATATCTTTGTCCATCATGTACCAGGCGCCCCCATGAAAGAAGATGAATGCTAGGCCGGAGGCGTCGCCACTGGGCGGACTCCAAACGTCACAGAGAAGTTGCCGGTCCGTATCAGGAATGGTCCAAAAAGCGAGATCGCGTTCCCAGGATGCCTCCGGAGAGGCTTTCATCTTCAAGTACCCATTCCAACGCTTTTTAGCCAAACGCTGGGCTTGCTCAGCCGGTATCCCGTCTGACCATCCGACGCCAAAGGCTTTTTCAAAACCGTTGTGATTCCGGGTGACTCGCCAGATATATCCGATCATCACCCCGGCACCAACAACGCCCATCGGAATAACCCAATACACCTGATAGAACCAACCAATTACCGCCCCAACGAGGCCGAAGATGGCCCACAATGGCGACAACGCCACCGCCATCATTTTGAGTGGCAATACGTAGAAGCCTTGCGGCATTTTCAATCGGAGCAGCAAGAGGACACTCATGAGGAGTGAAAAGCCAGAGAGGATGTACGCCAGAGCTATCATGATCACCTCGTGTAATTTTGTCAGAAGACGTCTATCGGCTGCGAGTTCCCTGCACCGGGGCGCAGGCACCCTGGCCTGGCCGGCAGCCTGTTTTGCCAGTACGTGTGGCGCAGGTGCAGGTGGACGGTCAGGCCAGGGTGAGCTGTAAGGCGCACCAGACTTTCAACTGCCGCTTGGCTGGCAAAAAGTTTAGGCGTGACGATTCCTGCCTACTCGCGAACGAGTGCTTCCGCGATTTCATCAAAATGGTTGACGAGTGTTGATAAATGTGCTTCCCCCGGATAGGTAGTCAGTTGGGCACTAGGAAGGCTAATCATCACCTTATTCACGAGAGCAAGTGGAACACGGTCGTCCTCCTCGCCGTGGAATACCTTCAGCGGGATTCGAATTTCATCCAAATCGAAGTCCCACTCGCGTGCAAAGAGACGCATATCCCACGCAGCGCCCTTATAGCCGTGGTGGAAAACTTCACTGAACATCAGGAGGAAGGCGTCCAAGCGTCCTGGCTGTGCCAATACTGCATAGTCTGGATCTGGCAAGGCTCTCTTTTGCTGAGCCAGCACCTTTTCACGTCCACGGTCGTCTTCCTGAGGTTGGGTCATCATGCTCGCGAATCTCAGCAAGAGAGGCAAGAGGAAAGGAACTTTGCTAGCGACATTCCATGTCAGGCTTTGGTAAAAGTCTAGATTGTCCAGCGATTCCGGCCAGTCCATTCGCCAAGAACCGGAAGTAATGACGGCGGTCAGGAGCCTTTCAGGAATCTTTGCGGCACAGACCGCCACATATGCACCTCCCCCAGAGTTTCCGATCACAGAAAATTGATCCAGCCCAAGGGCGTCAGCTAAAGCTGCCACATCCTTCGGCCAGTCAGAGAAGCCTCGATGGTTCTGGAAATCCGATTGTCCAATCCCAGGACGGTCCGGCGTGATAACCCGGAAACCGAATTGGCTAAAGGCTTCATCTCCCACTATCAGCGGCTCCAGACGTGAGGCGGGTGAACCGTGGAAATACAGAACTGGATGTCCATCTGGCAGCCCAAACTCGGCATAGGCTAGCTTGCGACCGTCCGTTAGGGTAAGCATATTGTCAGTTTTCATGAAGATCCTTCCCATCAGTGTTGTTGAATGTGCCCGGTGTGCCACACGGCTGCGAGCTGCCTGCACTTGCTTGCGCTTTGCGCCAGCACCCTGCTTGCACTTGAGCGCAAGCACAGGTGGCCTAGCCGCCCTGGCCTGGCCGGCAGCCTGTTTTGCCAGTACCTGTGGCGCAGGTGCAGGTGGACGGACAGTCCAGGGGGCAGGCAAGTATCGGTTGAGGTGTTTGAACACCTCTTATCCCGACCCGAAAATTCAGCAGGTAATGGTGCAGTAACGCTGCTCGCGAAGCCACCCGCTTCTCCAAGTTCAAAACCGGAAGGGGCAAAGCCCCTGAAACAGTATTACAGGTTGGGTATCGCTTCTTCGGTATCCTACATCATACCGAATGCCAGAAACTTGTAGCGCCGAGGATACGACGCTCAAACAGAAAGGCAAATCGCTTCGCGAACTGCAGCGTATCGAGCAGTCGGGAACTTTCCTATACCCGCCTCGCCAACGATGCGCAGGAGTTCCTTGATAGAACCGTGCGAGCTGAGACGATCTAGGAGTTTCCGGTGCCTGAGAAGGCTTGGTTCAGGAAGAATGCCAGGGCGCATGCGAATAGTGCTGCATCAAAGGTAGCAAGGATGCTCTGGCCACCTGGGTCTTCCACACCAATTCCTATTACAGCCGTGATAACGCCTGCCACGGTAAACACAGCGAAAGTGATCACAGCATTCGTGAATTTCCTGCCTCTTATGTGTCCTTCCTGGTTGACATTGGTTGAGGGTGCCAGCCAGAACAGTTGAGGAAATTTGCACTGAGGACTTGACTCTGTTCAGATTCGGAGAGATTCAAGCGACGGATACGATTCAGCATTCGTTCCTCGGTGGCGTTGGCATAAGGTCCATCTGTTCCGTAGATGCATTTTTGGGATCCCAAAGACTTAATCACCGCGCCAAGGATTTGTTGGTTCATGTAAACCGAGCTCGACAGGTCAACGTAAACGTTCTCCCTATTCTTGATGTATTCCCAAACTTCCCTGTAATAGGGCACAGCTGCATGAGCGTAAATAATCTTTAGCTTAGGATGCCGTTCGGGTAGAAACCGATAATCTCCAGTCTCGGCGTCGCCGCCAAGGTGCATAAGAATTGGCAATCCCTCTTGCACACACAATGCGGCCACATCATCGAGCTGATCTACTGAATAACTGTGCCAGAATGGATGCGTTTTTACTCCAATCCAACCTTGACTTCCGATCCATCGCTGCGCTTCTTCAATTGCATTCATAGTCTTGGGATTGACAAAAATCCAACCGAGAAACTTATCCGGATACCTCCGGATAGCGCGCTCAATTTCCGCATTGTCTGGCTTATGGTACAGAATGTACTTCGTTCCAAGGGTTGACAACTTTCCATCGGACGTAACGGTTGACTTGTAAAGAAGGAAACCCAAAGCCCGCAATCTACCCATCAATAGTCGAGGCAATAGTTCCCCGGCCTTCTTAGGAATCGGCTTTAAGTGAAACGGCTCGTTCATCTTTGGGATGAGTGCGACGCGATCTACATTGTTCGCATGCATCTGCGCGATGAGGGCTTCCACCGTCTCCAATTCTTTTTCAAGGTGATAGTGAGCATCAATGATCATCGCCACCCTCCTGATTCACTCCGTTGGGCAATCGCCAAAGGCTAAATTTCCCAATTCCAAGCATACCAATAATGATCGGACCGTTGAACCTCCGTACGATTGCGAACTGCCTGCACTTGCTTGCGCTTTGCGCCAGCACAAGTGCGCGCAGGCAACCTGGCCGGCAGGGCAGGCACGTGAGCGGCGCGGCAGACCGATACCGTTCAAAAAGGGGCGCTGCGGCGGGGTCCGCTCCAGCCAGTTGTTAGCCAACCTGCTCTTCTCGCTCATTTCCATCCAATCCGTCCATCCGCCGGACCCAGCGTACCTTCACCACATCGGCGATCCGGGTGTGCTGACGCGCGGCACCATCTGAAAGCCTTTATTTGACACGTAAGGCCATACCTTCAATGATGCTCACCAGCGTTCGCCTGCCGAATGACCAGCACCCCAGGACCAGCAGCGTCCCAATCACGCCAAGTGGATAAAACACGATCCGTGGATCCGCATTTGAAGGCGCCAAAGCCAGCGCGATGGTGATAGCTGTTGCCGACAAGATCCAAATAAGCCCAGAGAGGGCTCGCTGAGTTCCCATGACGGAACCCTGAATGTTTTCAGGGGTCAAGCGTTGGACAATTGTGGTGACGATCACCTGCAAGGCGGCAGCTGCAAACGCCGCGAGAGTCAAAGCCACTACGATGCTGCCAACTGTGGGAAGAAATCCAATCGTGAGCGCGGCAAGCGGCGTTGCTATGCCGGTTGCCAGTAGCGCACGAGTGTAGGATAGGCGACGAACCAATGGACCTACTGCGAACGGCCCCAATAGCCAGCCCAGCCCAAGTGCAGCAACGTAGATCCCGCTTCCTTCGCTTCCCAGGCCCGTTTGCCTCGCAAGGAGAGTCAGCATTGGCATCACGGCTCCAAAGGTCAAGCCCGAGATCGTGAGACACACCAAAACTTCCCAGATCGGTCGATGAGAGAGGATGTGCCGCCATCCTTCTCTAACCTCTACGAAGATCGTCGAGCGCTTTTCATAGGCGGAATGATCGGGGCGGTCCATTCGAAACATCAGCAGGACAGCCGCGACCACGAAGAGAACCGCAGATACAAGTAACGGAATCTTGGGATCGTGCCAGATCAAGATCAGCCCGGCCGCTATGGAAGGGCCGAGCAGCAAACCAACGCCTTCGAGAACGGAGAGCGCCGAGTTTGCGCCAAGATAGCCTGCGCGTGTACTGAGCGTTGATACCAGGGGGACTCTCGAAGTAAGCACGAAGAGGCGCGCCATCGTCAAATGCAGCGCCAGCAGATAGACTAACCAGATTGATTCGGATTCTGCAAGGCCGAGCGATAGAGATGCCAGCCCGATCAATCCAAATATTGCAGCCCGACGAGCGCCCAGAATGTCAGCAAGTGATCCGATGATCGGCCCGAGCAAGAGTTGGCCGACCGCCTGGAGTACCAGAAACACGCCAACAGCAGCGGCTCCACCTCCCAAATCGAAGGTTCGTTCCATCAGGGTGACGTACACGATATCGCCCGCCACCTCAAAGAGACCAGAGCAGAGCAGCAAGACGATGAGGCTTGCTGGAATTGGGCGACGTTGCACCAACGGCCACCGTTTGCCCCCTCGAAGACCAGATGACCTTCCAATGTTCTGACCGGTTGCGATCTGCATAGTCACAGGGCGTCGCTCAGCATTCTTACGCAGAGTGAGTGGATCAGGTGGCCGTTTTACGGCCCCGAAGGCTCGGTGGCAACCTCCCTGGTTAGCGATTCGACGCGTTGATCAGTTGCACTTGCATAGCTCGGTCGAATAAGCTCACCTCGCAATCGGTTTGCATTTGTGACAACTGAGATCGAGCTTGTAGCCATTGCGATTTCTGCGAGCACGGGGTGCATCCACCCGATCATCGCCAACGGGATCATCGCCACGTTATAGAAGAATGCCCAGAAAAGGTTTTGCTTGATCTTTCTCCAGGTGGCAAGGCTGAGATTGATGCCTTCCACGATTCCGGTAAGCTCTCCACGCACGAGTGTGATGTCGCTCGCTTCGATAGCGATGTCTGTTCCGGTGCCAATCGCGATCCCGACATTTGCCTGCGTGAGAGCAGGAGCGTCGTTGATACCGTCGCCAACGAAAGCCACCATGCCGAACTGGTCCTGAAGCTTTTGGACCTCTTCGACTTTTCCATCAGGGAGAACCTCGGCAAGCACATGCGTGATGCCTACTTTGCGAGCGATTGCTTCCGCCGTGCGCACGTTATCTCCGGTAATCATTGCGGTTTCGAGTCCCATTCTGCCGAGTTCTCGAATGGCGTTGACCGAGTCTTCTTTCAAGGTGTCTGCAACAGCGACGACGCCGGCGATCTCACGCTCCACCGCAACGAGCATGGCGGTTTTCGCTTCATCCTCAAACTGCCGGAGAATCGGTTCAAAGGGTTCAGTTTTGATCCCGTGTTCTTGCATCAGTCGCCGCGATCCGACGAGTACCGGTCCACAATCCAGCGTGGCTGCGACTCCCATCCCTCGGATGGCCTGGAAGTTCCTGGGATCTTCGATCAAGAGTTTGAGATCTTCGGCTTGCGATACCATACATCGGCCGAGCGGATGTTCGCTGCCCTTCTCAACCGATGCGGCGAGGCGAAGAACTTCATCTTCAGAGTAGTCCGCCGCAGGCACGATGTCGGTGACGCCCGGCCGACCTTTGGTGATCGTTCCAGTCTTGTCAAAGGCGATTACCCGCACATCCTTCATCGTCTGGATCGCTTCTCCGCTGCGGATAAGGATGCCGTGTTCGGCGCCTCTTCCACTCCCAACCATTAGTGCGGTAGGGGTGGCCAATCCGAGCGCACAAGGGCAGGCGATCACCAGCACCGACACCATTGAAGTCACAGCAAGCGTCAGCGTTCCCAAACTCGGATCGATCCATGGCAGGAAATCTCCCGCCTCGAGCAGGGCCAACATAAAGTCCGGAAGGAGAATCCAGCTGAAGAAGGTCAGCGTAGCAATTCCGATAACGATGGGGACGAAGACGCCCGTTACTTTGTCAGCAAATTCCTGGATCGGAATCTTGGTGCCCTGAGCTTCGTCAACCAGCTTAATAACTTGGGCAAGGAAAGTGTCTCTGCCAATTCGAGTAGCCTCCACTTTCAGGAGGCCCTCCTGGTTGATAGTGGCCCCGATGACCTCGTCGCCTGGGCCCTTGTTGACCGGCATCGATTCCCCGGTTGCCATGGATTCGTCGACCGCGCTCTCCCCCTCGTGAACGACTCCGTCCGTTGGAATCTTTTCCCCGGGGCGGACGACCATCACGTTCCCGACTTCAACGTCCTCGATGGGCACCTCAATTTCCCTGCCATCCTGGATGATCCAGGCGGTTTTTGCGCCTAGTTCGAGGAGCTTCCGAATAGCTTGAGAGGCACGACCTTTGGCTGATTCTTCGATATAGCGGCCCAGCAGGTGAAAAGCCATGATCATAGCCGCAACGCCGGCGTAGTTGGCCACGGGAAAGAAAAACGACAGAGGGCCCGTCAACAACGAAACTCCCGTTCCCAAAGCAATCAAGGTGTCCATATTGGGTTTGAGGCGAACCGCGGCTTTCCATCCAGCCACATAGGTATTTCTGCCAACCCAGAACAGTACGGGCAGCGCCAGGAGAACCATCCCCAAGTTGAAGACGAACTCACTCGGCCACATGATTCCGAATAACATCTCTGCAAACATCCAGAGCACGATCGGTATCGTGAAGCCCCAGGCCACTGCCATCCGGAATCGAGCATCCCGCATCTTGCGCTCGGTTTCATCTTCAGCGCTGGCGCCATCAGTCGGTTCGATTCCCAGCACTTCGTAGCCGGTTTTTCCAACCGCCTTTTTGAAATCCTGTAGGGTGGCGACACCAGGGATGTAGGTCACTGTAGCCTTTTCCGTAGCCAGGTTGACCGAAGCTGATAGGACCCCAGGTACGCTTCGCAGCGCCTCTTCTACCGTTGATACACACGAGGCACATGTCATTCCGCCAATCGGAAGGATGATCTTCTCTGTGGCGACTTTGTATCCGGTTGCGTTAACGGCCCCCACCAAATCCTCAAGGGCAACTTGGCTGTCCTCGATTGTGACGTTTGCTCGCTCGGTAGCAAGATTGACAGCCGCCGCAGATACGCCATCGACCCCGCTAAGCGCACCTTCGACGGTGGAGACGCAGGAAGCGCAGGTCATACCTTCAATCGGGAGCGTGATAATTTCTTTGCTCATTTAAATGTTCTCCTTTTAGGCTTTGTCAATTTCGTGGTGAAGGAAAACCCATCTCACTCGGATGTGCGCACTCTTGCTGACTCCCAGATCAGATAGGCTTCGAGTACCAGGTCGAGTACGAGACCGAGCAGAACCAGTGTCTTGACGGCACTTCCACCGTTCTGTGTGGAAAATCTGCCACTGGCAGTTAGCATCTCGGAGCCCAGCGTTGCTCTTGTCGAGCGTCGCGTTGTTCGTCCGGGCGATAAGACACTGGGCCATTTCTGCTTTACTTCAATTTCCGCCATCGATTACCTCCACCCATCTACGTTGTCTTGCTTCGAATTCTGCTTGGTCGGTTCAAGGCTTGATCCAGGCACCGCTGCAGCACTCGATACTTTGACCGTCCCGAAGCATGTATCTGCTCCAGGATCAAATCTCACATTCTCAGCCGCAGGTGCGGACCTGGAACCACCGGCTCAACTTTCTTGTTGCGCAGTTCATTCAGCTTTTGCCGGAGCCGGCTGTTTTCCTTTTCGAGACTTCGAATTTGAACATCCATAACTACGACGAGGGTTTCGAACTTCTCGAATTCATCGACGATCCAAGTTTTCTTCATCTCGATCACTCCTTGATACTCTCTCAGCTTCCAATCCAGTTCTGTTGTGCTTGGAGGAGCTGTTGTCTTTTGATGCCAAGATATCCGCTGGGGAGGGTTGTTGTCATGACCCTAAGGTGTGGTCAGCGGGTGGTTTAGTCTTGCCCACCCGTTACATGAGCGGACTTGACTTCACCAAATGCAATTATTGTCGGGGGAATGCTCAGTCTCGATTAACCCCTAGACAATACCTTTGTGTGGTGACACTGGAATAGGCTGAGAAGTACGATATCGGCCAGAACCCGGCGAGAACAACAGGATCGGAGTCCAGGATGAAAGTTGATAAGGTCATACCCTATCTCTGGAAAACACCGATTTTTGGACTGACGCTCTTCTTAGGCTTGGAAGGTGGCGATTTCTTCGCTCGGCTTCTCGGCTTTGAGGCACCACATTCCTTGCTGGTTTTTCCGCCTACAACCCTTGCTCTCTACATACTGGCTATCAGTCCGATATTGCTAGCTACACTGCTGTTTCTCTGTCGATTCGTAACCGGGAATTACATAGCACACTGGTTGACGCTCTCGCTGCTTACCTGGCTGTTTTACTCCATCGGTTTGAGTACGAGCAGCGGATCTACAAATTCCTTCTTTGGTCTGTCGCCCTATGTGATCATCGTTGTTTTCTTCGCCAGTTTTCTCGGTACCGGCTCGATCGTTTTGATGTTTCGCGTGCACTATAAACCAAGTGCTGGAAAAGCCTTGGGTTAGGAGGTAGCTCCATGGATATCCTGCTTTCGCTTTGGTTCGCCAGCGCCATCTTGGCTGCAATTTGGGCGGCCTACGATATGATCACAACCCAGCCTAGGATGATGCCGATCATCAGGATCGCGTGGGTGCTTGTGATTCTCTACCTGGGAGTCATTGGGCTGCTCCTTTACCACTACTCATGCCGAGTACCTCCCTCTGGCGATCACGATGAGTTCGTCGCTCCGATGTGGAAGCGCGCCTTGGGATCCACGATCCACTGTGTCTCCGGCGATGCGCTGGGAATTGTGATCGTTGCCGTCATCATTTACAGCGTAAACCTCCCCATGATTGTCGAATTTGCCATTGAATACTTTTTTGCATTCCTGTTCGGCTGGTTGATCTTTCAGGTTGCGCCCATAAGGGTATTCATGGGCAAATCCTTGCGCGAGGCACTTATTGGCGGAGCCCGGGCAGAGTTCGTCTCCCTTACCGTGATGGTTATTGGAATGTTTCCCACTATGTATCTGATCATGAGAGCAGGCGGTGGCCACATGCCCTCACCCGCCAGCCTGGAATTCTGGGGCATCATGTCGGTTTCGATCGCCGTAGGATTTCTGTTCACCTACCCGGCCAGCTGGTGGATGGTTTCAATGGGCTGGAAACGTGGCATGGGTAGCACGGGTGTAATGGGGCGCGGCGGAAGCGAAATGACCGATAAGGCTGAGGAAAACTCCCATTCCGGAACTCAGCTCGATGTTGCATGAAGTTTGGGGCCGGATCGGATATGGAAATCGCAGACACACATTTGGAGCCAGGAACGGACTTCAACAGTTGGCGACTGGCCTGAATTGTTGGACCTTTCGAAAGCCGACGTAGCCAAGAAGCAGCACAAGGAATAAGGAGGAGAGCTCTTGAAAAACAGCAAAGTCCGTGTGGGCGTGAACGGCTATGGCGTAATTGGCAAACGCGCGGCAGATGCCGTACGGCTCCAGCCGGATATGGAATTGGTGGGCATCAGCGACGTGGCCAGCGACTACAGGATCAAAACCGCGGCCTTGTTAGGTTTGCGTGTCTTCTCCTCGCTGTCCCAGAAAGTTGCTGAGATGCAGGCAGCTGATGTCCAAGTAGAAGGAGTCCTGGACGATCTGCTGGCAGAAG
>JABAOE010015084.1_pt6 | contig 11462 bp, 18 predicted proteins | sample 7062141 | NCBI WGS metagenome assembly JABAOE01 (sample SAMN14538627, study PRJNA623070) | marine sediment metagenome | biome: marine biome [ENVO:00000428]; feature: marine pelagic biome [ENVO:01000023]; material: deep marine sediment [ENVO:00002113] | place: India: Gulf of Khambhat ...
TCGGATCGCGGGTTTTCACGGCCACCGAGCTCCCGAACTCCGCACGATTGTCGCTGGCCGCCACAGTCGCCGACGTGGACCGTGACGGCCTTCTCGACATCTGGGTTACCCGTGACACCGGCTACGCCACCGGATCCGACTCTCTCTACTCGCGCAAGGGCGACCTGAACGGCCCGTGGCTCGACGTTGCTGACGAGCTCGGGACTGGCTTGGAGATCGACGGTATGGGTGTGACGCTCGCTGACCTCGATGGTGATGCGGATCTCGACGCCTACGTGTCCGACATCGGAGAAAACGAGATCCTCGAGGCGGAAGCCACGGGCTTCGTGCTGATGCGTGCGACCGGTGCAGGCAGAATCCGGCCGCCGTTGGTGTCGCAGGACATCGTTTCGAGCTCCTGGGCCTCAGGGCCAGCCGATGTCAATCTTGATGGACAGCTCGACCTCGTCGTGGTCGGCGGGGGCTTTCCCACCTCTACGGTGCTGAACAAGATCGCGGGCACATCCGTGGCCGATGCCGAACCTCCCGCCGTCTTCCTCGGCCTCGGCGGCGGTCGGTACACCGACGGATGGCTCGAAACCGGGCTCAGCCTCGATGTCGTCGGCCGCGGGCTCACCCTCGGCGACATCGATGGCGACGGCGACACCGACGCCGTGATCGTCACCAGATCAGGACGGGTCCACGCGCTACGAAACAGCAGCACCGCTGCGTCGCTCACGGTCGAACTCGCCCACTCGTGCGGCGCAGGGGTCGAGGTGAGTGTCACGTCGGCCTCCCGTGCGTTCACGACAGTGCTCCCCCAGTTCACCTATGGCGGCGCCCACGCTGCGGAGGTGACTGTCGGTCTGCCGGATCTGCCCGCGACGATCAGTGCCCAGCGAGGCGACGATCTGATCGCTCGACAACCTGTCCGAGGCGAGACTCACCGCGAGCGGGTCGAATTGGATTGCTGATGATTCGCGACCGGGGGCCAACACTCAGCAGAATCAACTGGGATCAGGCTGATCGGGCCCCACATATGCGTCTGACTGATGACCGTCGAGCGGGACCCTGCCCTCACCGGTAATCGTAGAATCGCGACCGCGGCGACTGCGGGAGCGGTGCAGCACAACAGCGAACGCGGCCGCCCAAGTGAGCAGCATCAGCGATCCGACGAGTAGCCCCATGAGGCCGGGACGGTCCCTCGACTCCTCGACGATTTGTTGCGCACCAGCGGCATCAGCCGTTGACCACACCGTCGTTGCGACCAGGCTTGCCGCAACGACGACCCGAGCCCTGCCTCCCAGCACCGGCCTCACTCCGATTCAGCGCGGCTGCCGGCTTGCCCGTCGTGTGACTGGTGCCATGTCGTCCGCGGAAAGTGAGCCGCGCCAGAACGCGAGCATCTGGAGTGCGATGACGGCGAGCCCTGCAACCAGGAACGGCATGCGGAACCAGTCGAGGTCTGGTGGCGGTGCCCTGTGAAAGGACTCGGTGAAGTGGATGAACAGGAAGTAGCTGCCATGCAGCAACGACAACACGAGCACGGTTTGTGCGAGGCGGTGCAGCCACGTCCACGAGCTCCGCCCGAGCCCGCGCATGGCCCAGTCGGACGAAGTCGCCGCCAGGATCAGCGCGAGCAGCAACGCCGCCGACCCCACAAGGTTGGCAAGCCCGAAACCCGGCTCGAGCCGTGCCTCACGGCCGAGCTGAGGAATGTACTCGTAGCCCAGAAACCGCCGCAGGCTCCACCGAGCCCATCCGTTGAGGATCAGCACCGCATGGAGGGTCGCAGTGAGCGCGAACCATATGCCGACCTGACGGCGCCACCGCAGCCACCTGCGGGTCACCGGAGCCAGTCTGGTCATCGGCCCGATGGCCAACGTGGCGATGAGCAGCACGTATGCAGCGTCGCCGACGGCCTTCCAAAGCCGCATTTCCGCGACCCAGTTCGGGCGCGTGGCCCAGAACATCGCGACCAAGCCAGCTGAGCATCCGGCCAAGACGACGTGGCGGGTCCACCGGCGTCCTCGCCCAGATGGGCTATTGGCCGCAGGCCTGAACGAGTTGGAGCGCGGATGATCGCGAGCTGTTCGGCGAGATGCGGACATCGGCAAGGGCCCGGGTTCTTGGGAACGTGAAACTGCTACGACATACCGTAGTAGTTGGGGTCCTCAGCTGCCCGTCGCCGCCCAACGTCGACCCTTCAGCGACTCGACGGCTCCAAATGCGAGGTCTCCTCGGGCCGCTCAGGCGCGGCGTCGCCAAGGCCATGGTGGTGGCGATGGCCGACAACGAACATGAAGAAGATGCATCCGATCGCAACCGCCACACCCACGCCGGAAAAGAGGAGCGTGGAGCTGATGGCGATGAGCCCGAGCGCCACGGCCATCGACAGGCCACAGCACGCCACCATTGCCAGCGCCGCTGCCACCTTCCCTTTGACTGAGTCAATCATCGTGACCACCTCCGGCGAGCTCTTACTGAACTTGTCTTCCCATCGTCGGATCCTGCTGCTCTCTTGAGCCAACGCGCCGTGCGAGCGCCGTGCTGAAGAGGAGCGCGAAACCAGCAGCGCCCGCGACCACAATGGACGTGAGGTGCTGGCGGGTCAGGCCGTCGCCCACATGGGGAAGCCAGATCGAGCCGATCGCTCGCACCACCGCGACGGCGAGCACTGCCGATGTGACAACCACCGGCGCCGAGTGCCGGCGGACCGCGAGGACGTGCACACCGACGGCCGCGACTGCGATGGTGGCCGCCATGAACCACCCAACCGGCAGCATCGTGGTGGCGATGCCCGGTGGGCGGAGTCCCACCGGACTCGATGGTCCGAAACATCCGTCACGGAAGATGCACGCGGCCTCGTAGCCCGCGTAGCCGACCATTGCGAGCGGGGTCAGGTCGGTGAGTCTTCGTCCGATCGGCACGTGGCTGCGCTTGGCGGACATGGCGGCGGTGACCAGCGCGGCGATGACACCGGGCCAGAATTCGACGCCGCTGCGGATCACAAGCATGTCTGAGACGCTGCCGAGCGAGTTCGGGTCGTCGAGCCCGAGTGTGGTCAGGCGCCCAACAACGAGCCCGGCCACGGCCGGGCCGACCGCGACGTCGAGGAACCCGACCGGTTCTTCCTGGCCGGCGACCCGCCACCAGTTGGACAGGAGCGCCGGCAGCCCGAACGCCAGGATGAAGCTCACGAGCAGCCCGAAGTCGATCACGGGAGCAGGTCCTCGATCAGACCAGCCAGGCGCTGCTCGGAGATCCCTCCATTGACCCTGGCGCGGAGGCCGCCGTCGGCGTCGAATACGTAGGTGGTTGGATAGGCGCTCAAGTCCAGCGCGACCCGAATCTCGCCGCTCGGGTCGAACACGTTCGGATAGTCCAGTCCCAGATCCCGAAGGAATCGCTCCGCCTCGCCGGGGTCATCGTTGGAGGCGACACCGAGGATCACGGCCTCACCGCGGTAGGTGTCTGCAGCCTTCTGGAGCAGCGGCATCTCGGTCCGACACGGAGCACACCACGATGCCCAGATGTTCACTACGACCGGCCGCCCCCGCTGGCCCACCAACATTCCCTCGAACTCGGCGAGCGACACCGCAGGGAACGAGCCCTGCTCCGGTAGTTCTCGGGGTTCGCCGCGGGCAACGAAGTCCGGGAGGTCCGCCTCGTCGAGTGCGGTCCAGCCCAGCCATGCAGCCGCGAGGACCACGGCGGCGATGAGGCCCAGATGTCGTGGCGTGAACCGCCGCCGAGTCCGCTGTCCTGTGTGGGGTCGTTCGCTCATCTGTTCGTTGGTGGTTGGGGTGTCGGGTGGCGGCCGAGGCCAGAGGTACGACAGTTTGTCGTAGTATCGACGAATCGTGAGGTCGGCCCGATGATCACTGGACCAATCGCCCTGGCGTTCACCGCGGGCATGGTCGCGACCTTCAACCCCTGCGGATTCTCGCTGTTACCGGCCTACATCAGCGCGTTCGTCGCCGGTGACCAGGTGCAGCACCGCCTCGACCAGCGAGTCTTGCGTGCGGTGGGGGTGGCAGCTGCGGTGTCGATCGGGTTCATCGTCGTGTTCGCGTCCGTAGGACTGATCATCGACAGCATCGCCGGGCAGGCACGCCGCCAGCTCCCGTGGGTCACCATCGTCATCGGCGGGCTGCTCGTCGTGGCCGGATTGGCCATGGCCCTCGGTTGGAAGCCGAGCCTCGCGATCCGCGGGCCGCAGTTCTCGACCAGCACCAACAGCCCCAAGGTGATGGTCGGCTACGGCATCACCTACGCGGTCGCGTCGCTGTCATGCACCATCGGGCCGTTCCTCGCCGTCACCGGAACCGCGCTGTCCCGGTCCCTGCTCGAGGGGCTGGCCGCCTACATCGCCTACGCGCTCGGCATGGGCGTCATCATCTTGATCCTCAGCGTTGCATCCGCGTGGGCGCACAGCACCGTGGCCAACCACATGCGCCGACTGTCTCGCATCGCCCCCCGCATCGGCGGAGTCCTTATGGTGGCGGCCGGTGCCTATGCGATCTGGTACGGGCGATGGGAACTCGCCGTCTACGACGGCGACCTGCGCACCGACCCCATCATCGACACCGCTGAAGACACCCGACTCTGGTTTGTGAACACCATCGAGGCCATCGGTGCGCAGCGCTTGGCGCTCGTCGTCGCGCTCATCGTCGCCACCGTCGTTACGTTCGCTCGGCTCACCCGATCACCCACCCACACCGCCAACCAGAACGCGCCCGTCGACCCGACACCCGAGTTGAGCCGCAAGCCGTAGACGCCCATCGACCATCGACATCACCGAAGGAACCCCATGGCCAACAAGCAATCGAAGAAGGCTCGACGCGAAGCCGCCCGTCGGGCCCGGCGACGCAGACAACAGCTCCGCTGGGGTGGCGCAGCGGTCACCGTTCTCCTCGCAGTCGTGGGGATCGTGCTCCTTTCCGGAGGCAGCGACAGCCAAGCCGGTGCGGTGGCCCCAGACTTCGAGCTCGAGTCCCCCGACGGCGAAACCGTCCGACTCAGCGACTACCGAGGCCAACCGGTGGCCGTCACCTTCATGCACACCTATTGACCGGCGTGCAACGCCAGTGCCCCCGAGTTGCGGGCGGCCTACGAGACCCACAACGGCCACGGGTTCGAGGTGCTGTCGATCAGCGTCCAAGAGCCCGACTCCGTCATCGACGGCTTCGTGACCAAACACGGGCTGGACTACCAGTTCCTGATGGACCGAACCGGCGACATCAGCACGAGCTACGGAGTCACCTCGACCCCGACCACCTACTTCATCGCCCCCGACGGAACCATCGCCGACAGCACCGCCGGCGTCGTGACCCGGAGCTGGCTCGAAGACAACATCGACGACTACATCACCACCTGACGGAGCGAGCGGTCTTGACCTTCCCCCTGACCGGAAGCCCTACGTTGATCTGCCGATGACCGTCGATAGCCCCGAGGCAGGCAAGAAGTCGACCACCTATCTGCCCGCGCTGCGGTGGCACGCACTCACGCCGGCCTATGACCTCGTGGTCCGCATCACCAGCGGCGAGCAACGCGTCAAGCAGCGACTGCTCGACCACGCCCGGATCGACACCGGTGAGCGGATGCTCGACATCGGCTGCGGGACCGGGACACTGCTCGCTGCCGCCGCGCAACGCTCGCCGCGAATGATGGTGTACGGCGTGGATCGGGATCCGGTGATGCTGAGGCGAGCTGTCCGCCGCGTCAGCTCAGCGGGCCTCACACTCGGTGAAGCACGCCAGCTCCCGTTCGATACGGCTTCGGTGGATGTGGCTGTGTCGAGCCTGTTCTTCCATCACCTTCTCGATGACGCCAAGGCCGAGGTGCTCGCCGAGATCGTGCGCGTGATGACCCCCGGGGGTCGGCTGGTGATTGCGGACTGGGGCGCACCCCGGTCGATGCTCTCCCGAGTCGGCGCATCAGTGGTGCGAACGTTCGACGGCGCGGGGCCGACACGCACCAACTTCGCCGGCGACCTGGCCGAGTTCATCGAGTCGACCGGCTTCACGAACGTAGCCACGGTGGAGCGCATCGGAGTCCCGCTCGGTGTGGTCGACATCATCACGGCCACGACCGCCTCGAAATCGCCACGATGAGCACGCGGGCGAAACAGCTCGGCGGCCCCACGGGCGTGCTTGCCGCCGCTGCAGTGGTAGCCGCCTGCGGGTCAACGGGCGATAGTGACCTCGTGGCCCGGGCCGGAGATCTCGGACACATCCACGACCTCGTCATCACTGAGGACGACACCGTGCTGGCGGCCAGCCACACGGGCCTATGGCGGATCGAGGACCTGGATCGGGCCGTGCTGGTGGGAACCGAGCGGCACGACCTCATGGCAATGGCCGGGCTCGACGACGGCACTCTGGTGGCCAGTGGCCATCCCGACCTTCGCTTGGAGAAGTACCGCGTCGAGGACCACCCGCCGTTCCTGGGACTGGCTCGCAGTGACGACGGCGGCGAGTCATGGGAGGTGCTCGACCTGCTCGGCGACGCCGACTTCCATGCCCTGATGCCCGTCGGTGAGCAGCTGTACGGCGCAGAGACAACCGGCCGGATCTGGCGTCTCGACCCCGGCGGCATCTGGGTCGAGCTGGGACACGTCGAGGCTCGTGACCTCGCCGTCGATCCCACCGATCCGAACCTACAGCTCGCCCCCGACTACGACACCAACCTCTGGATCAGCACCGACGGCGCCACCACCTGGACCCCGCTCGCCGATGCCCCCTCCATGGTCGAAGTCGAGTGGGTTGCTGGCGACAGGATCGTCGGCGCCAGCGAAGACGGCACCATCTGGACCACTACGTCGCCAAGATCGGAATGGATCAAACTCGCCTCGGGCCCCGCCGAAGTCGAAACCTTCCACATCGACTCCAACGGTCGCTGGTGGGTGACGGTCCACGGCGGGGCCATCGCCCGAAGCGACGACGGCCGCACCTGGACCGACGTCTACGTCCCACCCACCCGCTCGTGAAGCCACCATGGCCGGCCGCCACTGCGGTCGGGGCCTGGTTTCGACGCGGGTTGCGGATCCCGGCGATGGGCTCGGCATCCATCTCGGGAATGGCCTCAAACGCCGACACCACCTGCACACCCACGGACTGCCCGTCTCCCCCACCCGCGACGGCACCCGCACCTACAAGGTCCGATCGCCGAACAGGTCACCGCCAACGATGGGCGCCATCGAGGGCGCAGAGTGACGGGCCTCGAACGTGCGACTCGGGCCGGCTCGAGTCGAGCCCGCTCAGGTATCCAGCCTCAGCGAGTTCGACGCTGCGCCCCCTAAGAGGCGTCGTCGACTGGTGACTTCGCCTCGACCCAGTCGGTTTCATGGTCCACGCCCGGTCGGGCACGGCCGTGAAACACCAGCCAGGCGGCAGCGGTCACGATCGCGATGCCGCTGGTCCAGATGTTCACCCGCAGACCGAGGACTTCGTTAGCGAAGTCGATGCGCGCACCGTCTCGATCCAGAGTCGTCCGAGGGCGTACCCGAGGAGCCATACGGCGATCAGCCCGCCCGGCCGGATGACCCGGCGTCGATCGAGCCAGACGATGACCAGGACCAGGCCCATGTTCCAGAGCCCCTCGTACAGGAACGTGGGATGGAAGGCGGGCTCGTCGATGTACTCGGGAGGGCGGTGGTCCGGATCGATCCGCAGTGCCCATGGCAGATCGGTCGGCCGACCGAACAACTCCTGGTTGAACCAGTTACCCACGCGGCCGATGGCCTGGGCCAGGGGCAGAGCTGGGGCGACCGAATCGAGGACCCCAGCCACCGCCACCCCCTGTGCTCGCAGATACCAGAGGCCCACGAGGATCCCGGCGGCCATCCCTCCGGGAATGCCCAGCCCTCCCTCCCAGAGCTTGAACGGCTCGGCCCAGCCCTCGTCGAAGCGCCAGTCGGTGACGACGTGGTAGAGGCGAGCCCCGACGAGACCGGCGGGTACCGCCCACATCGCCAGTGACGAGATGAGTTCCGTGTCCCCGCGCCGCGCCGCCCAGCGTCGTTGGCCTAGCCACACCGCCGCAAGAACCCCGAAGGCGATCATGATTCCGTACGCGCGAAGCTCGAACGGCCCGACGTCGATGCCACTCGATCCGGGACTGGGAATGGAGGCGATCACGCGATCGCCCTCCTCACCGGTAGACGGTTGGCCGACGAGACACCGACGTCCGCAGGGCCTCCCGACGCTCGCCCCCGCGGTGGACCGCCCGCTCGGGAGCGAACCTTGTCACGGCCGGAGGGCGTCACTCGCCCACCTTCTTCTCGGTCGTTCCATTCTTCCTCCTGAGGCGCCTTGACGCTCAATTGCAGTGGAAGACGGATGTTACTACGACAGTGTGTCGTAGTAACATCGGTCGACCCCCAAACAACCCACGGAGGGAAGCCAGCGTCATTGCGTTCGCCGACACCGCAGGGAATCGCCGGGCGCCGCCACGAGCCGCCAGCCCCCGATCGACCCGATCCGGGGTTCAGGACTCCGAAAGCGTGCACGATCACGAAACGTGAGTGCTCGAGTCAGGAGCCCGGGGTCGGGCATCTCGGGCGTCAGCCCCCACGACGGCCTCATAGGGGCACCCGCAGAACGGCAGAATCTTGCGGTCGAGCCCGTACCATCCGGCGTTGCGCCAAGCGAGGATGAGTCCGAACGACACGAGAATCATGGCTGGGTTGGTCCCGGCCACGCCGGCGAACACGAACGAGAAGTTCAGTAGCGCACCGAGCGCAGCGGCGATTCCAGTAAACAGGCCGGCGATGAGCGCCATCCCGATCACCAGCTCGCCGACGGCGACCACCGGCCCCACGACAGGGTGCGCGGTATCGCGGATCCACTGGAGGAACTCGACATACCACGAGTAGGCGACGTCAGGGTGGGGGCCTTCCGACGCATCGATTGCCCGTTGGGCGAAGCCAGCCACGGCATCTCCGACTCCTCGGGTCTGGACGGTCCCGTCGGCGCCGGTCACGGTGCCGCTCCGAATCCAGCCGATGTTGTCGTCGCCGGTGAGCGCGTAGGCGTCCTCACCCCAGTCCCAGATCCTCCACGTGAGGGTCCCCCCAAACACCTTGGTCCAGCCGGCGCGGAGCCACTCCCAGCCGAGCCAGAGGCGCGCGATCAGCCAGAAGCCCGATGTCCGGGTCGAGCTGAAGGCCCACGTGGCGATCCGGGGCTCCTTGATGTGGTATCGCTCGGCCGTCAGCCGCATGGCGCCTCGTCTCCAGCGCAGGACCGTCGTCCGGTGGGCGACCTCACCCCGGCCGTAGGGCCGAGGCGTCGCGATCGTCACCGGCGTTGTGTCCGGTCTGGTCAGATCCGTGACGGTGCCCGTGCATGCCGCATCCGTGGCCGCCGGTGCATGGCGATGAACACAGCGACGAACAGGATCCACAACCAGTTCGTTACGAGAAACTCCCACATCGGAGCCACCTCCTCGTGCGGTCGAAGTTCAACGACCATCACAAGCCAACATAGGGGTAGGGGGTAGGGCCAAAGGTCCCTGGGCCGCACGAGACCGACGGCGTACAACTACGAACGAGAGCCCTGTCTCCCGGTCCTTGCCCCGATGGGGATGGGAGGTGCAAGATGCGTCGACAGATTCTCCTGGCAGCGCTCGGGCTCGTGGCCCTCGCGTGGGTTGGCGCCGCAGCCGCGGTCCTTTCGGCGGGCTCCGTGGCCCCGGGCACCGGGCGGGATTCCGGTGCAGCCACGAGGACCGCACCGTCAAGTGATGACGCGACCGAGTCGACGTCACGCGCCGCCCAGATCCAGGCCGACCTCAACATGACCCGGTTCATGTCCACACCCGATGGGCCATGGGCACCGATGACCCAAGGCCCGATACCCAACCCCCAACTCGAGCGGGCCCGCGACCCCTTCTACCTCCTCGAACTCGAGGCCGCTCAGCGTGACATCAATCGGATGCTGGCCGTCACACCCTGAGGTGCCGTACCGGGGGACGCGACTGACATTTCGGGACGGGCTCCTCCCCTGGCAGGACCTTCGACCCTACCTCTACCCCCTAGAGGTATTAGTGTTTTGTGCTGTGGACGACGGGTCGTCCCAGACGAGGAGGTCAGGCTCATGAAGCACGGCACGGATTCTCGGCACATGTGGTTGCTGGTGGCTGCGGTCGCGGTGGCACTGTTGTTCGGCTGGAGCCTGGGCTGGGCGTTGGCGCTGGCGGTGATCGCGTGTGGCGTCATGTTGGCTGCGGTGTTCTGGATCGGGCGCAGCTCCGCTCAGGAGATCTCGGCTCGCTCCGTCGATGCCGACGAGGCCGTGGAGGGCCGGTAACGGCCGACCGATTCAACCCCGAGCGCCTCGCCCTCACCCTTCTGCGAGAGACGGTGCATTGACTGATCGCTGTGGACACGACGGCGGAGCGCCGGACTGTTGCCGCTGACCGGCGCGGTATCGCTGGGGACGGGCGTGATGATCGGTGCCGGGATCTTCGCGCTCGCCGGCCAGCTGCCGGGCTGACCGGCGATCTGTACCCGTTGGCCTTCGCCGTCGCCGCGATCGTCGCCGCGTTCAGCACCTACTCGTACGCGAAGATCTCGAGTGCCTTTCCATCATCGGGCGGGGTCGCGATGTTCCTCGAGGAGCAGTACGGGTTGGGCACCGCCACCGGGGTGTTCCCGCTTTCCACGTGCTGGATCGGGCGGAGCTCAGCTCAGCAGATCTCCATCGCCTCGTCCCAACCCGGCGAGGTCGACAGACCTCGCTGAAGGACTGGACTCGCGAGAATTACTACTACAGTCTGTAGTAGTAATTCCCCATGTGGCCCACAGAAGGAACCCAGTGAGATTGATGAATAGACATGCTCGGAAGCTCGTAGTAGCCGGACTCGTGACGCTGACCGGCATCTCGGTCACCGGACCAGCGGGCGCATCCCCGCCCGAGGCGGGATGTCCAGACGGTTTCACACTTCACAGCACCGCACCCCACCATGACCACGACCTCACTGACCACCGCTTAGTCGGCAACGTCAGCGACCAAAATGGTGATGGGATGATCTGCGCGAAGCACGAGGGAGCCGGCAACCGCATCCACGTCCACATCGACAACCAGTTCGGGAACTAGGCGACCCTACGGCGTCTCGGCCGCGGGGCGGGCGTGGATCTCGCGCCAGACACCCCAGCGGCGGATCTCGACGATGTGGAGGCCGGCGGCGGTGACGTTGTCTTCGGTTCGCCGGTTGATCTCGGGCCCCATGAGCCGGGCGATGATCGGGGCGATGCGGTCGGCCAGCCAGCCAAGAAGCGGGTTGCGGGGTCGGACGTGTTCGAGCAATAGCACCTGCCCGTCGGGGCGCACGACCCGGGCTACCTCCCGCAACCCGGCGACGGGGTCGGCGACCGAGCAGAACACACAGGTCGCCGTCACCGTGTCGAAGGAGCCATCGCCATGGGGCAGGTCCTGGACGTCGGCGAGCTCGAGTTCGATCGGCCGGTCAAGACCCTC
>JABAOE010000048.1_pt6 | contig 11458 bp, 12 predicted proteins | sample 7062141 | NCBI WGS metagenome assembly JABAOE01 (sample SAMN14538627, study PRJNA623070) | marine sediment metagenome | biome: marine biome [ENVO:00000428]; feature: marine pelagic biome [ENVO:01000023]; material: deep marine sediment [ENVO:00002113] | place: India: Gulf of Khambhat ...
CACTGACCGTGCAGCAATTCTCGAACTCCTCAAACTGGAAGACGAGATCGACCTGATCATTCCACGCGGCGGCGAAGGCCTGATTCGCTTCGTCAGCGAAAACTCACGCATCCCGGTGATCAAGCACTACAAGGGCGTCTGCCACACCTTTGTCGATGCCAGCGCCGACTATGACCAGGCGGAAAAAATCTGCATCAACGCCAAGGTACAGCGCCCCGGCGTGTGCAACGCCATGGAGACGCTGCTGATTCACCAGGATATCGCCGAGACATTCGTGCCCCGGATTGCTTCCGCAATGCGTGCCCAGGGCGTGGAGCTGCGCGGCTGCGAAACCACCCGGGAATTCGCGCCCGAGGTCCTGCCGGCAACGGAAGAGGACTGGTACGCAGAATATCTAGACCTGATCCTCGCGGTGCGCGTTGTGGAGAGCCTCGACGAGGCTGTCGACCACATTCGCAAATATGGCTCACTGCACACCGAGGTCATCGTGACGCGCGACTACGAACACTCCCAACGTTTTCTGCGCGAAATCAACTCCAGCGTCGTCATGGTCAATGCCTCATCGCGCTTCTCAGACGGCAACCAGTTCGGGCTTGGCGCGGAAATCGGCATCTCCACCACCAAGCTGCACTCATTCGGCCCCATGGGGCTGGAAGACCTGACCACGCGCAAGTTCATCGTTCTCGGCGACGGCCAGATTCGCACCTAGATCAGACATTTATGAAAACAGGCATCCTCGGCGGCACATTCAATCCGATCCACCTCGCACACTTGGGCATTGCCGAGGAGTCGCTGCAAGCACTTCAACTGGACCGGGTCATCTTTATCCCCGCAGCCAAGCCACCACACAAAGATGTAGCGGATGAGGTTTCCTTTGCGCATCGGCTGGCCATGGTTGAAGCCGCCATCAAAGACAATCCGGCGTTTGAAACCTCCGATCTCGAAGTCCGTCGACACGGGAAAAGCTTCTCCGTCGACACGCTCAACATCCTCAAACAGCAGGACCCTGATGGCGAGAGATTTTTTATTATCGGACAGGATTCATACCGGGATATCGCCTCATGGAAAGACTTCCGGAAACTTTTCAGCCTCTCCCATCTGGTTGTGATCACCAGACCCGGCGTGGCAATCAACGATCCTTTGGCACCGCTGCCCGTTGCCATGCACGGGGAGTTCTGCTACGATAATCAGGCGGAAAAGCTTACACATCAATCAGGCAATTGCGTGTTTTTCCTGAAAGAAACCTGTCTCGACATATCCTCGTCGCAGATCAGGGAAAGGCTGAGCAAAGGACAATCTGTCAAAGGGATGATCCCTCCAGCTGTCGCCACATACATTGAATCACACGGCCTCTACCATACAACAGGGCCAAGGAGTGAATAACTTGCAATCAATCGATCGGGCACAGCTCTGTGCCGCCTATGTCCTCGACAAAAAAGCTTTTAACGTTCGCATTCTCGATGTTCGCAAAATATCATCACTAACAGACTTCCTGGTGATCGCTTCCGGGAATTCCGACCGCCAGGTCAGTGCCGCCGCAGAAGCTGTTCACCTGGGCTTCAAAAAGGATCACGACACAACGCCAATCGGCATGGAAGGACTCAACGAAGGCCGTTGGGTTTTAATCGACTATGGCGATGTCATGGTGCATGTCTTCCACGACCCGGTCAGGCTTTTTTACGATCTGGACGGACTCTGGTGTGATGCTGAGGAAGTTGAAGTGGAGGAAGACAAGCCTGTCAATGTCACGGCCAGGTCATGAAACTGAACCTGCTCTGCGTTGGCCGGTTGACCATTCCCTACCTGAATGAAGGCTGCGCCGAATTCGCGGAGCGCATCAAGCGTTACCTGCCGCTGACCATCCATGAAATCAAGGAGCACAAAACCGGCCGCAAGCAGGACTTAGCTCGCATTATAAGCACCGAAGGGGAGGCTCTGTCGCAGCGCATCGCCAAGGGAACCTTTGTCATTGCCCTCGACCAGCGCGGCAAGACTCTGAGTTCCGAAGGGCTTGCCACCCTCATGCAGGAACACATGATTCGCAGCACCCCGGAATGGACGCTGCTGATCGGCGGACCATACGGCCTCAGTGAGAGCATACGGAAAGAAGCAGACCTGGTACTCTCTCTGTCTACGCTGACCCTGACCCACCAGATGGCTCGCCTGCTGCTGCTCGAACAACTCTACAGGTGCTGTACAATTATCCGCAACGAGCCATACCATCATTGACCATTATGTTGCCCCGGAATATACGAGCGGTTGTCACCACCTTGATTTTTTCTTCGCCCGAGACCGATCTTTTGTGGTTAACTGGCAAGATATATTCTAGAATGTAATTTTGATAATAGCTTTAAGGAGAGCAGAATGAGTGAACGGTTTGCCCAGGTCAAGCAGCAGCTTCTCAGGGAACGAGAGGCGCTGTTGCAGGAAGTCAGCAACTCTTACGAAGCCTGCCGTGAAATTGGCCAGGACGGTGTGCCCGATATCGGCGACATGTCTTCAGCAGCGTACAGTCGCGACGTGCTGTTCAACGTCAGCGAAACCCAGCGCAAGAAAATCCAAGACATCGATGTCGCCCTGGAACAGATTGCAAAAGGCGAATACGGTATCTGCATGAGCTGTGGCGAAGAAATTTCACCCCGACGCATGGAAGTTCGTCCATTTTCACGATATTGTATTGAGTGTAAAACTGACATCGAAAAGTTTGGCGAATAAACAGGCCTTAATTTTTGGCGGAATGAAATCCTGGAGGCTGCAATGACATTCATGGCCGTATTGTTACTCTTTATTTTCTTTGTACTTTTCTTCCTCTATTTCTGGGGACTGAACCCGCACATGGTAACAGTCTTCTATCTCTCCGAGCAGAGCGTAACCTACCCGGTCGCAATGGTTGTTGTTGCCTGCGTGATCCTGGGCCTGGCACTCGGTTTTGGAGCTCACACCTACAGCACGATTATCCACTGGATGAAGCACTGGACCCGGGACCGCAACGAAAAGAAGCAGCGCGAGATCAGTGCCATTTATCGCGAAGGTGTTGGCCGCCTGCTCTCAGGAGATCTGAAGAAAGCACGCGGGCTGCTGAAAAAGGCGCTCGACCGCGATCCCAGACGCGTTGANNGAGATGTTGCGCAAGGCCAGCGAGATTGACCCGAAGAGCCTCGAAGTCCTGTTCAAGACTGCAGCCATCCAGGAAGAAACCGGCCAGGATGAAGACGCTATTGCGTCTTACCAGCAACTGATCGCCCTGGAAAAAGACAACCGCAAGGCTTTACGCAGTCTGCGCGACCTGTTCATCAAGCATAACCGCTGGCAGGAAGCCCTGGAAAGCCAGCGCCAGGTTCTCAAGGCCGGGCCGGGAGCCAATCGCATCGCCCAGGAAAAAGATTTGCTGCTATATCTCCGCTACGAAGTGGCCAGCCAGATGATCAAGGGCGGCACCGCCAGCGATGCCAAGTCGGAACTGAAAGATATCCTGCGCCAGAAAGAAGATTTCACCCCGGCCCAGGTCTCCCTTGGCGATGCCTATGTGGCCCTCGATCGGGGCGACGATGCAGTCAAGACCTGGCAGGACGGATACAAGAAACTGGGCAAGGGCGTTTTCCTTGAGCGCCTGGAAGATTACTACATGCAGCGGGAGGACCCCTCTTCGCTCCTCAGTTTCTTCCGCAGCCAGAGCCTTGAGCGCGGTGACGATTTGATGTTCAGAATCTTCTACGGCAAGCTCTGCCTCCGCCTGGAGATGGTTGATGAGGCCAAGGAGCAGCTGCAAGCCGTGGAAAGCTCCGGCGTGGAATCGTCCCAGGTCCACCTGCTGCTCGGTGAAACCTACCGCCGCACGCATGACACGGAACAGGCCATCAACGAATACCAGAAAGCACTCGGTATTTCGAAACGCCTGCATCTCAACTTTGTCTGCGAAAAATGCCAGCACACGGCTCACACATGGAACAGTCGCTGCCCATCATGCGGCGAATGGGACAGTTCCAGCCTGGTTGACCGCAAGCTCATTCAGGAGGCACGCCCGCTTGCTGTAGATAAGATGGTTGTGCATCACGGTGAGCGCAAGGAATGGCAGGGGGCATGAGCAAACCGGTTGCCCTGATCATTCTGGATGGTTGGGGAATAAACGAAGACTGCAGCAACAATGCGGTTTGCAAGGCACAGACACCCCGGCTTGATGAACTCGGGAAAAAATACCCATCTACATGGCTAAACGCCTCCGGCCTGGACGTCGGCCTGCCTGATGGGCAGATGGGCAACTCGGAAGTCGGGCACCTCAATATCGGTGCGGGTCGGATCATATACCAGGATTTGACCAGAATCAGCCTTAGTATCGAGGACGGCAGCTTCTTTACCAACCCAACCTTTACCGACGCGCTGCACAAGATTCGCAATGCCGGTGGCAAACTGCACCTGATGGGGCTTTTGTCCGACGGCGGCGTACATTCTCACAATACTCACCTTTATGCGCTGATCCAGTTAGCAAAACAACACCAGGTGAATGTCTGCATCCATGCATTCATGGATGGCCGTGACACGCCGCCGCAAGGTGGCGCCGGTTACCTGGAAGAGCTGGAAACCGAGTTGACCAGGCTTGGCCATGGTCGCCTGGCGACCGTGATTGGCCGTTACTACGCCATGGACCGCGACAACCGCTGGGATCGTGTCGAGCGGGCATGGCGGGCCATGACCCTCGGTGAAGGGGTCCCTGCCGACTCAGCCGCTGCTGCTATCCAGGCCGCCTACCAGGCGGGACAAACCGATGAATTTATCGAACCGCGCATCATCATGACCGAGGGCTCCCCGGCCGGAAGTGTCGCCGATGGTGATGGCGTGATTTTCTTCAATTTCCGGGCCGACCGGGCGCGGGAAATCACCCGGGCTTTCACACAACCTGACTTCAAGGGTTTTGCCAGACCTGTGGCTCCACAACTGACAACCTTTGTCTGCCTGACTGAATACGACGCCACATTTGACCTGCCGGTGGCTTTTACAGCTGAAAGTTACCCCAATATTCTCGGCGAAGTCGTTGCTGCTGCCGGTCTTAAACAGTTGCGTATTGCCGAAACAGAGAAATATGCCCATGTCACCTTTTTCTTCAATGGCGGCGTCGAAACGCCTTTTGCCAACGAAGAAAGAGTCTTGATCCCTTCGCCGCAAGACGTTGCCACCTACGATCAGAAACCGGCCATGAGCGCTCCGGAAGTCACCGACGAAGTCGTGCGCCGCATCAAGCAGGGCAGTTATGACTTGATTATTCTCAATTTTGCCAACCCGGACATGGTCGGTCACACCGGAGTTCTTCCCGCGGCCATTGCCGCCATGGAAACAGTTGACGCCTGTACCGGTCGCGTCATCGATGCCCTGCTCGAAGTCGGTGGCTGCGCGTTGATCACAGCCGATCACGGCAACTGCGAACTGATGGTCAGCGAAACAGGAGCACCACACACGGCGCACACCTCAAACCGTGTGCCCTTGATCCTGGTGGGCCCTGAAAGTCAGGGCGCGAACCTGCAGCCGGGAATCCTTGCCGACCTGGCGCCCACGATCCTCAACCTGATGGGGCTTGCCGTGCCCCCTGAAATGACCGGCAAAAACCTGGTTTCCTAACTGCACGCAGCACCATTTGTATTGAGCCGCCCGGCTCCCTGAAGTGATTGATGGAGGGACCCCATGTGGGGCTGTTTGTACGAAGATCTCAAGGCAAGCCTTGATTGGATTTTGCCACCGGCGTGCCTGCTCTGCGGTCAACAACTTACCGTTATGGACCGCCAATTCGAGCTCTGCAGCTGCTGCATGGCGTCGATAAGACCGCTCAGCCCGGCACACTGCAGCTGCTGCGCACATCCCTTCCCTGATGCAACCTCCAGCCATCTGTGCAGCAAGTGCCTGCGCCAGCCGCCATACTTTGCCGAAGTTTACGTTGGCGGCAGCTACCAGGGCAGCCTCAAAGAGGCCATTCACGGCCTGAAATACCGCAACCAGCTGGTTCTGGCAAAGCCCCTCGGTGAACTGCTCTGCAAGAGCGTCATGCCAGCGCTGAAGAGCTTCAGGCCCGATGTCATCATCCCCGTCCCCCTGCACCCCAAGCGCCTTCGCCAGCGCAGCTTCAACCAGGCTCTCGAAATTGCCCGCCCGCTCGCCAAAAAAACCGGCATACCGATCGACCACTCTCTGCTGCAAAGGCAGCGGCCAACCCTTGCCCAGCAGGGGTTATCAGCGGAAGACCGCAGAAAAAACCTGCGCAACGCTTTTATGGTCTCGAAAAACGTCAAAGCCGCCAACATTCTGCTGGTCGATGATGTCATGACCACCGGTGAAACCGCCCGGGTCTGCGCGCAGGTCCTGACCAGAGCGGGCGCAAAGGAGCTTAGGGTGGCGGTCGCCGGCAGGGCCTGAGCGACCCCCCACTTGTATGACAGCATAAGCATCTGTTAAAGTGTGAAGTCGCTGAGGGGGGATATGCAGAACAATGACTATTGACAAATCGATCATAGACAACATGACTCTAGAACAGGCGCTCGGCACCATCCCGAGCGGCCTTTTCGTTGTTGATATCAACATGCATATCGTCTACTGGAACCCGGGGGCGGAAAGGATCACCGGCTATCCCGCCAAAGAGGCCATCGGCCAGCACTGCTCCTTTCTACAGGGGGTCCCCTGTGGCGAAGGCTGCGGCCTGTTCAATACGGACAAACCGAAGCCGATTATTGGCGCGGAATGTACTATCGTCACCAGGTCAGGTGACACTATCCACCTGTTAAAAAACATGGAGTACCTGCGTGACGAGGCCGATAATATTATCGGCGGGATAGAATCCTTCATCGATGTCACACTTCAACGCTCCCTGGAAAACTCGTTGCGTGAGCAGACGGTTTCTCTGGAACAACGCGTAGAGGAGAGGACGAGGGAACTCACAAAAAGTGAAACCCGTTTCCGTTCGGTGCTCGACAACATGGACGACATGGCGTACATCGCTACGGAGGACTACAAACTGACCTTCATGAACCGGGCGATGCTGGAGATATTCGGCGACCGGGTCGGCGAGAACTGCTACGACGTACTCCACAACGAAACCAAGCCTTGTTCCTGGTGCCCCATGGGCAAGGTCTTCAGGAACCGGACCGTGCGTGATGAACGCAACCTTGGCAACCACGGCAGGCACTATGAAATAGTGCACTCCCCCCTGCCCGAAGAAGGTGGCCTCAAGCAGAAGCTGGCGGTCTGTCGCGACATTACCGAGCGGAAAAAAGCCGAAACCGACCTCAGGGAAGCCAATCGCGAACTGGACGCATTTGCCCATTCAATCTCTCATGACCTGCGCGGAATCCTTGCCCCCGTGGTCACCTACATGGACTTTCTGCGCATAACCTACGACAAGGTCTTCGATGACCGGATTTTACAGATCCTGGGTGAAGTGGAGAAGCAGAGTGAACGGGCCATCGCCCTTCTAGACGACCTGCTCGACCTGGCCCAGATCAGCCATGTGAAACCTGGCGAACGCCCAACCGATGTCAACATGATCGTTGACGAAATTGTGCGAGAGCTTTCCCTCGAAGATCAAGAACATCGCGAAATCGCCGCCGAAAAAATGCCCCAGACCTGGCTTCCCGAGACTCTGGTCTACCAGGTTTTTTCCAACCTCATTGGCAACGCACGACGCTATGCCCCGAAAGACAGCGGTTCGATTGAGATTGGCTGTTGGGACGAGGAGCACCAGACCACCTATTTCGTTCGTGATCATGGCCCAGGAGTACCGGTCAAGGAGAGTCAGGACATTTTTGATATCTTTTATCGCGGCAAAACTGCAAAGGGCATGCGCGGCACGGGAGTGGGACTGGCGATTGTGCGTAAAATCGCCTTGCGATGCCATGGTGAGGTCTGGGTGGAGCAGACCCCCGGCGGCGGTGCAACCTTCTGTTTTGCCCTGCCGAAATCTCCGGCTTTTGGCAGCACCTCGCCGGCAAAAGACTGAACGATTGGGACAATGTTGTGCCCTCGCCTGGGAACCAAGCAAACCATGAACGCCTCTCCGCATGAATTGATCCCGCTGATCCAATGCCTGTTGCACAAACATTTCGGCCCACTGCACTGGTGGCCGGCCGACACCCCTTACGAGGTTGCCGTGGGAGCAATTCTGACCCAGAATACGGCCTGGTCAAATGTAGAATATGCCCTGGACAATCTCAAGCAGGCGCAAGCCTTGAGCCCTGCGAAAATAGCCGGACTGCCACTCGCGACGCTCGAGGAAATGATTCGACCGTCCGGCTTTTTCCGACAGAAAGCAATTCGCCTGCGGGGACTCTCGAGATTGCTGATGGAACAATGGCAAGGTGATGTCACAAAATTATGCCAAGGCCCTCTGCACATTGCTCGAACCAGGCTGCTGGCATTGCACGGGATCGGACCGGAGACTGCCGACTCGATCCTGCTCTATGCCGCACAACGGCCCAGCTTTGTCGTTGACGCCTATACCAGGCGCATCTTTGAACGCATCGGCATCCTCCATGGCAAGGAGGCTTACGATGACATTCGACACCTTTTCATGCAGAGCCTTGATGAAGACGTGCAACTCTACAACGAATACCATGCCCAGATCGTCGAGTTGGCGAAAACGATCTGCAGAAAACAGCAGCCCCTCTGTTCAGAGTGCCCAATCCGTCAGCTCTGTCGCCACGCAAAAAACACGGCTTTGCCTGACAATGTTTTTCTGGCACAATGATGTTATTATTTGAAAGTGGAAAATGCAGATTTGAGCTCTAGGGATTTCGTTCACAAGCAGGGATAGAGAGCCAACATGCCGATGAAACTTGCGCGCCTGATGCGCCCCTTTGAAGAGTTTTTCAAACACCAGGTTGCAGGTGGCGTGGTCCTTTTGGGGACCGCTGTCCTCGCCATGATCTTGGCGAACTCCCCCTTGAGTAACGAGTTTTTTCACTTCTGGGAAATAGAATTCTCTTTCGGCACGGAAGGCCTGGGGCTCTCGAAGAGCCTGCATCACTGGATCAATGACGGCCTGATGGCAATCTTCTTCTTTGTGGTCGGGCTCGAAATAAAGCGGGAGTTTTTGGCTGGTGAACTTGCCAGCGTCAAAAAAGCCGCCCTGCCGATTGCCGGAGCCATTGGCGGCATGGTGGCCCCGGCCCTGCTCTTCTTTATAATCAACCCGGGCGGAATGGAAAGTCGCGGTTGGGGCATCCCCATGGCCACGGACATCGCCTTCTCCCTAGGCATCATCGCCCTGCTCGGCAACCGCATCACCCGCTCTGTAGCCATTTTCCTTACAGCCCTGGCGATCGTCGACGACCTTGGAGCGGTCCTGGTCATTGCTGTCTTCTACACCAGCAACCTCAACCTGATGGCCTTAGCGATCGGCGGCCTTTTCCTGGCGATGCTGATCATCGGCAACCGACTCGATATTCAGCATCCAAACTTCTATGCCCTGGTAGGATTCGCCCTGTGGGTCGCTCTTCTGAAATCAGGAATTCACGCCTCGGTTGCCGGAGTCCTGATCGGTGCAACCATCCCCGTGCGGCCCAAACACAGTCATGAAGAGTTCCTGGTCCGGGCAGAAGACCTGATGAAGCAGATTCGCGACATGGGGACCGTCAAGGGCCCTTTCCACAAAAACGAAAAGATGGGCAGCCTGCTGGCCCTGGAACACATTACCCATGACGCGATGAGCCCGCTGCAGCGCATGGAACATGAAATGCACCACTGGGTAATCTTCTTCGTCATGCCGATTTTTGCCCTCGCCAACGCCGGCATCAGCATGTCGATAAGTGAACTGACAACCGCTGTCACCAACCCGGTTGCAATCGGTGTCGCGCTGGGCCTGCTGGTCGGGAAACCGGTCGGCATTACGCTGGCAGCCTGGATCGCGGTCAAACTCCAGCTCGCACACCTGCCCGAAAACACCCGTTGGCGAGAGATTTTCGGTGTCGGCATTTTGGCCGGGATCGGCTTCACCATGTCAATGTTCATTACCAACCTCGCCTACCGCGATCCGCATACCATTGCCGCAGCCAAGGTGGGGATTTTTATCGCATCACTGCTCGCCGGAATCCTGGGCTACATCTTCCTGTCCCGAAACCGGCCACACCACTTTTAAACAGCCCTCAACACAGCAAGCCTGCGGTGCAAACAACCTTGTTTTACCTTGACTTATTCAGCCATTTTGATAAGTTGCGGTGTTCTAAATCTGCACCATCAGGGCACTTGCGGAGTGAATAACATGGATTACAAAGAAACCCTCAATCTTCCGGTAACCGATTTCCCGATGCGCGGCAACCTGCCACAGCGCGAACCGGAAATCATGCAGCGCTGGGCTGAACTCGATCTTGACGGCAAGTTGAGCGAACCGGTGACCGGCAAAGCGAATTTCACCCTGCATGACGGCCCTCCTTATGCCAATGGCAATATCCATATCGGCCACGCCCTGAACAAGATCCTCAAAGACATCGTCATCAAGAGCAAGCGCATGCAGGGGTTCTACGCCCCCTACGTCCCCGGCTGGGATTGCCATGGACTGCCGATCGAGCTGAAAGTCGACCAGAAGCTCGGCAAGAAGAAGCGCGACATGACCAAGGCTGAGGTGCGCAAGGAATGCCGTGCCTATGCTCAGGAATGGGTAGAAATCCAGCGTGATGAGTTTCAGCGTCTCGGCATCTTTGGAGACTGGCAACATCCCTACCTGACCATGACCACCGGCTATGAGGCCGCTACAGCACGCGAATTGGCGCGTTTTGCAGACCGGCAAGGCCTTTACAAGGGGCGCAAGCCAATCCATTGGTGCTCCTCTTGCGTCACGGCACTTGCCGAGGCAGAGGTTGAATACGACGATCACACCTCACCGTCGATTTACGTCAAGTTCCCCTATCGGGATCAACTCCCTGAAGGCTTTGCCGAGCTTGGCGAAAAACCACTTGCTTTTGTGATCTGGACAACCACACCCTGGACCATACCGGCCAACCTGGCCGTGTGCCTGCATCCGGAACTGCCTTACGTTGCGGTTGATACCGGCGACGAATATCTGGTCATGGCCGAGGGCCTCTACGAAAAGGTCCTCGCTGAACTGGAGATTTCCGGTTATCGGGTTGCCAAAACCTTTCAGGCCGATGCCTTTGAAAAACGTGAATGCCGACACCCGCTCTACGACCGTGCCTCACTACTGGTCCTCGGCGATTACGTTACCCTCGAGGCGGGCACCGGCTGTGTCCATACAGCACCCGGCCACGGTCACGATGACTACCTGACCGGCCTGCGCTATGGTCTGGAGATCTACAACCCGGTTGATGACTACGGCTGCTATCGAGACGATCTCGAGTTTTTTGGCGGCGAAAAGGTGCCGGCCGTCAACCCGCAGGTCACAGCGAAACTCACCGAAGTCGGCGCACTGCTTGGCGAAGACAAGGTGTCTCACAGCTACCCGCACTGCTGGCGCTGCAAGAAGCCGATT
>JABAOE010000637.1_pt1 | contig 11454 bp, 11 predicted proteins | sample 7062141 | NCBI WGS metagenome assembly JABAOE01 (sample SAMN14538627, study PRJNA623070) | marine sediment metagenome | biome: marine biome [ENVO:00000428]; feature: marine pelagic biome [ENVO:01000023]; material: deep marine sediment [ENVO:00002113] | place: India: Gulf of Khambhat ...
TTCGTTCATCATCCGGTCGTAGTGGTGTATCTTTTTAATAGATCTTATAATCATGTAGAATCCGATGATTGCAAGAAAAAGATTTATTGTCACAAGAGGAATAAAGAGGAGAAACACATTTGAAAGATCATAGTATCTGGAAGTAACTATCAGGAAGCTCACGATAGCAAGAGGGAGGGCGAATATAGTTATACCGGCTCGAAGCGTGGCCAGTGACGTTCTTTTTTCAGCAAGGAGAAGCTGCGCTTCATTTATGAAGATACTATCAAAATTTACATCAATCGATTCTTCCATGTCAGTTGCATATTGGGCAATTGCTTATATATCTAATTATATCCTAATCCTCTAGCAAATACTATATTGGTACATCCCACAATCTATGGAGAAATTTGTTTACAGTAAATTTCGGGTTTTTGGATGTGCAAGGCTTTTTCCATAAAAAGGCTTGCAGAAATCTTTTATATTGTGAAGGTCCGTAAGGAGGGTTATGATATCTATTACTGAGAAAGCGGCTGAAGAGTTCAAGACATTCAGCGAAAAAGAAGGCAAAAATGGGTCTGGGCTCAGGCTCTTTGTTGCGGGAATGGGCTGTGGCGGACCTCAGTTCGGAATGGCCTTTGAAGAGGAGGCAAAGGATGAGGACGTCGTTGTGGAAAGCCAGGGTGTCAAGCTCATCGTTGCAAAAGACTTCAAATCCTTTTTTGACGGCGCAACCGTGGACTATCAAGTAACAGAGCACGGATCTGGATTTCTTATAACCAATCCCAATGCAGCCCCGGCCAGTGGATGCGGCTCAGGCTGTAACTCCTGTGGCTAAATTCAGAGGGGGATAAAAATCCCTTCTGGAAGAACCCACGACACGACAAATTTTGCAGTTCTCATAATTATCATAATTTTTGTCTTGGATAGGTTCAGCCAAGTTGAGGCCGCTTTGTTTGCGGCAGGCTATCTCTTAAGTCTATTTCTGTTTTCGCCTGACCTAGACATCAAGAGTTCAAGCTACAGGAGGTGGGGCCCTCTAAGATACATCTGGCTTCCCTATATCTTCCTTTTCAAACATCGGGGCATATCACATAATCCTGTGTTCGGCCCCATCCTAAGGCTGCTCTATATTGGAGCTTTTTTCATTATGCCAGCTCGGATTTTTAGCGTAACGTTGCCTGCCGTTAACATTTCAAATGGATTGTTTTTTCTCCTCGGTTTTTGGATACCCGGGTTCGTGCATTATCTGCTGGATAGGAAAGCCTAAATACTCTGCCGGCCAACCTTTTCCAATGAAAACTGCGATCGTTGTTCATGGCGACGCCGACGGCATCTGCAGTGCAGCGATTGCTATGAACCGGTATCCTAGTGCAAGCGTGTGGTTCACTCATCCTGTGGGGCTTCTAGAAGACTTGGGGCGCATTAAGGCAGAAAGGATTATTATCTGCGATCTTGCGATATCTGAGAGGGAAAAAGAAGAGCTTTTCGAGGAGTTTCTCAAGCGGTCATCATCAACAGATCTCGTCTACATTGACCACCACCCGCTCCCATTGAACATCATCGCAGGTGACATTCCAGCCTCCCACGTGGTTAGAGATCTCACCAAATCCTCGTCGGAACTCACTTACTCCTACTTTGGACGGGAGGATATGAAGCTTGTCGCCCTTTTCGGTGCCATCTCCGATTACTACACCGACAACACGGATTTTGTCAATCGTGTGCTTGATGTCCTGGATAAGAGAACCATCTATCTTGAGGCCGGGCTTCTCTCACAGGCTCTGGGCATTCAGGGAAAGAGGGATTATGATTTTAAAAGAAAGCTCGTGGATGCTTTGTCAAAAGGCGTTATGCCCAGTAGCAGACCCGATATTGTGCGAAAGGCGGTGGCAGGTACGAAGCGTGAGTGGGAGACCATCGAGGTTGTTAGAAAGTCGGTTGAGATCATTGATGGGATAGGTATTGTAAGAAACGTGCCCCGCGGGTTTTCGCCTACAAAGTCTGCAAAGCTCGCACTTGGAGTTACTGGCCTTCCATTATGCATTAGCACTCGCAGGAAGAAAAGAAACATTGACTTCAGCGCCCGCAAGCTCTCAACATTTTCACTTGACCTCAACATAACATTCAGAACGATCGCCCCCAGATTCGGCGGCTCAGGAGGCGGTCACCCAACCGCAGCAGGCGCCAGGATACCGAAAAAACACTTTGAAGAATTTTTGGACGCTCTGAAACGAGAGGTTGAGGCGATACCCTAGCATGTTTTTATCCCACCCCCTGATTAAGGAAAGCACTATTGAGTCACGAGCCTATCAAGAGGCGATAGTTTCAACAGCAATTGAGAAAAATACGCTTGTTGTAGCGCCAACAGCGCTGGGAAAGACGGTTATCGCGGTTTTGGTTGCTGCCCATTTTCTTGAGAAATATCCGAATAAAAAGGTCTTGGTTCTTGCACCCACTCGGCCTCTTGCAGCCCAGCATGCAGCTCGACTACAGGACTTTCTGCAAATCGATGAATCAAAAATCACGCTTCTAACTGGAAATATCCTGCCGAAGAAGAGAATCGAGCTATGGAAGAAATCCAGGGTTGTCAGCGCTACACCGCAGGTGGTGCGAAACGATTTTGCGGCTGGACGTTACCTTTCCGGTGATCTATCGCTTGTTGTCTTTGACGAGGCCCACCGAGGAGTTGGCAATTATCCATATCCTGGCATTGCAAAGGTTCTTGACTGCCGCATTCTTGCCCTTACCGCGTCTCCGGGAGGGGACGAGGCATCAATAGAGGAGGTATGTAAGAATCTCGGAATCGAGGCCGTGGAGATACGTGATGAAAAGGACGCTGACACCGCACCCTATGTGAAAGGTTCTTCTGTTGAATGGAAGCGTATTGTTCTTCCTGAGCCATATTGGGTAATTAGAAATCTTCTTGTAATTCTTCTGCGGGACAGGCTCCGTGTTCTCAAGGCTAACGGAGCGATTAAAAGCGCCCGATCTGATGTCACGAAAAAGGAGCTTCTCGATTTGATGGCGGCTCTTCAGAAGAGCGCAAGGTCTGGGCGTACAGAGTTTTATGCTTCGCTTTCGGCCGTGAGCGCTGCTCTTACAATCGCCCATGCGATGGACCTACTTGAAACACAGGGGATTGCTCCCCTTTCTCTCTACCTTGAAAGAACGGCCGCAAAGGCCGCTAGCCCAAAGGCGTCAAAGGCGGTGCGGGAGCTTGTAAAAAATAAGGATTTCAAAAGGGCTCGTGCCATGAGTAGCAACCTGAAGGAGAAGTACAAGGACCCAAAGCTTGAGGCATTAGGCGAGATTATTTCAGAGACCGGAAGGGACACTAAAATCATTGTTTTTACCCAGTACCGTGACACTGCAAGGGAGATTGTGGAGTCTCTCAATGATTTTTCGGGCGTAAAAGCTGTGAGGTTCGTTGGTCAGGCGAAAAAGACTGGGGATCCCGGTCTTTCACAAAAAGAGCAGCTTGAGATCCTAGATGGTTTCAGAGGGGATTTATACAATGTTTTAGTGGCTACTTCTGTTGCCGAGGAGGGCCTCGATATTCCAGCTGTGGATCTTGTTGTCTTTTTTGAGCCTGTTCCGAGTGAGATTAGGGCGATACAGAGGAGAGGAAGGACGGGTCGCACACAGGTTGGAAGGGTGGTGGTCTTGATGGCTGAAAAGACCCGTGACGAGGGCTTCTACTGGAGCAGCGTTGCAAGGGAGAGGCGGATGAAAAAAAGCCTTCGAGGGCTGAGAAAAAGTTCTGAGAGCCCTTATGAAAAAAGGATTTCAGAGTGGATGAAGAAGACCTGAGTTTCGGAGTTGTGTTCAAAAGGTTTTTACAAAAGGTTTTTAATCTATCCAGGGAAAATTTGTTGTAATTAAGGCCAAAAGGAGGTTAAAAACTCGAAATAGCTCCTGAAATAAATCCTTCAAAGAGGAATGTGTCTTAGAACGTTCAAGATTGATAGCTCAACCTAGCGGGTTTTTCACATTGGAGAAGTCCAAAAAAGATGGCAACTGAATTTTTAAAGGATACAGAGGCGAAAAAAGGGAAGAAGAGCAGCGCCTACTCGTTTTTAGACGGGGTAGAGGATTTTCTACCAGAAAAGGATTCTAGCGCTTCAACTGAAGGTGAAAATGGGGATAAATCAAAGAATAAAAAAGAGAAGAAAGGAGCGAATGAAAAAGGAGCTGTTGAATTAAACCTCTCGGCAGGTCCAACGAAAGAGAAGGAACANNAAAAGAAAACAAAGCCAAAAAGGGAACATACTCGTTTCTTGAGGGAATCGAGGAAGAGAAGGTAGCCGATAATCTCTCAAACGTTTTTTCCAAAAAGAGGGGTCTTTCAAGGCCTGGCACTCTCTCAGCACAGACCAAAGAAGAAGGTGCACCTTCCGACATGGTTCTGGGAGGCCTTATCGGAAAGGTCCTTTCTGGAGAAATTCAAGCCATCCAAACGTCTGAACCTGACGTCATGGCAGGGTTTTCGGTTCTTGAGAAGTCAACCCAAATGGGTAAGGAGATAACGGGAACAGTAGTTGAAAAAGGAAAAGGGTATCAGATCTTAAAAAGGAAGTCTGAAAAATCACTGACCTATCTTGTCACCATACCTGAATTTACAAAAGAAGAAAAGAAGCTTCTAAAAGCCATTGGCAAAAGGGCGGTTGCAGAGATAAACATTGACCCAGAGGCGATGCACGACTACGCACAGAAAAAGAAGGTCTTCACTGAAAAAGCAATCGAACTGATGGATCGTGAATATCCAACGATAAAGAAGAATACGAAGCTCTGGTTTGCCACATTTATCGTGCAGGACATGATTGGCTACGGGATACTTGATCCGCTCCTCTCAAACGACGACCTTGAAGAGGTCATGCTTATCGCAACGAACATCCCGGTTTATGTCTATCACAGAAAGCATGGCATGTGCAAGACAAACATTGTCTTTGAAGAGTCCGAGGAAGCGATAAAGATTATAACGAGGATAGCTAGGACTGTGGGAAGGAGGGTTGACGCATCAACTCCTCTACTTGACGCGCGGCTTAAGGACGGGTCACGTGTAAACGCAACAGTTGCTCCCATCTCACTTGGAGGGCCGTCACTCACTATTCGAAAGTTCAAGGCCGATCCCTTCACTGTTGTGGACATAATCAACTTCAATACAATGAACTCTGATCTTGCTGCTTTTCTGTGGCTTGCAATCGATGGATACGAGGTCAAGCCTGCAAACATACTTGTTTCTGGCGGAACGGGCAGCGGTAAGACCACTACACTCAATTGCCTAGGCTCTTTCATCCCCCAGAGCAACAGGGTTCTGAGCATCGAGGACACAGCCGAGCTTCAGCTTCCGGTGCATCACTGGGTGCGCCTTGAGACACGACCGCCGAATATTGAGGGCACAGGCGAGATAAGTATGGCACGGCTCCTTAGAAACACGCTGCGGATGAGGCCTGATCGTATAATTGTTGGAGAGGTGAGAGGTGCCGAGGCCAACACTCTTCTCACAGCGATGAACACTGGTCAGAGCGGAAGTATGGGAACACTTCACGCAAACAATTCAAAGGAGACAATAACCAGGCTTGTAAATAAGCCGATGAGCGTGCCGACCATAATGATCTCAGCCCTTAATCTAATCATCATGCAGAACAGGTTCACCCACCGGGGAAAGACAGTAAGGAGGATCACTGAGGTAACAGAGATACTTGGTGTTGAGGACGGGCACGTGAAGCTTTCAAACGTGTTTGAGTGGGATCCAAAGACCGACNNAAATCCACGGATGTTCCCAGCAGGATAAAAAGCATGCTTGCAGAAAAAAGGGGCCTTGAGCTTAAGGACATCGAAGACGAGATTGAGAGGAGAAAGAAAGTCCTTGAGTGGATGGTTGCGAAAAAAGTGCATGGTGTAAAGGAGGTTGGGCGTCTCATAAACGAGTATTACATCGATCAGAATAAATTCATGGAGATGATTGGCTCTGGAGCTGAGCAGGCAAAGAAAGAAAAAGAAGTCAAAAAGACAGGCTCCAAGGGGATCGTGGATCTATTTTCGGCAAATGTGAGAAAGGAGGTTCTTGAAAGGACCGATCTTGCTGAGATTATAAGGGTAGAAAACGAGAAAAACCCGGTCTACAATGTCCACATGCCCAAGCTTTCAAAAGAGGATAAGAGCCTGATTGCCGAGATCGAGACCAAGGTGATTGAAAAGCTTGATGTGGATCCCACAAAGATAACAAACAAAGCTGAAGCTGAATCGATTTTTTCGGAAAAGATAAGTAAGTTCATTAAATCGAAATATTCTTTGGGACCAGCCAAGACCAGGGATTTTACTAAGTTTGTATTAAACAACCTGATTGGCTATGGCATGCTCGAGCCGCTGCTAAAAGATGTGAATCTTGAGGAGATCATGGTCATAGGAACAGAGAAAAACGTCTATGTGAGCCACAACAAATATGACATCTGCAGGACAAACCTCATATTTGACGAAGACGAAGAAATTGAGAGGATATTGGAAAGGATAGCTGCCTCTGTGGGGAGAAGGATTGATCGGGCGTCTCCGCTTCTTGATGCTAGATTGGTAGATGGCTCAAGGGTAAATGCAACGCTGCCGCCCATTTCCATAGCAGGGCCAACCCTCACTATCAGGAAGTTCAAGGCCGACCCGCTCACGGTGGTTGATCTCGTGGGCTTCAACACACTCACAACCGAGATTTCCGCCTATCTCTGGTATGTGACTGAAGGCTCAGGAATCAAGCCTGGAAACATCCTTGTCGCCGGAGGAAGTGGTAGTGGAAAGACCACAACCCTCAATTGCCTCTGTTCATTTATCCCTGACACCGAACGGATAATCACGATCGAAGACACTGCCGAGTTGCAGCTCCCGGCCACACACTGGGTGCGCCTCGAGACCAAGCCCCCCAATGTGGAAGGGGAAGGAGAAGTGGATATGGACGAGCTTGTGAAAAACACGCTGCGGATGAGGCCAGACAGGGTGATCGTAGGTGAGGTCCGAGGCCCTGAGGCAAGAACACTTTTCACGGCGATGAACACAGGCCACGACGGTTCCATGGGAACGCTTCATTCTAACTCGGCTAGAGAGACGATTACACGTCTGACGAACCCTCCCATGAGTGTCCCCCACATCATGATGCCAGCGTTAGATTTAATACTGATGGAGCAAAAGATATACTTGAAAGGGACAACTGTGCGCAGGATAACAGAGATTGCCGAGGTTTCAGAAGAAAGTGGAGATGGCAAGGAATCTGTGATACTCAACAACGTGTATCAATGGGACCCAAAGACAGACACACTTAAGGCGACAGGAGTTCCAAGCGTTCTTAAGCAAAAGCTGGCGCGAATCCAGGGCGTAGGCTCTGATGAAGTTGAAGCAGAAATAGGCAGGAGAAAAAAGGTGCTGGATTTTATGGTTGAAAAGAAGATTTCAAACATAACAGAAGTGGGAAAGGTCTTTAACAGATATTATTCAGATAAAGATGAGCTTTTAAAAGAAATCGAGGGAAAAGTAGATGGCTGAAGGAAACATCATCATCAGGTTCATTGACATGGTGGGCTTCAAGACACTTGACACAGCTGAAACCACGAAAAGGATGTTTGCAGAGGCCTCTTTTGCGCTTCGAGAACAAGAAGAAGCTGTTACAACGATAATGGAAAAGTCTGCAAAGCAAAAAGAGGACCGTAAGAAGGCCATGGAGGATCGGCTTGAAAAGATAAGGGAGAGCGTAAGTGTCACCTCAGAGTTTATGATAGGTGACGAAGAACGTATGGATCTGGAGGACCGAGAGGAACTCAAGGTACCCTTCAGTGTAAGACTTGGAAACATTCTTGCAGACACATTTTCCGCATATTCCAAGGCCCCCGCTTCATTCTTCGGCGACATTCAGGAAAGCCTATACAAGGCTAACATACTCATGCCTGCATCAAAATACATCGCAATCTCTGTAGGTATAGGGGTAATTGTTGCGGCTGCATTTGCACTTCTCTCGGCAGTACTGCTTTCTACAATGATCGGTGTCACAGGCGGCGTCCTTGGAACAGTACTTTTTGCACCAGTCTTCTTCTTCGTACTTGTAATTGCAAAGATATATCCCAATTCAAAGATAAAAGGCCGCTCAGACTCATTCGGAAGGGAGATGCCCTTTGCACTACGGCACATGGCGACACAGCTATCCTCAGGTTCCGGGCTCCTGGAGACAATGCGCTCTGTTTCTGTAAGCGACTACGGCGTGCTCTCCGACGAGTTCAAAAAAGCCATTCTTGAGATCGAAAGAGGAGCCACAATCGAAGAGGCCTTTGAGAGAATGAACATTAGAATAGACTCCCCAGGTCTAAAAAAGGCCAGCCGTCAGATATCCTCAACACTAAGGACTGGAGGCAACCTCGCAAACACTCTAAAGATAATTGCAGAGGAGGTTGCAACAGAGATGAGAATGAAGCTCAAAGACTTTATCCAGGTCCTGAACACCTTCTCTCTAATGTATATGTTCATTACAGTTGTTGCGCCAGTGCTTATCACAACCCTAGTAATAGCCATGGGGATTGCAATGAAGGGCATGCCGCTCGGGTCCGATGTTATGTGGATGCTCTATTTGGCATTTTTCGGAATTGCCATCTATCTTTCTTTCATGGTTAAGAAGTTTGAGCCCAAGGTGTAAAATATGGCGAGATTAAGAATAACCCTCCCCAGAAGAGTTGTGCCTCAGAAGCTTCTTAGGAATGTAGAGGTTTCCCTAGCCAACTCTGGGATGCCTTTTTCAGGATTGGAATGGATTTCGATTTGGGTCGTAATAAGTGCGATTCTCTTTGGCATCGTATCCTTTATTTTCAATGTCTTTATCGGGCTTGCAGCCTTTATTGTTGGGCTTGCGGCCATGGTTATGATCCCCACGATGCGTGCCGACAAAAGAAGGTCCCTTATTGAAGACTCCCTTCCTGACGCACTCCATCACATGGCTGTTGCCGTTAGAACAGGTCTGGTCCTTGAGAGCGTTATTCAGGAGGTTTCAGAGGCCGAGTACGGACCTCTCTCAGAGGAGTTTGCACGAATCACCCTTGAGATCCGCAAAGGAAGGCCCTTAAAAGAGGCGCTCTTGGCATTTGCGCGCAGAACAAGATCCAAAGATATCCAGAGGATAATGAGGCTTATCCTTGAAGGTGTCGAGGCGGGCGGCCCTATCGCGGATGTTCTTGATGATGTCTCGGAGAACATGAGGGCCATTAAGATGATACGCAGAGAGAGAAAATCAGCAACCTCCCAGCAGATATCATTCCTTGCTATGGCGTCTCTTTTTGCAGGTCCTTTTGTAATGGGTGTTGTGGGAGGTCTTCCAAATGTAATGGCGACTGTTGCCGGTGAAATGAGCGATCTGCCACTTGAGGAAATACAGGGTGTTGTTGGGGCGCTGACCTTCTATGTCTTTGCACAGGCGGTTGCTGCCGGGATGATGATGGGAGTCACTATGTACGGCGATTTTAAGAAGGGCTTTAAGTTCATGATCCCGATGGGAATCTTTGCCATTGTGGTCTTTTCTTTTATACAAAGGGTCATGCCTAAAGTAGTGACCGCAATTTAAAACTGTAACTTTTTGGTTACACATCTGATAACAAAGGGTATTTATAACTAGGAGCCAGATTTATACCTACCACTATAGGAGGTACAACGCATGCTAGAAAGATTCCTAAAAGAAGAAAAGGGGCAAGGCGCTATTGAGTATATCCTGCTTGCTGGCGGAATTATCGTCGCTGCAGTGGTAATATTTGCAATATACTCGAAAATGACTCAAAGTGCTGGAGAAAGACTCAATGAAACAACTGACGCCGCGACATCCGTGATGTCTTCCAAGGTATCGGCAGAAGTTGCAAGTATGGTATAGGTTAGACCTCTAAGTCTAATCTATTTTTTTTTTAAAAAAACTTAGATTTAATGTGAATTGACATTGTTTCTATTTCTTTACATGCGAAGGTTTAATGAACTTTTTTGGACGCGAATTTTGTCAAGTTCTCAACTTATCCCAATTCTATATTTCTCTCAAGGTTGCATGACATATATGCGAAATGAGATTTGCTGTTTTCGGTTTATGGATGGTTTAGCTTCGTTCTGAGCTGCTTTTTTTAGGATTTTAATCTCGGTAATTTACATCTGTGTCGTCATGTTATTATTGATTGTAGAGGAGAGAAAAGAATCCTATTGTCCACAATACCTTCTTATAATAAATCTTTTATAACAACAATACTTACAACGTCATGTCATGTCTATCTCCATAATTATCCCAGCATATAACGAAGAAGGTTCGATTTTTGAGGTTTTAAATAAGGTATCACAATTAAGCTTTGGCTCGCTTGAAAAAGAAGTAATAGTGGTAGATGACGGGTCTACTGATGGAACAAAAGAAATTTTAAAGGCTTTTCCAAAGTCAAAAGGTCTTAAAATAATCATTCATGAGAAAAACCTAGGGAAAGGTGCTGCAATCCGAACTGGAATAAAAAATTCAAGCGGTTCAATAATTGCACTTCAGGATAGCGACCTTGAGTATGATCCGGGGCTTCTGCCAAAACTCGTTGGTCCGATTCTGGAGGGAGAGGATGTAGTTTACGGCTCGAGGTTTCTCGGCACAGTGGAAAACATGAATTTCATGTTTTATCTTGGAAACTGGTTTCTTTCCTATTTGACCCGCATCCTTTACCGGGTAGCCATCACCGATATGGAGACTGGGTTTAAAATATTCAAAAGAGCGGTTGTTGAAGGAATGGATTTGAAATCAACGGGCTTTGAGATTGAGCCTGAGATCACGGCAAAGACACTGAAAAAAGGCTACAGGATAAAAGAGATCCCCATAGATTATGTGGCTAGGGAAAAAGAGCATAAAAAGATTACTCCAATGGACGGCTTAATTGCGGCATTCACCTTGATTAAATATCGGATCTGGTGAGATATGCAGACGAAGACCAAGATTTTCCTCACGCTTTTTCTGACATATGCTTTTTTTACTAACACCTATCTCACTACTAATGACGCTTCTAGATTCAGCCTGACAGCAGCAATAGTTGAAGAGCACTCATTTGAAATTGACAACTTCCTGGACCGAGTGATATCTGATTGGTGGTGGGCTAAGGATTATGCTACATTCAATGGTCATAAGTACTCTGATAAGGCGCCGCTGGGTTCGTTTATCGGAGTTCCAATCTATTTTTTCTCACAATTATTTACGTCTGATTTGAGGGTCCTTACGTATCTTGTTTCTCTGTTTTCGGCTGGCTTATTCACTGCTGCAACGTCTATGTTGATCTATAATATGGGCAGTTATTTCACAGAAAACAGAGCGGTGAAGACAACCTTGGCACTTGCCTACGGTGTTGGCTCTCAGGCTTTTTTCTATGCAACAGTATTTTTCTCACACGCATTTACTGCTTTCTTTGGGTTTTTCTCATTCTATCTTCTCTTTCAATTTAAGAAGGGAGAAGGGGG
>JABAOE010010717.1_pt2 | contig 11448 bp, 9 predicted proteins | sample 7062141 | NCBI WGS metagenome assembly JABAOE01 (sample SAMN14538627, study PRJNA623070) | marine sediment metagenome | biome: marine biome [ENVO:00000428]; feature: marine pelagic biome [ENVO:01000023]; material: deep marine sediment [ENVO:00002113] | place: India: Gulf of Khambhat ...
GGCGCCATAGCCCTCAATCGTCTTTTGCAACTCTTCCAGCGTGCGCGCCGGAATCTGCTCGCGCCGCTCGCCGATCAACAGATCGAGCGACGTCGTGCCAACCACGCCGCGCAATGCACTTTCCGTCACCGCCTGCAGGGTCAGTTCCGGATCGTCCACCTCGAAACTGTATTTCACAGGGTCGGTGCGCCGATACTGCACGACCATGTCGATGTAAACGTACTGCTCGTCAGCCGTCAGCATCTCAGTGCGAAAGCGGTAATCGTTGACCTCGTTGACATTAACGATGTCGACGACTTCAATGGGAAACGGCCAGTGCCATCGCAGGCCGGGCATTGTTGTTTGCGTGTACGCGCCGAAGCGTTGCTCCACACCGCGTTCCGCTTCGTCGACGCGGTACAATCCGGTCAGCGCCCAGGCAAGTACGAGCAGCACGGAAAGTACGTAACCGCCGGAAGCGCCGGGTGCCGATTTGCGGCGGCCACCGCCGACGATGCCGCTCAGTTTGCGTTGCCAGTCCTGCACAATCTTGTCCAGGTCATTCGGTTCTTCACCCTCTTTCTTCCAGGGATCCTGACCGTTTCCATTATCATTCCAGGCCATGTATCTATCTCTGTATCGCTGCGCTATCCGGCGCCTTGGCCGGCGATTCACGCAAAATTGCGGCGGGCAGCTTTTCGCGCTTCATGAAGCGCCGAAAATCCCGCTCCGCCATTTCAAGTACCAGAATCCAGCCACCATCTGCGGCGGGTTTTTCCTGCATCACGGCACCCATTTCAAAAAGCAATGCACGTTGCCGACCCTGGCTGGGGTGAAGTCGAATCAAGCCGCGAATTTTCTCCTGCCGCAGCCGACTTTCGATTGACTCCAGTAGCAGCGGGATACCGTCGCCGGTCACGGCAGACAACCATACCGCTCGTCCACCCCCCTGCCTGAGTTTGGTTAGACGCGGCTCACGTTCGAGCTTGTCGATTTTATTGTACACCCTTATCTGCGGCACACGATCTGCATCAAGCTGTTTTAACACTGCGTTAACCTGCCGCACTCTTTGCCATCGACTGGGATCGCTGGCATCGATCATGTGCAGAATGAGGTCGGCCTCCCGCGCCTCCTGCAAGGTTGAACGAAATGCCGCAATCAATTCATGCGGCAAGTCTCGAATAAAACCGACAGTGTCCGCCAGTATGACTTCGCGACCGCCAGGCAGTTCCAGGCGGCGCACCGTGGGATCGAGCGTCGCAAATAATTTATCCTCGACGTACACATCCGAATTGGTCAGCGCATTGAACAACGTGGATTTGCCCGCGTTGGTGTATCCCACCAGCGCAACCGTCGGGATCTCGGCTCGCAGGCGGTTTTGCCGGTTCATGGCGCGGCGGCCATCGACGTGATCGAGCCTTTCTTTCAGCTGACGGATGCGCTTGCCGATCAGGCGCCGGTCGGTTTCGAGCTGTGTTTCGCCCGGACCACGCAGGCCGATGCCGCCCTTTTGCCTTTCGAGGTGCGTCCAGCCACGAACGAGCCGCGTCGACAGATGCCGCAGCTGCGCCAGCTCCACCTGCAGCTTGCCTTCGAAGCTCCGCGCCCGCTGCGCGAAGATATCCAGTATCAGTCCGCTCCGGTCAAGAACGCGACACTGCAGGCTCCTTTCGAGGTTGCGTTCCTGGCTTGGACTCAAGGGCGCGCTGGATAAAACCAGCTCCGCCTCATGGTCTGCAACGCTCTGCTTCAATTCCTGCAGCTTGCCTTTGCCGATGAAGTATCGTGGATCAGGGCTGCGCCGTGCGTTCACGAGTTCATCAACAATAACTGCGCCTGCCGAGGTCGCAAGCTCGACAAACTCGTCTCGTTCATTGATGTCCGGAGCTCCGCCGGCAGAAGCATGAACCAGGATCGCGCGTTCGCCGCTACGCGGTCGCTCAAACAATCGCGACCTCCGGGTAAGAATTACTAGTCGTCGGAATCACCCGCTTCGTCGTTCGGCAATGGCAGCCGCACGTTGCGTGCCGGCACGATTGTCGAGATCGCGTGTTTGTAAACCATCTGGTTGACGCTGTTCTTGAGCAGCACCACGAACTGGTCGAACGAGTCGACCTGTCCTTGCAATTTGATGCCGTTAACCAGGTAAATGGATACAGGTACTTTTTCCTTTCGTAAAATATTGAGGAACGGATCCTGAAGTGACTGCCCTTTAGCCATTTGGGTCTCCTTATTCTTCTTATTGCCATTGGCCAGCTGATTACTGAATCATGCGGCACGTTGCGGCTATAGTCCTCGCCTCAAACGCCGACAGCCTGATGGACTCAAGCAAAGCATCAGCGGTCAATTCATACGGGTGGCGCCGGTTGCCCATCAAAATTGACCTGCTCCAAGCGCGTAAAAGTCTAACATATGCTGATATTGCCCTGATGACAATCGTTGCGAGCGCGATTTCAGTTCTCCAGTTGCTCCTGCACGAGCTCGGATATGGTGCCCAGGGCGCCGGAATCAAGCGGATCCACGATGGTCACCCCGCGCTCGCTCCGCAGCCAGGTAAGCTGCCGTTTGGCCAGTTGGCGCGTCGCCGCCCGTGCCTTCTGCCTGGCGCTCTCGAGGCTCCCCTGCCCCTCCAGAAACGCCCAGATCTGCCGGTAGCCGACGGCGCGCATTGCAGGATGCCGGGCGGTGAGTCCGGGGCGCGCCATCAACTGTCGAACCTCCTCGACGAACCCCTTCTCGATCATCATGTCGAGTCTCCGGGCAATTCTCTCGTGGAGCACCGACCGGGACTCGGTCAGCAAGGCAATTTTCAGGAACTGGTACGCATGCTCGCAGGGCTCACTTCCCGCCTGCCACTCCGAAAGCGGTTTGCCGCTGATTCGATACACCTCCAGGGCACGCTGAATGCGCTGGCTATCGTTGGGCTTGATTCTGGCGGCAGCCGTTGCATCCACTGCCGCCAGTTTCGCGTGCATTGCGGGCCAACCGGACACCGCCGCCTCGGCATCGATTGCCGCGCGCACGTCCGCATCGGCTTCGGGCAGCTCGGCGATGCCCTCGGTCAAGGCGCGGAAATACAACATCGTGCCACCGACCAGCAGCGGAATGCGTTCACGCGCGAGACTTGCATCAATCTCCGCACGGGCGTCGCGCACGAAATCCCCGGCTGAATATGCGTCTTCCGGGTCGCGTATGTCGATGAGACGGTGCGGCACGCGCTGCAGTGTTTCGGCGTCCGGCTTCGCGGTACCGATGTCCATGCCACGATACACCAGGGCCGAGTCGACGCTGATCAGGTCCAGCGGAAATTTTTCCGCAAGCTGGAGCGCCATGTCGGTCTTGCCGGAAGCCGTAGGCCCCATCAGGCAGACGACACATCTACTCACAATCGATCATTGTCCGCGAAGGAACAGCCGGTCGAGGTCCGCGATGCTGATGGTTGTCCAGGTTGGGCGCCCGTGATTGCACTGATCGGCACGTTCGGTTGTTTCCATTTCCCGCAGAAGCGCATTCATTTCTGCCAGTGTCAGCGCGCGGTTTGCGCGAACCGAGTGATGGCAAGCCATGGTCGCGAGCATATCGTGGCAGGTGTCCTCGATTCGATTACTGCCATCCGATTCCTGCAGATCGGATAACACGTCGCGAATTAATGCCTCGGCATCCGCTTGTTTGAGTAACGCGGGGACCTGCCGGATGCACAAACTCGCCGGACCGCTGCGATCGATCGTGAAACCCAGGCGGGCAAAAATCTCCGCGGCTTCCTCTGCGCGATCCGCCTCCGCCTCCGCAACTGCAACCGTCAGCGGAACCAGTAGCGGCTGGCTCACAATCGACGTGTCGTCGAAAGACGCTTTGAGTTTTTCGTAGACAATTCTTTCGTGAGCCGCATGCATATCGACGACGACCAGTCCCGCCGCGTTCTCGGCAAGAATGTAGATGCCGCCAAGTTGCGCTATTGCGAAACCCAGCGGTGGAACATCGTCACCCGCAGGCATGGCCCGCTCGGTCATTTCGATATTGGCGAGTGCCTGGTAACCGGCCATCGCCTCCGCTACGGACGACGAAGATACCTGGCCACCAGGCGACAATGACATTGCCGTCTGTTGATGAATCTTGCTGCTGATAATTTCCGGCTGCGCCGGCTTGATCGCGTGGCCACCGGGACGCGTTCCCCGCAATGCAAATTCGATTGCCTGAGTTACGATCCCGTGCACTTCCCGGCCGTTCCTGAACCGGACCTCATGTTTGGACGGATGCGCATTCGCGTCGACCAGTGCGGGATTTATCGAAAGGAACAGGACATAGGCCGGATAACGACCATGAAACAGGACGTCCCGGTAGGCATGTCTTGCGGCATGCGACAGCGTTTTATCGGTAATGCTGCGCCCGTTGACAAACCAGTACTGCAGGTCGGGCTGGCTGCGATTGCAGGTCGGCAGTCCGATCCAGCCGGAAAGTGCGATCTCATCGCTTTCGCGGTCTATGAACAGAGTCTGCGTTGCAAACGCATCTCCACAAATGGTAGCGACGCGCTCGAGAATCTCATCGGTCTCGTTTGCCGCCTTTAGATTCAACACTGCGCGCCGATTATGGCCCAGAGTAAATGCGACGTCGGGCCGCGCCAGCGCCAGTCGCCTGATCCACTTGTCGATATGCCTGAACTCGGTGCGCTCCGAGCGCAGGAACTTCCGGCGAGCCGGCGTGTTGTAAAAGAGATCGCGAACTTCGACGGTGGTCCCCACGGTATGTGCCGCGGGCACGGGCTCACCAATCTGACCATCATTCGTTTCTACCTTCCAGGCGGTGTCAGCGCTGCGGGTTGTCAGAATGAGGCGCGACACAGAGGCCACGCTGGGCAATGCCTCACCGCGAAATCCGAGCGACACGATCGCCTGCAGATCGTCGAGACTGCTGATCTTGCTGGTTGCGTGGCGCGACAGGGCAAGCACGATTTCGTCCTTCAGGATGCCGGCACCATCGTCGCGTACGCGAATCAGCTTGGTGCCGCCGGCAACGATATCGATATTGATCGACCGTGCCCCGGCATCCAGGCTGTTCTCGACCAGCTCCTTGACAACCGACGCCGGGCGCTCCACCACCTCGCCAGCAGCGATCTGATTGACCAGGTGCTCGGGAAGTTGTCGGATCGGCATGACCCGAAGGGTATCAGAAATAGCGACAGAGCCCGGCTTTGGCCCTAGGAGCCAGCGTAGATCGGAATCGTCAGCTTCTGGCCGATGCGCACCTTGTCGCCTGTCAGTTTGTTGGCTGAGCGGATGGCCGACATGCTGACGTTATAGCGCTCGGCAATTTCGCTGAGCGTATCGCCACGCGTGATGACGTGATTGACCTGCTTCTGCGGCGCCCGCTCGAGATTCATCGCGAGCTGCGTATTCGGTGGCGGGTTTTTATAAAAGTAATTGCGTATCCCGGTGAGGATGGCATCGGCCAGTTTCCTCTGGTGCGCGCCGCTCACGAGTTTCTTCTCCTCATGCGGATTCGAAATATATGCAGTCTCTATCAGGATCGAGGGAATATCGGGCGACTTCAGCACCAGGAAACCGGCCTGCTGCACGGAATGCCGGTGCACCTTGCCGAGTTTCGCGAGTTCCGCAATGACCTCGGCGCCTATATCGAGCCCCGCGCTAAGCGCAGCGTTTTGCGAAAGGTCCAGCAATACGGAAGCGAGAACGGCATCCTTGTCTTTGAGAGACACGCCGCCGACCAGGTCCGATGCGTTTTCGCGCTGCGCGAGCCGTTTGGCGGCTTCGTCGCTCGCTCCCTTCAGCGACAACACGTAAACGGACGCCCCGCGTGCTCGTGGATCATCGACGGCGTCGGCGTGAATCGATACGAACAGGTCGGCCCTGTTCTTCCGCGCAATTTCCATGCGTTCGCGGTGCGGAATAAAGATATCGTGCTTGCGCGTAAGGTAAGCCTTCATGCCCGGCTCAGCATCGATGCGGGTCGCGAGCAGGCGGCCGACTGCCAGCGCGACATCCTTCTCGCGCGTTTTTGCGCGGCCAATCGCACCGGGGTCGTGTCCGCCATGCCCGGGATCTACCGCAATGACGATATCGCGGCCGCGGGTGTACTCGTCCGACGCCCGCTTGACCGCGCGCAGATTCCCCTGCGCATGCAGATCGATGACGAGGCGATCGCCGTACCGTTCATTCGGCCCGGCGGTAAAACTTCGCGACCGCACCGTCTGGTTCAGGTCGAGCACCACGCGTATCTGCCCGTCTTCTCGCACGCCGGTGCGGACCGACTTTATCGAACCGTTGTTGCGCGGCAGATCGCGAATTGCCGTCGAGAGACGGCTGTTTTTCAGGTCGACGACCAGGCGGTCGGGCCCGCGCAGCGTAAAGATGCTGTGTTCCGCGGGCGCGCTCAGATCCAGGACGACGCGGGTGCGCCCGTTTTCCGTCCAGACTCGAATGTTCTCCAAGGTCGCGGCCTGCGCCAGGATCGCCGGCAGCAGCAGCAGGACAGTGAGCAAGATTCGGCGCTTCAGGCTCATCCGGACGGGCAATTCCACGGGGTTCAAGATTATGTCGGATGAGTATACGAATTTAACTTAAAAATCCAATGATTTGTTTCAAAATTATGTAGATACAGGCCTTTCTTAAGGCGATACCTCGGTATGTGGCGGGACCATGGATGCCACCGCGGCGCTGCCGCGAACGGACAGTCCCTCGAGTTCCGCCGCCCTCCCGGCGCCGTCGTACCGCAGTTTGACCCGGATATCCGCGGCCTTGCGCAGTTGCGGCACGCGCTCCGGCCATTCGATCAGTTTCAGACCGTCCTGCAGGTCCGACCAGCCCAGGAATTCGAGCTCATCAGCGGATTCGATCCTATATAAATCAATATGATAGGCAGTGTAGTTCGGAAAGCTGTAAGGCTCGACCAGGGTATAGGTGGGACTCGGCACCGTTCCCTGGTGGCCCAGCGCCCTGAGCAGCGCGCGCGCAAACGTCGATTTCCCGGCGCCGAGCTCGCCCTCGAGGAGGATGGTCCAGCCACCGGCGTCCTCCGGCAAGGCACGCGCCAGCGTCGCTGCGAGTGACTCGGTGGCCTCGGCATCGGGGAGAATCAGGGGTTGACCCAAGCTCTGAGCTCCCGCAGCAGATCCGATGCCAGCAATCCGCGCTGTCCTCTCTCGGCCGCAGTGTCGCCAGCGCGGGCATGTATAGCGACGCCTGCGACCGCAGCCTTCTCGGACGACAGTCCCTGTGCCCTGAGCCCGGCAATGATGCCGGTCAGCACGTCGCCCATGCCGGCCGCCGCCATCCCCGGATTACCGCTTGTGCATAGCCAGCTCGGGCCGTCGGACGCGCTGACGAGCGATCCCGAACCTTTCAGAACCACCGTGCCGCCAAATCCTTCGACCAGCTTTTGCAGCGCACCGTGGCGATCTTCCTGCACTTTGGCAGTTGGACAATCGAGCAAGCGGCCTGCCTCGCCCGGGTGCGGCGTCAATATCCAGTCCCGGTCACGCACCTCGGCCTGGCCGAGCAGATTGAGCGCGTCCGCGTCGACGACCATTGGCAGATCGGATTTCATGACTGCGTCGAACATCGTTTGCGACCATTTCCCTGTACCGAGACCGGGCCCGAGCGCGATCACGGTGGCCCGTTCAAGCAGCGGCTCGAGGTCCTTTGCGGCCTCCACCGCATGGCACATTAATTCCGGCCTGCCGCTCGCGATCATCGCGTGATGGGACGGGTGCGTCGCCACGCTGACGAGCCCGGCCCCGCTCCTGAGCGCCGCCTCGCCGCAGAGGCGTACCGCACCGGACATGCCCGGCCCGCCACCGACGATCAACACATGGCCGAAGTCGCCCTTGTGTGCATCGCGCTTACGCGGCGCCAGCCACGAGCGGATCGTGGCAATGTTGATTCTTTGCAAGTCCGCTTCTTGCGCCGCGAGACAATCCGCGGGGATATCCAGTCCGGCGAAACGGAGTTCGCCCACGTAATGCGGCCCTTCTTTGAGGAACAGGCCGCTCTTCAAACCGACGAAGCTGACGGTCACGTCTGCTTTAACGGCGACGCCCATGACGTCACCCGTATCGGCATTCAGCCCGGAGGGGATGTCCAGCGCCAGCACGGGCGCCGCGTGCTGGTTGATCGCCTCTACAACTTCGGCGTACTTGCCCTCGACGTCCCTTTCCAGGCCACTGCCCAGCAGCGCATCGACCAGCAGCTCAGCCTCGTCATCCAGTGATCCTTCGTACATCGCGACGGCGCCGCCTTCCGCGGCGAAGTCCTGGTAGGCGGTTGCCGCGTCGCCTTTCAGCTCGTCCGGCGACGACATCAAGAGGACGGACACGCCTATGCCCCGTGCTCCCGCCAGCCTCGCCAGTACGTAGCCGTCGCCGCCATTGTTGCCGCTGCCGCAAATCACCTGCCAGCGTCTGGCATCCGGAAATCGCTCCAGCGCTGCGTCGAGTGCTGCCCCGCCCGCACGCGTCATCAACGTGTATCCGCCGATGCCGGCATCGTTGATTGCAACCTGATCAATAGCGCGAACGCTTGCGACTGAATAGATCTCGCTGGGCAGTGTCATGGCAACGAATCGCTCCACAACTTGGTGGCTTTAGGGATCATCGGAATATCCAATTATACTGACACAAATCAAGGTAACCGTTTGTGAATCAGGCATCACGACAATCCATCGCAGATCCGCAGGATCTTGCCAATCATATCCGTCAGTGGGGGGAAGAACTCGGATTTCAGCAAATCGGCTTCAGTGACATCGATCTGCGGCAGGCGGAACAACGCCTGGCCGTTTGGCTCAAGAAAAGATTTCACGGTGAAATGGCATACATGTCGCGGCACGGCAGCAAGCGCAGCCGGCCCGAACTGCTCGTACCGGGAACCTTGAGTGTCATCAGCGCGCGCATGGATTACCTGACGGATGATCAGGAGAATGCGAAGGCATTGCTCGATCATGCGCACAAGGCCTACGTGTCCCGCTACGCACTGGGCCGCGATTATCACAAAGTCTTGCGGGGGCGTCTTCGCGCACTGGCCAGGCGTATCGAAAAAAAGATCGGACCGCTCGGCTATCGAATTTTCGTCGACAGCGCGCCGGTGCTCGAGAAGCCACTCGCGGAAAAGGCCGGTCTCGGCTGGATCGGCAAGCACACCAATCTGATCAACCGTGACACGGGATCGTGGTTTTTTCTCGGCGAGCTCTACACGGACATCGAATTACCTCCGGACGGCCCGGAGGAAAGCCACTGCGGCAGCTGCCGTGCCTGTATCGATGTTTGCCCGACGGGCGCCATCGTCGGTCCCTACGAGCTCGATGCACGCCGCTGCATTTCCTACCTGACTATCGAACTCAAAGGCGCGATTCCGCTCGAGTACAGAAAGCTCATTGGCAATCGAATCTACGGCTGCGACGACTGTCAGCTATTCTGCCCGTGGAACAAATTTGCCGTCAGATCGGAAGAAAAGGATTTTTCGCCGCGGCATAACCTGGAGGCCGCCGAGTTGACCGACCTGTTTTCGTGGAGCAAAGAAAAATGGCTGAAGAAAACCGAGGGCAGTGCGATCAGGAGAATCAGTTACGAACAATGGTTGCGCAATATCGCCGTCGCCATGGGAAACGCAGCCCGCAGTGAAAAGATCATCGAAACATTGCGGACCCGGTTGAATAGTGATTCACCGGTAGTCCACTCACACGTTGAATGGGCACTCGAGCAACAGACGCGTGCACCAGCCGATCGAGGCATCGAACAACCTGCACAGGAATATTCAAAAGATGTTTGAAGCTCCCCAGTCGAAATACCTTGTTCCCTATGACGGACAATTTCGTGTGGCCGATGCGCCGACTAAACCCGGCAAGGGGAAATGGCGAACCCGGCAAAGATTAAAGAAAGCCCTTGTGGAACTCGATCGCCTGCAGAGAGCCTTGTATGCGCACGACAGGCACGCAGTGCTCCTGATATTCCAGGCGATGGATGCCGGTGGTAAGGACAGTATGATCCGCGCCGTTATGGAAGGCGTTAATCCTGCCGGGTGTCAGGTATTCAGCTTCAAAAAACCGTCGACCACTGAAATAGACCATGATTTTCTGTGGCGCACTACCTGCAGTCTGCCGGAAAGGGGCCGTATCGGAATATTCAACCGCAGTTATTTCGAAGAGGTCCTGGTCGTCAAAGTCCATCCTGAGATACTGAGCACACGCAAATTACCCGAGTCGATCGATATGGCAACGATCTGGGAGCACCGATACGAGTCCATTCGGGATCACGAGAAGCATTTGGCCAGGAACGGCACAGTAATTATCAAGTTCTGGTTACATGTTTCCAAGAAGGTACAGAAAGCGCGATTTCTCAAACGTCTCAACGAAAGGGAGAAGCACTGGAAGTTCAACGCCAGTGACATTCACGAGCGAAAGTTCTGGGATGAATACATGGCGGCCTACGAAGGTGCGTTGAACGCGACTTCCCGTCCCTGGGCGCCATGGTATGCAATTCCAGCGGACAGCAAACCCTATGCCCGCGCCTGTGTCGCGGAGATCATTGTCGAAGCGCTTGAAGGTCTTGGTCTCTCTTACCCGCAGCCGACGGCCGAGGATCGCGCGCAATTTGACGTCGCGCGCCAGGAGTTGTCCGAGTAACAGGGATGCAATTTGGATGCGGTGCTAGACGTGCACGATGACGTTATCAATTAGACGAGCGTCGCCCAGTCTCGCCGCGGCGAGAACCACCAGTTGATCGTTTTCGCGGTCCGGTTCGTCGAGATTCTCCGCCCGACGAATGCTCACGTAATCGGGCTCGAAGCCCAATTTTCTTAATTCCGCCAGCGCGCCATTCTCCAGCTTCTTGTATTCTTTCTTTCCGGACTCCAGATCCTCGCCGACTCCACTGATGATCGCATATAGATTCGGCGCGACCGCCCGTTCCTCCTCGCTAAGGTATTGATTGCGCGAACTCATGGCCAGGCCGTCGTCCTCGCGTCGTGTCGGAGCGCAGATGATTTCTATTGGCAGACTCAGGTCTTCGACCAGGTGCCGGATGACATAGTGCTGCTGATAGTCTTTCTGACCGAAAACCGCGACATCGGGCTGCACCAGACTAAACAGGCGACTGACGACAGTGGTGACGCCGTCGAAATGCCCAGGCCGAAAAGCGCCACACAGTTCGTCGGTCAGCACCGGCACGGTTACAGAGGTCGCATTATCTACGCCGAGTGGATACATGGTTTCTACGTCAGGAGCAAACAGAAGATCTACGTTCAATCGTTTGAGTTTGCGTCTGTCGGCTTCCAGTGATCGCGGGTACTCCTCGTAGTCTTCGCCCTCGCCGAATTGTGTCGGATTGACGAAAATCGATATGACGACGCGTTCGGCATGGCGGCGTGCAAGCCTGACGAGACTCAGATGGCCTTCGTGAAGACTGCCCATTGTCGGCACCAGCGCGATGTGATCGCCGGCATGACGCCACTCACTCAATTG